>JAAHTH010000157.1_pt1 | contig 62301 bp, 69 predicted proteins | sample 6116091 | NCBI WGS metagenome assembly JAAHTH01 (sample SAMN13939990, study PRJNA603662) | sponge metagenome | isolation source: marine sponge | host: Mycale hentscheli | place: New Zealand | collected 2006 | reverse complement strand
GGAAGTGCGTGGGGCAGTATATTGTGGGCCACGAACTAAAGAAGGTTGAGGTCTGAGGTAGTGGCGACTCTTTTCAGTGTATGGGTTGCCTCCGAAATTCATCGGAACTCCGTGATTAGTAGGGTGTTGGTCAAGGAAGGTTTCTTCACGGGCAATTCTCATCTCGGTGATGTTAGGGCCTGATTCTGCACCATACATTTCAAGAGTGTGTGAAGCACGGAAGTTAATAGGTTCATCAGGGCTGATTTGCTGACCTCTCATATCGTAGTTCATCAATTCTTCATCTGTGGAAAAGATAGGCGCACGAACATAATCTCCACCACGACCCATAGGGCTTACATTAGGTAGAGAAGATAGGTTCTGCATCCCACTTGCGGAAGGAGGCGCACCTGCACCTGCCATTGAATCGTGAACCATAGTAGGCATTGGACGGACAGCCTTAGTGCCGATTTCACCCATGCGAGTCATAGCGTTACGAGCAGGTAGGGTGTCGCTTGAGATATTAACTTCATCAAAAGCAGTTAAGTTCGGGGATGGAGGTGCTTCAGGTAGAACATAGCCACCACCAATAGTCTTTACGCTTCTCGTTGTTTCGTTCTGAATTGGAATCCCTTGATACATTACAAGCACCTTCATGCTTATTCGTCTGACCGACTATAAGAATGCTTCCATCTCAAACGACGAGGTTTATACTGTCCTTTTACTTACTCTTGCGTTTCCTTCTTACCTTCTTAACCTCGCTTGGGGGTGTAACAGACCGAGGACTTCCAAAGTTAGCATAGTAAAACTTATCTTGAGTAGTCCACCAAAATTGAATCCATGTGAACTCTTGTGAAGTATCACCTACTAAACAGGCTTCTACATGATAGCCCCCGAATCTGTGCGAGGTAGGTATGATTTTTGTGATTTTTAACTTGCCCGAAGCGGGAAGCCGCTTGTGCGAAATGGGTGGTAGGACTTTTTTGAAAGATTTAACAGCATAAGAGCGACCTTTTACCCAATTGCACTCAGCCACTTGAATCTCATCTTCCTTTTCTTGAGGTTCATCAAGATTTTCTTTTTCCGTTGTAGAGTCTATTGTAGTCGCCATCAATCTATGCGAAGGGGTTGGCAGATATAACTGTTTCGGTTATGAGGGTTCTTATAGTTGTTCGGAGGAATAGAAACATGGTTAAATCTGAAACGGTGCGACTGTTAAAAGAGATTCATCCGAATCTTTTCGAGATAAAGATTATTTATCCGATGTTAAACGCTCTTGGTAAGTGTGTTTCAGGAGAATACATCAATGCCGTAGAAGATTGGTGGCTTGGTAAAGTTAAAAACGATATTACTTGGCAACGATTTCAAGTTATGCCTCAAACACAAGCCATAAGATATGAAAATCAATACATGGTAGAACAATACTTTGAATACATCAAAATGCAAATTCCTGCTTTAACAGGAACCGTTTTTGAACACTTAGATTTATGGCAGAACCCTCCTTTAACTTTGGCAGATTGGTTAGGTAAATTAGGATTAAGCCGCACTAAACAACAAGACACTACTTCATGGTGGCGCAAGTTAAGGACGGACGAAGAACAAGAAATGAATCGTCACCCGAATCGCAGTTCAGGCTGGATTCCCAATCGTTTAAAAACCATTAAATCTAAAAACACATTTTACTTTGGAAAACCCTTAACTCGGCCAATAGAGAAATGGAGTGATAGGAAGGGAGATTACACTGAAGAAAAGATAATCACAGATTATGCTTTCATCCCTGAAGACCATGAAAAGTGGAAACAATACGAGTATATCTCACCTTTTACTTACAAGGAAACCGCTAAAGGCTCAAGAACACCCATTTGGTTGAAAAATCCAAACACAATGGAATACTTTGAAAAGGGTGAAGATAAAATAGACTACAATGCTACGGCATCGGTTTATTTGCAGACTACTTCTTTAGGTGAATGGCAAGTTGTTGTGGTGAAATTTTTCGATATAACAGATGAAAAGGTGTCTCAAGGCTTCAGCGAATATGATTTCGGCCAGCGATACGCCGCAATTTTAACTTTTGGAACGGAGGATTTGCATGAGAGGCAAACAGGAAATTCCGAAGGAGTTCGACTTTATCCGAAATCTTTCACCATACGACCTGCTAATAGTGGTGATTATGTGGCATTTCAACCCTCACAATCAAAGATTACTTGGAGAGATTTAAGAGTAGTGAACTATTACGCTCCTGTAATGAATCACCAAGGGCTGTTGAATTGGTATGGCTCGTTTTAGTGGGAATTCATATAGTCGTCCTTCCAAGTAAAGGTATGGCGAAATCTCGCCAATCGCTTTTGAAAACCTCTTGCGGCCATCGAGTTAAATCGAAGGCTGAAAAAAGAATTGATAATTGGTTGTATCGTAATGGTTGGATTTCCATTTACGAACCTGAAATTAAATTTAATAAAACTAAAACCCAACCTGATTGGGTTCTTTTACCTCAAAAAGGAATAACAAAACCTGTGATTATCGAGTATTGGGGTTTGTCGGTGTTACGACCTAACGCTTCTTATTGGGCTCAAGAAGCCCAACCTAAGTATCAAGAAAAAAGAAGATTTAAAGAATCACTTTACTCGGAAGATGAAAACTATCATTACATCGGATTAGAGTTGCCTGATTTGAAAAGGTTAGATGAAATTCTTAGTGAAGCACTCAATGAATTAAAGGAATGTTAAGAAAACCCTCGCAGACCCCGCACTTCATAGGCCACGATTCATGGGTGGTGAACCGTTTTCTCCATGCGGGGAGTTTGGGTCGTCAGGACGGTTAATCCTTTGTGACGACTAACCATACTACACACAGATAGTATTTTAACTATTGCATCGTGTCTACAATTGGGTAATGTTGGCTTCGTCAGATTCCATTATTTCGGCTTTCTGAACCCATTTAGAGGCTTCGTAATTCTCTACTATTGGTGAAGGTGTAGGTCGTTTTAACATGAAAAACAAACCGCTGGCAGTAAGCAAAACGGCTCCAAGAACTTTAGCAGTTTTAACAATGCCCGAATCTCCATCTTGAGGGAGAGCCTTTAACATTTCGGCATTTAAATCTGCATTCCATTCTTCATTAGAGAAACCGTCGTATGATAAGGGGCTCACATAGGCTCCACTTTTATCTTGCCAATTCTTGGAGTTCTCAGAATTTAAAGCAGGAGGTTCACCTTCTGCCCACCAATCGTCATCAACAGGATTATTATTGGCGTTACCAAGATGGTTAAAAGCGGTTTGCACAGGAACAGTTTCTACTTGCATTGAAGAAGGTAACTGTTCGTAAGGGTTGTAATCTTCATTTTCATTGAAGTGAACTCTCATACCTCCTAAAGTTTTCGGTTTATCTACCTTTAGACTGTTACGCCCCCACCCTTCTTCTTGACCTTTTACGGTAACTTCTACATTGTCTCCTGTGTGTTCTGTGCTGCGGTCAGAACGAATGGTAGTTTGTATGGAATGTTCACGGGTTCCTCTCATTTGTGGAACTAAGGAAGGGGAATACACAAGACACTCTCCCGATTCAAAGTTCCTGATATTATCTAAAAGAGTATTGGTGGCGTGGCGGTCAGTTCCTTGTGCAATTTGGTCTTTAATAGCCATTAAGTCACGGGTTTGAATAACGCCGTGAATGATTTGAATGGTGCATTGAGTTAAAGCCGCTTTACCTACTTCGTGAGGTCGTTGTGAAATCAAACAAACACCGTAACCGTATTGTCTGCCCTTTTTACATAATTTAACAATAGGCCCATACGATAAAAGGGAGGGTTTATTCTGCGGAACTAAATCTTGGCACTCTTCAATAATAGTCATTATACCTCTCATCATACGCTTCTTGAATAGATTTTCCACATATTCAGCGATTATTTTCTGAACCGTAGCATCATCAACCATAGAACAGTCAATAACGGCACTCATATCAGGATTTTTTTCAATTTCTTCAACAAAGCGTTCCATGTTGGGGTGCATTTCCATTGTCGGCACGATTTCTACGACATTAGGTAGTTGCTTCAAACCTTTGTGGGCTCCGAGAGCATCGAAACAGACGAATTGTAAGCCTAATCGAGCCAACTCTTCCATGAAAACACCCGTTGTAAAAGATTTACCACTACCACTTTGCCCGCAAATAAACATTTTTGCGTAGATTATTTCAGGAGGTAGGTGAACATCTCTACTTAACACAATAGCAGGTTTTTTAGCATCTGCATTAGAAACCTTGTTACCCCAATCCGTTTTACTAAGAGTATTTTTCTTATTGTCTAAAATATGCTCAAATGCCTCTTTCGAGGTTTCACTTGAAGTTGTTTTTTCAGGAGAAAAGGGTGGTGGTAGCACAGATTCATCCGTGAGGTTCACATCTGAAGGTGTGAATTCCGAAGCGTCCATAGGAATAATCTCATCATCCATACTATCACCAACCTTATGAAACGGTGCGACTATATGGGCTTTCCCCTATTCCGTTACTAAAAAGTAACACCTTTACCGCCACATTGAACATCACCTTCACCACTCATATTGGCTATGTAATTGCTAACTTCTTTGGCTACTTCTCTTAAATTGCCACCCGTAGGACTCATAAAGATGTATGGTGTAGATGCAGTAGCGTAATCCTCAGTAGAACACAGACATTTAGCGTAACCTTTGTCGCCACCACCAACATATTGGATGAACCCTTGCCGTAAGCGTTCTACATACTGTGGAGTAATGTAACTTTGATAATCATCAGGAACGAGTTGCACACAAATTACAGGCCCAAAATCATCGTGATACTTTTTAGCCCAATACCAAAATCCATATTGTCCTGTATCTTCCGCACCCTTCTCGTCTATCACTTCCTTTTTGATAGCAGGGAAATTGCCTTGCATCTCATAAGCATCGCTCGGAACATCAAGGTCACTTGGCAACATATCACTCAAAAAGAGAGCAGGAGCCACACGAATTTCAGTCGCCTTGAACTGCTCTTTCATCATGTAATACAATCGTGCCATTCCTGCACCTGAACGAGTTCCACCCATACCCCCCCACAAATTAGACATCTGACCTGTGGAGGCTTGATTATTCATGGATGCAATCGCCCCTTGGTAATCTTTCCTTTGCGCTGAACTTTCACCCCAAATCATCCGAGTAACATTGTTTATTTGCGAGATAAAGGAATCTCCTTCAGGATTGGGTAGTTCCCACAAAGTTTTACTTCCATGACCACTTCCGAATCCATTAAGGGTGAAAGTATGCCCTCCTGCCTCGCAACCGTTAATCAAAATCATGGCTAAACACATAGATGCCGTGATAACATTACAACTTGAACCTGAACTTGTCATTCCAATGTTCGCTCTCATGGAACCTGATAAATCTATCATCATGTTTAAGTGACCTCCGCCACCTGGCTCATCGCCTTTTTCATCAACATAGACTTTCATTAAAGTAGTTATGGCTGGTGGCAAAGGTGGCAACCATGTTTCAGGCATTAAATCTCCGAGTGAATCAACGCCAGGAATCCATTCAGATAAACCTTGTAAGACTCTACCCCTCAACTTTAATTCTCCTTCCGAGCGCAAAGCAGGTAGTAAATCCTTCAAGATGGCGTAAAGGTCGCCCATTTCTTCAGGAGGTGGTGGCGAACAATCAACAATAGGGTCGCCCTTAATTACGAATGCACTATGCCTCCACCATTCATTCAACAGTATTGTAGCCGCCGCTGTCGCATCTACAAGTTTTTCATCTTCTGCTATCTCAACAGGTGTCTCAACAGGTGTCTCATCCTTTTCTTCAGGCATCTTCGTCACTCTCCTTATCAGCCTCGCTTGAGGGGCTTGGAGTGGCAGTAGCGAAGGTTTTCCCTGCTAATAACCAATCTAAAAATTCTTGGGGGAAAATTTGACTCCAATTAGAAGGCTCGGATTTAATCTCATCTTCTAAATTGCCTACCTTAGCCCCCACATATAATGGTAGTGTGTAGTGCCACTTTGAATTTTTATTGTAACCTCCACCGTTATCATTACGACGACTTAAAACATTAGGTCTTAAAGCATCCAAACCTACACTATCTCTCCAAAATTTCCATTCTTCGGCTTCATTATCATTGGGCGCACCATTGTAACTGTTTTCACATTCTCGACAATGTAAATACGGTGTGATTTCAAGACATTCTTCCCCTGTTGGAAGTGTCACTTCTTGGCTGTCTTGACCTACTTTCTTTAAAATATGATATTGTTTTAGGTAATTTTTTCTTCTGTTGTCGGCATAAGGGGTTATGATTAAACTTGCCGATTTTTTCGTAAAAGGTGGTGTTGGGAATCTCGTCACAGAACCCGTAGGAGTCCAACACTCTTTATTATCGTCAGCCCAAGATTCGTAATCAATGAATTCGCCGTTTATGTTGAAAAGATTATCTCCAAAACTTGAACTTCTTGACTCTTGATACCTTGGCGGGCAAAGAGCAGGTTGCCATTTATTATTTTTTAGACAAGCAGAATAAGCAAGTTGTTCACAAACTGTAACTTGTGCCTTTAAATTTTCATGTTTAATTTTAGCCTCAAGATATTCATTGTAGAGGTTCAATGCGAGTTCTGTAACCTTGGAAAATTCGTTAGGGCAAGGGGTTGAAAGAACGCTTACAGTTTCAGCCCCTACGCTGTCGGCATCAGGGATTATTTGACCCAAATCATCAGGTTTAATGTGCAAAAACCTAATAGTATTACCCGCCATTAAACGAATTTTGTAGTAGTTTATTTGTTCAACCTCAAATGTGCCACCCATACCATCAGGAACTTCATAGATAGTGACATCATAATCTTTATCTACTCTATCAAAGACTTGTAAGCCATCGTTTAACCTTTTAATTGCCATGAAATTACTGTTTCCTGTAAAGTATGCACCTTCAATTAAAGTGGTAGGAATATCCTCATTAGTATTTCTACTTACAGCGTCACACCAAGCACAGATACGATTTCCTAAAACGCCCGTTCTGAAATCACTTTTATTAACTCCTGCATCATCTCCTTGTTTGCTGCCTAAATAAGAGTCGTAGTAAGCGTGAGAACTCATCCTGAAATTAGGGACAACACTTTTGCCTGAACAAAAATTTACTCTTTTTAGATTACGACTTTGACTCCCAACCTCTAAAGGTATATCATTAGCACGACTCAAATCACCCATTTTAGAGAATACTCTTAAGGCAGGTAATCCTGTCATTGTTGAACTTCCTTTATCAGTAGGCATTAAAATTGTGTAAGCCGTTGGTGTGCCTTCTGCACAACCCCCTCCTTGGCGAGAGTTATCAATTAAAGTTAAAGGGGCAAGTTTTCGAGGAATACTGTTAAGAGGAAGTTGCGAGGAAAATGTCCTGTAAATAGGTTTAAATTTCCTGTAATAATCTTTACCACAACCTGAGCATCGCAATCTACCTACTGCTCGGAAACGATTTGCTCTTAATTTCCATGTATAAGAAATCATTTCATCTCCGTCACTAAAAAATTGAACTCCGAAATCCTTCCAATCCGCATCAGCGATTGTTTCACATTTTTTACAGTGTGGGCAAAGAACTAAACCTGAATCATTAACAGTTCCGAGAGGGAATACTTCTTCTTTATCTAAGAATGCTGCTATTTTATTTCCGATTGCTTGTATTTCTAAAGGTTTAGTGTAAAGATAATCTGCGATTTCAACCATTAAGTTTTGACCTAAAGAGGATTCCCACCCCACACCTATGGAATCTGTCATATTTAGGTAGGTTTCACTTTTAGCAGAATCTTGAAGATAAGCCCCTGCCATAAGAGTCCAAGCCTTGACACGATTGTTAAGGGGTTGCCCTGTGCGGTCACGCATCCCTAATCCAGCAATCAAGATTATACCTCCTAATTTTCTAACGAAATCGTTATTGCTTCTTGGAACTCCGATACCATCCATAGGGCTTAAAGTCCATTGAGCCCTACATTCCATCGGTTTATTCAAAATAGGGTCTAATTGTCGAACTGAAAGGTAACTGATTCTTTCAGAACTCCCATCAACCCAAGTAACATCTACATTGTAAGGTGATTGATAAGAGTTACTACACACATTTCCTTGCCAATCGTAAGCAGCAGTAATAGTTCCTGTTTTCGTGGCATCGTAAATACTAACAACATTTAAAGTTTCAGTTTTACCAGCCATCAAACTTTGAACTAAAGTAGGGTAGAATTGTAACCCTCTTCCGAAACCGCTAAAGCGGTCAAAAAAATCATTAATGTCAGTAGTATTGGCACGACCTATCGCCGCATATTCATCTTTATACGGACTTACTAAACCCCACCACCGAGTATTTATGTGTTCAACGGCTTCAACACTGTTTAAATTTTCTAATTCTGTAAATAAATTAGTGACAGCAACCCACTCAGGAATACTTACCATTGAAAGTAATTGATTTAAATCAGAATTAACCCATGAAGTCATAGTGGCTTTGAATGTGCCTCTATTTTTAGGCCACAATTCTTGGAATGCTTTAGCCTCCGACAATAACCCTTTAGCAAAATTTAAAGGTTCTGCATTAGGAATACCTTGATAATGAAAATTTTCTAAATCACAGGCTGACCACATTATCGGGGGTAGAATAAGTTTATTCTGTGATAATGCTTTTAGTGATAATTCCGAACCATAAGGTTCACTTGACACATCATAATTCGAGGCTCCTAAAAGATTAGTTGCTTGAGATTGGTGTGCCATGAGTATCTCCACCTTAATGTTCTCGCTCCTGCTATTTCAGTTTGCCTGTTTAGGCATACTTTTTAGCAAGTTGGGCGAAACTTAAAGCAGCGAAAAGAGTCATGTTACCTAAATCAAAGAAAGTGTTTTTCTTCTCGTAAGTGGCTCCAAGGTCGTTAGCACCGAGAGGGTCAGTATCAGTCAATCCAATAACTTCAAGGTTGTTTTCTGCTCCAAGTTTAACGAATGTGGAGGATAAACAGAAATTCAACTCAACATATTTTTGATTATTATCAGCCACTACATCAATATACAATCTCAATCTATCATCATCAGTTCCGAGTATCTTTAACCCTGTTTCATCCCATAAGTTGAGGTCTTTAATGGGGTTAATGAATTCTCTTTCAATGTTTCCAACTTCGCAAATGAAACTGCGAGTTTCCGTATCAGAATCGTCAGAAGATTGAACATCATCCATCATACCCATGACTTCTGTGACTATTTCAGTGTAACCCTTTTCTTTAGGCTTTCCTGTGGAACCTATTTCTAATTCGCACCCTGCGAAGAATTCAAAAGTTTGGTCTATGTCGTTCATGAAATCTTCTAAACGGCTGTATAATCTTTCTTTGTCCTCATCAGTTCTGCAAGACCCACGGAAGACAACGCTTTGTTGGATATTAGTTTTGCTTGCTGTGGGATATATGGCGTTACCTTCAGTTAAAACATCCCCATCTCCACCTGCTGCGGTTTTAATACCCATATAAGCATCGGTATTTAATTGATTTAAAACTCCACGATATAGGATTTGTTTTGCTCGCCCTGTATTGCTACCGCCATACCATGTGTGACCACGAATATAAGAATTTATTGGGAATCCAAGATACATCCTCATGTTATCCAAGTTGATGTCTTTGAATTCTGAAGGTATTTCATCGGTGCAAGCCCCATAAATACCACTCAACTTCAAGTTGATAGTTGAAGTTCCTCCACCACCCGCAGGTTGAAGAGGGCCAAAGTTGTCAGGAATCTGAGTTCCTGTAATCCCATCTAAGATGGAATCTACTTGGTTCAATAGAGCCAATTTATCTTCAATGGATAGCCAACGCTCAAGTGCTATCTTTCTGCGAAGGACAGCGACATCAGCCGCAGCATAGTTAGGATTATCTTTAGATGCTGGTGCAGTAAGGAAATCGCTGATTTTTCGCTGATAGTATTCAATTCTTTTATCATAAACTTCAATATCACGATTTTCACTTTCAGGGTTGATAAACGGATGTAGAACCTTATTAGGGTCGTTAGCAGCCATCTCTTCCATGAGAACTAAACGATAAATCAGATAAGGCATTGGGTCGCCTGTTCCTGACTCAGTATCGGGATTGCCATCACCTGAAGCCATACGAGACATAGCCCACATCTTCATTTCATATTCTGAATAAGTTCGTGCGGAAGCCAAATCCTTTCGGGCTTGAGAAATAGTTGAATCCCATTCAACCCACCTGCTTTGAGCCCAATCCCCTGTGTTACCCATGCTGGTAGAACCAAAAGAATCTACGGTTCTTTCAAGATAACCTTGGACGATAGCCTCACGGACGAATTCTTGACCTGATGCGAATTGTTTTGCTGCATCATCCTTGATACCATATTCCATATTACCCCCATCTCCTTTAGCACGACCAATACGATGTCCTACTACATACGGCAGAACATCCATAATCTCTTTGCGAGTAACATACGCATTACCACGGAGGTATGCAAGAGCCCGACTTAATTTGGCAAGACTGTTAGTGAAACGGAAAGCAAGAACACGGTCTAAAAGAGCCATAGCCCCGTGACCTCGACTGATTGCTTGCTTACTTTTCATCATATCATTTCGATAAGCCTTACTTTCAGAAATAGAAGCATCAATGAAATATCCTGAACTGTTGATAGGTTTTAAAGATGAAGCATAATTTCCTGAATTACGGTTGTGTGTAATCATATTTGTATTCCCTTCCTTGAATGGAACTGCGAAATCTAAACTCACATTAGCATCAGGTTCGTGAACACCGAATCTTTGAGCAAAAAGCATGGAAACGATAGATATATCCATTAAAGCATTGTAACCTGAAGTTTCGTAACTTACTGCTTTCGTATCTTTCCAAATTTTCTTTAAATCTTCATACCTTAGAGGTGTAATTTCCCCATCGAGAATTTTACGAAGAACACGGCGACGAGGTGTTGGTTTTTCAACTCCACCTTCGCTTCTTGATTGTGCCTCATCACTTAATCCGCCCTTTAGAATCTTATATCGTTGGTCAAGTAATGCTGACGGGAACATCAGTTCCATATCAATACGGTCTGTGAAAGCCAAATCGTTACCACCTACATGGGGGTTGGTGTCCATGAAAGCCGTAAAGTTAGGTGAGGAAAACACTTGCCCTCGATATTCAACTTCTTTTTCAGCAATCAAACCGAGAATAGCATCTTCTACGGAGGCTTGAGAACGATTAACTTCGTTAAAGAACTTGATAGGTTGTGTAACAATTTCACGGGGATATGGTGTGAACTCATATTGAGTTAAACCTGTGCGTTCACCACGCTCTTGTGCTGTAATGTCTACACCGTAAAGAATTTGTTCGGCTCTTTTATCTTTATCGACCTTAGCAATACCGATTTCTTTTCGCATCTCGGAATCAATTCTTTTAATTCCTACATCATGTTCTACACGGGAATCGAAGTAAATCTTCGCAATAAATCTTCGAGCCGACCTCTTTCCTGATTCTAATTGTTGAATCATTTTTGTTACGGAATCTACTACGGTTTGATTGTTGTAGTAAAGTAAGGCTTTATCTAAAGCAGTAGCATCCCCACCACCAACAGAAATAGGTTCTCCTTTGTCACCTTTAGAAGCAGCATCATAAGAAGATTTGTAATCATCATAAAGGGCTTTGAAATCATCCACAGTCACACCTTGATAAAAAGCGTAGTCCTTCCCATCAGCCATTTGTTGTTGCGTCAAAGGAGGGTGCTTAAACCATCCCTTTGCAGGGGTGTAGTTGGAAAGGTCTGCATCGGCAAGCGAATTACTGCTAATACTTGGAATAATACCATCATCATCAGCGAACAAAATGATACGGTTATCACGGAGAGCCTTATCTGCTATTGAAAAATAAGTGTTTCTTAATTTACCACCAATACCGTAGTCACCACCCATGAAATCCTTAGTTCCTGACTTGAATTCTTTTAGAGTGAAATTAGTTTTGTTACCATCTTTGGAGGCCACAACTGAATTTGGGATGAAAATATCACGCAACAGATAATTAAAAGGGTAACGATATGATTGTTCGTGGAATCTACGGTCTTCCCATTCTCTCGTCTGTTGCTCGGTTCTAAGGCTGTCCCAAACTTGATTGTATTCAGAATCGTAGTCGGAAACGAAACCATAAGAATTTCCAAACATTAAAGAGGCACATTCAATGAGAGTAGTTTTACCTGTGCCTGGAATACCGCTTAATCTTGTAGTAGTGTCAGGAGCCAACCACGCTGCAATAAACATTTCTAACTGTTCAGCAGAATTGAAACCGAATACTTCACTCATCACTCCCATAAAGCCTCTTACCTTTTCTAATTCTTTAGCGTTAATAGCCTTAGCAGTAGGATTTCCACCACCTGAAAAGTAATTATTGAGTTGCTCTCTCAATCTATCGACAGATTTAACCATCTCATCAGCCGTTCCAACACGACCTTCTGAAGCACGAACTAAACCGTTGCTAATCTCTCTATTCAAAAATACAGGGACTTCTTGACGATTTCCTGAAGAATCAACAGACTCAACCTTGCCCTCATCGTTGGAATTTAAAAATTCTAAATACTTACGGGATTTTTTATTGCCGTCGTGACCGCACAAACCTGTGATAGTTTCAATATCTACATCTGAAGTAACAGAAATAATATCTGCACCATATTCAGCCACAGCCTCTTCTAAAACTTCTTTAATCGTGCTTAACCTTGAGTCTATCAAATTGATGTCGCCGTCTGCCATTTCACTCACTTCCTTGCTGTTGTTTGCTCTTACCTAAGTCTATTCTAATTATTTGGCCTGAATTAGGTTTTCCACTTTCATTCTTGATTACAATCACGAATCGAGTTTTACCTCTTTCGTCTTTTTCAGTAGCAAAGAAAACTTCGTAATCTTCAATAACTCGCAACGACCTGCGCTCGGAAACTAATGATTGGAAAATTGTTTCTCTACTTGCATCTGTAACCACTTCAACCTTTACAAGACGACCTTTAAGTGGAACTCTTAGAGAGGATGCAGGTTCTTTAGATGCGAACTCATACATTTCACCTACTTTGAGAGTTTTAGTTAGTGTTACTTCCTTTGTTTCCTTTTGGCCGATACCCTTGATTTCAGTTTTTTGGTAGCGTTGAAGGAGTTGAATATCTTTAATAACTCCTTTAGATTCATAGTATTTAACTTCTTGAACTTCATCAATCCAAGTTTCTCTTGGGAATTCTGAAAAATCTAACAACTTTTCGGAATCTTTCTCAGGCGTGATGTCATCTGTCGGACATAACAAAAATTCGGAATCTGCTTGAGGGAATACGAGTATAACTCTCCGAGGATAATTAGACCACATTTCAGGAAGTTTTTTCAGCATAGCGTTGTTTTCCCACTTGCCTGGGAAACGATTGGTGGCGATACCTTCACCTTCTTTAACTTCAAGAATTACACGAACATATTCAGTAGCCTTGGAACTCATTATTGAAGGTTGATTGTCCCAATCTATCACATACTCCATTTCATAATCTGCAAAAGCGGGGTGGTCGTGGTCGTAAGTCATAGCAAGGATAGACCTGACATCATTCATAGAGGGGGCGGCTCCCTTGTCCGTAGAAGGGAAACGATTGACATCTATCTCTCCCGTAGCCTCTATTTCAATAGATGAACCTGCAACGGTTGATACACTTGCAGTTTCTATTTCACTATCCTCCACTCTCGCACCATCATCACCTGCTGAAGTAGAATGCCCTCCAAATAGACTGAAGCCTCCGCTGGATGTTGGTTTCGCTAACACAGGAGGTGTGAACACAACCTCTTGAACTTCATGCTCTAAATTAAAAGTGTTACCATCTGAACTTTGTAGTGTGACATAAATTTTCGATGGTGGCAAGGTAGAGGGGCAATTAGTTTTATTTTCAGGAGTGTCTGCTCCGAAAAAAGGAGCCCATTGAAGGCGGATAGAAACTACTTCGGCTTCTTCATTGAAAGGCTTACCGTTGGTGTGCCATTGAAGAGGTTTAGCCGCCTTAGCCTTAGAACCACAGATGTCTTTAACTTTTGACCCTATTTGATATTCACGCTGAATCATGTAACTTTTAGAAGAATTACCAACCAATGATTTATTCAAATCATCTTGAGAAGAATAATGTTGAGGGTTGGTGTAGTTAATAGGTGTGCTGAAACAAACACGAACTCGGAAACCATCGCCTGTTTTTTTATCTAACACAACTTCAGGAACCCTATATTCTGTATCTGCATCCCACGGATAAGTAGGAATTTTACAACTATCAATATCACGGGCTTGTTCAAAAGGGCTTAACAAGTCAGTATTAAAACACATCCCATCTGCAACCATTTGTCTTTCAACTTTAGGAGAATTCGCTCCACGGAGCATGAAATCAGGAACCTCATCAGAATCACCACTAACCGTTACCACTTCCCCTTTGTCCGACAGTCCCTCCGTAACATCAAGTATTTCTTGAACTTCCTCGCTTACGGGGGCTTCAGTATCACTATCATTAGAATCATTACTTGTATCGGTGCGTGTGCCACCGAATAGACTTGTTGTTGCCACAGGCGAAGTCACAGAAGTAGCCGTAGTAGTAGGGGTTGCGGTAGAAGTTCCAATAGAGGCCGTAGTAGAAATCGCCTTACCGTCTTTATCTCCTTGCATAGTTCCCACAGTTTGGAAAACATTAGAAGGCAAACTTCGAGGGCGGCCTTTATCAGATAATCCAAGAGTGTCCCAATTCACACCTGATGGGTGTTGCTGATATACGCTGTTTTCAGGAATAATTGGTGCAGCATTCACCCCACCATTAGGTTTCACTTTACGAACCCAATAACGACGGTCTTGAAGTTTAACACCATTCTTTTCATAAGAGGAATCAGTAATCTCGATAATATCATCAACACTTACCATCTTTTACACCAACCGTAAGTCACGGAACCACTATAAGAATGCTCGCCCTTTTAGAGATTAGAAATCCTAACAGGGAGTTCTGCTTAAAATAAAAAATACAGTTCTGCTTAATTTCTGCTTAAGTTTAACTTAATCGAGATTCTTGTTTCCATTGTTGGTATAATCCTGAACGAAGATAATTTAAAAGTTGGTCAAACCAATTTTTATGTTGAACCATAAAAGCATAAATTTCTCTTATTTCTGAAAATTGTTGAGCGTAAAGGGTAAGGTCGTGTAGAAAATCGTCCATAGTTAAAGATAAAGACAACTTATACATCTTGGGGGCGTTATCTGAGCCAACCTCTAATTCCATTTGATTCCAAAAATCATCTGAAGGAACAAAAAAAGTAGATAAAAGTTGTTCTTCATCAGTGTTACTTCCAATAGATGCGTATGCTTTCTGCGGTAGTGTTATATTCACATATTTATGCCACAGTCTAATGTGTGAGGGCAAATGGATTGTTTTCAACCATGCCAACCAATCAGGCATTTTCATGACGATAAATCTACGCCAAATTTCATTACCACCGTTTAGAGTCATTACGAATACCTCTATTAGCGAATTTGATTTCTTTTAGGCTCTCTCGATTCTTGTTCTTTATCGGAAATACCCTCATTGAGTTCAAAATTGTCTAAGCCGAGTTCTTCAGGAGACAAATCATTAAGCGAACCTGCACTCCAATCTTGAGTCCGACCTTCGTTAAAAGAAATTTCACTGTCTTGTTGGAGGTTTGCTTGCTCTTGCTGTTTTGCAGAATCTAAACCTTCGATGAATAAGGTGTCAGGAGTCCGACCATCGTTAAACTCTCCTTTACTATCACGCTCTCTTGTATCTCTTTCTTGTGACATGGCTTCAGCAAGACCGCTTATGTTGAAAGCATTCTTAACTAATTCTTCTCCACCTTTAACACTCATAGCATCCGATGGAGGCTTCCAATCACCATAGTTGGCAACCTTTTGCTTACGGAAGTAATCGCCGTCAGATGTTCCTTGGCCTCCTTGTGTAGGACGAGCCTGTTGTTTAATATGACCTACTAATTCTTCAGCGGTCATAGTAGGGTAAGCATCTTCAGGATTTTTACTTTCGTAACTTAATTTTTCCTTTTCTAATTTCATAGCCGCCATAATATCGCTTACACCTTCTTCAAGTTGCGTAGGTGTCGCTTCTGTTAAATCAATAGAGTAATCCGTGACATCGCCCCCATTCATTCTGTATGTATTATCACTATTGCGAACTTGCTCGGCAGATAAACCATTTTCCACGGCTAAGGCAGCATCTTCAATTAAAGTCATGCTTTTAGAGGGTAGAACTTTCCAATTAGACTCGGCTTGTTGCTGCGCTTCAAGTTTTTCTTGCTGTGATGTGTAGAACCCGCTACTTTTAGAATCCGACTTAGGTTTAGCCCCCAACAACTCATAATAATCAATTTTACCTGATTCAAGAATGGAAGGTGGGGCAGATTCTACTTGCTTCATAGCAAAAGGAATAGGATTAACATTAGGTTGCGTAGTAATTATTTCTTGAGGTGCTTCCGCCACTTCTTGAGAGATTTCATTAGATTGACCGAAGAGAGAATTCAAATCAGAAGCAGACAAGGCAGCGGCATTTGCTTGTAATAGTGCTGCGTCGGCTTCATCGAGTTGGCTTTTAACTCCTGAAAAATACTTGTAAGCACCTTGAATCAGGGGGGCGAATTCCGTGAAAAGATTAGATACGGTTCCAATAGTGTTGGCTGTTGCACCATCAGGCTCCATGATAGAACCTCCATGCTTATCTAAAATGGCAAGTAGCGGAACTACTACTTGCTGTGTTAATTCTTCATTCAACCCTAATCTTTTAGATATGTCTCCTGCATCAATACCGCCTAAAAGAGAATTTAAACCTGATGCCCCTCCACTTTGAGAAGGTTTGGGTTTAATCGTTTGTTTTATTTTGTCTACCGAACCGTCAGTAGAACGGCGTTTCGGTTCAAGAATATCATCAAAACTCATGCTGTCACCAATCAAACTACACAAGGATGATATTTAATCTCTCGGTTTTATCGGAACCAATGTTTTAACGGTTCTTGTAGGGCTCCTACAATCATAGAGGCGACCTGCTCATGATTCTTAGCCTCGGAAGGCTCTACGATGTCTAAAACACCGCTAAGTGCAGATTTAAAATAACTTTGCATAAAAACCGAATCTTTAGTAGTTCCTTCTTTGCTAATTGAAGTCATTAAATCGTTTAAGTGAATCAAGAACCTTTTGATTTCTCGCTCGTAACGCAAATTCTTATGAGTTAAAACACCTACTAAGAAATCTGAATTAAGGAACTTTGATATTCTATCGCTTAAAGGTTCCTGCTCATCAGCAAGCCCTGATAAAGAATTGAGGTATTCTTGGCGTAAAATGTCAGCCTTATCATCCTTTAAATCTATTTTCATTATTTCTTGAAGAAAATTATCGAATAATTCGTTTTGGGCTTTCTCTCTTTGATTCTGTAAAGTTCCTTTAAGTTGGCGCAAATTCGCTCGGAGAGCGTCTAATTGTTCTGCACCTATTTTGTTTTCCATTTTTACACCTCAAGGATTCTGTTGATTGAATTTCCTCAAGATATTAGTTGTTGAAAGAGGGTTGTATTGACGGGCTGCGTATTGTTCTGCTGCTGCCCTCTCATCCTCTTTTTCTGCTAATTGATTGATTTGAGATTCCAATCGTGCGATGCGGTCTTCCGCTTCTGTCATTTTCTTGCTCCATCTTACTTCTTGGGCTACGCCACCCACTACTAATCCCGTAACTCCCGCCATAACTACTGCAATAGTGGAGTGACCTCCTGCGGATTCCGCAGCGTGTTCAGCAGCGGCTAATGCCTGAGATAAAGTTTCATTTTCTGCAAGCGCAGTTTCAGCCATCATATCGCCGTCAGCCATATCTCGAAGCAAATCATTTCTTTCTCGCAACCTGCGGTTGATTTCAGTCCTTATTTTGTTAGTATCATCTGAGAATTTAGTGAAATCATCTTCCGATTCAACAGGAGTATCAAGCATGGAACCCCACAAATTATCCAATTCATCATCACTTAAGTCTTGGATATTGATTTGTTGTTTCACATTGATGGAGTGCGTTTCTGCGGCGAAAGCCTTTGGCATCCATTCTGAATTTTTCTGTTGTTTTTGATATGTGGGTTTTGATTCAAAAGGGCCATATTGAGCCACTTTACGCATACCTCTAATCCCTTTGCCTCGTTGAAAAACAATATATTTTCCATCTTGACCAAATTGTGAAATGACTTCATTTTCAGAAGGCAGATATTCTCCCTTCCAAACATCACGGGTTCCTGAATTCTTGACACCCTTGATATATTTTCTAACCGCATATCCCATTTTATCACCTCATGCACTACTAATGTCAATACCTTTACTCATTATTGTGAGTGCTATCATGGCACAAGCCGTAGCAAACTTTGAACCTACGAAAAAAGAAGCAGGGATAACGGAAAAGTATTTGGCTCCAATTAGGATTGTATCTAAAGCCACAAGTGCCTTCAAATCATTGGTAATTGCTCCCATAATTAAACCTCATTTCGGATAACCTATCGGATAACCTATCCGAATGTAGCGGGGAGACTATAAGAAGATTGGCCTATCCCCATAATTCCAACAACCCATCGTGAATCGAGTTTATGAGAGTATCATCTTCAATCCCGACCTCCGAGGCTAACACCTCGTTGAGTAGAACAATAGTCTCACTAATGTTGCGTCTTTTTAATCGTAAAATTAAAGTTGGCAAGTCAGCAGCCTCGGCTCTATCATTGTATTTTTTAGAGTTGATGTATCTTTCTAATTCATTTAAGTCTAACCGCCACCTATTACCACTGTGCTTCTTATAGCCTGATGTAGGGCAGAACATCTTACGGTTACGCAAAACCCCTACAATCTCAGGTGCAGTATGTCTCCGACTTTTCTTTAAAGTAAATGAAATATATTCTACTATTTCACGGCTGCTGGAAGACCCATTTCCTTCTAAAAGATATTTAACAACATCGAAAATCAAAGCCTCGGTAGCAGGTAGTGAATGAAATCTCACCTTTTCAGTGGGCTTTTTTCCAGCCGCCGATTCGTCGGGCATGATAGACACCTATTCTGTTTTCAAACCTAATTCGGCTTGGTATGATTCTACACGCTCATTGAATTCTGCATCCCAAACAATTTTTGCTTCTTGGAGGCAACGAGATTTCAATTTATCATCCCATCTGTCCGAGGCTTCTTCAACACTTAGATTTTGAGTTTCAACCATCTCGGCAACCTCTTCATCTTTAAGACTCAAGACCTCACCCTTAACTTCTTCCTTTAGTTCAGCAAGTCGAGCCTTGCGTTCCTTAGTCCAAGCATTTGCTTGAAGAATGACTTTAATTGAAGGGTCTGTCGGTTCTTCCGTTTCAGCGAATTCATCGGGGTTGTCGAATAATCTTTCAATTTCTCCGATAGAGCCTGTGCCTTCATGCGTGGTTGCAGTAAATTCTTCAATTTCTTCATCCAAGTAAGTCGCTGCAAGATTCATTCTTGAAGCAAACTCCAAAGCCATATCTTTCGTTACTCTCATTCCAATAGTTTTCCAATATCGTGTTTCTACCATGTGTGACACCAACCTAATGGGTCAATCTTCCTGTATAAACTTTGGGATATTCTTTCACAGTTTAACTACGGTGCAAGCCTAACAACATCCCGTTCTTCACATATAGCCCGTAAGATACTTTCAACATCATAAACAACTTCTTCTGTATCGGTTTCAGGAAACGAAACGACGAACCTATAACCTTTTGATAAGTCTAACATAATACTTCGTTCTACTCCTTCTCGCAGCACAGGGTCTAATTCACAAGGGTTCAAACTGTTATCTTCCTTAGACATTACGAATCACACCTAAAAGAGCATTATAATTGTGTAAAGACATTCTACGGGAGCCATCGGCACAAGGGAAAAAGGCATCTAAAATATCAGAATCTAAGAATCCTTGAGAGGCCATAATAGTGGCAACTTCTTGTATTTCATCAAGGTAAAAACACTCTTGCATTAAATCTCGATAGTGTTCCCATTCTCGGCCATTTCTTCCTTTTTTTCGGATAGGGACTTGAGGATTCGTAGGGTGTCCTGAAAAACCTTCAGGCCATGAATTTTCCAATTGGTTTTCTGATTCTATCCCAATCGTTTCGGATGTTTTATCCTCAAGTGATTTTTTCAATTGAGAATTTTCATTTGCCAATTGGTTTAGCATCTGCAAAGACAACCGTTGAAGTTCAAGAAAGTCCGATTCAAAATTGTCCGACTTTTTCTTTGAGAGTAATTCCTTTAGGCTGACCACATATCTCACCTCATATCACAAGTGGTGACACTCCGCCACCATCATCATCAGAAAAGTTTGTTATTTTACCGCAAACTTGACAAATTAAAAAGATTTGACCTCTTTTTTCTTTGATTCTCACATTTGATGAACGACAATATCGGCAAATAGGTATCATTTAATCACTTTTATCCGATTGATTATCCTGTTCTCGACAATATCTTAGGTGTTCTCGCCACGCTCGCATCTCATTAGGACTCTCACTCATGAAATCACTCTTGAGCAGGTTTAAGTGTGAGAACATATCGAATATAGCGTTGGCCTGTGGCATCTCGATTCCATTCGTGGCGGAAATCGTAACCCTTATTTTTCAAATCCATAATTCTACGAGGTAGACTACGAATGCGATAAACCATTTGGGCTTCACCGCTACTGATTGATTCATGTTCCTCGAAATGTTTCATTAACATTTCGGTTTGGCTCATTCCGTTGATATTCATCATATTTCTTGGAGGCATTTTACTCACTAATCTTATTTTCTGACTTAATGGTTATAAACCTTTGCTTTTTGCTGAATCATCTCTATGGTTTGATGTATCTCAAATAGTAAATCGTCCGAATCTTCGGCTACTTGATACCACCACATATCTTGCATTTCATAAAATTGTTCTTCACAACTCTCACAGAATTCTTGAGTTTTGAAATCAAAGCCCACACTTTCTTGCATACAACTCTCTAAAACAGATTCGCCACAACTCGGACAGTAAGCGTGTGGTTTTCCACAATCGCAATCGGCGTAGCCATCCTCATCCACACCTGCACCACATTGTCTACAACTTGACACGATAATCACCTATGCTTGAATCTCTTTTACCCAATGCGTGGTTCGACCATCAGGAGTTTTATCTCGAATTACAATCCTTCCATCAGGGTCAGTTTCCTGTGCATAAACTTGAAAATTAAATTTGAAATCTCCTTTAGAGCCGTCAGGCATCTCATAATTGCGAATAGTTGCCCCTCTTGCTTCGTAAGAGGCTTTGATAACCCATAAAGAGCAGCGGTAAAGATTATGCAGTTCTTCATCACTTAAGGATTCTACTGTGCGATGAGGGGATATTTTAGCACGATACAAGGCTTCTGCTTTAATGTAGTTGCCAATTCCAGCCACCACCTTTTGATTCATCATAGCCTTAGTCACATTATAATGATTCACTTTACGGAATCTTTGTTGCCACGACTCGAAACTAACTTCTTCATTAAGGATGTCAGGCCCTAATTCTTTTACAAGTTTCCGTTCTAAGCGTTCTTGAGCCGAATCAGGTTGCAGAACCTTAAAAGTCCCGAATCGCCTATAATCTTTATAGTGGCACTTTTTACCATCGTCACGAATGAAACAAAGGCGACCATATTTTGGATTCTTCTCTTGAATCCTCCATGTTCCTGACATCCCAAGAGTATGAAAAATAACGAATCCATTATCAAAAGACCAATAAATGAATTTACCTTTACACTTCACCGAATGAACTGTCGCAGGAAGCGAATTAACAAATAAATCGACATCATCTCGAACTTGCTTTAATTTGTAACTCTCATCATAAAAATCAATAGCAGTTATTTTTCTACCTTGGTAGAATTTGTCAAGTCGCTCTACGATTCTTCGCACTTCAGGGCCTTCAGGCATAACACCACTACTGTCACCTACGATATAAGTCGTCCATAATTAAGTCGGGTCTGTTCTCTCGGTTGAACCTTGGAGGTGGCAAAGGTGGGAGTATGGGCGGTGCTGGCACAGAAGAGTATGGTTGAGCCCACATAGGTTCTGTATTAGGTTCCCATTTGTTCACAGGAGGTTCCAATTTCTTAGAACTTCTTTGACCTAAAAAGAAGCCAAATAAAAATAACAATAATCCTGCAAGAATAAGAATTAAGGATTCGGTAGTCCACTCCAATCTTCCACTTCCATATATTCTTCATAAATGTGTTCTTCTGTCTCTATACGAAATTTCAATACTAACATGATACCACTCTACCTCTCATTACTATGTCATTAACCTTTGTTTCTACTTATTGATGATGCTGTGGGTGCGGAAGCACATCAAAGCAAGCGTAGCATTCAAAGAAGCACTCACAGACAACATTAAAAGGTCTGCATCTTCCAATTGGTTAAATGCTGCTAAAAAAAGAACGGCAGTAGTAAATAAGGCTAACATCGTGAAAACATAACACCCTGCTGTTAAAATAAAGTTACCTATATTTCGCATAATGTTACTATCTTCAGGAGTGTAATCTGAATCTCTATCGACTACAACCAGCGTAGCATTACAAGTGCCAAAGTTTTGGTCGCCCCACGCCACTATTTTCCTCAACGGGACAAATATAGGTGAAGTTATCTTGCCAATCAGTTTTCTTAAACTCATATCATCACATCTTTAAATTTCAGGGTGGAAATCACAATGAATACATTTTGTGATTATTTCTTGGAATCTGCCGTTGTGAATAGAACTTTGAATTACATGGCGTTTGCCATCGTTATCATCGTGGTATTCGGCAACGCTTTTTTGTTCAAAAATACTTATTTCTTGTAAAAGACTTTCTTTATCGACATCACTACTCAAAGAATTCAAATCTTCATCGAAATCCACTCCGTATTCTTCGTGTGGAGGCTCACATTGATAATCAAACTTACCATCATTAGTAAATCGTTCCATTTCACGCTCGAACCAATGGTAATCATCCCATTCTTCATCACTTAGTTGGTCTGTATTTTCTTTCGACTCGAAATACTGAAGCCGTGCTACTAAGTAAAAATGATATACTGCTTGAGCAAATTTATCATAAGGGTTTATTTCACAAAGATGTTTGCGAGCATCTTCGGCCATAGACCACATACGGTCTTTTTCTTCTTGCCATTGTTCCATGTGAGCATCACCTAAACTATAACTCATTGATTTTCACCATCCAATTCGCAATCTGCACTATCATAGCAACCTCTACAAGTTGAAATGTGAATACCTTCCATATTCTCAACCGTTCCAATTTGTAAGCATCGCCACTCACCACTATTGTATTTTCCCAATGCAAAGGCATTTCCAAAAGAAGGTTCAACATTCTGCTTATACAATTCTTGTAATTGAAACATAGTAGGATAATGATGAGAACCATTGAAAGGTCTACCAATATCTTCGACATCACAAAAACCTTCGCACCATTCTTCAAAAGCCCTCTTCGATGCGCTCATTCTTCGCCACATCCTATTTTACACCAACAGTCTTCGTGGCAAACTGCATCACCATTAGCATAAACACCACCTAAAAGATGTGTCTTGGCACTGTCACCAAGACCTTCTATATTGACTTTATCTTTAGATAATTTTTTAGATAATTCTGAAATTTGAGAGTTTTCAACTTGATAATCATTATTTTGATTAAGGGCTAAAGCCATGATGCGAGTTATCCTACGATTCAAATCTAAAATAAACCATCCTTGGGCGGCTAAACCCAAACCAATCAAACCCACACCTGCAAGGGTGAAGTATTCAATCATGCGATTCACCTTTTTGGAAATCTAAAAGAGATTTTTGGTTAGGGTGGGGTAGGAATGCAAGTCCGAAATCGAGTAAAGTCAGTTGTTTCATCTCTCGCTGTATTGTGCAAGGTGTTCCTGCAATATCTAATCCAAATTCTCTCAATGTCATTTAATTCCCTCAACTTATCGTAGCGTCACGGAGTATTTAGTCTTTACTATTATTTTCTCTCGTAATCAATGCCCTCTTGACATAGCAAGCATCACACTCACCTTCTGCGGTTAAAGCAGGATGAGGCCAAGGCGTATCACAAAAAACACAGTTCTGCCATGATATTTTCAAACCGAGTCCTCCACTATGCGTTCATCCTTTAGAAAAGCCTCGGCAGGAACCCATGCTCCTGCCACTTTACCCGATTTAACGCCAAAGAGCCTACCTACTTGAAGACCTGCCCCTAAACGACTCCTATCGCCTGTTAAACGGCCACGACACTCTTCATCAGTATCGGTGCGTATATCAACCGCTTGAGAAGCGTTAAACAAACGGTCTTTGATAACCATACGGCCTGTGCCGAGGTCGAATTCAGGAATATCACTTACTTTGATATGAAAACCATCGCCACTACTTGAACGACGAACCCAAACATTATCGTATTTAGTCATAACACCATTAACGAACTGCTTGAATTCCTCAATATCCTCAACATCATCAAGGTCGAATGTAAGAGTAGCCTTCATACCCCTTTCTAACCGCATCTACTATTTCAATCAAACCTCGCAAAGGGGGTTGAAATTGAAAGGTTATTCATGAGTAAAAACATCACCGTTTTCTTGTATTTTCAAATCTTCGTAGGGGCTGGCTATTCGGCGGTAAAGTTCTAACTTGGCACATTCAAGAACACCAACTAATTCATTGAGATTACGATAATTAAGCCCTCTTGTTTTTAATACTTCGTTAAGGATGGCAGAAATACAATAATTCAACACTCCTGCTTGGCTTGAATCTTCTTGAACAATAATCTGTGCCATTAAAGAACTCAAGGAATCGTCAAATTTTTCACGGTCTTCGGGCTTGATGTAAGGCATAACCTTACGACGGTCACTTGGTATTTGAACTGTTCCAACCTAAAAGATATTTATGAAGTTGAAAGGTTTGTTTAGATGTGAGCCAAAAACTCTCATTAAATCTTGGAAATCCTGCCACAGTGCAACCTTTTCTTTTTTCGTCACGATATTGGTAAATCATACCTACGCCACCTTGATTTTTTATGGCTTGTGCTTTCTTAACACCTAACCATAAAAAGTCCATGAAAACTTGATTAGTGTATTGTTCAGATTCTAAAGGTATGTGGCCTGATGTGAAAACTTTATCGTCTTTGATGTCTTGGGCTAACTGCTTCATTTCTGATTCCGTAAGGTTAGGGTTGGTAGTCATGATATTTAATGGCGGCAAGTGGTATATCAAGTATTGCTTGTTTAATCTGCTAAGAAACCCCACCAATTTAGTATGCCTTGAGTTTGAGGTCGAATGATTTCTTTTACGGTTCGCCCTAACGGAATAAAGTCGGTGTTGCCTTCCCAACCCTTTCCTCCCGTCCAAGGAAAGGGCTTATCTCTTTTTTCTTTGGAAAAACTAATGGAATTGCGATAATTAGGGTAAATCGTAGCATAGTAAAACGACATTCCATCGTAATCTGACCACAACTCGGTGTCTTTCAATCTTTCAGGAAAATCGTAAGCCGAGTAAGGAAAAATATGTAAAAGATACACGGCTTTTCCTTTTTCGTAAAAGGGGTGTTTTACCAGCCACCATCCTTCGGTTTCTGAAGCCCGCCTATCCACTCTTCGCATCTCATCTTTAGAATTAACTTCCCGCCCCGCAATATGTTTAGCCATATTGTGGTGAAAAAAGGTGAAAACTGATTTGTTTTCTTCACCCTCACTACTTACATCTAAAAGTTCTTGTTTTTGTTTGGCAGATAAGTTTTCATTAGCAATTCCTAATTCGAGTGCTTCTCTCGTTTCAAATGGAAACTTGGCAGCAGACCTTTTGAAAATCGCATCATAAAGATGGTAAGATGTCATGGATTGGTTTTCAAGTTCTTGGTTGAAAAACCGCATGATTCGTTTAACATCTCGTTGAAAGCGTTGGAAAAGTTCTTCGTCTTTAGGATTCATTTAATCACCACCACCAATTGAACACGCCGAATCCTGTGGATTCAGGTTTAATTTTCGGAAATAAATCAAGAAACGGTTTAGCGTCTTGACCTAAGTAAAAGCCGCCACCATTTATTGACCACGCCTCACCATCATCCCACTCTCCAAAATCTCCTGTGGAAACCTCCTTCCAAAAATGGGAACTGTGTTTGTAATCATCTTGAGAACGCCTGAAATTGCGAAGAGGAAAACTGTTTTCGCAAAAGAATGTCTGTGTGTCTGAGTCGTAAGGTTTAAGATAACCGTCAGCATCTAAGGCAGGGCGAGTTATTTCTTTCATAGTAGGAGTCTTAAACCACCACGCTTCGTATATCCATTCATCGGCGTAGTCTGCCCACCGCAAACACATAATTCCGAAGTAGTTGTTGGTAAAACTGATACTTTGAGGTCTAATTTCAACATCAGCATCAGGGAAAAACAAAAAATAGTTGTCAGCGATTTCTCCCGTGGTTCCTTTTGTTTTCAAAAGATAAGTGGTAAGAAGTTGCTCCCAACTGCTTTTAGGTTTGAACTTTAAGTTGAATGGTAAGGAGAGAGAGGAAACAACTTCGTTAGAAACACCTTGAATTTCTAAAGGTAGTCGTTTTCCATGCGTATAGTTGTTGTTGTAAAAATTGTAGTATGTCTGAATAAAAGATAAATTACGCCAATTCGTGAGATTTACGGCTTCAGGATAGAAGTCTTTTACGGTTTTCATGTTTTTATCATTCCATAATTTACCCGTTTGTTTTCCTGCATAGGGGGATAAAGTTGGTTCTCCGTTGGAATTCAATTCAACGAAAATCTCGAAACTGCTAAGAGTTCCATAATAATTTTCTAATCCTAAAGTAGGTATGGTTATAGCGTCACGAATTTTTTCAACGATTTGGTCGAAATCATTGTCGTCAGCCATGATAATCCCACCTTTATTCAGTGGAGCCACTATAAGAACTAATCCCAAATCAAATTGCTAAAGGATTGTAGGTTTTCTAAACCCACAGGAGCGTAAGCCACCATTGGAACTTGCTTGACATTAACATTCCCAAGCAATTTCGCTGCCAAATCTAAAGATTCTACATGAACAAGGTGTTGATTGTGTAGAAGTTTCACAGCCGCAGATTCATGCTCCCAATCTTCTCCGAAATCAGGAATAATTCGATTTACTACGACACCCCATATTTTGAATCCTAAAAGATTCAAGTATTCAGCAGTTCTATGAGTTTCCATAACACTTAATCTCTCAGGAATAGTCACTAAGATAATGTGACATTGGTTAGATGAAAGAATCGACTTAAAACGATTTATGTCTTGTTGCATACTTTCAACCACTTGTTCCATTTTTTTGTCATTTCTTTTCTTGAAGATAGCACCCTTCATGACTTCAAATTTGCGTTTTAAAGCCAAAATGCGATTCAACCACGCACCAATAATATCAGGAGTGGTCAAGGCTCGCAAGGCTTGACCGCTTGGAGGTGTATCAGCGATAATAACATCCCACCGACCCGATTCCCATTCTTCTAAAACAGTTCTACAAAAGAAAATCTCGTCTAAGCCAGGCATTACCATATCGTTAAAGAGGTCTATCTCTACTCCTGCACTTTTCTTAAACATAGATTTGAAAATATCATTCACAGAACCCATGAATTCAAGAGCCCGTGTAGTGGCATCCATCTCGACAGCCCATAAATTTTTACATACTGATTTAGGGTCATTACTCAAGGGTGTCTCGAATAAATCTCCAAGATTGTGTGCAGGGTCGCTCGACATAAGTAAAACTCTTTTACCTAAAGAGGCTTGTTTCAAAGCAGTAGCGGCGGCAGTAGTAGATTTACCTACACCACCCTTTCCTGTAACCATAAAGAGTTCTACCATACTCTTACTAAACGCAACTACCTTTTATGCGTTTTCTTCTTGCCAAAATTCAAGATTCTTCATTTCAGGGGGCAATTCTAAAAGATATTCTCGAATTGTAGTGGCGTGTTCTTGCCGAGCAGAATAACCTGAAATGAAAATAGAATAGCCTGACGATTTGCCTAAGTCTTTTTCATATTGAGGATAATCATCGGACTCTCCACAATAATACAATTTCGTGATTAAACTTGAACCTTTCAAAACGATGAAATCATAGCCTTTAAGTTTAGCCTCACCCACCGCATAAGTTTGAGGGTCTACATCGAAAACCATTTCTTCATCCACCCAAAACTCAAGAGCCCACGAACCTAAAAGTTCAGGACACTTCCAACTTATTTTACTTATTTGAACATCCATTGGGAGAACTATGCTACCTTCAGATTCTCCTGATAGGCTTGGAACTTCGCCGTAAAATGAGCATTCCCATGCGTCCCAATCTCTAATATCTTCAGGCCGACCTTGAAACCCCAACTTTTCACCACTATTATGTAGTAGCCTTGCTATTTCAAGTCATTCATTCAAAACAAACTACTTAAAAGAGAAAAACCAAGCAAACCGATACCAAGATATAACCAAGTGTTATCACCATCTCCATTCTCGTCGTCACCGAATTGATTGAAAATGTTATTGCCCGCCCCGTCGGAGTTCGGATTGGTAAAATCAAAGGTGTTCCCATCATCATCTACACATACATCTTTAGATGAATCAAAGGTAGAACCTATGGGGCAACAAGGGACTTCATCACTTAGTTTAGGTGGGTATTCTTGCACTAATGGGCGAGAAGAACCTGCTTCACAAACAGCATTACCATAAGCATCAGTTTTAGTAGGGTCATAAACTTGAACTGCAAAATTATGTTGGTGTCCTGCTGCGGGGAAATAGCAAGTGTTTCTGTTACGAGTAGCACCTGTGAACATTGGGATAACGAAAGGACTCGTCCACCCAATAACTTCAGCACCTAAAAGGCTTGACCAAATTGCACCTGTTTTCCATGCGTATTTCAACTTCCCAAGTTCTGCAATAGCCAACTGACGGTTGAATTTACCTGCTTGAGTGAATCGACCTTTCAATATACCTTGAGTTAAGGCTCTCCTGTGCAACCAACTACCTCCAAACCATGTTAATGCTTCCACTCCTACTCTCGCTATATACCACGCAGCAGGGGCTTCTAAGCCCCACACCATATTTTCGGTTTCATTATCCCAATCGTAGCCATATCTAAGGTTAAGCATATAAGAGCCCTTTTCATTGAACTGAGTCAATTCAGATTTGTAAGTTCTATTGCTTGTATCAGTTTTAACATCTGTGCTGTAAATTTTAGTAGTTGTTTGTAAGGTTTGGAGTGTGTCGAAATCTGAAATCATGAGTTCATTAGCCTTTTCCGCCGATTTGCGGCTCGCCCGACTTATTCGATTAAACAAATCGTCCCACGCAGTTTCAGATTCTACATCGAAATTATCCCAATCCACCTCTTCAAATAATTCAGGATTTTCCCTGCGAGATTCTGCTACTGCTAAAAGAGAGAGTTTATTGAAATCGTAATAATGTCTTTGGACATCAACACCCCCACGGCCTGTGGCCGTAGATGTTTCTTCTTTGGCAAGGTGCATATCTGAAGGGAAGTAGTCTTTACCCCATTTATACGATGATTGTAAAATACCTCCTGATTCAGCCCCATTATCCATAGGGTAGGCTCGAATATCTAATCGTGTTCCAACAGGTATTATAAGAGTCCACATTACTGACCCATCAGCCGCAGTTCTACTTTCCATACGAGTCAATTTAGCCTTTTCAGGGTCACGAACTGTTACTTCTGTCATTAAACCCGTGTCACAACCACCTAAAGAGTAGTAGGTGGAATTGCCTACTATTTGATAATCGCTAATTTTGCTGTATGTTGTAGGTGTAGTTCCTTCGGAATTAAAAGTTTCCACTTTTAATTGATTGTTAGTCAAAGAGTTAAAGGTGTCGAAATAATCCATAATATCACCTCGTTAGCATTACACCTGCTACTGCTAAACCTCCGAACATAATAACAGGCCACAAGTTATTGTCGTCGTCGCCGTCACCATCATCCCCTGCATCATCTTTAAGAATAAAAGTTTCAGAATCCGTATCGTCAGGTAGCGGTTCGGAATCTTGTAAAGGAACATAATTGTTAAAAGAATTAGGTGTGGGTGACACATAAACAAGGGTGCGGATAGGGTGTGATGCTTTAATCCACTCGCCGTCAGCATCTCCTATTTTTTCTTTTAAAGGTGTGGAAACTAAAATACCATTAACAGATATGGATTTCAAATACACGAAAATAGAGTAAAGCCCTGCTTCAGGGAAGGCATAGTTGTAAGAGGCAGTAGACTTTCCCGCAGGAAGGGCAAGTTGAATTTCATCGGAATCTCCTGTGGTCAAATTGTTAATGATAATTCCAAAATCAGCAATAGATTCGGAGGTATAATTTTCATCACCTAAACCAAACCAACCTAAATCACCTGCCGTGGTTTCCACATCGGCTTGTATAATGAGTTGGTGAGATATAATACCTGAATTTAAACTTTCTTGAGAGTAGATTTCACCAATTCGTGTTCCTTGGGTGGCGTTGTAGTATGCAGAATCAAAAGGGTCAGGAGTTATTTTAGCACGGTATCTTACTCGGATATGATTGCGAGTGTCAAAGGCAAGGCAACCTACTTCAGTATCATTACAACATTGTTTGTGGTCGTCCTCAATCCAAGTATTCCAATTTTGGAATTCGCTATCTGAAGGCATAAACTTAGAAGTGCCACCCTCCCATAATAAACCATAGAGAAATGTGCCTTCACTCATGAGAGAATTACCTTTCCATTTAGGGGGGGTTTTAAATTTACTAAAATCAACATTCCATTCCGTCAATCCACAATTGATATTCCAACTAAAATTTTTCGGCTCCAAAAGACGAGGTGCGTTATTAGAGAATTCTTTTAGAGATAATTTTTTACCATTATCAGGGTAATTCCTGAGCCCTCCCAATTTAGTCGCAGCCTTAATGTAAGTTATTGATGCTCTTTCAGAAATTTCACCATCTGAATTAACAGAAAAATCTCTTTCGTAAGCACGACGATTCACTTCTTGTAAAAGTCCATCATCTAAACTACGGTCAGGAATCGTGGAACTAAAAGTTCGCACCAACGATTCTGCAATCTGAGGATGTTCCCATAGCATGGCTAAACCCACTTACATGAAGCGGATAGACTATAAGAAGTTGGCGGGTCGGAAGAAATCATTCTTCTTCCATTATATGTTGCCACAATTCGGTTCTGCGGTCTACACCTTCAACAGATTCGCTAAAAGTTAAAATTCTTAATCGGTCAATCGCCTGAAGTGCTAAATAAGCAGCATCTACATTTTCCCCAAGCATCGTTTGGCTGTGGTAAAATCCTTCATCATCTTGAAGTGCCAAATAATAGTGACCTATGCCACCATCATTTTGTATTACCCAATAGCCGTATTCCATAGGTGGCAAACAACCATTGTTTTTCATCTGTTGAACTGTGCGATTCAAATCTTCTTCTGTGTAGGTGTATTCCATGTTTATCAAAGGTATGAGGATTCGACCCTTATTAAAGGTTGAGGTGATTAATGGATAAGTTGGTGTCGGAGGCAGGATTTGAACCTGCGAACCAATACGGACAGGAATTTAAGCCCTGCGCTTTTAACCACTCAGCCACCCCGACTTTTTGTTTGTCATTTTTTTTCATATTTATTTGATAATTTACGGGCGTAAGAGGAATCGAACCCCTATCTTCGGCTTAGAAGGCCAAAATGCTATCCGTTACACCATACGCCCATTTATTCATTACTCACCGATAAACTCGCCTTGTAGGGGCATATTGGGTGTTTCGTTAGGGTAACGACAGTAAGAAGGAAACGCCGAAGGCAGGGATTGAACCTGCGCTTCAGCATAAGGGTGAGGGATGGATTTGGGTTCACCATCAAGTTGCCGACAAGATACCGTTTGCATCCGACAACTACCCACATCTCGGAAGTTAATCCGCACCTTAGCCACTTGGCCGTCGGTAGAGTCACGACAACTCATCTGTGTTACCTTAATTCTCTTGCGGGAATTCATTCAGTCACCTCATAGCCGCCCCGTCAGGCGACCAATCCTATTTCCACGCACTAAAGGTATAAAGGTTGGCACAATAGCACACAACACCCCTTTTCGTAACATCGTTTTTACTTATTCCATACCTCGGAAGGGTCTAATTTACCTGTAACCATCCCATATAAGAAATCCATAAATGGTGTTCTTATTAAACCGTTTCGAGCCCTTTCCTCTTTGCTTAAGGGTGTAGTTAATGTGCTTTGAATAATATCATCTAATAGCCATCCAATTTCATTAGGAAACTTATCCCATAATGTTTGCATCATTATGTTGCGTAAAGCAGGACGAGGGAATATAAAGTGGTCACTCATGGCTACCTCACTGAAACTGAAACCTATCTCTTGACATAAATCTTCATAAATGGTTTCTTGTTCAAGTTTCAAATTAGGAAAAAGATTATCTGTTGCACTATTATAGCCCAAAGGTGCAATTAGAATGAAATTAGCATTCATAAAATCAGTATATTCTTTTGTAGTCTTGAAAAAAGATAAGTTAATCTGAGATTGAGGATTTAAAATTGAATCCGTCCACTTTTCACCTTCTTCACCATAAATAAGAGGGTCTGTGAGATGAGCCTGATTGGACTCGGTTATTTGAGAGTTTTCAACTTGATAATCATTATTTTGATTAGGATTCAAGAGCCTATAATGTTCTTGAGCCAACATTCGAGGGACAATTTCCTCTTTACCCCAACCTAACCTACTAAGCATTCGGTATCGTTCTTTCGGAAAAATAAGACTCGGTTGAGAACCTCTTTGGGTGTCAGATAAACGAAATCGTCGGTCTAAAAACAAGGCAATATCATTACCGCCATAAGCAACTTTCTGAGAGATTGCTAAGTATTTTCCATCTAATTTATTAACTCGCTGCTGCAACCCTTCATTGAAATAGTCTGAATCTATTGACTCCTTTTTGTAATTTTCGCCAATCGTAAGGTCATTAAGATACACCTCTTGCTGGTGTTGCCACCATTTTTTAAGTAAAGTGGTATTGTTATCACCCTCTCCCCACCACCAATTGAAAACACCGTAACTCATGGTTCCACCTTCAGTTCTAAATCTCGGAACTCTTGATACAGTTTAGGAGAATTCTTTTTCAATGTTTCCAATATGGCTTGATTCAAGTCCATATCCTTGAGAATCCACCATTTTTCAGACTCCCAAAAGTAAAATTTCTTTAAAAATTCTTTTTGTGACATCTTTAAATTTAACATATCGAAGTTTCTTTTTACAGCAGGTGAAAAATCTTGCTCGGCTTTATTCCAACCCAAATTATCGAAAATAATAAAACAAGGGTGTGAAATTAGTTGCTCAAATAGCAGGTATGGAAGTTTTTTAATTGACTCGCCATACCCGTCTGTTAGCCCTTGCAGCGTTTGATTTACCATGCGATTTTCGACGAACCAATCTATCCTGTCACCAAACCCTTGTCCTACGGCAGAACCATCTGTAAATATGTCAGGGCTATGATTTAAATAGGCAAAACCACCCTTTACAACGCTTGAGTGCATTTTTTCAACATCTACAATCTTTAAGCCTTCAAGGAACGGCCACTCTTCACCCCACCACCAATTGAAAACACCGTAACTCATTCTAAATAACCTCCCATTAGAAGGGTAATTAAGGAACCTCTACGCAAAGAAGCAGAAGATTGAGACATTCCTTTTGGCCGTTGTTCATTATAAATTTTTCTGAGTTCTGAAAAAGAAGTGTTACAGTATTCATTAAAGTCGTCTAAGATGCCATTTTCCGTATCTAACTCGTTCAACCATTCTTTAGTCTCGATAAGATTGCGGTCTAACCAATTGAATAAGCCGAAACTTTGATTGAATCTCTTTTGCGGGATATGCCGCCTTTGATAATCAAGAAGCGTATGGATTACTTGTGCTTTTTGCGGTGCTGAAACCTCATGTTCAAGTTTTCTCGCTCGACCCATTGGGATAGGATAAACAATCTTTTTAATTTCATCAACACTTAATTCCTTTATCTCGGCCATATTTCTATCTGTGGCTAAACAATGTGCTACTCTTGCAGGAAACCCTAATTCAAGGAGGCGTTTCTTGGTAGCAGCCTTAACAACCATAGAAACCACCGTAACTCACTCTAAGTCCTCCTTCATCAATCGTGCCACCAAGACAGATTTTAGACCTGTCGAGTTTCTCTTCAAATACTTCAACATCCCTTTAAGTTCCTGTGTATTGAAAATATGGAATCTGTGCCACTCTTTTAGTGTTCGATTAGGTTCTTCATAATCTTCATACCACCACCAATTGAATATACCTAAAGTGGGAGGTGTGTCAGGCATATTATCGGCAGGATTCGGTCTGTTTTCAATGTCGATTAAGTGGTAAATTATTTGTGCTTTAGCCACATTTTCGAGTGTTTTTCTTGCTTGATTTTCTTCGCTATCATAGCGGGCGTATGTGTTAGGATAACCAACATCCATAATTTCCCCCCAAGTTAAATCTTCTACCTCAACCCACTTTCTATCGTCGGCCAAACGGTGCGCCACCGACTCAGGAATGCCACTATCTATGAGGCGTTTCTTGATAGTAGACTTAACAACCATACTGTAAAGTAGCGTAGCGACTATAAGAACTCAAGCATGAGATACGGCCATAAGGTTGAGATGTTAATTACTTCTCGACCCTGTTCAATACTTTGTGCGCTGAAAATTGAGCCACATGAAGGGTTGCTACTGAACCTCCTAAAAATACTAACATCGGTTCTTCATATTTGAACCCATAATAGCAAACTCCTACACCGAATATCCAAGCCATAAGGTCAGTAGTCCAAGGGCTTAGATAATTACAATTAGAATCCTTCGGGACTGTTGATTCACCGACTACAAAATAAACGCCCGCCATAACCATTGAAGAGGCTAAGGCTAATGTAGTTTTTTGATATTCTTTAGCCAGCATAATGTAAAGTATCGAAGCGACTATAAGAACTCAAGCATCAGATATTTCACAAACACCTGAAGGACAGTCGCTTTGTGCCGCCCCAATTACTACGCCTTCATTCTTCAAGTGTGTCACAGCATCCTCCACAGCAATAGGGCTGAGAGGTTCATTACCTCTTGAACCTGTTCGATAAACAGTCATACCCTTTAGGAGAGGGCCATATTTCAACATCAAAGCAGCGTAGTCTTCAATAGGGTAATCGTTAGGTATGTTGATAGTCTTGGAAATAGAGTTGTCAATGTGCTTTTGACAAACGGCTTGCACTTTCATGTGGTCTTCAACCGCCAAATCTCGGCTGGAAACAAAGGCTGACATATCTGCCCCTTCTTCGTAAAGTTCTTGGAAGAGTGGGTCAATAACCATTTCTTCTTTTAGCACTCTATCATTGGATTCAGGGTCGGAATCATAGTATCTTCGATTGTAACCTGCTGCGAAAACAGGCTCGATGCCTGATGAAGTTCCTGCCACCATTGAAGTTGTCCCTGTTGGAGCAATTGTTAGAAGCGCACAATTTCGTATTCCGTGTTCTTTAATAGAAGCCTTGATTCTCCGAGGCAAAGTCTTAATGAAACCTGATTGTAGGAATTGGTCGTCGTAAGCCTCGAATGGGCCTCTTTCAACAGCAAGGAAAACCGAGGCTTCATAGGCTCGTTCCTTGATGAACTTCATGATTTTATCCACGGCTTCGTTACCTTCATCGGAACCGTATCTAACACCCATCTTCACAAGAGCGTGACCAAGACCCATAACACCCAACCCAATTCTTCGGACTTTACGGCAGTTTTCTTCAATCTCTTTTAGAGGGTATTGATTCACATCCAAAACATTATCAAGGAATCTAACGCCTACGGTTACAGTATCGGAAAGTAATTCCCAATTCATTTCACCATCTACAATGTGCCGACTCAAGTTAATAGCACCTAAACAACAGCAACCGTATTTTTCCAACCAAATTTCACCACATGGATTGGTGGAAATCAAAGGCTTGTAGTAGTGAATGTTATTCATCTTATTGGCTAATCCGATATTCAAAATACCTGGCTCGGCGGAGTTGTAACTGTTTTCAATAATCCTATCCCACAGTTCACGGGCAGGAATGCTACGCACTAATTCTTGTTCTTCGCCGTCACCATCAGAATCATTTTTCCTATTGATGGCTTGACCTCGGAATTTTAAGACAATCTCTTCGTCATTTTCTACGGCTTTGAAAAATTCATCATCAACGAGAACTGAAACATTTGCATTATTTAAGCGACCTAAATCTAATTTAGCATCAAGAAACTCCATAATGTCTCCGTGATTGTAGTCAAGACACAACATAAGTGCAGTTCTACGACCTCCACCCGCTTTGATAACTTCCCCTGTTTGATTGATGATTTCCATCAAAGAAACGGCTCCTGTGGCCTCTCCACCTGTGCCACGAATAGGTGTGCCTCTCGGTCTAACAGGAGAGCAGTTAATACCTACACCACCTCCCGTTCCTGAGATAATCAACATATCTTTAATTGTTTGACCCCATCCTTCTCTCGAATCGTCCGTAGGCACTACGAAACAATTCAAAAGTTGGCCTTTAGCACGACCTGAACCATACCATATTCGCCCCCCTGCCACGAAAAGTGACTCGCTCAACTTTTCATAAAAGCGTCCTTCCCACTTAGGTTGGGAACCGTTTTCACTTTTAGCGACATGAGTTGCCACTCTTAAACACGCCGATTCCCACGATTCGGTTTCAGTTTGAGCATAGCGTTGCTTGAAAATCGTATCACCCAAGCCTTTAGGGTGGAATGTGGATGTTGCAGGTAGTTCTTGGTTCAATATGATTTCTTTTGTTGTCATTGTTCTCATCTCCTTCGGGAATCTTATTTGGGACTGATACTATATCAACCACTCAACTTCGATTACATCATAGCATCGCAACCAAGAGTTTATTTACTATCTTGTTTGCTTCAAGATTCTGTAATACGAGGGGCAAGAAACCACTCGAACTGCAACGAATCTGTGTTAATTTGTAGTTTAATCGGCTTTTTCTCACCAAATGAAACTGTTAAATTTTCACCCATGACTTTTACCATCTTAGTCAAAAATACAGTAGATAACATTGTAAAGGTCGCATCTTTTGAACCCGCATGAATGGTTTCAATTGTTAAGGGGGCTTCTACGGTTTCCATATTGGAATCAGCGGTCATTAAAAGTTTAGAACCGTCGTAATGGATTTTAGCACACTCGCTGACAGTTTTAACTGCATCAACACCCTTTTTGAAATCTGAACCTTTAACTTGTGAAGAGAATTCTAAGTCAATCTTAGGTGTGGGAGGGTTCGTGACAATGCTTAAATCTAAAAGCCGTATCGTCTTTTTCAACCCACTAATATCTAAAGCAAGAGCCCCTCCACCATTTGTCAAGTTCAACTTAACAGTATCAGATTTACTACCAAGTTTCAATGCACCTTCAAGTGATTCAAGGCTGATAGCGATTTTAACTTCATCTTCAACTTGAATATCTGTAATTTTTGAAGATGGTAAGTGTGAAAACAACAAGCAAGCGTGTGAAGAATCAACTACTGACGCAGATACCCCATCTTCAGAAAATGTAAAAATGCAATCATCAGATAATTGGCGAATCGTGGAAACCATAGTTTTTAAGGGTGTGATACCACAGATTAAGGAAAATTCAATCGGAATCTTTTCGACTTCTTGTTCAGTAACAACTTCAGACATATTACTATGTCGGGACACTCACCCTTTAACCCTTTGGCTAACATCCAACCATATCATCACTAACCTCGTCAGGGGTCTGTGAGGTAACAGGGTCATTAAGATTTACAAACCAAATGCCATCGGAAGTAGCCATCTTTTCAATGTGGTCTATAAGAACAAATAATCTTAAATCTACCGAAGCATCTTCATCATAATTGTAAGCCTTCTTTAAATCTCGCAACCAATCGGAGTTAAGGTTAAGAATGTTCACTTCATCAAAGTCTTCAGGTTCAAAATGTAGCGTTTCAACGCCGTTGTAGTGTGCGACCATCTGTATCAACTTTAATAGGGTCTTCTTCCTTATTAGTTTTCCGATACCCAATTATCCTTAAGGAATTTACTAACAGTTTCATAATCTTTCTTCGTTAGCAAACCTTTTAACTCTTGATTTTCATCTTTAATGAAGTCTTGAAAGTTATCATAATTAGAGTATATTTTGCGGGCTCGTTGGGCTCCTATCCGAGGTATATTCTGTAAAAGTTGAATTACAGGATTTACATGATTTATTTGATGATTTTGTAAGTTAATTGTAGAGAATTTACCCTTATTGATGCGTTCTATCAATTTAGCAACTTCTCGCATAGCAGTAGGTTCATCTCTTGCCCTTATTACAGGGCAAATTTCCATCGAGATACGATTTAAGTGAGATTCTAAATTTGGAATGTGTTTAGAGAACTTACGATAGGGATTATTAGCAGAATTCGATAATCTTTTTTCAGGTTCTTCTATTACTAAAAGTATAGGGTGTGTCACTTTTCCAGCAAGGTCTGATATTTGGCGTATCAATCTTTTACCCATCCATGAATTCAAAGCGTCAGTAAAGGTTTTGCGCTCGATACCCCAAGTTACTTCTTCTTGGCGGATAAGGATGTCACCTTCGTAACCCATTGATTTCAAATTATGTTTCAAACCTATATTTTCATCAGAACGGTGAGTAGAAAAAGTATCAGCCCACGAATTAGGTTCAAAGGTATCAACGAAAACTTCTGATTCAGACATACCATTACAACTCAAACTTGGTATTTTAACTCTTACTACAACAAAGAGCCCCACCAATTGAATAATCCGAGTGTGCGACCAAAATATGTGTAAGATTCAGGACACCATTCTGAAGGAATGCCTTGAAGATAATGTGCTACATCGTCAGGAATGTAATTAGCCCCTCTTCTTTGAGGTTGATAATTATAAACTCCCTGAAAGCGATTTTTCCCTATTGTCATAGCCCAAAACCTCTCGGACGAATCCTTGTCAGAACCTACTGTATCTACTTTAAGAACTCTCGGAGTAAGAGGTAAAATTAAATCGGCAAAAATAACATAATCCTTTGGCATCTTACCTCTTGTGTAACCTTGTTGGTCTTTTCCATATTTCATTAACCGACCTCCGACTTTTTGCAGACGAAAATCAAAGTGAGGTTTATCTCCCTCACCTGTAAGATGCCCTTTACCATCTGTATCGCTCTTACGAGAGGTAAAATGAATGAAAGTTCCTTCTTTTTTAGTTAAATCTTTAGACTCTAAAGTTTTTTTAACCACCTTAGCATAATCAGTTTTTAAGGATTTATCCGCTGTATCGGTGAACCTATTTTTCTTAAGATTATTTAAATTTTCTAAAAGAGATTTTTTCTCGGAATCACCTACAACTCTCAAACCACCCGACTGATGCCCATCATTAATCCAAACTGCCTCATCTATCTGTTTTTTCGTATCATAATTGGTGGAAGTAAATAATGATATTATACCTCCATGCGTTGTATCAAGGTCGTTATTCGGTGATGGAATGGGTTTTGTCACATCTAATGGTGTGAGTCCTGTCGGTAATTCAAAGCGAGACATATTGATGTAATTATAAGTAGAAAGATTATCATCAGGTCGGAAAAACTCACCTGTGGAAGTAAGATAAGAATTCAATCTTCGATAAGGTAGAGGGTATGTGTATTTGAAATTTCCCACAGGTGTTACTTTACCTTTTTTGAATGTCAAAGGGAATGCTAACGGGTCTGAAACTGTGAACCCTGAACGAATGTGCTGAGTGGAAACGACTTCTCGGCCAAGTAATCCCTTTTGTAGGGCGTAATTATACATCATGAAACAATCATCTAACTTTACGAAATCCGAAGGCAAAGAAGTTTGTAAGGGTTGTTTGGTAAATTTTTCTCGGTCTGAACCAGCCAATCCCCAATTATCTTGAGAGGATTGTTTAGTTACATCTACCCTTTTTTGGTCGAAGGTATTAGTTATTCGAGTGAAATGATTTGCTTCGCCAACCTTAACAGTAGCCTCCATTTTTAAAACTTCAACTAAATTAACCATATCTTGATATATGTTCATATCATCTATGCTACTTTGCATAAGTCGAATTTGGTCAGAATATAAGTGAATACTGTTAATCGTGTCATATTTAACGAAAGTTGAAACACCCAATTTATCAGGGTGTAGTGCGATTGTGATTTCTGAGGTTAAAACTCCGTGGCGGTCTGCCGACCCTGTAATAGTTTGTAAGTCTTTTAAGTAATTAGGGTAAAGTAGTGTTCCATTCACAGGGTTTATAGCCTCTTCCATACTATCAGTTCCGTCCACGAAGACAGAAAAATGAAAATAAGGGATGGTGTAAGTTATTTTAAACCCATTCATTTTCTTTTTACCTTCACTAAATCGGACATCTTCGACTTTAATTCTGTATAATGGTATGTCTTTTGTTTCGTCTATTTTACCATCATTTACTTGTTTTTTCCACCATTTTTTGATAAGTTTATTAGGGTTCAGTTTGTGCATCGCAAATATAGCAGAATTCAAGTTCTCGATTTCTTGAGATATGTGACGATGCTCGTTATCAAAATTCAGATTATTATGGAAACAAGTTTGGTAATCAAAAATCTTAAAGAAATTATCACTCTTGAATTTAACACCTTTAACATTAGCCACACTTTTTTTCCATGCAGACCAATGAGGTGAAGTAGAAGTAGGTATCTCGCCACCACTTCCTGTCTCGTATGCTATTTTTAAGTTACGGGCTTTGGATTCCAACATTGAAGTTTCAATGAGCAGATTCGTAAGAATTTGTGGAGGTTTTCTTATGTAGTGTAGTTCTTCTGAATTGCCAATAAATCTCATTCTGTCATACTCTCCATTAGAAGGGTTCACACCTATGAAATCGGCAGGAGGTTTATCATTACGGTAATTATCTTTCACCCAATAAGGTTCAGCAGTTATCTTTTTACCCTTAGACACATCATAATATCTTGTTTTTCCACCATAATCTATTTCTTTTTCAATATCGGTGTGCAATCCTTCAGTTTTTTGCATTCTATACCTTAAACCATAGCCGTATTGAGCATAACCGTAGGTGTGAATTTCAAGGTTCTCTTTAGGTTCTAACTTACTTGTTTCACTCCAAGACTCATTATCTATAACCGCAGAAGTTTCAGGATTATGATAGTATTTTCTTTTGAAATCAGTAAGCCCGTAACACTTTGTAGAGCGAAGGTAAGAAGTAGCCTCTAACAAAGTCTTATCAAAGGTAGAAAACTCTTTATCATTAGAATGGAATAATTTTTTAATACTGAAAATGTCAGAAGCGAATTGTTCTTCCGTGGCTTCCGCTAAGGAAGGCTTCATTATCCATCGTCTATTTTTTGAAAATGTAATTTGGATAGGTTTCCGACGAAGTTCCGAACTTGATTTAGTTTGAGATAAACGAGGGTAGCCTAAGCCTTCCCAATCCAATAGAGGTGGTTTAAATTCTGTGTATCTTCTGTAACCATTACTCGCCACTCGTAATTTGTCTGCATCTTCGGTAATTGCAGATTGATAACGATATAACAAACCAACAGGGTGCGTCTGTGTTGTGTTGAACTTAACAGTGGAAAGATTATAAGGTGCGTCTGCAATCATACGCTGTTGGAAATTAACATCTAAGGCGTTTTCATTGAAAGACAATAATCCAAATCCATTTTTATCCTTATCGGAAAACGCATAATCGTTAAACTCCACAGGTCGCATAATTGACGGTAATGCCGAAGGTTCCACAATGTCGTTATCATCCCATAAGTGTGTGTTTGACCACACAAGACCACCTCTTGAAGCATTTAAATTAGCATCATTTTTTCTAAGCAATCCTGAGTTTTGAAAACCAAACATATCATCTTGACCGCTAACCCAATCCATGAATGCTTCAGCACCTTTTAATCTAACATCAAGATAATTATCAAGTAAAGCATTACCATCTTGCTGTTGAAATAACTCAAGATTTAATGCTGAATCTTTGAAATTAGCGGGTAAGTCGATGCTGTCGTCATCATCTTTAAATTGATTCATCGGAGACAACGATTCAGGGTCTAAAGGGCTAAATTGCATCTTAATCATATCGAGGTTTCGAGGGAACTTATTAGGTCTTACCTTATTATTTTTATTTCCTCCACCATCAGAAAAACGGAACAAAGGTATAGTATTGGCGAAATCGTTGGGTTTAAAAATGTGGTCTTTATTCTTGGTGTATTGAACCCACGGAGCATTTGTAGAGTTAAGTTCCATAAGAGTGAATTGTGTATTCTTAGTGCCTATAACTCCAAGTTCTATGGAGTCGGAAACAGTCTCGCTTTGCATGATTAAGAAACGAGCAGGAATTTGAACCTTAAGATACATCTTACCACCATCTATTACTTGTGAGAGATACTATAAGAGGGTGCGCCTCTTTTATTCCGTTCTACTTAGACTACCGAACCAATTCAAAAGCCCTCGATTGGCAGAATCTTTTACAAGTTTGGCTTTCCTATTTTTTTGCTGTTCCCACTTAAGTTCGTCTTGCTTTGACCAACTTCTTGGCTTCTTAACAGGTGCGTCATTTTTAATTGTTAGAGTATCTTCAACATATTGTGGCATGGGTGCAGACTTGTAACCCTTATTCTGTTTTTCGTATTTCATCGTATGAACCCCTCTCGTCGCAATTTTTAGAGTTCCTGTGGCTCCGATTCTACCATACAAAACATAACCTGTTTGAGGATTTCCTGCGTAGAATTTGTGGCTGTTTTTAGCCGCATCGTGAAATTCTAAATAAAAGATGCCTGACATACTGTAAAAGTATCGGCAAGACTATATGAGGTTATTCAAGCAGCAAAAACTAAAATAAATCCAAAAACTACACAGGCTCCCATAATTAAACGGGTGAGAACCACGGAAAAAAAACTTGGTTTATCGGGTGATGGTTCGTAAGTTCCCCAACCCATACTTAAGCCTCATTGACAATAGTAGAAGTTAGTATATCTCTTTTAGGGTATGGTGAAAATAAGTGTTCAAGAGATTTACGAAGTTCTTTCCTTTCTCTCTTAGTTCCAAGATAGGTAAAATACCTATCCTTTTCTCTTTGTTTAACAAACTGAGCATCAGGCCACCGTTTGAGAATCTCGGCTTTGCGTTGTGAGCCGATTTTAGAGCGAATGGCTCTTGAACCGTAAAGTTTGCCCTCAATGATAACTCCGAACCGTGAACGAGATTTCGCTTTCACATTAGGGTTTGCTCGACGCATAGAGCCAACATAATCCCAATTTAAAGATTGATAGATAGTGCCGACTTCTCCTGCCATAGCATCAACAGTAGCAGTTATGACTCGGAAATCAGTATTATCACGAAGCCAACGGTTGGCTCGACTTATGAAATAAGATGCCGTGTTGTGTGGAGTCCACCATAAGCAAACACCTCTTGATAAAAGAAGCATATTGTCAGTGTAACCGTATTTATCCCAATGGCCGAGATTCTTGGCGTAATCAGGGCCATAGACTAACACCCCTCCTAAGCGTTCACCCTTAATGGTATTGAAATAGATGCCAAAATGGTGAGTAGAAACTGCGGGCATACATTTCAAGTATTCATATTGCTCGATTACAGGTTTAGCATCTTTTCGTTCAATAGGTCTAATAAAAGCCTCAGAAAGAACTAAATCTGAAGGATTGAAATCTAAAGTTTTTTTCTCAATTGAAGCCCACTCTTCTCGCATTAACGATTGATGGGCTTGCCCCACATCACCTTCACCTGTATAAGGTTGATACGACATTACAATTCCTCACAATTAACTTGGAATACAGGAGTGTTTTCACCAACCCAAGCCCCTATTACATTGAAATGTAAAAACTCCATCGCTTCTTCGTAAGTCATACCATCACGCTTCATGAAAATCTCAAGACACTTATCATAATCATAAACGGCCACTTCAGGTTTCGTGGCTCGAAAGCACCACCCTATAAGAGCATCGTTTAAGCCGTCACAAAGCAAGGCTTCGGGGTTCTGCTCCATAAGAGAGTCTATTACCTTTTCACTAAGAAGTCTATCCATATTTTCACTCATCATCATCCCTCATTTTTGTTAGTTCTTGTTGAATTGGTGTGTGATTGTGCATCATAATGCCGCCCAACCACCATAAAAATATAGTCATTAAAGAAAGAAAAATAAGCCAAGCAATCATTCCTCTTCCTCCTTTTCAGGAACTACCATCCAATTCCATTCGTTTTTCATATTATCACCTGTTTCTAACGCCTGTGTATTCAGTCGCCTTTACCTTTTTCACACGGAAACAAAATCTCCAAACAGACTTTAAATCTTGCGATTCTACCAATGTTGCCTCACGCCAATGACATAAGCCCCACAGTGCAATCCTTTCAATTACTTCTTGTTCCGAAGGATTATGATTACCATAGTAACTGATTAAATGGGCTTGTGTAATACCATTAAGGATATTGACATAAGGTTTAGGAACTGTAACAAATAAATAGCCATCTTCAATAAGTAGAAAAATATCGGGGAACATTCTATTGGGGAATCCATAAGGGTCTAAATCAACCACATTAAACTTCTTTTTTTGTGAAATTAACTCATGAAAATACAAGTAACTATCTTTGCGCTCACAAGTGACATTTTCTAAATTTTTCATGTTGTCTACAAGTTCTGTATAAACTTTACCTACTTTATCCACAGCAACAACAGAACCGTATTTAGCATATTCTTTGGTGCAATTTCCTGTTCCTGCAAACAATTCAAGTATTTTCAAATCCTTCTTACCATCTAAGGCTAAAAGAATTTGGTTGATTTTTTCATCGGGGTGTCGAGTATCAGAACTCGAATCACGCTGTCTTTTTCTGACAACATCGTGGCGTAGGGCTCGATAAGTTTTCTCCACCAATATAATCACCAAGTCTGATTGCAGTATTCAACCGTCATATTAAGATAATATCGGTCATGGAACATCCCACCTTGCTGAAAAGTGTAATCTGAACCTTTAGCATGAATAGTAAGAGTCCAATTAGAAGCCAACGGTTCTTGAGTTAAATTATTAAAATCGTCACCACCCATATCGGAAGTATTAGAGTAAAAGAACATAGTGTCATTAGCCATAAGTGAAAGGTTCACCCACCCATCAGAAAAAGGGGATTTTTGATAGGAAAAAGATAAGTCGGCCACGGCTGAAGTGGAATTGTTGAAGTGCCACCAATCTCTCGTCATTACTTCTGAACCCAAGACTTCGGTGAAATTGTGTTCGTAAATCCGTGATTCGGTTTCGTAAGTGTATTCAATAATTTCAGGCTGTTCTTCGGCTTCTTCCCCTACACATCCTGTCAAGGAAGTCATAAGGCACACTAAAACCACGGCTAATTTACGAGCGTTCATATCCCTTTTTCAAGGCAACTAAGGTATAAATCCTACTACTCAACCTCGCAAGGGGTTAAAGCGGTGAACCTTCAAGATACCACGGAGGATTATCCCAATCCACAGTATCGGCCACCTCTTCAAATTCTGCCGTCCAATTATCACTTAAAAAGTGTGTGATAATACGGTTGGCTTCAGGGTTGATGCAAATGAAACCTTCTCCAATATCAACCATTAAACGGTCTATTTTATCCCACAAATCGTCATACCAAACGAGGGAGGCATCAGCAGGAATTTTAGGAATCCAAACAAAAGGTTCGCCTTTTAGGATGTTTTCCTCGTAAAACGGTCTATGGGTTTTCAAGGTTTGAATGAAAGAGGTAATGGTGTCAGCATTTACATTTCCATAGGTTCCGTCCTTTTGTAAAAGAATTGTAATGTTCAATCCCATCCAATTAGCGATATTGGTAATACCTCCCACGGTATCAACATCGTAATCAATAGGGTGTTCAGAAAGAGGTAGAAATCGGAAATCCAACCAACCTAAGTTGAATTCTTTTGTTTCGGTGTGGTGTTGCATTAAAAGGGTGCGCCCTCTTGTGTTTTGGTTAGGTTTAACATCTTGAACGATTTCATTCAGATGGTTGATTAACCACGACCAATCGTAAGCGTCTTTTTCACCCCACCACCAATTGAATAGACCGTAACTCATTTTAAGCCTCCCTTGCGCTCAAGATAACGCCAATCAGAAGCATTGGCTACCTCTTGAAATTCTGCCTTGTAATTATCACTTAAAAATTGGGCGATGATACGGTTGGCTTCAGGATTGATGCAAATATAGCCTTCTCGAATATCTGCAAACAAACCGTCTATTTGATGCCAAAGTTTATCATCATCTGAATCTCCCCACCATATTGATTTCGGTGTTTTTCCAGATTGCTTCATCAAAGTTTTTGGAATCCACACAAAAGGTTCCCCCTTAAGGATTACTTCATTGTAAAATTTAGGATGAGTTTTCAAGAGTTTAACGAATGCAACAATAGTTTCAGGCGATACTTCACCAATGCCTTCACTCGTAGGAATTCTGATGTTGTAATCGAAGAACTTAAGAAAAGCATTGTCACTAACCCTCCAAGAAGAATGAATGTTAAATTTATCTTTCTGTGAAAACGCAAGGAAACGAAAATCCAACCAACCTATATCTATGGAGTATGTTGCGTATTGGTCAGGAGTGGTAAATATGTGGCGCATATCAAGAGTTTGATTTCCACTCACCGAATAAGGGTCAGGTCGAACATCTTGAACTATTTTATTTAAATGGGCGATTAACCACCCCCATTCGGAGTTGTCTTTTTCACCCCACCACCAATTGAAAACGCCGTAACTCATGACCCTTCCCTCATTATTCCTTTTGAAAATATGGCTACTTTTTCAAATTCTTTAGGCCAATGGTCTGATAAGTATTTCGAGATGATGCGGTTGGCTTCAGGGTCTATGCAAATTAAATCATCTGATTCATCATCAAGGTGGGCGAATATAGAGGTCATTTTTGGCCTCGCTGTTGGGCCTTCCTTTTTACCACACCACATAAATGCTGCTGTTGCGTTAGGAAGCCAAACAAAAGGTTGGCCTTTTTTAATAGTTTCCTCGAAAAATCGAGGGTATCTTCTCCACAAGCGAATAAAAGATGAAACGGTTTCGTCGTGCAAACCAGCAAAACCTTTATCTCCAAACCATTGACGCATTTTTGATTCCCACTTAAAAACAGAATTAGAATTGAACTTCAAATTAAATTTAGGTAGTTTAAGAGCCTCTAAACGGAAATCCAACCAACCTATTTTAAGGTTAGGGTTGTTGTTGAAATTATTGTCATTTAACATCACTAACTTGTAGTTTTCATGACTATCTGACGCACTACTTACGAGTTCATCTAACCTTTCATGTAACCAATCCCAATTAGCAGAATCCTTTTCACCCCACCACCAATTAAACAATCCGTAACTCATGGTATTACACCTCCACTTGTTCTTTTAGCGAATTCAGCATACTTTTCAGGTGAATTCTTTTTCAAAATTCGCCCTACTATACGGTTTAATTGAGGACTTTTCAAAATCCACCACCCATAGGCTTCCCAAAAGACAAAAAGTTCCTTGAATTCCGCTTCCGTAACATTCAAAGTAGCCCCTATAATGCTGACAAAGATTACATCCTGAAAGTAAATCAAAACAGGTTGCTGTTGCATCTGCTTGGCGACATCAGGGTGGCTTTCAACCAAGCCATTCCACTCTATTTTACCGAAGGCTTTTTCGACTTTTTGTGTGTCGCCATAAACATATACTCTATTATCGTAACCTAAAACACTTGCTCCACTAATTAGAGCAGTTATTCCTTCATCATCATCATCATCATCGAATTGAAGATTATCAATGCTTAATTTTTCCCACTCATTGTTAGGAATAACATCATCTTCACCCCACCACCAATTAAACAATCCGTAACTCATATTATCTACTCCTGCGTGGTAAGGTTTCCGCCCACTTTACAAAGGATTCAAAAGCGGCATCTGTGCCGTTTTCAATGTATCTTTCACCTCGACCTGTAATGGTTTGATAAACTTGCTCAAGATAATCAAAGGTAACTTTATGAGGGGGTAGATAATTGATGTTAGGGAAATCAGCGGCGGCTAATTGAGCGTTCAGCAATTGCTCTTTTTGACCCGCTTCAGGTATCAGAATGGCGGGCGCACCTAAATAAGCAAGTTCACCTATCATTTGTGTCCCTGAAGTTCCAACAACTAACTCCGAGCGAATCATATCATCAATGAAATGCTTTTCTGAAATTTTACATTCTTCAACATCAGGATGGTCGAGAATAGCACGGTCTTCAGGTCGAAGTCTTCCATAAACTTTTAAGTTCCAACCGTGTCTTTTCGCCCACTCTCTAACTTGATGAATAGTGCTGGAAACAGATGGGCGATAATATAAAAGAACGAATCCTCCACCGCCTCGCCACTTTTTTCCGATAAGGTAATCACGAATCATAGGGCCAACAAGGCAACCTAATTGTTTTCTAACGGCCAACTTAACAGGTTTAGAAACTATTTTATGGTCGGCATGAGTAGTAATCATACGATTAACTAAAATTATTTGTAATGATAAGGCTTTATGCTTCGGAGGTATTTCACAAATATCTACAAATCCTTGTGAATCAAAACTGACTAAAGGTATATTGGCATTATTAGCAGCACGACTCATTAAAGGCTCGTAATCGGAAATAACCACATCGAATTCTTCTTTTTTCAACATAGAAGATAATCGAAGAATTCTTTTACGCTCACTCAACATAAACTTGATGAAATTTTTAGAAGTTTTCCATAAAAGAAGTCGGCCTTCCTCGTTGTAGTTAAATCTTGGAGTAGGTAAATCGTGAATCTTATCTTTTCCAAAGCGTTCTGTTAAAGGTTCCGTAGAATCTCCACTACAAAAGAATGATACATCGTAGCCTGAATCCAAGAGGCGTTGTCCGAGAGCCGAGGCTCGCATAGTGTGACCTCTACCTTCTCCTGAAAGAGCGTAAGCGATTTTCAAGGTCACGGTTTCACCTCGGAAGCATAGAAAATAGAAGGCGAACCTTCGTAATAAGTTTTCGGAGTAAAAGTAAGCACCCATTCTTTTTTACTTTTACCTTCTAAACCATCTGTGGGTGAGAGGTCTTGTATATCACTCATAAAGTAGGCTATGTTTTTCTCTCGACCTACTACGGCCATAATTGGATATGAGGGGGTCGGGAGTTTAGAGCGTTTATAACTCCCTAAAGGCCAACTACTTCTGACTGATGCTTGGGAGGCATATTCCATCTCTAAAACAAGTGTTTCACCCTTAAGAGGTAGGCTTTGAAGGGCTTCTAAATTATTTTTGAATATCCACTCAAGAGGAACTTCAAGACCCCATGAATATCCCGCACCTGCGAAAATTCTCTTCCAATCAGTCGGACTGTAATCTAAACTAACCGTGATTTCGTAAATCGGAGCGTCAAAACGAGCCGCTTCCTTGTATTTACCTGTTTTGCGGGCAGGACTGATAGTAACATTTTCAAAGAACCACTCAATATATTGTTTTATGAATTTGTTTTCTTTTACAGCATCTCCCGAATCCCATTTGGTTGCTCGGAAAGTCGGCTTTGTCTTGCCTTGACCAAGAGAGGTTACACGGTTTATTCCGAGCGAATTTTCTTTAGGTTCATGCGTTTCCATAAAATTACTCACCCACCCTGTATAGTGTAAGCGGTCTTTTAAGCCTGTGCGAACTGCTTCAGCCCAAGGGTCAGTGAACCACCAATTCATTAAACCTTTGTTGTGGAACAGCCATTCACGGGTCATGCTTGCACCTCCTGTGAATAACTTGAAGAGGGGTGAACGATATTCTTTTCTGCGAATGGGCGAGTAAATGGGACAGCGAAAATAGTGTAAGTCGCAGTTTTTTTGTCTTCGGAAATAGTTGCCCCGTAAAACCAAGGGTCGTTTATTTGTTTCTCAAGAGCATAAGCGATGTTTTTAGAAGTAGAATCGGGTGGTGATACGGAAGCAAGCATTCGGAAAGGTCGGGTTTTTTCGTAGTTTTCAAAACCCTTATTAGTTCTGTCAATGTTTTCAAGATATGTGCGACTCCACTTTTTACTTATGTTGAAATCTTTTTTGTCTTGGTCGTATCTTTCAAAAAGAGCCATCATTAAGGAATCGAAAATCCACTCAAAAGAAAAGAAACCTGCATCTATTAAATCAGTAGATTTTATTCGGAATTCCTCTTTAGCGTCAGCGAACTTTAGGCCACCAACGACCTTCTGTAATTTAGGTATGGAGTATTGTATTGGAATAGCATACATAGGAGCATCGTAACCATTGACATCAATGTAGTCGCCTGTCGGTTCAGGCATACCTATTTGAATGTGGTTTCGGAACCACTCGTCATACTCGGTTTGGAGTTGGTTTTTAGCGTAACCTGACCAAGCCAATTCCAATTGACCTCCTGAACTTCTTATTGCTGCTTTCACCCAAGAGGCATCTGCAAAAGTGAGCCGCCTTACTAACCCACTAAAGATTTCCAAAGGCCAATCCTCAGCGGGTAGAGCCCACCAATTAAACAATCCTATGTTTTGAAAAAGATACTCGCTTCTCATGATTCTACCTCCTGTTCGGATGAGAATAGTGAATCTATACCATCGAAAGGGTCTTCATATATGAACCAAAGAGGATATTTAATCAAGATACCTCTTTCAGTATCAAAAACATCAACTTGTTTAGTGTCAGAAAAAGGGTAAAGTTCCCACGAATCTACTTCACCTCTCGCCCCCTTGACACCTATGTTGTCAGTAAAGAATGTTTTATTTTGGATTTCCGTTAGTTTTTCCTCCAAGTAATCAGAAGGTGTAAAGGGTTCGTTATCAATAATTGATACAGACCCATCTTTGTAATATGATACAGTTATTTCATAATCAATATAAGGTGCTTCACCTTCTGCCATATCGTCATTGAAATCAGAATCGGTTAATCGAACTTTTACATTTTCGTGGAACCAACGGTGATATGCCATTTCCCGACCACGAAGAAACGAGTCTCTTTCCAAGATGTCAGGATTTCTGCGGATTCCTGTTTTCCGATACCATTTCGACATCTCAAGAGCGTTCATAGGCTTGTTTTCGGCTCCGAAAAGTGAACCTAAGCCTTCAAACCCATCATCATCATCTTCAAGTTCATAAGTTTGCAGCCACTCTTTTACTTCTTGAACGAGTTCCGCCCTTTTTCCGTCAGGCCACCAATTAAACAAGCCTACATCGGTAAAGCCGTTATTCGACATTGGTTTCGCCTCCAAAAGATTCCGCCCTGTGCTTACGGAATCCTTCGGCATCGTAAAGCATTAGATGGCTCGTTGAATAGGAAACTCCTTGAGCAAACACACCGAAAAGAGTTCCAACAATCAAGGAATTCAACCATCGCTTCTTAGCAGGTTTGAGAGAATACAGTGCCATCCCTCCGAGAGCCCACAACCAATGATGGATATGAATAGTTTTACCATTACTCAAGTTAAAGTATGTCGAAGGAGTTAAATGAAGTCCATAAGCGTGAGGGTGGACAATTTCTGCACCAACGGAACCTACGACAGCACCTAACAAAGTTAGTGTGCCTAAATTGTCAAAGGGCGTTATTTCCGACATTCTATCTCCTACCTTATGTGTGCGATTAACTATAAGAACTCAACGGACTACTGAACCCCACCAATTAAACAGTCCTACCGTAGAGCCTGTAAAAATGTTAGGGTTGGCTAAAAAGTAGAATTGATACAAAGGATTCGTTGGTCTTTCATCACCCTCATCATCTAAACCATCTGTGGTGTCGTATCGTTTTTCCCATAGCAAGTATTTCACTAAATCTTGAACTTTAAGATTTTCAGCGTAAAATAATCCTGTTAGTATATATCCTTGATACTCAAAGGAATCGTGATTGTCATAGAGTCTCAACCCTTCTCTTGCTTTTCGAGTAATCATTCCGTAAGTAGTGCCTAAACAATTATGAGCATTGGTTTCAAGCGGGTGTGCAGCGATGCTATTCTCATGCGCTCTTTTTATGTTCATCAATTGTTTCCAATAATCGAGAAAACACAGCAAATCTCGACGAGTAAAAGCAGGATTAGTAAATGTGGAAGTAGATAAAAAGTAAAACGGTGTTGCGGGATGATTAGGGCAATCTAAAATGTCTTCTGAATTGCTCCCTGTTAAGAAATTGAAATCTAATTCGCCAAGAGAGTTTCTTCTCGGTTTGATATTAGGATTAGAGAGGTAAGCCAACAAAACATTGTTGTATTCAAAATAAAAGCCGTTATTATCGGAGTTGTCGTATTGAATTCCCTGAACATCAAAAGTTCTTTTTACATAGGCTAAAGGTAGAAAGTCTAAAACTTTTACATCGGAGTCCCAATCAACATATTCTATATCGCTGAAAATTTTCCGAGTCAAATCTTGTATGTTGGCTTCGGTCAATAGAGGATTAACAATTATGGCGGCCAAATAATCGTAAAATTCCGTGGGCGAATTAAGGCGGTTTCGTAACCATTTAACTAATCCGTATTCTTGCATAAACTGATAATCTACGGTTTGACACCTACTGACATAATCCCAATCAAGTTCCATCACGGAATTGATTTTCTTCAGTATAACAGGATTGGCTGCTCGATTCATCATATAGTAGTCGAAATCCAATTGTAGGCTTAATTCAGCAGCATTGAAGTAGGTAAAGTCCAATCCAGCCTCTTTGATACCCCTTAAAATCTCGAAATCTTCAATAGTTTGAAGGTTTCGATTGCGTTGAAGTATGGCATCTATTTTTGATTCATGCGTTGCATTGAAACAATGAACAACTAAATCTAAAGGCATAAAAGGAGTCATTTGAACAAACCCTATGAGGCCGAAGTTTAGCCACTCGTCACCATCAGAATCTACACTTTTGGAGAAAGTTTCATACCACCACCTTGCTGTTTCTTTATTTAAACTTTGACAGATATACATACACACCGATTTAGCCCAATAGTAACTTTCGACCTTTCCATCATCTTCTGTTTTATCTGACACGAAAAAAGGGCGGAACATTTCATACCAACTGTTGAGAATAGGAATCCATTCTTGAGTAAATATGAAACGGTTGCGCTGGCTATGAGAAAACCAATCAGTCATATCAACTGAACTAATATACCAATTTTCTTCGTTAGTTAGACCTACATTTTCCATGAATCCTTTCCCTAATTTTCTACATTCTTCATTTACCAAAGGCAAATTGTATTCTTCACTTCTTTTAACAGTGTTAAAGTATCGAGTAATCCACCCGTTGATAGTCGGCTCTAAAAGTTTGTTTTCTTGATATTCTTTAACAGTTAAATCGGGATTGGAAAAAACTAAACGCACATACTCGAAAAGATATTCGGGGTTGTCACGCTCAGAACCTAAAAGATTCCCAATGTTTATTTCGATGTTTTGAGGAATATCAAGAGTCATGAGTATCACCTTCAGCCATGAAAGGATTAGCCATGTTTCTTAGCGCACTTCTTGAGAATTCCAAATTTCCTTGGGGGTCATTTCCAGCAAATTCGTCGTAAGCATCTTCGCCGTAAGTATCGTAAAAGAAGTAATCGAAAAGATATGGCCCTGCATAACTTGAATGAAGCATGAATAATCTCATGAAACCAGCAGGAATATGCGTTCCATAGTAGTAAATCTGTTCATCATCTTTACGCCTCATATCTCTCCTTAGCACATCGAAAGTAGGGTCGAAAACTTGACCATCTTTAACAATCCAAGCGTGTCGAATCGGCAAAGATAATGATTCCGATACCACCCACCCTTCGTAGTATTGAGCGTCTTCGTCTTCCCAAGAATACATCAGCGAATTGTAGTAGCATTCTTTCATTTGGGCTTGATACCTCATGGTGCAACTGAAATACTCACCTCGTTCCACCATTAAAGATTCGCAGTTTTTGAATAACCACTTTTCATAGTCTTCTAAAACACGGTGGTCTTCTTCTGTGCCGTAGCCTTGATTCACTACAACAAGTTCACCTTCATCATCGGTAAAAGTAGTCGGTCTTGCCATACCTAACATTTGGCTGATATACTTATGCAAATTCTTTTCAGCACTCTTGAAAAAGGCTTCTTCTGCTTTTTCCTTGGAGGTTAATTTAGATTCTGCTAAAAAAAATTCGGCGGCTACTTCTTGATACTCAGGAAACATGAAGAAATCATTCTCGAACTCGAAACCGATGACTTCTTGTTGCCAATCCGTTCTTTTAACCCGTAAAAACTCTTCTAAATCCTCTAATCGGTCTGCATAATCTTGCTGACTCGCCCAAGTAGCCACCACGACCACAGGTTCAGTAATCAAGCCTTCTACATCGCTCATGTAACCGCCTTTGGCTTGTAAAGTAGTGAAACCTCCGAATAAAGTGGATAAAAACTCTTGAGTTTCCGTGATACGCCGTCTAAACTCCCGTTCAGTAACAGGCTCGTCGATAGCCGTAGATGGAACATACACTTTTACCTCGTAGGGGGCTTCAATAGATTCATCTTTTAGAGGTGCTTCGGCTTTTCGCAAAACACTGAATTTCAAAGAGTCAGTAGTGAAATCGCCTGTCACGACACCGCTGGTGGCTAAAGTTTGAGCATCTATTTTTGAAAGTTCTGAAGTGGAAGCGTCACCGAGCAATTCCACATTGAATTCCTCTTCTACTTGACCACATTTAATCATTTGTTCAGGAGTTAAATCGAAATAATCGTGAGCGTATTCAAAAGGAACGCCCATACCTTCTGCAAACCCTCTATCGCCGTTTCGGTGATTATCGCCCACCATTAAAGAGTTTTCAAAGTCTATCGCTCCGTAATCTTGAACAGCCTTTAATCCCATACCTATGGCAGGTTTGTAATTGTGGTCTTTTTTATCAGCGAAATAAACAGGGAACTCCATTCCAAGTTGCCGTTTCGTTTCCTCGACACAAGCCATTATTTTACTTGCAGGTATGCCTCTTGAAGTGATTCCTGATTGATTGGTAATTCCAATGATAAAATAGCCCTCTTCCCTTGCTTTTTTCAAGCGTTCTACTGCTTGAGGGAATACTTCTACTTCCTCACATTCCGTAGGAGCCCTAAAAGGTTTCTTAGAATCTTCTGTTTTTACAACGCATCTTACGGTTCCGTCGAAATCAATGAATAATACTGATTTAGGCTTATCTTTTTGTAGAATGTTATAGTATCGAACAGTAATCATTCGTGCAAATCTAATTTCATTTATTGAAGGAACTTTAAACTTATCAGAAGTTAAACGAACTTCTACGCTATTTTCTTCTCGGTCTACTACGACGATATTATGAATCTTATAATCGAATTCTAATGTATCAATCATCGTGACAAATTTTTCAACCTGTTGAAAGGATGGAAATTGAAATGTTTTAGAGATATAAAAATTCAAATCAGAATCTTTTCTTGAGCCTACTTCGTGAGGGTTCCAACCTTCATTTCTCAAATCATCAGGGATTAGAGTTTGATGGTAATAAGGTTTAGGTAAGCGATAATCATCTAACCAAGACTTGAAACTCACAGATAACACCACTATGATGTGTCAGATAGACTATAAGAAGGCTCGTTCTTTCTATTCCACCAACGCTCATAATAGGCATAGCAAGGCATCAACCAAACAGTGACTAAAAGATTCAAAGGCCAACCAACATGAAGATATTCATACCACCAATCGTCTACCGTTAAAATAAAAAACAACAGTATCGGAGGTTGCACCATTATCAACCCGAAAAGTGGGCGGATTATATCACGCCACAACATTGATAATCACTCGGAATCTGATACCATTTCGGCCATGCGGTCACTCAACAAAAGAAGTGCCGAAGCCCATAAGCCTACGAAAATACCAAGATTTTCATCACCCATACCGAAATAAATGCCGATACTGCCGAGAATAGATGCTACACTTGTTACTAATCCAATTTTTTTCCAATCCATAATATCACCTCAAGCGTTGTCTCCTTTGAAATCTTCACTGAACGGTTCATCAGTTTCTTTAGAATTTTCTGAACCTTTAGAGCGTAATGTCTCTAAAATTTTCATAGCATGGTTAATAGCCTCATCATCACCTTCGGTAATAGTAAAAGTGACAGTTTTTACTCGTTCCACTTTATTTTCAGAATTATTCAACATATTTTCAAGTCGATTAAAAAGAGCATCAATTCTTCTGTTACTCGAATAACTGTTCGCCATGTAACTGTTATTCCATGAGTAAGGGTTCATCATATATCTACGGCTGCTTGTCAGGTTAAAAAGGTATTCATCCCACATAGTTCTTCACTAACCTTAATCGGGACACATACTACTTATACCCAATCTTTTTGAAAATCGTCGGTAAAATTGTCTTCTTTCTCAACTGCAACATCTAAATGAGTTTTTTCTAAAATAGAAGGAAACATTTTAGATAAGGCTTCAGTAAGAGGATGAGATAAATCATTATCTTCTAAAAAATCAAAATATCCTTGAGTTAAGGTTTCAGGGATGTCTATTTCGAGATAATGTTGATGTGCCATTTCATTGAATAAGCGAACCCAACCTGTGATACCTTCTGAAGTTTCAATATATTTGATATATTCTACGAAAGAAGTAGTATCACCCATGAATTTAAAAATAGCAGTTTTATCTTGAACATCAATACTATCAGGCTTGGTGTGCATGAAAGTCAAACCAATTAGTAAGGCTTCTCTTTTAGGGTTTTTGTGCCACTCCCACGAAAACATAGGAGCGTCAAAGGCTTCAGAAAGGTAGGTGGCTGTTAGTAGTTCAACCTCGGAGGGGTTGTTTGTTAAAATAGCATTTGTTATTTTGGTTAGTTCATCCATTGTTATCCCTACTTTAATGTCAATCAACGACCATATTAACCTGCGCTTTGTTTCAATTGATGTATGGCTTGCTTGATTCTTTTAGTAACAGATTCTTCATTAGCAACATAACCCGCACCCGTGTCAAATTCTACTAATTGAGGAATTCCTGTTTGTAACCATTTTTCAAGAATCTCTAAAAGAACTTCGGAGTTCACAAATTTCCACTTAAATGTCTCGTTTTGAATAAGATAAGAAACTCCTTTTTCATGCTCTATATCTTGCTCGAAATAAACAGTTTGAGGTTCTTTGAAATCTAAACTTAAAACTATGGGCATGGTTTGAGGTAAAATATCATCGGTAAAGGTGGTATCTAAAATGTAGCCCTCTTCATCACATCGAAAACAATCTTGCCCTGAATCATTTATTTTACTACCTTCACACACCTTACAAATAAATAAAGTTGCACCCGCAACTTCTTGTTCAGCCCCGAACATAGCGTGGCCGAGAGCCAAATCAAGATTAGAAGTCCAATAAGGGCTGTGAGGTGTAATTTCTACCCCATCAACTGTGTGCTGACCGTGATAAAGGTGTTTTATTTGCATAGTAGTCTCTTGAGAAGTCATATCTACAAAGGGAGCCGAAAAGTCTGCAAAAGTTTCAGCAAATCGAGTGAGGTGATGTTTCGAGTTCCAATTGAATAATCCTAAATGGTGTGGGGCTTCTTTTTGATTCTTCAAAATGTATGCTATCAAATCTTCCTTATCGTGCGCCATTACAATTTCAAGTAATGTGTCATCATGCGTATCATAAACCCAATTCCATTGTTCAATGAAACTATCAGTATGACCTGCATCATTCAGCGTTTTTATGAAGATTTCTCTTATGTGGTCTTCAGTTAAGTCCACCAATCCATCTTCAGTATAAGGGTAACGAGAGGCTGCAAAAGTTTCCGCAAACCGAGTTTGGTAATTTTGAGTGTTCCAATTGAATAATCCTGAAGGTTTTAATTTATCTACCCTGAAGTATTCTTGGGCTGCGTCTTGAAGAGTGTAATCACCATCGGGAATGATACCATATATACTATTTACATTAACCCATAACCCCTCCACGCCCGAATGATGTTTTTGGACTAAATCAATAACCCACATACCAAATGTATCAATTTGGTTTTTTATTTGTAAAATATCTTGTTCGGGTAACTCCAATTCGCTAAATCGCTTATATGCGTATGGGTCAGGTCGAGCGATAACTCTTAATTTTTCATCGGCACTTTGCCATACAATTGGATTGCCATTCTCAGTAAAATCAAGTATAGCCATATTTTCACCTCCAAATTTAAGCGGAAAATTGTTTAAGCCAATTAAGCAAACCTAATGTTGTTGGAAATTCATCTACAAATTCCTCATCATCTTCACAATGAACTGACATCATGGCTTCAATGCTTCTATTTTTGCGTTCATGAAACCATTTTCTTGCATTTAATAGAGTCTCTATGGTTCCTTCGTGACCGCCAAATGCTCCCTTTTCCTTAGAGGCTAATTCTTTGAGATAATCGTAAAGTTCACAGTATTCACCCTTCTGCCATAATTCTTCCGATTTTGCGGCTTGCGAAACACGCAAATAGATGAAAAAGTAGTTCATATCAGATTTACTTAGTGAAAGCGTCATTTGACCCCCTATTTTAACTTGGTTTTCCTTGATACCTACATTTATCATACTTCGCACACCTCTTTTGTCGAAAACCACTACGAAAGGAGCAGCGATGTTGCTTACATCTGAACGGAGAGTTTTAGGATTCCCTAAGTCGGGTAGCCTATCGTAGTAAGCGAAGCCATCTAAATTGCTTGTGCCGAATTGCTCGGATTGGAAAGTTTCCGCCCCGTTATCTTCACGGGTAAAAGAATCCCAATTCATCAAACCTCTACTTGTGTGGTCTATTCTTGCAGCATCATGACACTCTAATTCCATGTAGAGTTCAAGTTTTTTCATTCCTTCGTAAAAAGAATAGACATCAGTAGACATTCCTGTGAGATTTCTCATAGGAGGTCTATCGTTGGCTGAGAGAGCGTAGCGTTTAAGCCTATGATAAAGACGACAGTATTGATTATTTTTCCATAGGCGTTGAACCGTTTTAGCCTCGACATCGTTTAGGAAAACAACTGTGCCATGTATTCCTGCTGAAGTTTTTTGACTTATGACTCGTCGCAAAGAAGGTTGTAGCAATTGAGCAAATTGTTGTTGATTGTAAGGGTAACGAGTGGCTACATTTGCTATTTGCTTAATGCCTTTTTCGTCGAAAAAGAACATGAAAGGTTCGTAGCGAGATTCAAAGCCTTCACCGTCAAGACCGAATTGCATGGCTAACTTCTTTTGACGGCCATTATCATCATAGGCTTTTACACCTTGCACCCGATAATCATAATTAGAGGCTTGGAAAGTTTCAGCATTTGATGATTCTTGCTCTCGATACTTTTTTAGCGTAGCAGATGAATCTTCACCATAGTAAGCCGTAAAAACTAAATCTTCAAGATGGGTTTCACAATATCTTTCAAGCAACTGAATCATTTCATCAATTTCATTTTGTTCATCGTGAAAGTCCATATCCACATCTAAATCTTGTTGTTCCGCAGGAATTTGATAATAATTCATAATGTATTCGTCTATAAAGTCTTGTGTGCCGTATTCAAACCATTGATTGACAACTTCATGTTCTCCTTCGTTAGAGACATAATATGATAAGAATTCCGTTACAGGAGGGCAAGGTGGCGGAGCAACACCTCTTGCGTGATATGCAAGGCTATGTCTTTTAGGCCATTGGATTTTACACCATTGTTCATAGTTTTCTCGATTAGCGTATTCATCCTCTAAATTGGCTATGAATGCTACAAAAACATCACAAGCCAAAACAGAATACTCTTGTAGCAAGTATTTATTGCGGTCATAACCAAGTTGTGCCATTACGATATACCCTTCATAGTCCGTAGTATCTGTTGATGATTTAGAGGACTTCAAACTCTCATACCTCGAAATCTGTTCCTCATGAGTCTTATCCAACCATTCGTGTATAGAGTCTAAACAAGCAGCAGATTGGTTATTTAAATCTCCAAAAATCTTAGTGTTTCTACGAGACATATCCAATAAGTCCTTTACGGATATTACACCCTCTTTTACAGGTTCAAAAGGCGGTTTCACGACAGGTTGGCGTAGCCATGAATCATCTTTTAGGACGGCTTGATAATCAGGATGCCCTGCTACATTCGGAAACTCGGCTTGTTTCAAGGAAATCCCATAAGCAGTATCAGGGTGTTCTGACAATGCCACCCAATTATCACTATCGAAATACAAGATGCCTGAGTTATCGAAAGGTTGTGGAACATCGAAAGTCACAGCATTTTCTACTTGAAGAGTGCCACCGTTATCTAAACGGATAACCCATACTCGATAATTGAATTGGGCAGAATCATTTAAGGCAGCCCACATATCGCTGATGATTTCACCTTTACGACCATATTTATCATAAACAGGGCGACCTATCCAAATGGAATCTCGGACATCATTTTTTACGCCTTGCCACATGACTATATTTTACAGATACACTATAAGAACACTACGGCAAAACAGGCCACCAATTCATAAGACCTAAAGTTGGGCGGGGAACCCAAACAAAAGTATTGCCAACACCTGTATGTTCGGGCGACGGTTTTATATTGCGGTGATGAACTTGGAAACTATCTATCTCGTAATCTTTACCGTCAGCCGCTTGTGTGAATCTTTTTCTTTCAACCCACTGTGCAGGGTCACGATTTACCTCTACCATCACTCTCAAAGGGGTAACAAACAGCCCATTCGCTTTCTTTTCGTAATCGACCTTTAATCGGAGAGGAATAGCATCGCTGAACTTTTCTAATCTTATCGGATTACCTGAAACTGCATTATCTTTAAATTTATCTAAAGCAGCGTTTGACACCCGACCTTCAGAAGTAGTTTCATTTATTTTCATAATACTTTGAGGCATCATATCCTTAAAAGTTTGAGGATATGTTACAGCATAACTTTCTTCATCTAAAATGTGAAATTCATAAGTAATGCTATCATATTTACTGTGAATAAATTTATGTTCGCCTTTTAAGTAGTTTATCTCTCCTTCAATATCCCCTCTAACTCTTGCAGTTACCATAAGTCGAACTTCAGTGGTTTCAAGCAAACCTATTTGTTCATTCCCTGTTAGAGGCTTACGAACATCAGCACACCGAATCATAGCAGGTATAGTAAATCTATCTAAATCCATTGTTTCGAGAACTTGAGTTATAGGTTGCCAACTACCCGTGTCAGGATAATCTAATCTTTCTGACTTTAACAAAGACAAACCAAATCTCGCAGCGTAATCGTAAAATTCTACACCTGAACGAAGTTCAATTATGTGATTGCCGTGTTCATCTTTTTCATAATCTGTGATGCTTATGCTAACACCTCACCTTTACAGGGGGTGGCAACTATAAGAATGCTGCGACTAATCAAGACTCTAAAACATCGAGAACGCCATCGCCATCATCATCATCGTCCACATAGTCGGATAGTCCGTCATTGTCGTGGTCGAATTGACCTGTGGCATCGTTACCATCATGGTTTTCAAACCAATCAGAAAGTCCGTCGTTATCATCGTCTAAATCAGAAGCATCCCAAATGTTATCATTGTCGTGGTCGTAACGGTAAGAACTCCATGCACCGCCAACTTCATCTACATCAAGAATGTTATCGTTATCGTCGTCGGTATCAATGGCATCATCTAAACCATCGTTATCGTGGTCACGGCTTGCATCGGAACCGTTTTCATAGAAGTCCTTGTAGTTGTCAATTCCATCGTTATCAATATCTAAATCGAATCGGTCTTGAATACCATCATTATCGTGGTCGTAAATGTTGGTGTTGTCGTTTCCATCATTAACTTCTTCTTCATCATTGATGCCGTCACCATCATCATCGTTGTCTTCGGCATCGTCTATACCATCATTGTCATGGTCATTTGGAGAATCGTCCACTGAATCGGGAATGCCATCATTATCATCATCATTATCCAAATCATCAGGAATCCCGTCACCATCATTATCGTTGTCACCATTTTGCTCTTGATTATCAAGTTGCTGACCTTGTTGTTGGTCATTTTGCTGACCTTGCTGACCTTGCTGACCATTTTGAGTTTGTCCCTGTTGTTGTTCATTTTGACCATTTTGATTTTGGCCGTTCTGCTCCTGTTGTTGTTGGTCGCCTTGCTGACCGCCTTGCTGACCTCCTTGTTGTTGCTGACCTTGACCATTATCTTGTTGCTGTCCTTGTTGGCCTTGTTCACCTTGTTGGCCTTGCTGACCTTGATTGCCTTGCTGACCTTGCTGACCTGCTTGCCCTTGTTGTCCTTGTTGTCCTTGTTGTCCTTGTTGTCCTTGTTGTCCTTGACCTTGACCTTGGCCTTGTCCTTGTCCTTGTCCTTGTCCTTGACCTTGGCCTTCACCTTTGCCTTGGCCTTAGCCT
>JAAHTH010000122.1_pt2 | contig 62470 bp, 46 predicted proteins | sample 6116091 | NCBI WGS metagenome assembly JAAHTH01 (sample SAMN13939990, study PRJNA603662) | sponge metagenome | isolation source: marine sponge | host: Mycale hentscheli | place: New Zealand | collected 2006 | reverse complement strand
GATCAGTGGCATCACGCGATCTGCCAGTTCTGTTGATATATCCATGTTGAAAACATAGCCGATTTGGCTCAATTTTGGACCGGGACACACGAGGCCTTATCTCCGTTGGTCGCCATAATGACTAGGAAACAGGCATTTCTCTGCCCCGTCACCCCTCAGGCTTTCCGCAACGCTGCACCAGCAATGCGATCGCATCCGAGAGAGCATGAGCCGATTGAGAAGACCATCGAGTGAGGATGGAGAGAAGGGGCATTCGGCAGGCCCATGTTTGGGGTATCAGCAACGCTCACTGATCGCTCACCGAGTGCTAGACACCTGACCCTGAGGCGAGGTTCGCGGAATTTCTTCAAGGTTGAGCAGGTAACCCGAGGATGATATGCCCATGCGAACACAGATGTTAACAGGGATTTAACGTGAGATGATCAATATGTCCCGGCTCGATAATCCGAAAAGATGCTTTTCGTTAGTGGTCAGCAAATGGCTATTCCGAAATCATGAATCACATCCGCTGTTCACTACTCAGACGTTAAGAGGAAATACGGATAGCTCATGTAGCAACGTGCCCTGCCCTTTTCCCTTGCAACCGCTGTCCACTTCTCTGTTCAGGCTTGATATCGATTGAGCATTGGATCGGACGCCTTTGGTCGGGAAGCACCTCGTCGCGTTACAAAGTGTGCCGTGCCAATGCCACATGAGGTTCGGTGTCAGTCTGGATCGTAGGCAAGGTTGGGGCTCAACCATCGTTCAGCTTCTTCGATCGGAATACCTTTTCGTTTTGCATAGCATTCAATTTGATCTCGTGTGACACGATCTACGGCAAAGTACCGCGCATCAGGGTGTCCGAAATACAAGCCACTCACGCTTGCGCCGGGTGCCATTGCAAAGCTGGAAGTGAGTTCTACGGATGTGTTTTTTTCCGCTTCCAAAATGTCAAACAGGCTCCGTTTTTCGGTGTGATCTGGACACGCAGGATAACCAGCGGCAGGGCGAATGCCTCGGTATTTTTCAGCAATAAGATCTTCCTTCTCCAATGCTTCCCCCTCTCCGAAACCCCATTCTTTTCTTGCTTTTTCATGCATCAATTCGGCAAATGCCTCTGCAAGTCGGTCAGCGACAGCTTGGACCATGATGGCTTTATAGTCATCGAGATCTGTTTTGAACTTATGGGCAAGAGCATCAGCACCAATGCCGGTTGTGACCACAAAACCACCGATGTAATCTTCTCGGCCACAATCGACTGGCGCAACATAGTCGGCAAGCGAACGGTAATCTTTTTGACCGCGGCGTTCCCATTGCTGACGTAGCATGTGAAAGCGTGTCAGCTCTTGTGTCCGTGATTCGTCGGTGAATACGATAATGTCATCTTGATCGCTGGCGGCTGGCCAGAAACCATAAGCCGCGTTTGCGGTTAATGACTTGTCATCGATGATCTGATCAAGCAGCGTGTTAGCGTCTTCATATAGTTCCTTTGCTTGCTCACCGACAACCTGATCATCAAATATCCTCGGGTATTTGCCTCGCAATTCCCATGTCATGAAGAAGGGTGACCAGTCGATGTAGGATCTGATCTGCGACAGCGGGAAGTCGCGCAAGACCCGCGTGCCAGTGAAACAAGGCCTGCTTATGTTGACATTGTCCCAGTCGGTAGCAAAACGATTCTTCAAGGCATCGGCATAGGTGACGAGTTTCTGTTTTCGGCCCTCGTAACCTGCAACCAGCTTTTTCTGCTCCTCTGCGTTCGCTTCGATGAAGTTGCCGCGAGTTTCTTTGTTTAGCAGTTTTTCCACGACATTGACACTGCGACTGGCATCAAGGACGTGAATGATTGGTCCCGGATAAACAGGCGCGATTTTGACCGCGGTGTGCTTGGCACTGGTCGTGGCTCCCCCAACAAGCAATGGGATTTCCAGTTTTTTGCGTTTCATCTCTCTGGCAACATGAACCATCTCATCCAGGCTCGGAGTGATCAATCCACTCAGCCCTACCATGTCAACATTTTGCTTTTCAGCTTCGTCGATGATTGCGTCTGTGGAGACCATGACACCCATGTCGATTACTTCATAGTTGTTGCATTGTAGAACGACACCCACAATGTTTTTACCAATGTCATGGACGTCGCCTTTCACAGTAGCAATCAGGAATTTGCCTCGTGACGAGTCAGACTCAATGCCGGCTGCTCGCTTCTCTTCCTCCATGAAGGGCTCGAGGTAAGCGACCGCTTTTTTCATCACTCGCGCGGATTTGACCACCTGAGGGAGGAACATTTTTCCCTCGCCAAAAAGATCGCCAACAATTTGCATTCCGTCCATTAAGGGACCTTCGATTACTTGCAGGCAACGATCAAATTCTTGTCGTGCCTCTTCGGTATCTTCGACGATGTACTTATCAATGCCCTTGATCAATGCATGTCGCATGCGTTCGGTGACGGGAGCTTCTCGCCATGTCAGGTCTTCACCGCTCTTTTTCTTCCCAGTTCCCTTCACCGTTTCAGAAAGATCCAGTAATCGATCCGTCGCGTCAGAACGCCGGTTCAACAAGACATCCTCGACGCATTCCAGCAAATCCTTAGGTATTTCCTCGTAAACCTCAAGTTGTCCGGCGTTGACAATCCCCATATCAAGGCCAGCTTTGACGGCGTGAAACAGAAACGAGCTGTGCATGGCCTCTCGCACGCGGTCGTTTCCGCGGAAACTGAAGCTGATATTGCTAACACCACCGCTGGTTTTGGCGTTGGGGCATTCTTGCTTGATGCGTCTTACTGCGTTGATGAAGTCGACTGCATAGTTGTCATGCTCTTCAATGCCAGTAGCTACTGTCAGAATATTGGGGTCGAAAATGATGTCCTCGGGCGGGAAATCCACCTCGTTCACCAATAGGTCGTAAGCACGCTTGCAGATGCGTACTTTGCTATCCTCGTCGGCTGCCTGACCTTTCTCATCAAATGCCATTACCACGGCTGCAGCGCCATATTGCCGTACCAGACGCGCGCGTTTCAGAAAGGTTGCTTCGCCGTCTTTCAGTGAGATCGAGTTGACGATCGCTTTCCCCTGCGTATTTTGGAGACCAGCCTCGAGTACTTCCCACTTACTGCTGTCGATCATGACGGGTACGGCTGCGACGATATCGTCGCCAGATATCAGACGCAGAAAACGTGTCATTGCCTCGGCCCCATCCAGCAAGGCATCGTCAAAATTGATGTCGATGACCGTAGCGCCGTTCTGAACCTGTTCACGGGCAACCTCAACAGCCTCTTCGTAAAGCTCTTCGCGAATCAAACGTGCAAATTTTCGACTCCCAGTTACGTTGGTCCGTTCACCCACCATGGTGAACGGGATCTCGGGCCGCATCACCATTGGCAATTGACCGGACAAGCGTGTCCAAACGGGGCCTGCATTATCCTGCTTCGGCTGTAAACCGCTGATTCGAGCTTCCATGGCTCGAATATGATCAGGCGTCGTTCCACAACAACCACCGAGTATGTTGATCCACCCGTTGTCCGCATATTCGCCAACGATGTCAGCCATGGCTTTGGGGCCTAGATCGAATTCGCCCATGTCATTGGGCAGCCCAGCATTGGGGTGACAACTGATGGGGATGGCAGTCGATTGGGACATCTCCTCGATATGTGAACGCATTACATCTGGGCCAAGCGCACAATTCATTCCAATTGACAACATCGGGAAGTGCGAAAGAGAGGTCACGAACGCTTCAACGCTCTGACCGCTAACAAAGGTTCGACCACCCTGGTCAAAAGTACCGCTGACCATCACAGGGACCCGTTTTCCGCCAGCGTCGAAGAAATCCTGAATAGCGAATAAGCAGGCTTTGAGGTTGAGCGTGTCGATGGCGGTTTCGGGCAGCAGAATGTCCACCCCAGCGTTGATCAGAGAATCAACTTGCATCAAGTAACTGGCACGCATTTCCTCAAAAGTTGTGTCCCGGTGTGCAGGATCGTCAACATTGGTGCTGATAGCCGTTTGTTTTGTTGTGGGGCCGATGGATCCTGCGACGAAACGAGGTTTGTCCGGGGTGCGCTCGGTCCACTCGTCAGCCGCTTTGCGTGCGCAGCTTACTGCTGCAAGATTAATTTCATCAACCAATTCCACGGGCAGATCAAACTCCAGCATCCCAACTGGGGATGCCCCGAAAGAATTCGTTTCAACAATATCACTACCCGCCTCGTAGTAGGCGTGGTGGATGCCTGTGATCTTCTCTGGGTGAGTCAGGCAAAGAATATCCGAGAAGTTCTTCAAGTCTTTGTGGTGTTCAGCAAATCTCTCCCCGCGGACTGCAGTCTCGTCCAGCTTAAGACGCTGGATCATGGTGCCCATGGCACCGTCCAACAGCAGTATTCGCTCGCGAATGAGATTGGAGATAAGAGAAGACTTGTTATCGGCTTGAAGCATTCGGAGAGCCATTCTTACGCAAAAGTGTCAAATAATTAACTCATAGTTTCGTTGCCAGCCTCCTGATTCACAACCCGAAGTGATTGAGATTCAGATTCAATCTTGCCTCAGCGTCTTAGTTTGGCTATTCCGCAAGTGCGGAAGAATTGCATAAGTGCTTTTCTAGTCTCGAGAGCTTGGCAGCGGCATCGTTGTTTGTCTCCGCAAATCTCGACCTAAACCATTCAGATAATCGCCCATTCAGGAAGATCGCATGACCGTCTCGCCAAAACGGCCAGATGAGGGGAAAAAAACGCAATTCCGGGAAGGAAATCCCGACTCAGCGATGCCCGGTGGCCACACTAACGCCTTGCCACCAACCCTTTTTCAGTTGCCAAATCTGCGTGCTGATCACGGCCCCGACTTAAGTAAAACCGAAATTTCGGACCTTTCATCAACGCGCGAAGGACAAAAATTCGTCCATCAAGTGGCCGAGATGCCATTTGTAAGCGTGGGGACCGAAAAGACACAAGCGGTGAAGACCTCGAAGATTCAGCAAAATGCAAACTCTCCGCAAACGGGCAATCGTAGCGATGATGAACCGCGTCACCCCACACCGCCCGCCGTTGTGGATGGTCCAGAAACGCCAGCGATGATTCACTCCTCGGGAGTCAAACGTCAATCAACATCGCGTTCTGCTGCCAAGAATCGGTCGCTCGAAAGTCAGGAATCGACACCGCTTGCACCAATCGATAGACCGGCCGGAAGATCGTGGATGGACTCAATGGGTTCACACGGTATCGTCGTAACGCTCCTGCTAGTTGTCGTTGCCGCTGCGTTATACACCGGTCGGGTAGGTAAGGATGATTCTGATAATGCTTCCTTGGCAGAGGGCCGAGATTGGTTGGAGTATAGTACTGACGAGGAGATCAAACTGCCGGAAACTATTGTTGCAGAGGGATCTTCCGGCGTCCCCATCGAGGAGCCTGATCGTATCCTTCAAGAGGCTAGTCAACCTATGCTTCAGAGTGGACTCGTTAGTGCTTCTTCTGTGGCATCAGGGAACAGTGAACTCGAAAACGATTCATTGACCAGCAGTGCCTTACTGAGACAGCCTGTAGAATCGAATGACTACCGCGATTTGCAATCTACCTTTGCCGAAAATAGTGAGCGAAATGCGAGTGATTCGTTCACGCAACCATACAGCTCGATAAACGCACCGGTGAGTCCAGCGGCTACTCGAAGAGATCAGCCTCAGCTGCCAGCGAACCAGCCACTACAAACCGGACAGCCAGCCGCTTACGGCATTTCATTGCCTCCTAGTCAGACGCCGACCTATCAACGCACGGCCACACCATCCGGTATTTCTGATTGGTCCAGATATTTTCCACGTGTGCCATCAGGCAATACTGTGAATCCAACCTCTTCATCACCTTCCAACTGATACTGTTTGTTATGAGTGATCAAGCTTTTGTAAAAGCGTTTGCCCGAAGGCGACCCGTGAGCGACCAGTCAAGTCAGTCTGGTGGATTTGAACGGGGAGGCACTGGGTCAGTAATCCAAACGCCGGCGCCAAGTCAGGCAATATCGGAAACCGGAACGCCCCAGATGCTGCATCAGCAGGTTTCAGGTTCTGACTCTGGTGGGTTGCACCTGGATCAGTCCGTTGCAGCGACCGCCCGTGTGTGGGTTGATCATGATGCAGATCGTTTGTCGCGTGCAGACTACGCAGGCGATGGAATTCCAATGCCACACCTTGAAGCATCGGCTGGGGATCAGAGGCCGGCATTTGAATCCAGTGACCGTGACAACGGCATGCAGGACTTTCGCACGGATGTCGAGCCCGTTGACCCAACAATGAGTGAACAACATGCGGCTGAATCTGACGGGTTGGAGAGTTTTGTTCAGCCTATTCAGGATGCCTATGCTTCGACATTCACGGATGCCGCAGGTTTCGTAAATGAACAGCTTAGCAAGGTTGATCCTGCAAAAATTCTGCGTGGGTTGCGAGAAGCGGATACTGAAAGCTTGGCTTCCGGTTTTACCTTGGAAGACGACTTGTCAACACATCAAACACGATCACATCTGCAACAAGCTGACGTGGTCATCCATTCAGAGGCTTCGCAGTCAGAGGCTGAAGCCTCTGAGCTGATCATTGAGAATCCTTTTGCGACTGCTGCTAAATGCGGTTCTGAAACACACCCAGCTTCACCAGTGTTTGATAACGATTCCATTTTAGATTCTCAAGTTCCACAGCTAGGTGATTTTCAACCTTTAGGAGCAGATGAGCTGGCCGTTGACTCGACTCCTAATGACTTGGGTGAAGTCAGTGCTCAGATTGGGTTAAAGCCCTTTCAGGCAGTTTGGGAGGTTGATGTATTAGATGTTCCCACAACAGTCGCAGACCTCTTTTTCGAGGGGAGTCTTTTTCAACAAATAGCCGAACGGATGTCCGACGCAGTTGATTCTGGGCTCAATAGCGTGATTGTCACCAGTGCCCAGTCTGGCGAGGGACGCAGTAGCGTCGCGATCGGCTTGGCGATGGCAGCAGCTGCTGCGGGTAAACGGGTTGCTCTGGTAGATGCGAATCTCGAACAGCCTAAGTTGGCAGATGAGCTTCGATTGGAATTGCAGTATGGATGGATCGATACCATTCGCGCAGGCTTGCCAATGAAAGAAGTTGCCGTGCATGCGGTCGAAGATGGTGTGACACTGATTCCGCTGATGCCTCCCCAAGGAAAAAACTTAGCGACCGGTTACGAGGTCGTTCAACTGGTCGATTTACTAAAAGACAAGTTTGACTTGATCATTCTCGATGGACCGACATCGCAGTCTGGTCAGATTCATCAGTGTGCATCGGCTGTTGACAGTGCCATCATTGTTCGCGATGTGACGCGGACTGATACGCTTGCCATTAACGAGTTTTCTTACCGCCTTCGTGAATCAGGCATCAGAGGTGTTGGGGTGGTTGAAAACTTCACTTGATTGCATACGCAATTCAGGCAGCAGGCAGAAAAATTTGTCCGCGATAGATGCAAAACGCTTGCTGTGGCTGACTCAACTGCAGTTTTTCCGCACATCCTGTTGCTTTGTGTGTCAGCAGCAGTCGCCCGTATCGCAACAGTCATCACCAACGATTGTTAAATTGTAATTTTTGCCTTTGGTGACTTTCGGTGATCTTTCGTGTCCGTCGCAGTGCATGGGCTTTGCATCGGCTTCCTTGACTGCTTGGTGTGGTGGTACAGGGATGAAATCATTGGTGTAGGGTGCCCGTGTCATCACGGCAAAGGTCTCTCGGCAGACGGCCGTTCTCTCGCCGCGGCGGAAAGTGTTTCCGCTGTCATCAGTTACCTGTGTAAACGGGCCACGATAGATCACTGCCTCATGGTAGTCATCGCATCGCCCTTCGTTTCCTTTGTAGGCAATGACGGTAGCGGAGCGAAATTCAATGCCCTCAACCGTTTGCCAAGGCTGCTCTTGTAAAACAGGCATTTCACACCCGTAAAAACCTGCTCTCTCAAACGCTTTCAGGAAATCGGCTTCTTGAAAGGCCCCTGAGATGCATCCGCTCCAAAGCTCAGGATCATTCTGCAAGTGTTGTGGCACGAATTCATCGCTGACAATGTCACTAATGACTGCCCGTCCACCTGGTTTGAGTACCCGGAATATTTCAAGGAAAAGTTGTTCTTTTTCTGACGCGTCAACAAGGTTCAGGACGCAATTGCTCACGACAACGTCGATGGAGTTGTCAGGAATCATGGGGCTTTCTCGTCGCATGGTATGGAGCATCGATTCGAACTCCTGCAGGCTCGCGTCATTAGTGATGGGATGGTCCACCAGATAGGCATCGACCCGGTCCCGATCGATGGCCATATCTTGGATTTTTCCCTTGTGGAAATGAACATTGTCGTAGCCAATTTTGCCAGCGACTGTGACCTGGCTCTGCCGCGCGAGTTCAAGCATGGTGTCATTCATATCGACGCCAATGACTTTTCCTTTTTCCCCCACGACCTGTGTGGCGATGAAACAGATTTTTCCACCGCCGCTTCCAAGGTCTAACACCGTTTCGCCTGACCGAATCCATTTGGAGGGATCGCCACATCCATAGTCACGATCAATGACTTCCTGCGGGATAACCGTCAGATACTGTGTGTCGTAGTCCACGGGGCAGCAGAGTTCGACTTCACGCTTTTGTGCCGCAGCTGAGTATCGTTCACGTACAGCGTTTTCGGTGTCGAGCGTATTGGACATGTATATCTTTTTTGTTTGGGTTTTAGTGTTAGGTAACAGAGCCACCACAGCTGCTGCCGGCTCCGGCAGTGCAGCCGTAGCAATGGTCAGCGACAGAAATACGCTGATTAATATATTCGTCAAAGGCTTTGATGTCCCACACCGTGTGAGGTGGCTTCTCGGCAACCGGCATCGCCAACATCTGGTTGAAGTCACAGTCGTATAATTGACCGTCCCAGCCGATTGAGAGCATCGCTTTGCACATGACTCGACGGGCTGCGTGTGGATTGAATGCTGATTCCAACATCTGCATGTAGTCGACCAAAACGCCACGCTTCTTCAGGAACTGTGCGTATCTCTTGATCGGAATATTGGTAATCGCGAGTAAATGATTGAATTCCACCGTGTAGCGTTTTTTTAGTTCTCGTTTGTAATCACTTTCTAATGATGCCTGGTCTGGCGGCAAGGTTGGTCCCGTTGGATTGAAGACAAGATTCAGTTTCAAGGGACCGTTGTCTTGTCCATAGCCCAGTGCATTGAGTTGCTGTAGGCCGTTGATGCTGCGTTCAAAAACTCCGGAGCCACGCTGTGCGTCAACGTTGTCTTCGAGGTAACAGGGTAACGATGCCACAATGTCGACTTGATGTGAGGCAAGGAATTCACTCAGATCTTCTTGCCCCGGTTCTGACAGAATCGTCAGATTACATCGATCAATGACTCGTAGTCCCCTGCCACGGAAATGTGTTACCAGAGATCGAAAGCTTGGATTGAGCTCGGGAGCACCACCCGTTAAGTCAATCGTTGTAAGTGATTCACACGCGTCTACAAGTTCAATGATGCGCTTCGCCGTTTTGGGCGTCATGTTCTCGGCTGTCTTCGTCGGCCCAGCATCGACATGGCAATGTGTGCAAGTCTGATTGCAGAGTTTGCCCAGATTGATTTGCAATTCAGTCAGTGAATCTCGAATCAACGTCTCTGCGTCCCGACCTACTCGTGCTGCAAACGGTTCAACGATCCCAGTGGGCAGACCTGCATCGATGATTGGAAGAATGGATGACATGCGTTCGGGCTATGGGGAGTACGACGTCAGAACTTCTGAGGATAGCAAAAACCGATCCAGCAGGTTGTGATGCATCTTTATTTGCAGTGAATGTCAGGCATTCCGGTTTGTGTCTCTCAGGGTAAAGGCCGAGGCCTGTTACGGTTCGGTCAGTTTCAAGCACGTTTGAAGTGACAGTTACGCTGCTCGGGCTTCTTCAAGCAACTTGATCCATGGTCCGACATAGTGCCCGTTGTCATGGAACGTGCGTCCACTCACTAAGTTGCCGTCAATAACGCAGGCTTCGTTGACAAAAATTCCGCCACAGACTTCGAGGTCAAATTTGCATTTTGGAACGGTGGCCATGCGGCGTCCACGAACACAATCGGCGTAGGCTGGAATCTCCACGCCGTGGCATACGCTCGCCACAGGCTTGTTGACCTCAAAAAAGTACTTCGTAGCCTGAATAAGGTGCTCGTCGTACCGAATGTATTCGGGAGCCCGGCCACCGCTAAAAAGGATGCCAGCATAATCTTCAGGATTTATCTGTGAGAAGGCGATGTCCGCCTGAATCGTGTATCCCTCCCACTCTTTCGTAATGGTCCATCCCGGCTTTATCTCATGCATAACCATTTGGTACAGCCGTTTTTCAGGAGCTGCGACCACTGGTGTGAAGCCTGCTTCCTGTAAACGGTAGTACGGATACATCGTATCCAAGGTTTCGGTTGCATCGCCTACAATGATCAGTACTTTGTCAGACATCAAATTCTCAGTTTTGGGCAAGCAGGTTTTTTGAATAGGGTGACTCGTCGGATGTGGCCGTATGACCACAAGGTTGTTGGATCTCGGAAGCCCGCTGTTGCGTGACTTGTCATGTCAATTTAGGAAACTGCAACTGCGTAGCCAACCACGCCGGAAATTCCACCAGTCACGTCAGAGAATGTAACGCAGTTGTTTTGCATGTGCACAAAATTCATTGCAGTGTGACCCGAAAGCATGCAGCGGGCAATAATGCATGCATCGAGGCTTTGCCCGGACATGCCACGGTTCACATCTTTGCAGTTTTTCAGCAGTGCGAATGGGGTTCAATGCGGCGATTTGCTTTCGTGCAATTCTATTCTGCCTTCACGTTTTCGGCGAAGTGATTCATGTCACGGCTAGTGCCTACAGTAGTAGGCCCCCCATGATTCTTGTGGCGGATGCTTAGTCCATGGGTATCCAAGGATGATGCGTGTCGAATGGCAGACTTCATCATTTGCCTCCGGAATCACGAGGTTGGTCAAGTCGATCCAGCGGTCTGTTTGGCGGACCGAATGGCGAATCGGGTCAAGAACAGCTTGCAGATGAGCGTCCGCAGACTTCTGTAGATCCTGTGGGGTCGATATTGGCAGCGGCCTTGCTGCAATCTAATCAACACGATGTCAAGCAGTGATTCTGATTCCTCATGGCTTTTGGAGATGTCCCCGTTTGCCAGAATTGGCAGCTCAGATTCCGTCTAGCGGTATTGAAGCTGAGGAAAGCTGTTGCCCTTGAAATCATGCGTCGGTCATGGCAGTCAGAGGGATCGAGGTTTTTCTCGAACGGATCGACGCAGATACATCTACATCTGCTCCACCCCCGATGTCCAGTAATGAATTGGCGATCTTATCGGCCCGTATATCGGAGAATTCTCGGTCGTTTGTTTTCAAATCGCAGGCACTTCGGCACAGTTGGCACAGAAGTTTGTGATCAGATTGATGGGGCTAGCAGCGTTCGGTGAAGCCACCGCTCGGAGCTTCTTTGGCAACGCTGGGCACGAAGAATTGACCATTCCTGACAGTCGGTTGTTCAAAACGATCCGAAGATCTCGGCGATCCGGTCTTTCCGATAGCACCACCTTCGATAGACTTGGGGAGGCCGACCCCGCAATTTTAGTTTTAAAAGACGGTAAAGAATCCATGATGACCGAGCTAGCCAAAACACCTCTCGACGCATGGCATCGTGCTAATGGCGGCAAGATGGTTCCGTTTGCTGGCTATGAGATGCCTGTACAGTACGAGTCCATTGTTTCCGAGCATCAAGCTTGTAGAAATGCAGCAGCACTGTTTGATGTTTCCCACATGGGGCGTCTTCGCTTCGATGGTGATGGCAGTGAGCATTTTTTAGATCATGTTCTGACCCGTAAAGTTGCTGACCTGCGGGTTGGCGGTGTGCGATATGGTCTGATTTGCAATGAAGATGGAGGGATCTTGGACGATGTTCTCGTGTCCCATGTGGAGACACCATCTCAAAGGCGATTCCATTTGATGGTGGTGAATGCATCAAACCGTGAAAAAATCCTTCAATGGTTGACCCCCATTTTGGACGATTTTCCCACCGTTACGATGTCTGACCGTACCGAGTTGACTGCCATGATTGCTGTTCAAGGGCCGGCGGCCATGGAGGCTTGTAAGCGTTTGTTTTCTTTCGATCCTACACGCTTGAAGTATTATCGTGCCATTATCACCGACCAATTTGCTAAGCCAGTTATCGTGAGCCGAACGGGCTACACGGGTGAGGACGGCTTGGAATTGATTGTAAGGGCTGAAGAAGCAAATCGAATTTGGGAAAATTTGTTGCTCGCCGGTCGCAATGATGGTTTCATCGCTGCCGGGTTGGGTGCGCGGGATACTTTACGACTGGAGGCTGGGATGCCGCTTTATGGGCATGAGTTAAACGAGTCAATTGATCCGTTGTCGGCGGGCCTTGGTTTTGCATGTACCCTGAAAGATCGATCTTTTCTGGGAAGCGAGGCCTTGCTGAAGATTGCAGAGTCCGGGCCGTCAACTGTACGGGTCGGACTGAGACCGCAGGGGAAACGACCTGCCCGAGAAGGATGTCCCGTGCTCGATTCTGAGGGACAAAAAATCGGTGAAGTCACCAGCGGCGGACCTTCACCAACACTGGGATATCCGATCGCGATGGCTTACGTTGATAAAGCGAACGCTGATGACAGCGAATTCAAAATTGATATCCGCGGTAAGATGGTTGATGCAAAGCCAGCCAATTTGCCGTTTTATAAACGCCCCAGATCATGACCCTCAAAGAAGGACTCCGTTGATGTCACGTGATGAATCCAAATTGCTCTATGCCGAATCGCACGAGTGGGTTGATTTGGCTGAAGAAAACGGGAAAGCTGTTGGGACCATTGGACTGTCAGGATTCGCACTGGAACAGTTGAATGATCTCGTTTACATGGAGTTACCAGAACTCGGCCGTGAACTCTCCGCAGGTGAGGAGTTTGGTGAAGTGGAGTCTGTCAAAGCCGTCAGCCCACTCTACAGCCCTATCAGTGGCAAGGTAATCGCTGTGCACGAAGATCTTCCGGAACGACTCGAAGAGCTGAATGATGACCCCTATGATTTCGGTTGGATCGTAAAAGTTGAGGTCAGTGAGTCAAACTCCGTTGAGTCGCTGCTCGATCATGCTGCCTATCAAAAGCAGTGTGCTGAAGCTGGATGATGAGTACGCAAGCAGCTTCTGGTTTATCGCCCAAACCTTGCGTCGGTCGATTGATTTCGCTTGCCACCCTGGGGGCGGCAGAAAATATGGCGATAGATCAGGCGATTCTGGATTCTGTCAGCGAATCGGGAGTGCCTGTTCTGAGGTTCTACAAATGGGCTGAACCCACGTTGTCGCTGGGGTATTTTCAGAGACTTGCTACAAGGGCTGCCCATCCTCAAAGCGACTCTATTTGCTGCGTGAGACGGACTACAGGCGGTGGTGCTATCGTGCATGACCGCGAGTTGACCTACAGCATTTCGATTCCGGTGCCTGCTGGCTCGGCTGGTCCTCGCTCCGTTCTGTATCAGCAAACACATACCGCGATCGCGGAAACGTTGGCTGATTTTGGAGTTCATGCTGTGCCGTTTCATCGCACGGGGGTGAGGCCGCGGCCGGATAGTCAGAATTCACAATTCCTCTGCTTTCAGAGGCGTACCGCAGAAGATTTGGTCGTCAGTGGATACAAGGTACTAGGTAGTGCTCAGAGAAAAAGTCGGGCAGCTGTCCTGCAGCACGGCAGTCTTCTACTGTGTACCAGTTTGTACGCCCCGCAAATTCCTGGCATCAATGAACTTCTTTCGTTGCAGCTGACAGCGCAGCAGTTGGTTCCGCACATAGCCGACAGGCTATCCGAAAGTCTGGGGGTTGATTGGCGAGTGGACACTCTTTCCAGTCGGGAAGAAAACAATGCGAAACAGATTTGTTTCGAGCGTTTTGCTTCGTCGCATTGGACGTCACGCCGTTAAGCGTCCTTTTTCAGCTGCGTGTTCGCCCGACCATCCGCCGCAAGTACCAATCGCCGCCAGGATTCAAATGCGTGAGTATTCCGCAACAGATAATAATATGCGGAAATCCCGGCCCAACAGACGCGGGCCCGCAGCGACAAAAATTGGCCTCGGACTGATTTTGTGGACAAAACTGACTAGGGCAACTGGTATACTCCACACTTCGCGCTTCGGAACCAAACGCTGCAGGCCTCCTGAAGGTCTCAGTGTTCGGCGACATCTTGAGGGGCCGTGTTTGTTTGTTTAATTACTTATACGGTCACTAATTTCAAGAACACGCTGGTATTTCGAAGTTTGGCGAGCTCATCGTGTTTCAAGCCGTGTGGCCGCGTTTCAAGCCGTGTAGCCGCGTGTTAAGCCGTGTAGGTGGGATGATTGATACCTTCCCCAACCGACGAGTAATCGGGAGCAATTGATGCAGGTAACGCTTAAGGTTCTTAGTGGCAGTCACGAAGGACGTGAACTCAGTGTTTCCGGTGAGAAATTTCTCATCGGGCGTAGTGAGTCATGCCAGTTGAGACCTAAGAGTGAATCGGTCAGCAGAAAGCACTGTATTATTGTTCTCAAAGATAATCGAGTGCTGATTCAGGATCTCAAGAGTCGCAATGGTACTTATGTAAATGACAAACGCTTGCCGACTGATAAGGCAAAGGTTCTCGCAGGTGGGGACCATTTGCGCGTCGGAAAGTTGAATTTTGAAGTTGTGATCGAGCATGGACTGCAGGCTCCGAAAAAGCCCGAAGTTGCCGATATTAGCGACGCAGCGGCAAGAACTGTTGAGGCCGGGTCACATGACAGTCGATTTGAGGAGGTTGATGTTGATTCTTGGCTCAACGAGGCTGATCAAATTGATCGGGTTCGTAAGCTTTCAGATCCAGAGACACGTCAGTTTCAAATCAAGTCCGGTGTTATCACGGATGGCGAAGGAGTTTCCGAAGGAGGCGACAGTGAGGATGACGGTGTGGGGGCAGGTGGTGACAGCACCGACTTGTCCGTGAGCGAGTCGACGGACTCAGATGGCAAAAAGAAACGTGACAAGAAGAAACCCGGGAAACTTCCTAAAGACTTCCAGAAAGGAATCACGGATAACTCTCGTGATGCTGCAGATACTGCCTTAAAACGTTTCTTTAGTGGTCGCTAAGGCCTTTCAATCACGACGATAAAGGCTTGATTTTTTCTGGCCGGGAGCGATTGTTTTGTTAGTTGCCCCAGGCGATCCTTGGAAAACGCGCGCAGCACTGTGACTTTTTTAAGTTTCGATTGATTGTGAGCGGACTATGCAGGATTCAAACGCATTACTCGTCCAGCAGTTTCGTGAGAACGATGAGACTGCATTTTCAAAACTTGTACGGAGACATTACCCTCTGGTTTTTCATGTCTGCTTGAAAATCCTAGGCCACCGCCAAGATGCAGAGGATGTGACTCAAGAGACTTTTTCCCGCTTCGCAAAACACGTTGATAAGTGGGATGCTCGTCGACCACTTGAGCCGTGGTTGGTGACCATTGCTGGGAATCGTAGCAAAACGTTCCTCGCACGTCGTCCAGCCCATCAATCGCTGACCAGCACTTCCGAGCCAGTCACCGATGATGTGTATTCGGACAGAAAAGCGGATGGACTTCGTGAAGAGTTGGAGTTGGCCTTGGCGAGAGTGCCCGTGCAGCAGAGATTAGCCTTCCATTTGTTTCACGATCAAGGCATGAGCTACCTGCAGATTTCCGCTGAAATGGGCTGTCCTGTGGGTACCGTCAAGACATGGGTTCATCGCGCTCGGTCCAGTGTGGTCCGCATTCTTTGCCAGCGTGACGTCATTCCCAAGCCGAAAACGCCCTTCGGTGACAGAAATCTAACGTCCAGTGTATTGTCTGCGCGTGATCACGTGCCTCACCAGACACTAGAAATTAAGGAGGTCGAGTGATGCGATGTGAAGAGTTTATCGAACACTTGCACGAGCGATTGGATCAACGGTTGCCGCTAGGATCCGACCGGGATTTAGAACTTCATGCCGCCAAATGTGATGACTGTTGGTCAGAAATGTGCGTATGGCTCGAAATCGCTCCACTCTTGAAATCAGGGCAAATTGAGTGTGCCCAAGTTGAAGTTGCTTCTTCATCAAAGGGGCATCGTGCTCTTCCACCGATAATGACAGCTGTTCTGGCAGCTGCGATTTTGGTCGCAGTCGTCGGAATTTCTCCCACAAAATCAAATTCCAAGCCGATACTAAGTGATGCAGCGGTGTCCTCGGGCACGGTGGCCCAGGTGACAGGTGAGCTTGACCCTGTCGTTTGGTGGCGGAGCGTGCAAGATCGGGATTGGGTAGAAGAGACCATGCCCACCGTGAGGTCTGTTAGACAAGGTGTTGCTCCATTGGGGCGTACGCTGGTGCGTGCGGTGACGATTTTGACAATCGGCGGCGAACGCCGAACCTCCTGACTACAAAGTTTTGCCCATGATCAAGTTAACTCTCGCACGCTGGGTTGCTTGTGCCTTGGTGGCATGTGTCCTGCCGCTTTCCATGGTGTCGGCTGAGCAGTTGTTTCGTCTGCGTAACAATATGGTGTTGCGAGGTTCAATGGCAAAGATCGCAACGCTCAAAGATGGCTTCGGAGCTGCCTCAGCAGGCGAAACTCACTTGCGGCCAATTTGGTTAATTGATGATGGCTTGCGACGCATTTACCTGCATGGCAAGGGGATGGTGGCGATAGATCCCGTTGATGTAGGAGAAATGGAAAGGAATCTGGAGTTTTGGCAGCCAAAGCCGCTGGGGGGCAAAATTGTCGGTGGGTTGGGAACGATCCAAGGTGTGTCACCGTTCAATGACTATGGCAGACGAATCTTGACGGTGCGAGGTCCGGATGGAGGCCAAGTTCGCATCATTCAAGGCATCGCGGAAGTGAATTCTCGTTACGCAAAACTCGTCGCTTTAAAAGGTAAACCGAGCCTGAATTGGGATATGAGGATCTCTACACGCACTTTGGACTCCTCGACGCTTGCAAGAATTTTTAAGAAACGTACTGATCAGTCGGATTTGAATGCTCGCTTGGAAGTCGTGCGTTTTTTTATTGCGGCGGAGCGGTACCGGGAGGCGAAGCAAGCCCTGCAAGCAACGATCGATGATTTTCCCGAAGAGGTTGACTTGTTGCCGCAACTAGCTGCGCTGACGAAACGACAAGCTGAGCAGTTGTTAGATGAAGCGAACGATCGAACCAAGGCAGGACAGTACCAACTTGCGAGAGGAATCCTGCAAGGCTTCCCGTTGCAGGAGGTGAGTCGTATCACAAAGATACAAGTCGAGGACGCTCTCCGAGATCTCAATGAACCAGTGCAGAAATCAGCTGCTCTGATGCAGATGCTAAGAGAACAAGTGCTTAAGTTGCCTGCGAATCAGCAGGCGAGTTTAGCCGCGATTCTTGATGAAATGGAAGCAGGCTTGTCTGCAGATACTCTCCCCCGCTTGAGTGATTACGAGCGACTCGGTGAGGTTGGTAATATCCCCATTGACAATCGCATTGCATTGGCGATCGCGGGGTGGATCCTTGGTGCGGGCTCTGGGGAGCAAAACCTGAGCATTGCAATTTCCCTGATACAGGTTCGGGACCTTATCACTGAGTATCTCTCAACCGTTGATGCTGCAAGACGCAAAGCGATTCTGAATGAACTGAGCAATCTTGAGGGAAGCGAAGCAGAGTATGTAGATCGTATACTGCCACTCTTGACCCCTGTGTTGCAGTGGCCAGAAGATTCTCAGCATCCCCAGATTGCTGGGATGTTCGATGTCAGTACTGATTCGTTTCGGTACGTTATCCAATTACCACCGGAGTACAATCCACTCCGTGAGTACCCCTGTGTGGTTGCTTTGCATGAATCTCGGTCACCGATTGAAAATCAACTTGACTGGTGGTCCGGGACTTACCGCGAGCAACTCGAAGGCAGGATGGGGTACGGATCTCGAAGCGGATTCATTGTCGTTGCTCCGGTCTGGTCCCGTTCTGACCAGCGTGCGTATGAGTACACACCTCAGGAACACCAACGTGTATTAGCTGCAGTGCGAGATGCGATGCGTCGAGCTTCCATTGACTCGGATCGCGTGTTCATTGCGGGACATGGTGAGGGCGGCACAGCTGCTTGGGACATGGCTCTTGCACATCCGGATTTGTGGGCAGGGATGATTTCCATCAGTGGAACTCCTACTAAGACAATTCCTCATTACGAACCCAATTCACGTCATGTCCCCCTCTATATGGTAATGGGCGAGTTGGATGGAGCGAAAGCTGGTGGCGCTATCATCAATGACTATATGACGTTCAATCATGACGCGATGGTCGTAATGTATCGCGGACGTGGCAGAGAATATTTTTATGATGAGTTACCACGATTGTATGAGTGGATGGGCTTGAACTCACACCAGCGCAGGAAAATGCCTCGTGAGATTGAGGTGGCAACGATACGCCAGGGCGACCAGTTCTTTTGGTGGTTGGAGTTGGAAGATCTCAAGTCAGGTGTTCCTGTCGATCCCATTTTGTGGGATCAAGCAGAACGAATTCGTGCAGGCAAAGTATCTGCTGCGATTGGCGCAGATAATCAGATTCGGGTGCAACGTGGCCCCGCTGACCGGTTTCGCTTGATGTTGCGACCGATGCCGGGTGTACTCGATCTCAACCAGGAAGTTGTGATTCGTGAGGGCAGTCGGTCCAAACGCGTTCAGTTCGATGGATCGCTCCAGGTCATGCTGGAAGATGTGCGTCAGCGAGCCGACCGGAAGCGGGCCTTCTGGATGACAGAAGTAATTCCCTGATAATTTCTGAACTGCAGCGGAAGTTGGCAGTGGAGCAAGATTGGCTTCTCCAAGTACTGCATGCCAAGTCGTTCTCAATTTCTGTCAATCTGCTGCGGAGACTAGTTGTGCATCACCATGTTACGCGCCGCCGAAAGTCAGCAGACAAACGCAAAATGTGCTGCCCTGCCCTTCCCTCCTGCTAGTTGATTATTGGCTGATGATGTTTCTAAAACCATTTACAATGCAATCTCGCCTTTCCACCCCACTTAATCTCTCGAGGTGTTCCCGTGAAACGTCGTGACTTTCTGACTTCGAATGTTGTGCTTGCTGGTGCTACCCTCTCCGCTAACAGCCAACTCACTCAACGCTCGGTTGTTGCGCAGGATGTCGCTGTGAAAAAAGCTGGTGGTAACGTCAGGCAATCTGTTATGGGCTGGTGTTTCAAGCCTATGGATGCAATTACTCTGGCAAAGCACTGTAAACGGATCGGATTAGAGGCTATCGAGGGTATCCCGAGTAACCAATACGGTGCCGTGACCGACTTGGGGTTGAAAATCTCACTTGTCTCAAGCCACGGTTTTGCCAAGGGACCGCTTGATCCCGAAAATCATGCCGAAGTTGAGGCGAAGTTGCGATCAGGAATTGATCTTGCTGTTGAGTATGGTGCTCCCAATGTCATCACGTTCACTGGCATGCAGAAGACAGGTATTTCGGATGTGAGAGCTAGAAAAAATTGCCTTGAATGTTGGAAACGTGTCATTCCTTATGCGGAGGAAAAGAATGTCGGGATTGTGTTGGAGCATCTCAACAGTAAAGACGATTCACATCCCATGAAAGGACATCCTGGTTATTGGGGAGATGATCTGCATCAATGTGCCGATTTGGTATCCGCAGTGGGTTCAGCCAATTTCAAGCTGCTATTCGATGTTTATCACGTGCAAATCATGAATGGAGATTTGATCCGGAATATTCGCCGTTACAGCGATATTGTGGGGCATTATCACACTGCGGGGAATCCTGGTCGTGGTGAACTAGACGACTCGCAGGAAATCAATTATCCACCGGTGATTCGTGCAATTATGGAAACGGGCTACGATGGATTCATTGCACAGGAATTTATTCCTACGAGGAAGGATCCGGTAGCCTCATTGCAAGAGGCCTTTGATGTTTGCGATGTTTGACAGCATCGAGGGAACCCGGCATGCGTGTAGTGTGTCTGATACGGTAAGAATCGAATGCTTTTGCAGTCGTTTGCCTGCTGAATTCAGCTAGCACAAAGCCAGGTTTAGCCAGCGTATTGCCAAGTAAATTAGTCGACGTGTCCGAAATGCTCCCCAAATCGCACTCAGCGTTAGACCTCAAGGTCGAGGACTTTGAGCGTCTGGGTGTTCGTCCTGATGAAATGCGTCTAACGGTGATTCGACGGGCTGCGACTCAGACTTCACGGACGCTAGCAGAAAGCCAGCTCACGAACCCATCAGACACAGCGGCTCTCCAGTTATCCAGAGTGACCGTATCTGCTTATCGACTACTGGATCCACGGCAGCGTAAAGATGCTCATCAGCGGATCCACGTAGGCAGGATTTTACCCACAGTCTTGATGTGGGCAGGTCAGACCAAATTTGAGTATCAGCAAGCGGGCGGGCGCAAAGCTCAGATGTCCGGTGTTGGAGTTTCGGCATCCGTAGAGACGGACGATGCGGAAACGAGCACGCCTTTTCAGGGAGGAGGCCTGAGCGAGTCAGATTTAATTGAATTGATGGAGTTGGATTCTACACCTTTGTTGTCTGGTCAACCGGCATGGACGCAGAGTTTTAGCGATGTTGATATTCTGGGGCGTACACTTTTTTTGAAGCGTTGGAACCGCTGGAAGAGGGTGTTGTTGGGTCGATGGTACGCGATCGGATTGGCTCTCGTGCTTATTGTTCTGTTCGTAGTGGCGTTGGTTATCTCTCCAGTTCGTGATCAGCCAATCGTGACCGAAGAAGTTGATACTGCGTCTTCAGTTCGATCTGGTGTTTTGGATCCAGAGAAGTCTAAGGCTGATGCTTACAATCGCTTGGTGAAGCCCACTGTTGTGATGGACCAATCAGTAGATCTTGCGCATGGATTGGGAATACTGGCTGAGCCAGACTTGGAACTCGTGGACACGCTGGAGTCGGATATTCAAGGGGCGAAACCCATCGTCTCACTTGGCTCGATTCCGGGAACGATTATCGAACTTGAAAATCCGGTTGGTGACATCTCAGTGAGCAACAGTCCAGCATTGAAAAATGATGGAATAACCAACACGGGTAGTCCGGTGCTCGAAAAAAGCACCTCTGGTTTTTTGCCCGATCCGTTTGCTTCCCCCCGCGAAATCACCATGCTGGAGCCGGAAAAGTCGGGAGTTGCTCCTGATGGCGCTGCAACATCAGGAGTGTCTCTTTCAGGTTCGGAGCAACCCGAAATGGTTGCGAAGTTCGATGAGGAACCAGCAGAAGTATCTGAGATGGCAAAGCGATTGGTTCCCGACAGCGAAGCAGTGGATGCTGCAATAGATGCCATTGTTTCACGCGACTCTATCTCGATGGCGTCTGGTAACCCCGATGATCTGGCTCAACGGTTGGTGGCTTTGGAAGAAGTCAAACATTCGCTTCAGCTTGGCACTCCTGCCTATTGGGCAGTCTCGGTTTTATTGATTGAAAGTGCTTGGCAGACGAGGGGCGTGTCTGACGTGAAACGAAACCTCGCTGACCTTCAGCAACTTTATAAATTCGCACCAGCGTCCTTATCGGTTGAGACTTACCTTGCAGCCAATATGCGGTCAGCTTTGCCCGAAATACAACAAGAACTTCTCGCGAATGGGCTGGTTTTATTGGACCAACTGTTGATCGCAGATCAAGTGGAACTTGCGATACGGATTCTTGATTCTGTGGATTCCCTCAGTTCAACTTTGCAGGACACCCAGGCAACCGAATGCGTTACGGCATACGCGCGAGTGATTGGCCAAACAATGCGGCAGAAGGAACGGTTTGATTTGCTTCTTTCTGAAAATCCTGACAATTGGTCGCGATCAAATCGGGGGCTTCTTGGGCGTCATTATTGTTTCGTGTTGCGACGCTGGGAGGTAGGTTTGCCTTGGCTCTCGAGTGTATCGGATTCGCGTGTTGCGTCGGCAGCAAAAAATGAACTTGCTTTGCCGGCGAATCCTGCTTTCGAAGACTTGTTGACCCTCGTCAGACGTTGGAATCTCAATGCAGAGAGAGCAACAGGGCTCAACCGACAGGCTATGAGATTACACGCACTCTTTCTTGCAAAAAAAGCGATGGCAACGGCGTCCGAAAGTCAGCGGTTGGAGTTCGGAATGGAGTTGGGTGAGATTAACGAAAACCTTCCCGATTACCTTCGTAATACGGGTTTCCAGTTGTGGGAGACCGCGGACTGATCCGTGGGGACGCTCAAGGCTATGAGTGTCACAAAATAGCTTGGCAGGATGACAACAACGTCGAGATGTATGCGCACTTGAACACATCTGATTCTGTCTCATGCAGCCGGTCACAGAATATTCGCCAGCCCTCGATCTTTTCATCTCACTACAATCGCCGTGGATAGTTCGCACATTTCTTGAGGATTGAACGCATGAAGCCCACCCTGGCAACTCCCCCGCCAACCACGTTACAGGCCCTGTTGGACGACGGATGGAAGTCAAAGACCGTAAAACAGGAGGTTCGTGATAACTTTACTCGGATGCTTGCGACTGGTGAGGAGCTTTTTCCGGGGATTGTGGGATACGACGACACGGTGATCCCGGAAATTAATCTAGCTCTTTTGGCTGGGCATGACATGCTATTTCTCGGTGAGAAAGGCCAAGCAAAGAGCCGCATCATGCGGATGTTGATACGGTTCCTCGATGAGTGGATTCCATATCTTGATCATCCAGAACTGCCGGTTCATGAAGATCCGACCAGTCCTATCACATCACTTGGCAAACGTATTGTCGCGGAGCACGATCCCACCGACATCAAGATTGCCTGGTGGGGGCGTGAGGAGCGTTACGCGGAACGTCTCAGTCCCGGAACTAAGTTCGCAGATATCATTGGTGAAATCGACCCAGCGAAATTAACCGGTGGTGTCAGTATGAGCGCCGAGGAGGCATTGTCGTTTGGTTTAATACCTCGTTTGCATCGGGGAATCTTTGCGATGAATGAACTCCCGGAGCTTGATGATCTGGTTCAGGTTGGATTGTTTAATATCCTCGAGGAACGAGATGTTCAGATCCGCGGCTATCCAATCCAATTCGATCTGGATCTCATGATTTTATTTTCTGCTAATCCATCGACTTACAACCGCAGCGGTAAGGTGATTCCACAACTGAAAGACCGTATTGGTACGATCATCCAGACGCACTATCCGGAGGAGCGGGATCAAGGCATTGAGATCCTGCAGCAGGAATTGGGGGGGGACCTTGAAGGAGACTATCCAGTTGTTGTTCCCTACTTCATGTATCAGATCATCGAGGAAATTACGAATCAGGCTCGGCACAGCAAGTACATCGATCAGGATTCTGGTGTGTCTGCGCGATTCTCTCTTGCGAATTTTCGCACACTGATCGCCTCCGCTCGTCAACGGGGAATCATTCATGGTGAGCAGCCCTCTTCGCCTCGTATCAGCGACTTCGGGCACCTCCATTCAAGTTCATTGGGAAAACTTGAGTTGGATCTGATGGGCACGCATCAAATGAGTGAGCGGCAGGTCTTGGAGGCGGTCACCGCGGAGGCGATCAAGATTGTTTTTAACGAGTATGTTGAAGAACATGGATTGGGAGCCATTGCCGAGATCTTCCGAGGTGGCGTTCGGGTGGAAGTCGGTGACCTTTTACCCAGTGCCCAGTATGCCGAGCGTCTGAAGAAAGTGCCACCTGCATGGGACATGGCATTTGAGGTGAACGCAAGCGAGTGTGAGGCTGTTAGAGCGAGTTGTGTGGAGTTTGTACTCGCAGGTTTGTATAGCATGGAAAAAATCAGTCGCAGTCAGCGTCACGGTAAGATTGAATATGAAATTTGAGGAAGAGCGTCGCGGCAAGGATCGGATCTATCGGCCGGGTGGAGTCATTCATTCGTACCAGAAGTACGACCCGGCAAAGTTTCCGCCACCGACACAAGCACCACCTGATCTTGTTTCACCAGCGTTCGAGCAGGCGCTGATGTACGGAAGCTATCAGGAGTTATCTGAGGAAGAGTTGGCTCGTGCCGTGAAGTTGGATCCAAGCCAAATTGCTGGCATGGGACCCAGCCTCGATATGCTTCGCGCGATGCTGGAGGAGCGAAAACGAAAAATTCTTGCGACCTACGAGAGCCGAAGCGTTCAAAAAAAGGCACGTAAGGCATTCCGTGGAGCCGCTCAGAACCTGCGTATTCCTAAGCCGTTAGAGAAGGCTTTCAAAGAAGCGGTCGTTCACGAACAGCCCTACCTGCTTGAGAGGCTTTGGTACCGCGTCGACGATGATACTGGTCCGCTAGCGCGTGGTCTTTTGCAGGTGGGACAGCGGATGGAGGATAAGCACAACATCGAAGAATTAGGAAGCAAATATGACTTCATCGGCAGTGAGTCAATGTCGATTACGAAGGCTCTGGAGGTGAAGGAAGAGCTGGAAAAAATCGATGAACTTTTGAAGCAGATTGATCAGGCTTCCAAAACCGCCCAAATCGGCGTCATCGATATGGATCTGCTCGGTGAGTTTGCTCAGCCGTCAGATATGCAACAGCTCGAAGAAATGCGGAACCAGGTCGAGAATATGATCCGGGAGCAAGCTGAGAGGCAAGGTCTCGAAAAAGACCCCGAAAAAAATGGGGCATTTCGTCTCACACCTCAGGCTTATCGGGTTTTTCAGGGACGCTTGCTGGAGAGAATCTTCAGCGAATTGCAGGAGTCCCGAAGTGGTCGTCATGAGGGAGATGTGGTTGGTGAGGGCGCCGTTGAACTGCAGCAGACAAAGCCTTACGAGTTCGGAGACAGTGTCGCTAACATTGATTTGCCTCAGACCGTAATCAATGCTCTTTTGCGGCAGGGAGACACTCGGCCCATTCGTCTCAGGACAGATGATATCGAGGTTCACAAAACGCGGAATCATCCAAAATGTGCTACCTGCGTCATCATGGATATGAGTGGTTCCATGCGATACGACGGCCAGTACATCAATGTGAAAAGAATGGCTTTGGCGCTGCAGGGGCTCATCCAAACGGAGTACCCAGGTGACTTTCTGAGATTCATTGAAATGTTCACCTTTGCAAAGCTGAGGGCTCCAGGTGAGATCATCAACATGATGCCGAAGCCAGTGACGATCCATGATCCTTGGGTCCAGCTATGGGCAGACATGAGCGATCCAAATATCAGCGAGCAGGAAGTACATCCACACTTCACGAATATCCAGCACTCTCTTCAACTCGCTCGGAAGAATCTCGCTAATTGCGATACTCCGAACCGTCAAATCGTACTGATTACAGATGGTTTACCAACAGCGCACTTCGAAGATGAAAAGCTGTATATGCTCTATCCACCAGATCCCCGCACTGAACAGGCAACGATGCGGGAGGCGATGCTTTGTAGTAAGAACGACATAACGATCAATATTTTTCTGATCCCAAGTTGGTCGCAGAGCCAAGAGGATATTCGTTTCGCTCAACGACTGGCGCAAACGACAAAAGGCCGCGTTTTTTTCACTAGCGGTCGCGATCTCGACCGCTTCGTTCTGTGGGACTATGTGCAAAATCGCCGAGATATCATCGCCTAATTGCGTACAACGAGAAAGTTTAGCTGGTTCTTGTAGTTTGGTGAAAACCGAGCCAGAAGATGATTGTCCCGATCCCGAAGCCAAGAAACGAAGCAATGACTTCGCCACGATTCGTGTCCCATGAGTCACTCCCTGATCCCCAGCCTTGGTCACGTAAATTCAAACCGAGTGCATGACAAAAGAGAACCAGTGAAGCGATTCCAATCATCACGCCAAGGCAGCTTAAAGCGGCACCTCGGAACCAAGGGTGTGGTTTTTTTTCAGTAGGGTTTTCAGGAGTTCTCATCAGATTTTTCGGCGAAATTATTTGGATACACTCATCAGGTCGTCTTCGAGCAAATGGCAATAGGCGTCGTAGCGACGTGCATCGATACGGCCATCAGCGACGGCATCTTTGACAGCACAATCGTCTTCGCTGAGGTGAAGGCAGTCGGGGTACCGACATGCGCTTACATAGGGACGTAGATCCGGCATCAGACCGGCGACTTCACCAGCAGAAATGTCCCAGAGTTGAAATTGTCGAATGCCAGGTGTGTCAAACACAGCGCCCCCACCTTCCAAAGGGATCAAGCGGGCCGCTGTCGTCGTGTGCCGACCCTTGTCGTTGTCCTGACTGACAGTTGCAACTGCAAGACCTAGTCCTGGCTGGATCGCATTCAGTAAACTACTTTTGCCCACGCCACTCTGCCCGGTCACCGCCGTTTGCTTTCCTTGCAGCAAGCAACGGAGGTAGGGGATGTTGATACCTGTTTCCGCCGACGTCATCAAAACACGAAAACCCATTGCTGCATAAACACCAAGCATTGGCTGTAGTTCGACACTATCAACAAGGTCGACCTTGTTGATTACTACCACTGGCTCCAATTCACATTGTTGAGCGGTCAGCAGAAAGCGATCAATCAAAACTGGTTTAAGGCCAGGTTCGGCGGCACTTGTAATGATCAGCAGATAGTCAACATTAGCGACCAGCACGTGTTGTTGCCCGCGGCTTGTACGGCTGATGACACCACGCCTCGGTTTGACTTCCTCGATCACGCCATCTAGCGGTGATGCGGCACGTATCAGCACGTCATCTCCGGCAACCACAATGCTGCGCTGTTCGATACTGAGTGATTTGAGAACCTGCCTTACGGCGCAGTCATAGATCGCGCCATCCTCTGCCAAAACCCGACTTTTTAGACCGTGGACACTGACAACGCGGCCCGTTTTTAATTCACCGCTGATGACCTGCTGGTCATTCTTATTTGCGGACTGAACAGTGCGTTTTCGAGTCAACTCGCCTTTACCGCTAACGCGTTCACTCTGCGAAACATCTGCCAGACTGTCCTCATCACCCGTTCGGAATTCGCGAGTCAGGTCTCCCTTTCGCACGCGGCCCTGATATTTCTTTCGAAAATCCGTTCTCTGCTTTTGACGCTTTTTTCCCATGGAATATCAGTGGCGACAGCGTCTTCGAGGTAGCTGGGATAGTCTCGTTCTCACGATGGCTGGTCCGTCTTTGTGACTACATCCGGCTTAGGAGCATCCGCGTCATCGGGACCAATCGTTTCCGCCGTTTCTGAATCTGCGTTCTGCAGTTGTGTGCGTGATTGGATGGATGGTCCAATCAAGTCTGTCAGTTCAGCTTCACCAAGTTCCTCATGTTCCAGCAACGATCGCGTGATACTTTCCAAGTCATCTCGGTGTTCGCGGAGCAACTGCTCGGCTTTTTGGTCGGCTTCCAGTAAAATTCGCCCAACTTCTTCGTCAATCAGCTCCTGCGTGTGCTCGCTGAACTGTCGTGACTGGTGGATCTCGCGGCCGAGGAATGGATCCTCGTCGCTTGTCTTGTAGCTGACTGGGCCGATCTTCGGACTCATTCCCCAGTGGGTCACCATCCTACGCGCGATGCTCGTGGCACGCTCTAAATCATTCTCTGCACCGACGCACGTTTCGTTGTAGATGATTTTTTCTGCAGCCCGACCGCCGAGCAATACGATTAGCTGGTGGTCCAATTCCCGTTTACTGATACTGAGACGATCCTCGTTGGGAACGTACTGCGTCACGCCCAGAGCACGACCACGTGGAATGATCGTAACCTTGTGAACGACGTGTGCCCCGTCCAGGTGCCATGCAGTCAGCGTATGTCCTGCTTCGTGATAAGCCGTCTTTTCTTTCTCACTGTCCTGAAGGACTTCCTCACGTTTGGCACCCATCAGTATCTTGTCGCGAGCGTGGTCAAAATCGCTCATGTCGACAATTTTCTTATCATGCCTGGCAGCCCACAATGCAGCTTCATTGACCATGTTGCGGATGTCGGCCCCGGTCAGGCCGACAGTGCCAGCGGCGAGTCGTCTCAAATCAACATTGTCTGCCAATGGTACATCGCGGACATGTACTTTGAAGATTGCTTCACGTCCTTTCATCGTGGGGCGTCCCACGGTTATGTGGCGGTCAAACCTTCCGGGCCGCAGAAGAGCTGGGTCAAGTACATCTGGCCGATTGGTTGCCGCAACGACGATGACTGCCTGGCTCCCGGAGAAGCCGTCCATCTCACCTAGAATCTGATTCAACGTTTGCTCACGCTCGTCATGGCCACCACCAAGACCGGCACCGCGTTGCCGCCCCACAGCGTCAATCTCATCGATGAAGATGATTGCAGGGCTTTGCTCCTTTGCCGTCTTGAAAAGATCGCGGACTCGGCTAGCACCAACTCCAACAAACATCTGGATGAATTCGCTACCGTTGACTGAAAAGAAAGGGACATCCGCCTCACCAGCCACAGCTCTGGCTAAGAGTGTCTTTCCTGTACCTGGTGGTCCATTGAGCAAGACGCCTTTTGGAACTCGTCCACCCAGCTTCTGGAATTTCCCGGGAGTCTTCAGAAAGTCTACGATCTCCTGCAGATCGGCTTTGACGCCCTCGAGACCGGCGACATCATCAAAGGTCACCATTTTTTCGTTAGCTTCAAACTTTTTCGCGGGACTTTTACTGAAACCTGATAAAAACCCGCCACCCATAATGTCGCTTTTGGTTCGCCGTAACATCATGAACAGAAAGAACAGAATCGCTAACGGAAGCCCAATCAGCGCTATGAAATAAATGATTTGTTGCGTGTTGTCGGGTTCGAGGTAGGTGTATTCGACCTTCTCCGCTTTCAGCTGGTTCTCTAACTCAACAGCGGCCCCGGCGTCAGTTGAGCGGTTGAAGTAAAACTTTTTCAAATATTTCTGTTCATCGGCACCCGCTGGAGGCTCTTCCGCTGCCGTGTCTTTCGGATCCTCGCTTGTCGATATCACTTCTTCTGGGGTGACGACGGGTTTATCGGGAGCCGTCTTAAACGTTCCGTAGACTCTCCGTTCACCAATGCTGACCTCCTCAACATTTCCACGTGCCAATTCAGTCTGAAAAAAGCTCGCAGACACGGTGGATCGCTCTTCACCGCGGTTATAAAACAACAACACCAGCGAACCGGCTAACAGTAAAGCGATGATGAGTGAGTTGTTCCCACGCTTGCCCTCTTGAGGCTCGGATGCGGGTGCTTCGTTTTTCTCAGACTTCTTATCCATTTCCTGCCTTTTTGGCCGTTGCTGTCGGTGTGAGGAGCCCGCAAATCGAGGGCACACCACGAAATCAGCCGCTGTCTGCGGCAGAATCTCGCTTAGATTGTAGTGAGTCGTGGCTTGAGTGACTAACCGCCCACTGCAGGCCCATTACCGGACTTACGAAGCCGTTCAGTTCCGTGTTCGTCCGTGATCCAATCCGGATCGACGATCAAACCGTTCCTCATTGCCAACAAAAGTTGAGAAACCAGTTCGGCGGAGTCGCAATGCCTGATTGCCATCACGTCAGACTCCGAATAACCGTCGCTGAACAGCCGCCATGTCCAATAAGCAGCCTGCTCGCCCTTTGCCACATTGTCCCCTGTTGGCAACTCAGGGACTGCTGCTGCGTTAGAGTTCGACCGGAATATGCCGATTTTGGGTTCAGAATCAATGTTTCCCGTGGTTTGCGAGGCCGTGATGGCTGCTGAGTCCCCCTGATTGGCCGATTCCTCTGCAACCCCATCCGTTTTCTGCGATGCTCGGGCTGAATCTGATAGGACCGATCCGACCAAGTCAATGATGTCATCACCAAACTGTTCCATCGTCGCCGGCCCTACGCCCGAAATGGATTCCAAATCTTCCCTCGATTTGGGGCAAGATTCAGCAATGCGGTCGATCGTCGCATTCGTAAGGACTCGGTAAGCGGGAATTCCCAATGCAGCAGAATTCTTGCGACGCCAACGCTTCAGTTTTTCAGCCATTTCAAGGGATTGTGGGTTTTCTGTCTCACCATCTTTACCTTCCGAATTGCCGTGGCCAGAAGCTATCGAATTCGACTGGACATCGGCTGCTTCTATTTTTCCGGTAGCCTTGGCCAGTCGCTTGGCAAGTGGCAAAGGCAGTTGAAGACCAGTCGGCAGAGGTGCCTCTGAACGCATTACGCGGCGACCATCCTCTGTCATGTGGAGGGTGGGCCGCCGCTCGTCAACTTCTTTTTGTTGCAGCAGGCCCGTTTCAATCAGAGCATCCATGACGTTGACCACTTCCGTTTGGCGTAGGCCTGATAGAAGTCCATAGGTACTCAGTTGGTGGAGCTTCCACTGTTGCAGCTTCTTGTTCTTGGACCCGCAAAGCATTTGAGCCACCATGTTTTTTCCGAACCGACCGTGCATGCGGGTGACGCCACTCAAGACGACCTGAATTCCTCTCAGCAACGAGCTGGATTCAATTCCCTCGATGTCACTCGCAAGGCATATATCGGAGGATCGTCCCGGCGACCCATCATTTGGTTGACAACGATCACAAAGTCCGCAGTTTCCTGCGCCTTCTTCGCCGAAATACTGCAGGATTACACGCTGTCGACACCCCGCGGTCCGGGCGAACTTGATGACGGCCTCCAACTTATCGAACTCCGCACGCTTCCGAGTATTAAGATCTTCAAAATCAATCTCCAACTGTTCAAAGGTCAGGTCTTGCTGAACCAAATGAACGGCGCGTCCTCGAAATGGCGGTATGTAGTCGAACGATCGCAGACGGTTCAGTTCGCGGAGGGTTCGTTTCAGTTGGTCGCTGTCGACACCCGCCATATCAGCCAAGCGTGGTAGTCTCACATAAACGTCTTCACGCCGCTGTCGCCCTACCATCCGCTCGATCGCAGCCATGACCTTGCGACGTAGCTTGGCTTCTTTTGGGAGAAAGTCCATTAGTGTTTCAACATCGCTCTCGATACGCACGATCGCGTGATTTGAAGCACTATCGAGCCGGCGCAGAACACCGGATTTGGCCAGTAATGTCTGAGCAGTTCCAATAGCTTCGGTACCTTCCTTGACGCCGATTTCTTCCCGGATTTGCTCCAGTGTCAGTTCGATTGGGTCTTCTTTCCGGGTTAACAGAAAGTCGTAGACACTCTTGACTGTCTCGCGTTGTGGGTACCGGTTCTCAATGAAGAATTCCTGAATGTAACGATCGCTGTATGAAAACATCAATCGGCATTCGCTGTTTTGTCCATCACGACCGGCACGTCCTGCTTCCTGATAGTACGCTTCCAGGCTGCCTGGGATGTTGTAATGTACGACGAAACGGATATCGGCTTTATCAATTCCCATTCCAAAGGCATTGGTCGCTACGATCGCTGATAGTTTGCCGGACATGAAATCGTCCTGAACTCGCTGCCGTTGCGCTGGTTCGAGACCGGCGTGGTAAGCACCAATGGGACGTCTTGTCTTCTCAGGTAGCCACTGAGCCAACTCTTCGCATCGTTTACGGGTTGCGGCATAGATAATGCCGGATCCTTTTTGGGAACGGATGTATCGAGTGAGTTCCTCATCCTTCTCGCGATCAGACTTCGCATGTGTCACGCTGAAACGTAGATTGGTTCTTGCAAATCCAGTCACAAAAACTTGAGGCGTTTTTAGCCGGAGGATGACCGAGATATCATCTCGCACCATTGGTGTCGCCGTGGCCGTCAAGGCAATGGTTTGAACATCTCTTAAATAACGCTCACGAAACCTTCCGAGACGAGAGTAGTCGGGACGAAAGTCGTGACCCCATTCACTGACACAGTGGGCTTCGTCAATCGCTAGAAGGTTGATGTTGATGTTGGATATGGCGTCGAGAAACCGACTATTGCGAAGTCTTTCCGGTGCGACATAGACCAAGTTTAGATTGCCGCTTGCCATCTCATTGAGGACCTCTGTTTGCTCAGCAGCAGACAGACTACTATTGATCAAGCTCGCTCGGATTCCAAGCTTTTTGAGGCCATCCACTTGGTCCTTCATCAAAGCGATCAGAGGCGACACGACGATTGTCGTACCTTTTTTGGATAGACTCGGTAACTGATAACAGAGGCTCTTTCCGCCGCCGGTGGGCATGACGCACATGACGTCCTCGCCACTCGCTACCGCGTCGACTACCTCACGCTGACCCGGGCGAAATTCGCTCAAGCCAAAGGTCGCCAGCAGGGTTGTGGGGTCCGTGTTGTCCACCATGACGCTAAAATCCAGCCAAAAGTCAATCGAAGGCGTTTGCTCTACGGCGGATTATACGGCTGCGGGCTCCTGTCCTACACCTCATTCACTCATTGCGGAACCGAAAATTGAGAGCAATCTGTCTTGACCAGAATGGCGTGCGATTTCAGCCTGAGCATGCATCCCCCGTTCCTCTCTCCGAAGAGGTGCTTGTCGATGTGATCGAGGCCGGTATTTGCGAAACTGACTTGCAACTCGCACAAGGGTACATGGGATTTGTTGGTGTTCTTGGCCATGAGTTCGTTGGAATGGCGAGGTCCGGACCCTTTGCAGGGGCTCGCGTTGTCGGTGAGATCAACTGCAATTGTCGCAAGTGTCCGCGTTGTCAGTCCGGACTGGGTAACCACTGTGCTCATCGAACCGTGGTGGGCATCCACCAACATGACGGTGCTTTTGCTGATCAGGTGGCCATCCCGCATGCAAGTTTGCATCTCGTGCCGGATTCTATAAGTGATGATCAGGCTGTTCTCATCGAGCCCTTGGCAGCCGCTCTGCAGATTCAGCAGCAAATCGAACTATCGCCGAAGCAAAGCGTGATCGTACTGGGAGATGGGCGTTTGGCGAATTTGTGCGCTCAAGTTCTCTCTCTGCAGGTGAAAAATATTCAGGTGGTTGGAAAACATGAGCTGAAACTGTCAAGATTAAAAAGATTAGGGATCAAGACCATTCAGTTACAGGACCTAGTGTGTGAGAAGGAGTTCGATTTAGTGGTTGACTGCACCGGATCCGTGACGGGGTTACCCTTGGCTTTACAATTGGTCAGGCCGCGTGGGACCATTGTTATGAAAACCACGGTTGCTGCAGATCATAATGTTTCTTTAGCACCGATCGTGATCGATGAAATAAATATGGTGGGTTCGAGGTGTGGTCCCTTTGGTTTGGCGATCGAATCGCTGAAGGCTGGTCGATTCGATTTGTCCAACTTGGTCACGCATCGATTTAAATTAGAAGAAGCAACTGATGCTTTCCGAACTGCAGTCGATCCCTCCGCCTTCAAGGTTGTTTTTGACGTGGCCAATTCCAGCGCTAAATAATCCTACTCGATCATCGGAAAAGTAATGGACCAAGATGGCGAATACATCTGTGACAGTTGTGGTGAGGAAATCATCATTCCACTCGATCCTGCTGCCGGCAGGTCACAGAGCTATGTTGAAGATTGCCCCGTCTGCTGCAATCCAAGCGTGATTCATGTTGACTGGGATGAAGACGGGCCACGTGTTTGGGCCGAACCCGAACAAGATCGATACTGAGATGCCTCAGTATTGATGTCCCGCGACGCTTGCTTGTTGGATCGCGGTGTTCTTTTGACTGGTGAGTTTTTTCTTCTTCAGTGTGAGTTGAGTGATCGTCTCACGGGGCAAGTCGTGGGAGTCAGAAAGCCTCTTGGGCGGGTCACGATCGGAAAATGACCATACCCTTGGAGCCGCTCAGTCTTTGCCCCGATTGCTTTCATTAGCCCGGTATTTTCGGGTTTTTTGAATGAAAGTGATTGACGCTTTCCCGGAGCTCTGTACGTTGAATCTTTCGAAAGGTGAACGCGTGAACACCGTTTGGGGAGGTTGGCCAGCTTCGACTTGTAGTTCCCCGTTAAAAGTCCGATCCAAAGCCCAAGAAAGCAGTCATCTGCGACAGTGCTGTTCGCGTAACGGCGATCAGAGTGGCAAAGAAAGCGGATACAGGCAGAGGCAAAGGCATTTGTTTTCTGTTTGTTTCAAGCACAGTATCTCAAGCAAGCTGAGTTACAGGGGGGAAACGATGCACGTCTGGCGAAACATTCTGATGCATGTGTGTACTAGTCTTCTTTTGACCGGAGAGGTGATGATTGCCGCCGTGTTCGGTGGAGGTCCTGATCCGTTGGTCGATCAGAAATCCGATGTTTCCACGGGTGTTGTGAGCATCGCAGCATTACCGTCTCGCGCAGGAAAGCACGTGGGTGCCTACCCAATCGGTAGAGATGTCCGCGTAAAGATTGATCTCAAAAATTCGTTGGGCTCACCGTTGAATTTGCGAGATGTTGATCCGGATTGTGGTTGCTTGGCAGTCGTGCCGGAAAAACGTCACATGAAACCTGATGGGCGTCTGACATTATCGCTAACGCTCGATTCATCTAACAAAATAGCAACGGTCCGACGTTCGATCCGTCTTTTCTTCCACGAATCAAACCATCCTTTTGTGTTGGATATTGATGTGAGCATGACTGGTCCCTTGGCCCTTTCGCAAGCGACCGTGCAACTGACCGAACCTGATGAATTGTTCAACGTCTTTGGCAGGGTCGAAGAGGTGGGGGGACGGATTCAGAGGATTGAAAGTTTGAGAGGATCTTTTGTGACCAGCGGTTCGGTTGTCCAGAAGGCAGAAGCATTCAAGTTCAATGCGAGACCGACATTTTCTTTTGGTGCTGTGGATGATTTGGTGCGGATTCACTATCGGAATCCCGAGGGGGATCTTCAAGCTATCGATCTTCCGATTCGATTGCATTTCACAATGCCGCTGCGATTTCTTCCATCCACGTTGCATCTTGCGTCACAGAGCACTGAGTGGGTTGGTGCTGCTCGTATGATCGTGCTACCTGGAAAATTGAAAGTTGCTCGGAACCAGCTCAGGTACGTGGTTGAGTCCAAATCAAGGCCAGGTCAAGCATCGTATGAGGTTGCTGTTCGCGGGCGCGATGTATCAAGCATCATGTCGGTAGTTGAGGTGGTGATAACAGAGGGAAAGCAGGTTGCAAATCTCGATGATGGATTGTTTCCAGATCGTTTGCTTGTGTATGGACCCGACAATGAACTTGTTGGGATTCTGAATCTTGTTCGTGAGAGAGGAAATTAGATGAAAACGCATACTTATATCGGACTGATGATTGTGCTGATTCATGGCAGTTCTGGAGTGGCTGGAACACCGGAAGCAGCGCGAAGTAGTCCTCACGAGTGGGAGTGTACTTATGCCTTCAGCGATACTACTTGTCGTGAGATGATTTCAGCATGGGCAGAAGATGAGGGATTGGATGCTGCTAATGTTACGGACTTAATGCGATGCAGTGATTGTCAACGACGAGAAGTAGTGGGCGCGTACTCAACACGCTACCTGATCGGATATGAATGTAATAATCGCGATGGGTATGACCGCAGGTTTGCATCTCTAGATCATGTCATTGGTGTATACCGGCAGGCAGAAAACAGGAACGAGGGATGGCGTGTAACTGGCTGGGAGTTTCACCGGTGTCTGTTGAGTTGGAGGTGCGCACAAGCCTGCGCCATTGATTTTGATCGAGCCATTTGTGTGCCCCTAAGTGGATATTACGTTGGTCGGTGGCTACCTGAAATGGGCAGGCAGTGTGATGAAAATGCGACCAATCGCGATGACGGCGATCTGCCTTTCGATCACGAGTCAGGCAGTAATCGGGAAACGCGATGGCATGGTTTGAGCGATTGACCAAGCAACGATCGCTGGTTTGCTATGAATTTCTGAGTGATTGCAGCAGAGTGGTGTGTTCACCTTGTACTTTGTCCATGGAGTTGATGATGAATTCTTGTCGCTGGGTGATGCTAACGTGCTGCTTTTTTTTAAGCTCCAAGCTCGTTTGCCTCGATTCTAATTCGCTTGGGTAAAAGTTGATCGCTGGTGAAACGGCTAAGCATCCTCATGTTGCGGTGGATTGGACCAGGTTCAGGGTGCCTTCCAATCAAGACCGCAAACTGCTCAGGAATTGGATCTTGGAGTTGCAGTCACGAAGCATGGTGGTGGACCGACTGGCTGTCGATGTATCTGGTGAAAAGTACATCGGGGCAAAAGTGGATGGTTCAGAAAGACTCGTTGCCCGTCGATTCGCGTTTAAATGGGCTATCGACCACCGAAAAGATCGGGAGCGACTGGTGTTTGCAGATCAGAGTCTGTTGGGGGCACCCGCGAAAAAGATGGGACAAGCCTATTTGATTGATTCACAGGCTTTGTCCTATGATCAGCTCAGGATCAGGGATCTATTTCATGGTGCAACGGGCAAAAAGGTTCATCCGCCTTCCCGAACTAAGTCGTTGAATGCTCGGTTTCGTTTGTGCGGTGTTTTCGATCCCATCTGCGCGACTACAGGCGGGGTTATAAGTATTGCGACAGGGAATGCTTTTGAACGTAATAAGTGTCAGTTGCATCAAAAAAATCTGATCGGCATTTACAAACAGCAAGACCTCACCGTTGCAGCATTTGAGTATCAACCGGTTCCAAAGCTGATTTTTGTGCGTGTTGCTTCTTTTCGCGATGACGTGCCCGTTCAGGTTGATGACTTTTTGTCATTGGGCAGTGACTTGACGAAGGTCTTGGAATTGGGAGATCATCGTGGCGAAAAAGAATTGGCACTACTGCATAAGATTGTCAGACCGCATGCACGCACGACATCGGTGTGGTCCTCCGTGACCGGAGTGCAGTTGCCAGTCAAATTGCTCAGTCTGACACTTGGAGGTGAGCAGGATTTTGAGGTGAAAGCCGAGTTTAAGTGGAAAATAGGGAGGCAGGTTCCTGACTCGGTATTTGATGGTGACAACCTTGGCAGTTCAGTACCACTGAGTTGGTAGTCGGGAACACATACCGCACAGTGACGCCCTGGGGAGGAGCATCATTCGTTGCGATCCACTTTGTGAGCATCGATTTGCGATGGGGGAGATTGACAGCCGTGCAGTTGGAATCAAGATCCAAGTTGCCGCATCACTCGCTGCACGATCTTCTCGATTGCTTCAGGAGGCATCACGAGTGCTTCGTCCAGTTCAGCAACTTCGGCTACCAAATTGTCTATTTCCCGTTGGGTGCGAGCCACAGCATCTTTCTGCTGTTCTGACAGTGGGACGCGGCCAGAGCCTAGGTTCCAGCCTCTTGATCTAGCTCCGGCGCGAAAACCTTCTGGGAACTCGCCAAGCGAAATCATTGCATCAAATAGCGGCAAGAGCTGGTATTGCAAACGCATCGCCTCCTTGATGTTGCCAGAAACCACACTGCGGTGGATAGCACGGGTCAATTCAGGAACAACACCGCTGGTAGCATTGGTACCCCCGTCTGCGCCGGCAATCAACATTGGCGCGAGCGCAGCGTCCCAGCCTGTCAGGAAAGTAAAATCCTCACGCAGAGGTTTGATCGCCGCAATCATGCGCAACATGTTCGGCAGATCGCCGGAAGAGTCTTTGATCCCGATAACGCGAGGGCACTCTGAAGCAAGTCGAATGACGGTGTCGACTTCGATGGGTGATGCAAATAGTGGAATGTTGTATAGCGTAACGTCAATGGAAACGTTGTCAGCGATCTCGCGGAAGTATGCGTAAACACCCTCACTGCTGAGTCGATAGTAAAACGGTGCAACGATGGCTACAGCTCGGGCACCCATGGCCCCGTAGGCATCACAAGCATCGATTGTAGCTTTCACGTTTGCTTCCGCAGCGCCGGCGAGTACGGGGACTCGGCCACCAGCTTGTTCAACGACAATCTGAACGATTCTTCGACGTTCTTCGGCAGTGAAGCGTACAAACTCCCCTGTACTACCGTTGGGATAGAGGCCATCAACCCCACGTTCAATCAACCAGTCGACATAGCCACGAAGACGTTCCTCATCGACTCGACCTGTATCATCAACTGGTGTGATGTTGGGGGTAAGAATCCCGGTAATTGGTTGCGGCATAGGTTGTGATTGGCGAATAACGTCAGTGAATAATAGCAAGCTAACAATTTGCTTCTCGGCAAACCTGCTCTGGCACTGTAATCCAAACGACTAAATAAGGGAGGCAATTACGAGTGCTACCACGCTCATCAGTTTCAGGAGGATATTAAGAGATGGTCCTGACGTATCCTTGAATGGGTCACCTACAGTGTCACCCACAACCGCAGCTTTGTGTGCTTCGCTACCCTTGGACAATATCACGCCGTCGACCTCAAACCCTTCCTCAATCATTTTTTTGGCGTTATCCCACGCACCGCCGGCATTTGATTGGAATAGTGCCATCAGCACACCGCTGACGGTCACTCCAGCGAGCAGGCCACCTAGCATCAGAGCATTCGTATTTCCACCAAGGCCCCAAGATTCAGGCAGCCATGTGGGAACAAAGCCGAAAGCAACCGGAACAAGTACAGCGACCAGGCCAGGTAGGATCATCTCACGGATCGAGGCCCGAGTTGAAATGGCAACACACTTGCCGTACTCTGCTTTTCCGTCGGCTTTTTGAAATGTCTGCTGGTCAGCTTCTGACCAGTCAGAAAATTCGTCGCCCTCGTTTTTTTGCATCACTTGCAAAGCATTCTTTAATTCAGGGATATCTCTGAACTGACGTCGCACTTCTTCAATCATTGCCATCGCTGCACGGCCTACGGCATTCATTGACAGGGCCGAGAATAGGAATGGCAGCATCGCTCCAATGAACAAGGATGCCATCACGAACGGATTGAGGATGTCGATGCCTTCAATCTTGCTGTCAGCGTGACTAGGAATCTCGTTGTAAGTTACCTTGAATGCAGCGAACAGCGCAAGTGCCGTGAGGGCGGCTGAGCCGATTGCAAAACCTTTTCCAATGGCTGCTGTGGTGTTACCCACGGCGTCAAGTTTGTCGGTGCGATCTCGGACTTCTGATGGCAAGTCGGCCATCTCAGCAATTCCACCAGCGTTGTCTGAAATTGGGCCGTAAGCATCGACTGCAAGCTGAATACCTGTGTTCGATAACATTCCAACAGCAGCAATCGCGATCCCATAAAGACCCGCGCAACTATAAGCTCCAATGATTGCAACTGCGATGATAAGAATTGGAATGGCGGTCGACATCATTCCTACGCCCACACCGGCAATGATTGTGGTCGCCGATCCAGTGACTGATTGACGGACGATCGATTTCACTGGCCCTTTTCCGGTACCTGTGTAGTATTCCGTGATCTTGCCGATTGCGAGCCCTGCGCCGAGGCCGAGCAGAATTGCATAAAAAACGCCAGTGCTGCTGTAATCCATGCCATCGTATTTCCAAGTCTCTGGAAGCATGAACTGGATGATCAGAAAGGTGAGTACCAACAGTATGCCAGCTGATGAAAATTCCCCTAGGTTCAGAGCGTGATGAGGATCACCTCCGTCTTTAACTTTGACGAGAAAGGTACCAGCGATCGAGGTCATGATTCCGACACTGGCTAAAATCAACGGTAGAATCACCGCGGACAATCCACCCCTTCCGTCATTGCCAAATTCATTAAGTGACACAAAGGCGGCCCCCAAGACCATCGTTCCGATGATTGAACCAACGTAGGATTCAAACAAGTCGGCTCCCATGCCGGCAACATCTCCAACATTGTCGCCAACATTGTCGGCGATGGTGGCAGGATTCAGCGGGTGATCTTCTGGGATGCCAGCTTCTACTTTCCCGACTAGGTCAGCACCGACATCGGCTGCTTTGGTGTAAATGCCACCACCGACACGAGCAAACAAAGCGATCGATGATGCTCCGAATGAAAACCCGGTGAGCACTGTGATCACTTGTGTGATGTTGTCGACACCAAAAAGACCGCTGTAGATGATCAGCAGCGAGCTCAGTCCTAGGACGCCCAAGCCGACAACGCCCATTCCCATGACGGATCCACCCGCGAAAGCTACCTCCAGGGCTTGACCGAGTCCTGTTCGGGCTGCGTTTGTTGTTCGGACGTTTGCTTTGGTTGCAACTCGCATCCCAACGAAGCCTGCCAAGGCTGAGCAAATCGCACCCAGAATGAATGAAACTGCGATCAATGGAGAGCTCGCTTCCTGCGTGCTACCGGCGTAGCCAAGCAGGCCGGCAACGACAATGACAAAGATAGCTAGAATCGAGTATTCAGCTTTGAGGAACGACATTGCGCCCTCGGTAATGTTGTTCGCGATCGTAATCATTCGTTCCGTACCCTCTTCCTGTTTCGCGACCCAAGAAGACTTCCAGTAAGTGAAAACCAATCCGGCGATACCTAAGAATGGAATGAGGTAAGCGACCCATGGCAGACTCGCATCGGCAGTCACACCCGTCGCCATGGCGTTGGAACCAGTGGGAACGGTGCCCGCCGACGTACTCTCATCTGAGGTTTCCGTTTCGGCCGTCGCTTGGCTCTCCGTTGCGTCTTGATTTTCTTGCGGGACCCAAGCCAACGCAGTAGAGCCAAGGAGACCAATTGCCAAAAACAACGCAAAAGAGCGTCTGAACGCCAACATCATGGGTAATCCTTCGTGTCACGGTTGCTGATTTCACTAGGCCTGATTGAGCCTGTGCTGCGGGTCAAAGTGGTTGATAGGCACCCTTATTATGCTACTAAGGGAACGAGTCTTACCACAGGTCTGAGTGCATCAATTGCCAATAATTTAAGATTCGTTTTCGGTGTTGAATTTGAGAAGCGGATTTCCCTCTCGCTCTGGCCCAATCTTCGCATCTTTCTGGAGGCGGATGAACGCATCAGTTGTGAGGTGAATCACACCTCGGCGTGGCGTTCGATCAACGTACAAGTTTTCGCGTGCTTTCGTCATCGTTCATGGGTGACTGCCACGGAATTTGTCCACCCTGTTGCACGTGTGCCTGGAGACGGCGGCTTAGTTCTCGGACTTTTTTTGGTAGCTTTTTGGCCAGGTTTGTGCTCTCGGCGGGGTCTGCCACGAGGTCGAAGAGCTCGAACTGCTTGGTCGGCAAGTCGTGCACGAGTTTGTAGCGTCCGTTGAGAAGAGCCTGGCTGGTTAGTCCAGAATAGGATGGGCCGCCTTCGCGGCGGACGAAGTAGATTTCCCGGGCTGGCCACAAATTGCTGCCGTTGGCATCCAGTGGCTGTTTGATCAGCGGTAATAGGGACTGGCCATCGATTCCACTGGCAACTTCGATGCCTGCCAAATCAACGATGGTTGGGAAAAAATCTGCCGTGCAGCAAACGGTGTGGCTTGTGGCACCAGGCTTCGTTTGGTGCGGCACTCGGATGCATCCGGGAATTCTAAGTCCACCCTCGTACATCTGTTGCTTTTCACCTCGCAGGGGACCATTGTTGGCACCCACGTTTGCTTGACCCCCGTTGTCGCTGGTGAACACGATAACAGTATTTTCGTACTGTTCGGATTCCTTCAAAGCATTCAGCACTTGGCCAATGCCGGCATCCATGTGCTCGATCAATGCCACAATTTTTGCACGTTTGTCACTGATAGCCGTGTCGCGGTTCGATTGTTCACGAGCTTTGACCTTTTCATACCAGTCTTGAGGCGGTTGGATCGGCGTGTGAGGCGCGTTGTAGGCGAGGTAAAGAAACCACGGTTTCTCCTTCTGATTAGGCTCAGTTGCAGACGAGGCAACACTGGTATCCCTGGTCACTTCCTTTTCTGTCGCTTCTTTTTCCGCATGTCGATTGATGTATTCGACTGCCCATTGAGTAAATAGATCGGTTGCATGGCCCTTGGGATCTATTTCTTCGCGGTCGGCACGCATGTAGTTGATGTCATGGCGGCGATGAGTGTAATAATCGTCCATCATGTCACCGAGATACCCCCGGAAGTGGTCAAAGCCCTGGCTCAATGGATGCGTTGCAGGTGAAAGACCGAGGTGCCACTTCCCAATGGCGATTGTTTTGTAGCCATTTTCCTGTAGTTGATGTGGTAGCGTCTTGGTGAAAGGTTGGTAGTAACCCCAGTTGTTTTCACGGTGCGTGCGAATCACACCCGGAACACCAACGCGGTCCGGATAGCAGCCTGTGAGTACTGAAGCTCGAGTGGGTGAGCAGACGGGGCAATTCGCGTACAGGCTCCCAAGTTTCAAGGATTCGGAATACAGCTGATCTAGGTTTGGTGTTTGCATGTCCTCGCTGCCGAGACAGGACAGATCTGCAAAACCAAGGTCATCGACGATGACCAGCAATACATTGAGCTTTTTCGAAGGGGGAATGGTTTCAGCAGATGAAGTCTTTACCAACCACATCGCAAAAAAGCATAGGCAGGGGACTGAGAGGCGATTTTTCAGAAGAGTGAGAGAAAGCATTAATCGGTGATAGGTGGAGTGAATCGGATTGTGTCGATCAGGAGGCTACTATCGTAACGTGACAGAGCATCGTTTTGTTGACCAAAGAAGTGTGGCAAACTAGACTAAGAGGTAGCTTTTCTTGGGGTTTGGTAAACCTTTGGCACAGTAACATGCGCACGTAGCGTCTTGCTGCCTCTCACGATTTTGCGACGGCGAGCTTTGCAAAATGTGGGCTAAGCCATTGGCACGAGCCAGACCCAACGCTTTCACAAGCCACTGATCATCATGCCATCGGAAGACCCGATTCGAATCGATGCGTCGACGGTCCACCGTGCGGTACCTTCAAGTTCCGCGCGAGATGACCTGTCTGGAGGTGAGACGCTGGGAAAAGATAAGGCTGCGGAATCCTCCGAAGAGTCTTCGCCGGTGGAGGGGAAACCGAACGCTGAGGAGATTTCAGAAGCTAACACGGTGATTCGGGGATCTTCACGTGTTGAAAAATCCAAACCAGCCGCGGATATCATCGACCGAACTCCGGCTGCAGTCACGAAAGGCCTGCTGGGAGCACAGTTGAATCATTTCCACCTCGAAGCCTTCATTGGCGGCGGTGGAATGGGAGCCGTCTTCAAAGGCCACGATGAGCAGTTGGACCGAACCGTTGCCATCAAAGTGATTCCTTTTGTTGGTGATGATCCCGATCTGCAGAGACGGTTTCGAAATGAGGCACAAAGCGCGGCGAAGTTGGATCATCCTAGAATCGCCAGAGTATTTGATGTGGGGAGCCATGGCGATTGGCACTACATCGTTTTCGAATATATCGAAGGTACGAATATTCGTGATCTGGTCACTCGCGATGCTGTGCTACCAATTGACGATGCGGTGTTTTATACGTGTGAATTAGCAGATGCTCTCCAGCACGCAGCGGACCGAGGAATCGTACACCGGGATATCAAACCGTCCAATATTTTGATCGGCCAAGACAACAAGATCAAACTGGTTGATATGGGGTTGGCTCGGTCAGAGAATCTTGACCTCAGCGAAGACATGACTGCCAGTGGGGTCACGCTTGGCACGTTTGACTATATATCGCCAGAGCAGGCGAAAGACCCGCGTGACGCTGATCTAAGAAGTGATATTTATTCACTAGGCTGCACGCTCTATTTCATGTTGACCGGAAGCCCTCCCTATCCCGGGGGCACTATGCTGCAGAAACTCCTGAGTCATGGGAATGCTCCACCGCCTGATGCACGCGTCTTGCGTCCTGAGGTAAGTGATCACATCGTTGCCGTGATTCGAAAGATGTTGGCCAAGAATCCCGACGACCGTTATCAGACCGGATTTGATTTAGTTGCTGATCTCCGTGAAGTCGCGGTGCGTGATGGCTTATCGCGTTCTCAAGCGTTGAATCCTGTTTCGACGCCTCAGCCAAATTTGGTGGGGTTGTGGTTGGAAAAACACGTTCCATGGATCGCGGCTGTCTTACTCTTGTTTGTGATTGCTGGGTGGTTGCAGTTCCAGTCTGCGACGTCAAGAGATTCTGTGGTTGTCCCACCCACGGCCGACGTTCTGGAGGTTGGAAATGTAAAACCAGTGACCAAGATGAGTCTGCCAACGACACGTAATCCTCGAGACTCGGGGTTTTTGCCCGATTCTGATTCTGATTGGGATTTGGGAACAGGGACTGGTCGCTCTGCACGGGACGAATTCCCGTGGGCACTCGAGGAACAGGGCAATGATTTAACCGAGCAAGATGAGCCGAGCTTTACGCCCGTTCCGCTGCAAGGGGAACCTGCCGAACGCGATACGCGGTTGGACCGTGGCACGTCCGGTCGTATCGAACCAACCGCAGATGAGATTGCAAACCAAGTCGTGCCTCAAGTCATTCGGATTGTCTCGGCACCTGATGCCGATTCAGGATCTGGCGGCGTGTTGATTGCTACAACACTTCAAGATGCTTTGGTGATGGCGAGGGACAATGATGTCAATGTGATCGAGATCGCAATTCCAGAAATTGTAAGTGAACCGGTTGATTTACAGGTAGAAGACTTATGGATCAGGTCGACCGTCAGCGGTGGGACCGTCATTCGCTTCGAGGTCGTCAGCGGTATGAAAAATGCCAGTGAAAGTATGCTTGATGTGGGATCGAGTGATGTGGTGATCGAAGACATCAACTTTGTTTGGCAGGTGCCTGGCGGCCGTGTGTCTGGCGGTTCTCTGTTTAAAATCAATGAGAACACATTGTTGCGATTGACCGACTGTAGTGTAACGGTCAGTAATCCTAACCTTCGCAACAGTGTTTATGCCTTTGATGTGATTGCTGATCCAACTTTTTCCGGGGGAGCAGCCGCGGGTGAGCCTGAGGTTCAGATCGAGTTGAACAATGTTGTTGTCAGGGGCGAGATAACAATGTTGCATATGGATGAGGCGGCTAAGTTGGGCTTGGATTGGGATAACGGTTTACTGGCGGTGTCTGGGACCATGATCGAAACGGGCGGAACGCAGACTGAAAATATTGGGAGTGATGGACGCATTAATCTGGAGTTTTGGCGAGTTACTGTGCATGCATCTGCTGGAATTTTTCGGATGAGTGCCGCGGCCAATACCCCCTACCCTGCGATGGTTGATCGCCAAGCAAGACAAAGCGTTTTTATTGTCGATCAGGACCAACCGCATTTCCAGTTTTCTGGATTTTCAAAGCGCTTCCAAGGTGACGACTTGGTCCGACTGCGAGGCAGTTCCAACCTGTATCAAGTTGGCCCCGAGTTTCGTGATGTCATGCTCCATGTTGAGTCTGAAGATGGTAACTCGGCGGTGACACAAATGATGGACCTTGAGGAAAGCCAGCCCGAATGGGTGGTTGAGAAGTCGCCTCGGCGGTCGTCCAATATTTTGAGTATGCCGCGGGAGTGGCCTCCGGCGGGGCAGCGTGTTCCCACTCTTTATGAACAAACGGATGCCTCACCTCGGGGGTTCACACGTGAGTCCTTGCCGTCTCTGCCTGTATTGAAAAATAACGAAAATGAGGGGTTGTCCAGTGAGCGGACGCTTTGAAAGTGCCGAAATTAGCTTGTAATTGAAGTTGGGATTTGACAATCGGCGACTTCTTAGACTTAATTGTAGTGGCAGGAAAGTTGTTTTCTGTCGCATAACGTCCCACCTAAGCCCGTCCCCGCAGCATTTCCTGAGCCGGAAAGAGTTGTTTGAGTAGCACGGGATTATCAGCAACCTTCGGAGAAGATTGAATGAAACGATTGGCAATTCTTTTTGCGTGCCTCATGTTGGCGACCCCTGCCATGGCGATTAGCGAATTTGGTAAGCAGTGGAAAAATGAGTTCCTCGGTGGTGAGGATGTGGATGCGGATTTCAAGCGGGCGGGGCGAAAAGCCGGCTGCTATGTCTGTCATGTGAAAGGTGAAGACAAGAAAAAAGTACGTAACGAGTATGGCAATGCGGTCCACAAATTGCTGAAAGCTGAAGACTTCTCAAAGGAGTACGTGAAGGCAAACCCGGAAGAAGCAAAGAAGAAGATTTTGGAAGGCTTCAAGAAAGCTGGTGAAGCCAAGAGTAAAGACGGCAAGACTTTCACTGACAAAATCAAGAACAACGAACTACCTGCTACTGACGCAGGCCTGTAGGGAACTGAACTCTACGCACTCATTCGGTAATGTTGCGAACCGCTTGTCAACCGAAATCTTGGCAAGCGGTTTTTTTGCGCGTCGTGAGCTTTCTAATTTCGGCGTTGAAAACCCGCCCTCAAATTCATCCCTTTCATTGAATGACTATGAACTCCAAATTTAAAACCGCCCTTGCTTGTTTGCTGCTGTTCACATGTGGCCAAATCACTGTACATGGGCAGGATTCCAAAGACGGCTTTGTGCCCCTGTTTGACGGAAAGTCGCTCAACGGCTGGAAAGTTGCTGAAGAGAATCCACAAAGTTGGAAAGTTGTTGACGGCCAGTTGGTCTGCGAAGGTCCGCGCTGCCACCTTTTCTATGCTGGCAAACTCGCCCCCTTCAAGAACTTCCACTTTATCGCCGAGGTGAAGACCACGCCGGGCAGCAATGCGGGGATCTACTTTCATACCAAGTATCAAGCCACCGATTGGCCAAGGCAAGGTTTCGAATGCCAGGTAAACGTGTCGCATAAAGACCCAAAAAAGACAAGCAGCCTGTACGCCGTTGATAACGTTGCTGATCCCGGGGTGAAGGATAACGAATGGTATACTCAGGAGATTATCGTTAAAGGCAAGAATGTTGTTCTTAAGGTCAATGGCAAGACCATGGTCAACTACACCGAAGCAGAAGGTCAGGCTCCCGCAAGTAAGCAATTCGAACGGTTGCTCGGTAAAGGCACCTTCGCGCTGCAGGCTCATGACCCAAACAGCAAAGTCTATTTCAAGAACTTGCGAGTTAAGAAACTCGACTGAAAAGCAAAGTGAATGCTTGTTTCATAAAGGCAGGGTTGCTCACAACCTTGCCACCAAGCCTCGAGGTCAGAATGGGCTGCAGCATCCCGATGATGAATGGGGATGTGCGTGCCCGCGCGGGATTCCGGTCCGGAGTTCCTCTTTGAACTCCGACCTCTGCGTGAATTTTGTGTTTGAGTGAGACCGGTCTGTTTTAGTGATCACCGCATCTTCTGGCCTAGCGTCCGAGAAACGCGTTGTACAGTTTTCCCATGGCAGGATTGGCTACCTTCCAGACTCTCAGGCGGTCGCCAGGTTGCAATGCATAGTCGCTTTCGGGGCGAACAGTACTGCAATCGTCGGACATCCGCACTTCCATCGGCATTCCATTCACAGTGCCAGGTGAATACCGATAAAGCGTTGCATTAACATGTTCGAGCTTTGCCAAAACTCCGGTTTCCTGCAGCAGGTCACTCACATAGACCGATTGTCCGGCGGCCGGCAGCGGCATGGTGCGGGCTGGGTTGCTGTCTCCCGCGACCTCAAGGACCACACCATTTTCTGCCTTGGCCTGTCGCACCGCGTAGTAGGCCTTTTCCTGTACGCTGTGATCTAAATCCAGCGAGGAGTTCATACTGAGATAGTCTGGGTTCGCAGGTCTTTGAAACGCTGTGCCAGGCAAATCGAAAGAGGTGCACCCCGTGAACAAAAAGCAGGCCAAAATAGCGAAAACGAGGCTTGGTAAGGTACGTTTTTGAGCGTGAATCGGAATCATTTGAGAGGAATCCGTTGGGATTTGTTGTGCTGGCGACCTTAGTGTTAAGCTTTTCTGATTAGGCCGACTTTTCCGTCAATCGGCATAATACGGGTGTGTCTTGAGGCGAAACTCGCTTCTTTTGGCAAGATATTGATCATGACAGCCAAAGGAAAAAATAAGGTCGGATTGCCTCAGATGACAGAAAACGGGCGATTTCCTGCTTCCCGTTTCTCGACCTGATCTGTATATTGCCGAGCTTCCAACCAATAGATTTCCGAGAAAAACGACAGAGAATCCGATGGCACGGCAATGTGAAGCGTGTGGTAAGAAAGTCCAAATGGGCAATCGCATCGAAACACGCGGTAAAGCCAAGTATTTAGGCGGTGTGGGTACCAAAATCACCGGTATCACTCGACGTAAGTTCGTTCCCAACTTGCAACGAGTCCATGTGACCCTGCCAAGCGGTGAGAATAAGTCGATGCGAGTTTGCACTCAGTGCATCCGCAGTGGTGCGGTGCGAAAGACTGTGAAGACCAAGCCATTTGACGTCAGTGGATCAAAGAAGTAGCCACCGTGTCGCTCTCCGCCGCTGATGTTCGAAAATTAGCTTTGCTTGCAAGGCTGGATTTATCTGATGATGAGGTCTCTAGCGTGAGGCCTCAGTTGGATAGCATTCTTGCTTTTGTCGAGCAGTTGTCGGAACTTGACACAACCGATGTCGAGCCGATGACAACAGCGTTGGATGTGGATAATCGCTGGCGAGAGGATCGTCAGTTTGCTGGTCTTACCAACCAAGAGGCTTTGGTAAACGCGCCTTTACACAGTGAGGGTTGCTTTCTTGTGCCTTCCGTTCTGGGAGTTGTGGCCTCCAAAAAAGCGTGACCCTCGCACAGGTATGGGGTGTATCACCGAGGGCGATCTGTTCTGAACACAACCATTTAAACTTGTGGCGAGGGAACGATGGAATTTGGATTTCTGAGCCTGCTACCGCCTCTGGTTGCGATTGTCTTGGCCGTTGTCACCCGTCGCGTCGTTTTGCCTTTGGCAGTTGGCGTAGCAGTTGGCGCCATCGTGTTAGCTTTCGGACGTGTTGAGTTGGTCACCGATTTTGGCACCAATGATGCGGTTAGAGTCAGGTTTGTAGCGCCTTCACCGTGGGTTTCAGGGAACAAAACCCGACTTGTTCTTTTGCAAAGGGACTATGGGGAAACGAAGCTGCCTACTGTCTCGGTGCCGCAGTATTTTTTTGATCCGCAGTTTTTTATGGATAATGAGCCATGGATTGAAAATCTTGAGATCACACTTAACAGTACGGTCGGAAGTGAATCTACTGTTCAAGATCTAATCGATGCATTTGAAAAAAGTAGCCCTGAGGTACGGGCGATGGCGTCTGTCTCGCTGGAGAAAGGCGAGCCGAGTACGCTCATAGCATCAAGTCTGCCAAGCGAAGTGGAGATCCTTGATTTTGAACCTCAATGGAAAAAAATTCCCAACTCGGGTATCAAACTTCCAAGTTCTCCAAGTACTGATTTTTGGAATGCAGTGGTGATCTTTTTCACCACCATTTACGAGTCTATTTCTTCGAAGTCGCACATTCAGGCTCTGATATTCAGCCTGTTGTTGGGTGCCATGGTAGGCACACTGGAATCAGGCGGTGGCATGCGTGTTTTGATTCAGCGAGTTTCCAGCAAGATCAAGTCTCGGCAGGGTGCGCAGACGCTGATTGCAACCTCAGGGCTTGCCGTATTCTTTGATGATTATGCCAATACACTGTTGCTCGGTGGCACCATGCGTTCAACAGCGGACCGTTATAGGCTTTCACGTCAAAAACTCGCATACCTTGTTGATTCAACGGCGGCTCCTGTCGCGGGACTTGCTGTCGTTAGCACGTGGGCGGCAATTGAAATTAGCTACATGGCTGATGGGTTGGCTGTCGCAGGAATCAACGATAACCAAGCTGCATTTGAGATGTTCATTCGGTCCATTCCTTATCGTTTTTACCCTTGGCTAGCGTTAGTGATGGTCTACTGCATCACGATTACCCAGCGAGACTTTGGCCCGATGCTGAAAGCCGAGCAGGCAGCCCTGACATCGGATGCAGATAATGAGTTCGACGCAGATGAAAACGTAGCTGAACCCTATCCTCTTTTGTGGTGGGCTGCGGTGGTCCCCGTAGTGCTTTGCGTAGTGACTGTGATGGTAGTGCTTATCTATACGGGGATTGAAACGCAGGCATCTGCTGCGGAGGTCGCGACCGTCGATCTGGCTGAAAACGGTTTGCTAAGGCAGGCAGGCCAGATCATTGGTAATGGCGATTCGTATGTTGCCTTGATGGTCGGTGGAGCTATCGGGCTGTTTACAGCAGTGCTAATGCATATGGTGTTGGGCGGTCGTCGGTTCGTCGAATGCATGAAAGGCGCATTTCGTGGGGCCCGTCAGATGGGACCAGCCCTGCTGATTCTTTGGTTTGCATGGGCCTTGTCAGCAATGACAGAGAAAAACGCACTCGATACCGGAGGCTATCTCTCAAGTATTCTTTCTGATCGTCTTGATGTTCATCTGTTACCAACTGTTGTTTTTCTAATCGCAGCAGCAATGGCTTTTTCCACAGGTACGAGTTGGGGGACGATGGCCATTCTCACGCCACTCTCCATTGGTTTAGCTTTGCAATTGGATGCCACAGGTGGGCCTGAAGGCGCGATTGCACTGGCAACCTGTGGATCGGTTCTGGCGGGAGCCATTTTCGGTGATCACTGCTCTCCCATTTCCGACACGACCGTCTTGTCCAGCCGTGCAAGTGGTTGTGATCATGTCGCTCATGTCCGTACACAAATGCCATATGCGATGTTGGTTGGCGTGGTATGTGTGCTCTGTGGAACCCTGCCAGCAGCATTTGGCGTCTCGCCTTGGATCAGTCTTTTTGTTGGAACAGCCGTGCTCATTGCCATCGTGCGCGGCTTTGGGAAGCTGCCGCGGGAAACTGAAAATGAAAAGCCTGTCGCCATAGAGTGAGCAGGCTTTTCCGATTAACGAGATCTCGGTTTATCCTCAGAAGCGTCAGGTACTCATTGAAAATGACAGCATCGCTCTTGCGTTCAGCGAGTCGAAGAGTTTAACGAATGCCTTCGGACACCACTGGTTGGCTTGGTAATGATCTGCCCAAGCCCATGGAACAAGGTGATGGTGATGGTGATGTTTTTCCAGATACGTATCAGTTTGAGCAAGAGTCATTGGTTGGGATTCTTCGCTGCCTGTGCAGTTGTACTGCCTTCATGGCCGCATTCTGTAGTCGCTCAACAAACAAATTTCCGGAGTGCCGGCGATCAGGGGCCCAGCAATGCGACGCTCGTTGTTGCTGGGAATCTTCCTTCGCAACCCACATTTGTTCCAATTGGTACCCGCAGCCTAGTGGATCAATATCGGAGTGATCCTCGGCAGCCAGATGTTCGTGTTCAAACCCGAAATGTCGTCTATCCAGAGCTGCGGAGCAGTGAAAGGTACGTCGTTCGTTTGCCGCAGAGCGGTTTCGCGGCACCGCCACTGCCCGCCACAGGGGCCGCACCGATGGTAATGCCTGAAAATGGGGGAATGGGATTTCCCTCTCAAACAGTGACCCCATCTCCCGGTTTTCAAGAGCCAAGTGTGGCTGCACCCTTCGGGCTGCCAACCGGTACTGGTGGGTCATCACTCATGTCCAACCCCGTAGCGTCGCCAGCTGCGGCGTTGCCAGCTACAGCGTCGCCAGCTACAGCGTTGCCAGCTACTACGGCACCCCCAACAGGGCTTCCCCCTGCACTGCCTATGAATCCTGCTTTTTCTGGTACTGTTCCCGTTGCGGGATTGCCTTCCACGCAGGTGATTTCCCGAAATGCTGACATGGTGCCCATTGCTAGACCCGAATTGAATGTTGGTTTTGCGACCGTGGGAAATAGTTGTTTGGTGTCAGCACCCAGCAGTTACGTTACAGCTATGGGCTTGGGCAATTGTGCTGGCGGAAGTTATCAGCCCACGACGACGCAAGGCTATATCGCCACCGGACCGCAGGTCGCATCTCTACCTCAGGCGGCTGCGTCTGTCCCGTCCGGTTTGGTACCGGTAACACGACCATCTGCACCGGGGGTTCCCAAGAAGCCGTTGATTAATTTTGGGCAGGATAAGAATTCAGTCGTGGTCGGGCAGGGATTGATTGGTCAGCCAGTGGCTTATGTTCCTGGACAATGTATCCGGAACTGGATTCGATATATCTCACCATGAAACAGGCTGAAATCCACAAATTGTGAGTATTCCAACCTGAGAATTTCATGATTGCTGACTTCCATGGTGGTTGCGTCAGAAACACTGCCAATACCGATGGAGAAATCACCTTTCAGGTTGTGGGTCAAAGAATGCGAATCGTAACCTCATTGCTGCCTGAGTTGATGGTGGCGAAATCGGATGAAACTGATATTGCCGTGGTTGTCGACGTATTGCGAGCCACTTCTGTGATGACGACAGCGTTTGCTTCTGGCGTGAAGCAGATTTTTACGTGCTGTCGGGTTTCTGAAGCTGTCTCGCTTGCGAATCAAATCGAAAATAATGATCAAGAAAATCAGCGTCCGCTCTTGTGTGGTGAGCGAAGTTGCAAGCCGATTTCGGGTTTTGATCACGGTAATTCGCCTTCTGAGTACACTTCGGATCGTATTCGCGGGCAGACACTGATCATGACGACGACCAATGGCACGAAAGCCATCGAAGCAGCTTCCGCAGCCAAGCGGCTGATCGCGGCCAGTTTTCTGAACCTACCTCGGGTGGTCGAGGTTCTGCACGGAGCCGGGACGGTGCATTTGGTTTGCTCAGGTACAGATGGTCGGGTTACCGCTGAAGATGTGCTGCTCGCGGGCGCGATTATTGATGCTTGCACGGTCGAATATCAGGTCGTGCTAGAGGATGATGAGTCTCGAATGGCTCAAAGTTTTTGGTCATCTTGTTTGCCGGTGTCAGAACGATCGCCTTGGATTAGCTTGAAAAACGGAAATGAAAAACAGCTCTCACAATTGCTAGCTAAGTCCTTTGGTCATACGCTTGGGGGTGCCAATTTACGGAGATTGGGTTTTGAGCAGGACCTTCAGCGGTGTGCTCAAATCGGCACTCAATCGGCGATTGGTGAGCGGTCGCAGCAGAATCCGACTGCTTTTGGTTTGCTAGCTAGTAAGTGAAGCTCTTGCTTCCAACGACGTTGTCCTGCTAACACCAGAATGCGTTTTGGGAGGTTTTGCGCATTGGCTGACAAAGAAGACGTGATGAAAAGCAAACCAGTTGGTCGTCGTGACTTGGTCACGACCGGCCTGTTGCTTACCGCTGCGCTGGCGTCTGTCGGTGGCTTCGCTCTTCTTTTTTCAATGTGGTGGGCGACTGACATTACCGAGCCGGAGTCGCTATTGCGACTGGCATCTCGTGAATTCGTGGATGGTCGTCCTGTTGTTGCAGGTAAACTGGCTGAGCTTGCTGAACTGCAGCCTGCAGACTCACCTTCTGAGCCGGGCGAGATGTCGGTCGACACGTCAGAAGAAGCTGATGAAACACAGTTTAACCTTGAGTCAGTAGCCGATCAGACGCGGCTCGAGCGACTGAAGCTGGTTTGTTTGCGAGATTTTCTGATTGGTGTTGGGAAGGCAGCAGAAGGAAACCGTGAAGGGGTTCCTCGAGAGAAAAGACGGTATTACCTCGCTGCTGTGCCTTATTTGGAGTCAGCACGAGACCATGGCTTTCCTCAAGGTCGTCACACGCAGGGTTACCAAACACTTGGGGAAGTCTACTTTCATTTAGGGAGGTTCGACGATGCCGTCATTAATCTGAATCACGCGATTGAGAATGAGCCGCTGCTAAGAGGGCAATTTTTGCCGATGATCGCTGAGTCGCAATTTCATGCAAAAAAGGATCAAAAAGAGGATGCTTTGGCAAGCATTGATGAGTATTTGAAGGATCCAACACGGAATGCAGTGGCACATGAGTCAGCAAGGGTTTTGCAGATAAAGATTTTGACGGAGCTCGGTCGTTGGCAGGAGTTGCAATTGGCTTTGGGGCAGCATGCAAAGCAACAAAGTGATCGTGATGACCTGAAGAACCAGGCTGTTTTCCTGCGCACGGTTGCAAACATTCGAAAGATTACAACTGAGCAAAGTTTGCAGGAAATGCGTACTGAAGAGGCTCGTGAGAAAGTGGCTGACGACCTCGCAAGTGCATTGCAGGTACTCAATGCTTTGAATCAGAGGTCAGGAAAATCAAGTGAGGTAGGGCTGTGGATCGGTCGTGTGAAGTTATTGCAAGGCGACATGACTGGTGCCATCAATGCGTTTCATGATGTACTACGGAAAGATCAGACATCAAATGCTGCGACGATTGGGGCTGCCGAAATTGTCGCTGGACTCCAGGAAATCGAACTTCTAACGCAAAGTAATGATGCTGAGCAGGCTGTCCAGGCTATTGGTTATCTGATGAGCGAGTTGGGCAGTCGTGAGGGCTTTGACCATGATCTGATTTCTTTCAGGGAATTCAACGCTCGAATCAATCAGTCACTGGACCAATTGAGGCAAGCTGGGAAGTACCAAGCGGCCATTGATGCAGCACGTAGTTTGCCACCAGTTTTCGATCGCAGTGAAACGTTGGTGCAGGAGGGCAAGGGATATACGGCATGGGCTGTCGCAACGCTTAGAGAGGGAACAGACTTCCATGGGCAAGTGTCTGAATCGACGGCTGAAGTGGTGCGACAGCGCTATCATGCTGCTGGTGATGCGTTTGCAGAAGCAGCCGGCTTGCGTTTCAATAGTGCGGAGTATGTTCCGACTCTTTGGTCAGCAATCGACGCCTATCAAAAAGGCAATTTTTTTTCACAGAGTATCCAACTTCTGGAAGTCTATCTGCAGCAGGAGGACAAAAGTCACCAGACCAAAGGTTTGATCGCTTATGGGAAAGCTTTATTGGCAGTAGGTAAGGCTGAGCAAGCCATTAGTGCGTTTGAGCAATGCATCTACGAGTATCAAAAAGATCCCCTTCGGTATTCTGCTCGTTACTACGGTGCTTTGGCCTACGCTGAAACCGGAGACTTTGAGAAAGCACGTAGGCTATTACGGGAAAATATTGATAGTGAGGGTCGTCTTCCCGACGACCAAACGCCAGATTTGCAGCCGGAGAGCGCGGAGTGGCAGGACTCACTTTTTGCTCTTGGAGCCTTGTTGTACGAGTTGGGATATCGAAATTATATTGAGGCTGAACAAGTCGAACCAACGGAAACACTCGAATTGCTGATCAAGAATCAACCGATTCTCGAATCAGCTATCCGGCGATTGGAAGTCGCTGATCAGCGTTGGTGGGACGAGCATGCCGATCCTCGTTCAAAGCATAACGCTTACTTTGCCGCGCGGGCCCATGTCATGGCTTCCAAACTTCCACTCATGCAATCCTCGTTACCTGATGCTCTGGATGCTGCTCGACGTGTTTCTCTCAGGAAAGCAGACACGCACTTGCAACAGGCACTCGTGGGATTCCGGCGTTTGAGCGATTATCTCGCTGATCTGGATGACGAACATGATTTGTCCAGAGCAGACAAGGCACTGCAACGCAATTGCATGATGTTTGAAGCGGACGTGTTGAAGCAAATGGAAAAATACGCGGAAGCTGCGGAGGTTTACCAGACGGTCGAATCGTTACATAGCGGGCGACCTGCTGCAATTGAAGCGATTGTGGGGCGAGCCAGTTGCGCTAAAAAGTTGGGAGATGATCGTGGATGCGAAATCCTTTTTCGTAGGGCCAGCGAGATGTTGAAACTGATACCTGTGGAATCTGATCCTGAATTTGCAGAGACCACTCGTTATGACCGTGAGGGGTGGCAACAACTTCTGGATTGGATGATTCAGGATTTTGACAAGCAAAAAGTATGATCAAGGAAAGTGATCAAGCATGAACGGAAACGAAGTCATTGCCCTGATAAAACAAAGGTGGGAGATACTCGATCAACTCTTGAGTATCAGCCGATTGCAGATGACAGCTATTGAACAGGGGCAGATGAGCAAACTGATGCGTCTGCTTTCTGAAAAGCAGAAGCCATTAAATCAGCTCGTGGAGCTCAGTGATCAATTTGGGGCCGCTAACACGGATGATTCTGAGAAGCGACACTGGGACAGTGAGGACATTCGAGATCAGTGTCGAAAGAAGCAGGAATAGTGTGAAAAAATGAACCTAGAACTATTGGCCATTGAAGCAGAGTGTGAGAGCAAACTGAGCCAAAATAGTAATGAGTTGCGTCAGCGATTGGAGCGTGTTGATTCTGGATGGCAAGCAGTTTCGGGATACGCTGACCACGCAGCATACGCCACTAGTGGTGGTTCCCTTGACCTTTCGAGTGACTGATTTGTCCAAATGGTGATCTGTCCTCGCTGAACCCATGATGGACCGCAAAACACCTTCTGTCGGTGGGCTAATCGCGTGTGTCACAAACTTTCGATGTGGCGGGGTGCTTTCTACGCTGCTAGATGTCTTTTTGTAGGGCAAGCGATCGGAGGTGAAACCCAGATGTTGCTATGGGTAGCAGAACGGGGTTGATCGGACGACCAGACTGACTCGCTTTGCGGTCCGAGATGAACGTCGAGAAGCGTCGTTTGCAACGCTAGCAAAAAGGAAACTTTGGAATCCATCTTGCATCTCGGGAGGTATCGCTGTTATGCCCAACAACGATGTTTTTTCTTTTGACCGCTGCACCGAAAAAATCGGGAGCGTACCATGCCCAATCATTGGATCGATCCAAGTCAGTGTCAATCTTTAGCCGTTCTTGTGGAATCGGTGACGGCACCGCTTTTAATTGAACATAAGGCTCCGATCTGCCTCGAGCTGGACATTGATACTTCGTTTGGAGTGCCTGCTGATTCAGCTAGAACAGTTGATCTCATCCAGTCGCTGGTGAACCAGTCTCTTGCAGAAATGCCCCATGGGGGAGATTTGACGATCACTGCATGTGAGACCGATCAGGGGCTCGAGCTGGAGCTAGCTGATACGGGTTGCGACATTGAAGATCGTTTACAACGAACTCCGATTTCGGCTGCCGCGATTGGAGTGCAATTGTTTTGGCAGAACTGTCCGCAGGGCGGAGCTGCGGTCACGATGACTTTTCGCCGCCAAAGTGGTTCTGGTCGAATCGCAGCATAAATCAAGGGATGATTGGGTAGATCTATTTGATGTTTGGCATCTTCAACACCACAACGATTCCTGCACTGGAGCAAACGCTTAGCTTTTCTCAAAAGCGTCACGAACTCCTCGCAGGGAATTTGGCCAACTTGGATACACCGGGTTATCGAGCAAAAGACCTTGATCTTGGAGATTTTCAAAATGCCTTGGCGGAGTCGCTTGATAATCACCAAAAGATGATGGAGTCGGGGCAGCCATTGACGAGAGATGAGATTCGGTCGGGACCACGCGATGCTATGGAACAGGTGGTTTACCATGATCAGAGTGATGTGTCTCTGGAACAGCAGGTTTCTGAAGTTGCGAAAAACGAACATATGCACGCTTTGGCGATCACAACCATGCGAAGTCAATTTGCTTTGTTGAGAGCTGCAATTACAGAGCGTGCTTAAGGAATCAACAGCTAATCGGCGGTGCCGGTTTACCAGACATGTCGCGAAGGAATGGAGAAAAGATTTTATGTTGCGAGCACTTGATATCAGCACGTCTGCGTTGGTTGCAGAACGCACTCGATTGAACGCAGTGGCTGGGAACATTGCCAATATCTCCACCCTCAAGAACGAAAAGGGCGAGGCAGAGCCTTATCGAGCGCGAGAGGTTGTGTTTCAGGCAGACGATGGATTTTCCACCCAAGGTGCTTCAGGTGTAAAGGTTGAGGAGATTCGTACGAGTGACGTAGAGCCGCTGTATCGTTACCAGCCGCAACATCCTTTAGCGATCAAAGATGGGAAGTGGAAAGGCTACGTTGCCTATCCCAATATTGATTTGACAACACAGATGGTGGATGCTCTGGAGTCGACGCGAGCATATGAGGCAAACGTGGGGGTCATGGAGATTACCAAAAACCTGAGCCGCGAAACGCTGACCATTTTAGCATAGCCTTGGAGTCATCGGGCATGAGAGTAACCTGCTCTGCCCTACTCATTGAACACGTTTTTTGACATTTTAAAGTACGAACCTGGTACGGTCGAAATCGACTTGAATCATGCGACCTATCAACGGAATCCAGCCGCCACTTCGTCCTGAATCACCGATGAGTGGTTTAAGTTCAAAGTCTGCCAAAGTTGATTTTGAATCTGGAATTGATGAATTTGCCAAGGTGCTCACTAACGAAGTCAAAGATGTTAATTCGATGCAGATCGATGCCAACGATATGGTTCATTCATTATTGACTGGCGGTGATGTTAACGAGGCCGAAGTACTTACCGCGGTACAGAAAGCGGATCTTGCGTTTCGCATGCTGTTGCAGGTACGTAATAAACTGGTCGAGGCATATCGAGAAGTTCAGCAAATTCAGATCTGAGATGATCCGGCTGACAACTTGTTACTGCTTTAAGCATTTCAAAACCTGATCATTCCCTTCACTTTCATCGCGGTAGCACCTGAGAATCCATGAATTTCCTGAGACAATCAACTGATCAGGCGCGGCAGGTGTTCTTATCCATGCCCATGCAATCGCGGGTCATTGCGATGATGTTGGTCGCTGTGATCGCGATCGGATTGGCGTTTCTCGTTCGGGGCTCTGATACCAATTCGACTGAATTTCTGTTTGGTGGTCGCTCGATGGGCGAGCAGGAAATGGACTCCATTGAAGTTGCCTTGAGTGCAGCGGGTTTGAATGACTGGGAACGCGAGGGACGACGCATCAAGGTGCCCAAGGATGCTAAGTCAAATTATTTAGCTGCCTTGGGGGATGCTTCGAGTTTGCCGATTGCTCTGCGAACTGAGGTCGATCAGGCCATTAAGAATAGCAGCCCGTTTGATTCATCTGACCTGCGATATTCCCGTGAAATGCATGCCAAGGAAAAAGATCTTGGAAGTAAAATTTCCGCTTTCCCGGATATTCGGTGGGGTAGTGTGGAATATGATCGGGGGGAACGCATTGGGTTATCACGCGTGGTGCCGCAATCGGCAAGTGTGATGGTCCAGCCAGAGGGGACGCGTGCTTTGCCACGTCAACGTATCATTGCGATTCAGGAACTGATTCGTGGTTCCTATGCTGGTATGACCACCGATGATGTCGTAGTCATTGATACCAACAGCACGACAGCTAATCTTAGTGCTGAAGAAGAAGATCCACTGCTTACGAAGCAACGTGAAGCCGAAACGCACATTGAGTACAAGTTAAGGAAGCTGTTGGTCGAATATCCAGCACAGATCGCGGTGTTTGCTGAGATTGATCCAACGATGGACTCGGAGTTGGCTTCGCTGAAATTTGATCCTGAACCGACTAATCTCAGAAATAGTTCCCGAAAAATTGAAACGACACGGAATCAACAGATTCCAAGTGGCGTTCCCGGGGCAGATCCTAATGCCATTGGCAATCGGGCACAAAGCATCGGTAACGAGGTGGAGGTTCTGAACACTACGCAGGATGAAAGGGATACCAGTGGGGTAGCAGGTCAGCAGTTTGAAAGTTCAAAGCTGGCAGATTTGCAGGTCAAGACGGTGCGAGTTTCGATCATGCTACCGACCAGCTACTACAAAAATTTGAACATCCAGAATGAACTGCTCCGGGATTCAACGCAGAATCCTGAAGATATCGTTCTGGACGATGCGACCTTGGAGGGTTTGCGAGTCAAAACGGAAAAAAAGATATCGGAAATTGTCAGCCCTCTGCTGCCTCAAGTTGCCGCTGGGGCTGATCCTGTCACGCTGGTCACTGTGCGGGACGCTCCAAAGTTGCCCGCTGAGAAACAGGCGGAGCAGTTGGGGACAAGCCAGGCTTTGAGCTGGTTAGCCGAATCGTGGCAGACACTGGCGCTCGTTTTGCTCGGGCTGGTCGCCCTGCTCGTAGCCCGTTCAGCCGCAAAATCCCCAGGGAATGCAACTCCTCCCGAGTTCCAAGAGGGATTTGGACTTGAAATGCCAGGTCCCAATCCCGTCGAGCAGGATGTTGAGCAAGAAGCAGAGCGGATGACGATCACAGGTGGATCTCTTAAAGATGAATTATTGCATCTGGTGGAAGATAACCCCGAGGTGGCAGCAAATGTGATTCGTGGCTGGGTGGGAGACGCAGCCTGATTCGCACTGTCGTGATGACAGGTTTTGTGTGCATGGATATCAACGCTGGATCTGGCTGATTCGAGACTGGATTCAATGCTTCAGGATCTCCCAGAGCGTACGCCGTGGTGAAAATGGACGGATTCCCTCTTCCAATGCAGACACCAGTTTGACTACAAGGGGACTTTCAAGCCCAACAGCGAAGGATTGCTGGGGACTCGGAAGTGGTTCAGATTTTGCATGGCACGAGGGAGCGGCCCCTAATGGCAAACGGATGGGACTCAGGATTAGAGCGTGAGGCGATGCTACGTCGTGTCGCGATCGTGCTGAGTAGTTTGCCAGCGTCCATTGCTACTAACCTGCTGGGTGAGATAGACGCTGACACGAAACTGGCTGTGCGACGCACAATGATGTCCTTGTCAGACGTCGATCCTCTTGAGCAAAAACGCGCACTGCATGCTTTCAAGGTCTCTGTGCAGAAACCCGATGCTTCACCCGACCAATTTCAGGCATCGAGTGGCCGTGATGCAACTCCCTCATCAACGGCTCAGGCACAACCGCATGCAAACGCTGCTTCCCGAATAGTACGATCATATTCTGGAAACTCTCCGACAAATGCGGAAGGGAACGTGCCAGCTGATTCGAATGAGAGTCAGCATCCGTTGGCTTTTCTGGAACAGGTCGATGAGCAGGTGCTCGCGAACGTACTGAAAACAGAGCGTCCACAAATTGTTGCGACGGTGTTGGCGTCGATAAAGCCAGAGCATGCAGCACGCGTTCTTGCTCTACAAGGTAGTGGTTTGGAGGATATGCTCGGTCGTATTGGGAAGATTGAGACCATTCCGAATGCGTCGCTGGCGGAACTCGCTGACCATTTTCGAGAATCGCTCGGCAAGCAGGGAGTTGGTACAAGCGACACGTTGGGCCGTCGAGCTTTGGATGCAATTCTCGCGGCCATGCCTCGCGACCAAGAAACGCTAGCCGACGATCAGGGAGCATTTGCGCATCAAGCTTTTTCAGCTACCGACGAAACTAATCCAGCATCCAATGGACAAAAATCTGGATTTCCATCCTCCGTCACTGCTGAAGAAAACTTGAGTTCCAAACTACGTATTGCAGAGGGCACTCTGCCTCCGCAATCTGATCGTCCCTCTAGATCGCGTGGTACGGTGACGTCGCACATTGCCACGGCATCTCGGTTATCACGACAGGCAGCAAATGATGTTGCTGCTTTTGAAGCCTCGGAATCGGCGAGTGCAGTGAGTGAATCAATGCGATTCCCATCAACTGACTCGATTCACGAGCATCTGATGCAGCTTTCACCTCAACATTTGTGCGAAACACTTGGCAAAGTCCAAGCAAGATCTGCGATGTTGGCCCTTTGTGGTCTCCCGAATCAAGTTACGTCGGCAGTTCTTGCGTTGCTACCCAAAGTTGAGTCTCGCAAGGTGCGTGAAGCAATGAATTCGCTGGGGTCTTTGCAACTGCGAGAGATTGATCAAGCCAAAGAAACAATCGCTTATGCATCGCTCGAAGTGATCGATGTGCCGATTTCTAATGTTGCCTGATTGAGGTGTGATTCATGGCCACCGTTTTAAAGTCGGGCGATCGAGATAAGCAACAAGCTGCGGCTCAAAATGCGTCTGCGATTGCGGGTTTCAATCTCAGTGACCTTGCCGATGAGGGACGCACGCGGTTGGAACAGTGTCGTTTGCAGGTTCAGGAGATGCTGGCGAAAGCTGAGCAGCAGGTTGAAGGAATTCGTAAGGCTGCCGAGGAACAGGGGTATCAGCATGGCTTGGAGCAGGCTGCGATCGATGCAGAAAAAAAACTGCAAACAAAGGCTGAACAGCAAGCTAAATCCAGCACTTTGTTGATGGAAAAGGCAGTGAATCAGATCCGTGATACCCACTCACAATGGATGGAAGACTATGCGGAGGTGCTCACCGAGACCGCTTTGGCAGCAGCTGAAAAAATTGTTCAGCGTAAACTTGAGGTCGAATCGGAATTGGTGGTTGCTTGGGCAAAAGAGGCGTTGCACAGTACGCGGTCATCACTGAGCTTGACACTTGTTGTGCATCCCGAAACTCTTGCGCAAGCTGGCCCCGCTTTTGAATCGATGGTTCTAGCTCCGAGCCTGCCTGAGAACACCCACGTCGAAACAGATGAAAATGTGGGCAGAAATGACGTGGTTGTTCGCCAAGATGGTGGTGAAATTCAAGCAGGGCTGACCGCTCAACTTGAGCGACTGAAGGAGTTGTTGCAGTGACGAATCCCGTTGACTTTGAACCACCAGTGTTGCCTGACCCCAATGTAAATCGAACATTGATCCAGCAAGCTATCGCCTTTGAAGTGCGCGGGCGTGTTTCTGCGGTCGCAGGTGAGTCCGTGGAAATCGAGGGGATGACAGCGGCCATTGGTTCTATCTGTGAATTGAAATCACAGGATGGAGCTATTTCACGTGCACGCGTGATTGGGTTTCGCGGTGTCAGACCCATTCTCGCTCCGTTGGAACGACTCAATGCTCTCGCTGCAGGCGATTCGGTTCGTCTCGTTGACACGACTTTGAAGTTGCGAGTCGGACCATCATTGTGTGGACGCGTTATAGATGCGTTTGGCAAACCGGTGGATGGCAAGCCTTTGCCAAAAGATTTAATGCGGGTCGATGCAGAGCAGGAACCGCCAGAGTCTCTGAAACGCCCCGCTATTGATCAGCCACTGCAAACCGGGATTCGGGCAATTGACACCATGCTGACATGCGGGCGGGGCCAGCGATTAGGAATATTCGCCGGCTCAGGGGTCGGTAAAAGTACCCTTCTGGGCATGCTTGCACGTGGATCCAATGCAGATCGAATCGTGATTGGGATGGTGGGTGAACGTGGCAGAGAAGTTCAGGAATTCCTCAATCGGGCTCTCGGTGATGCTGGCTTCGCAAGAAGCGTGGTTGTGGTGGCGACCAGTGACCGACCGGCAGCTCAACGTGTGTCTGCGGCCTGGACAGCAACTGCAATCGCTGAAGCGTTTCGGGATCAAGGCGAAAACGTACTTTTGTTGCTTGATTCGGTGACACGATTTGCAATG
>JAAHTH010000091.1_pt2 | contig 62769 bp, 86 predicted proteins | sample 6116091 | NCBI WGS metagenome assembly JAAHTH01 (sample SAMN13939990, study PRJNA603662) | sponge metagenome | isolation source: marine sponge | host: Mycale hentscheli | place: New Zealand | collected 2006 | reverse complement strand
TCCATCATAGCTTGAATAAATCTTTGATCAGCTCTTGACCAGTCATCAACAAGTAAGATACCTCCACCTTCTTTGTCAGCAATCCACTCTGGCGGAGCGTAAGACATTCTCTTATTACCGGTGAACGCATAGCCTTGTTTAGTATACTGCTCTATGGCTGCATCATCAATCCATAAACACTCTTGGCTGTTGGCCTTAACTGTTTCTCCTGGATTTTTGATTACTCTCTTCATAACTATTTTACCGTTAGGAAGCTTCTTCTTTACCATCTCATACTCAGGCTCTTTTTCTACAGGTACAGATGCCGTAGACTTTTTACATAATTCATATTGTTTAATAGGATAACCTACTAAATCACCTAACTCTTCTATCTGAGCAAGGTTAATCTTAACCAGTGATAAGTTATTTGCTTTTGCTACTTGCTCTACTACAGTAGTCTTACCCAAACCTGCTTCACCAATAACTTCTGTTGCAACCGGCTTAATTCCTTTAGCCTGGATGAATCTGTTATTAGATATAATATGGTTTAAGAATTCTTTCATTTCTCCTGAATCTAACTTTACTCCTTGTGACATGTTTTAATTTTTTTGTGTGTTATTTATCTAATTGAATTACTGCGCCTACTCCTTTACCGTCTAAATATGATTTATCTCCTCTTGAAGAAACAACCCATAGTATATCTTTAGGAGCATTTTCTGGTGGTGGCGCCTCACCATCTGTAAATACTATATAACAAGAATAGTTTTTAATATTCTCTCTATAGTAATCTGTACCAGGCTGAAAGCAAGTACCTCCTCTACCTTTTACAGTGAAATCATGACGTGGATTAAACTCTTTAATATCAGTAATCTGAGTATCAAATTGTAATACCGTCACATCATTACCTGTTTTCTTTAGGTGATGCATCTCCTGTAAAAATTCTTTAAGCTCTGCTGTTGAAACAGAACCGGATGTATCTATACCTGCAAGTATATGCTTACGCTGCTTAAGTCTAAGCCCAGGATTCCCTTTAATCCTAATGGATTCTTTCCTCCTTGTTTTCTTTGTATACAATTTGATTGACCTCCCGGCAAATCTTCTTACATAACCTCTCCAGTCAAACTTAGGAGGCTCAATTGTGTTAATCTTTTCAAGAATTTCTGCAAATTCTCCAGGTATTACACCTCTAGATTTTTGTACTTGTTCTGCAACTTGTTTAATAATGTGTTCTGTCTGTGCGTGTAGCATTTTCTTTTGGGCCTCAGACATTGGCCCTTCTTGTCCTTCTTTTTCCCACTCATGACCAGGCATGTCCATAGGAGAACCATTAGGCATTTCAGCTTGTTCAGCCTTCTGTTTTATAGCATCATTAAGAGCTTGCATAGAAGGCTTGTCTTGGTTATTAGGGTCTGTAAGCTGCTTATAGTAATAGTTAGTACCCGCTTTAGGTTCTAAATTCAGTTCAGGAAAACTGTCTAAGAAACATCCACCAGCAGGCAATTGATTTCTTGGGATATACTGATTAATCTCAAGATCCATTGCTATGTTAGCTTTTTCTTTGTCCTTTAAGTGATCATAATTCACAAGGTGGAACATACCAATATGCAATAATTCATGTTTTAGAATCCCCAGTCTCTTATCAAGATCTAGTTCATCCCAAAAGTCAGGTCCAATCTTCAGGAAATAATTGATACCTTTTATTCCTACACATGCCGTAGGAACTCTTTTATCCCATTGTCTTTCTAAAGACATTAAAAGTAAACCGTAGAAAGGATCTTTTAACATCAACGTTTTAACCGCCTTGGCTAACTGTTCATCTCTATTCATCTATTGGGTGTATTAATTCATCTAAGCCGTCTATACTATATGCTTTTTGCATAAATGATACTCTAGCATTGTTCATATACTTTAATAGTATTTTAATATGCTCTTTAGCATGTGGTGATTTTTCCCAACCACCTTGTACACATTTCATGTAAATGTCATTAACGCTTAATAGTAGTGATGGTCTTTCTTCATCATAAACTTCTAATAAATTTTGATAAGTTACACCAGCATTTTCTAACCAACCTTTAGCATTTCCTAATCTATACAGTAAAGAAATAGGTATAAAGTTTTCTTGAAAATCTAACTGCTCTATAAGCATTAAGGCCATGTTTTTAGATTCTTCATCTGAAGATCTTAACATTTCCAGCAGACTATAAAATTGTTTTTCTTCCATTTATTTCATATAAGCGTGAAAAAATAATTTGAATTCATCTGTTTTCACAGAAGCATGAGCTATAGCTATAGCATCAGCCATATGTTCATTATTATTTTGTAAGTCTACACCTCTGTAATTCCATTTTAATGTTGGATATTTGCTGTGGGCCCAGTCAATCATTTCTCTTTTAGAAGCATTCTTCTTTCCAATAGATTTTTCCTTTACCTCAACAGGTGTTACTTGAATAGCTCTATCTAAAGACGCTATCAACATGCAAGTAGATCCATAACTTTTCATTGCTGAAGAGTTTTGTGAACCACTTGGAGTTTCTACAAAAATAATATCTGGTTTATGATATTTTATTAACCAATGAACTTGATTATATGTTCTTTTACACCGGTCTATGGTGTCAGAACTAGCTCTAATGCTTTTGTTTTTAGTTTTAGTTGTAGTAACTAACTCTATGTCTTCTACTACAATATCTCCATCTTTTGTTATATAACCAGCTGCAGTGCCTGTATTGGCCAAACTGCTGTCTATTGATAAGAATTTAATTTTTTTCATGTTTTATTTCTTTAAGTTTGTTATTTATTGAGGATAGTGTTATTTCTCTTGATGTTTTTAATCCATGTTCTTTATTGTTATCTGCAATATCTTTTTCAAGTTTTACTAAAATACCTGATATATTATATTCTTTTTTATATTTTACCATAGCTTTAATTCCAGGTTCATCATTATCAAATAAAGAAAATACGTGTTTGTATTTTTTCTTTAATTTTTTTATTATACTGTTAGGTATTATTGTATTTTCACTGTCAGGAACTAGTAATTCCACATTAGGAATTTTTAATTTTTCAAAAGCCATTAGATCTTTTAAAGAGCTTACTATTATTAAATAGTCTGCTTTATATTCCAAATGTTCTTGACCAGGATAATAATCAAAAACTTTAAAGAATTTGTTATCTGATTCTCCAGGTTGATATATTTTATAAAGTTTACCTTTTTTAGTAAAAAATCCATACATACGCAGCTTCTCTACCGTGAAGGTATGTTCTGATACTTTTCTTTTTAAAGTAAAAGATTGCAAAGGTATAACATTATATTTTTTTAGTAATGAACTTCCTATATGAAATTGTAACCAAAAATCTCTGTCTATAGTTGTCCAATTTCTTCTTTTATAAGAAACAATTTTAAAATTATCAATATCTTTTACTTTAGACTTAACATAAGGTTTGTTAGTTGTAATATACTTGTTGTAGTCAGATATAATTTTATGAGATGCCTCATTTCTAGATTCTAAATTAAATAACTCCTTAACTAAATCTAAAGAATCACCTTGCTTGTCAGCAGAAAAATCTTTGTATTTATAATTGCCAGAACTAGAATGTACATATATACAAAAAGAAGGATTTTTATCTGTTGGATTAAATATTGATTTCATTTTAACATTTTGACCTGTTAATTTTTCAGGACAGTTTGTATAATATTCAAAAATCCAGGTTAAAGGTACGTCTTCTACTCTTGATATTTTTGTAGTTGAAAGCATAAATTATTATTAAATAAAAAAGGGGCTATTAACCCCTTTCTTAAATGTAAAAATACTATTATAATTCTAATGTGTCATCTATTTGAATATCTTCATTAAAAGGATCTGCATCCTCATCAGAATTAACATCATCATTAGATTCAAAGTCATCAGAATTTTCTACTTCTAATCTTGTAAACATTTCCTCAGCGTTATAAGCTAACAATTTAGCGTTTTCCGCATTAGGGTGCATATTTACATTTTCACCTACATCTTTAGGTAAAAACATGTCAACGCCTGTACGTCCATTTTTCTTAAGGTATTCTTTACCTGCTACTACAAAATTAGTGTAAACGTCTTTGAAAGGACAATCTTCATTAAAACCTTCAACAAAGTCTTCAATAGTTTCATATTTGTTATCAACTTTCTCAAACCATTTTACGCAAGCTGGGCTAATACCTTCACAGATTCTTTTAATAGCGCCAAGTAATAAAACATCTCTGTCTACTACATCACCTTTTTTAGTTGTAAAAGTTTTATAATACCAAGTGTTTTCTTTAACTCTACCTACTTGACCTTCATGTCTTCCTAATGATTCATTTTCTGGATCTAAAAAGAATCCTTCAAAATTTTCAATAGGTGCAGTTTCTACATGCATAACTAAATAGTAAGCATCATCTTTTTCCATATAAGGAAATCTTTGTAACTCAAGATTGTTTAATTTTAAATTGTTTAAACCTGGGTTAATTGTTTTTGGCATGTTACCATTTGAGCTGTTGATGTTTCCTGTACTTAAAGCCATAATCTTTATTTTTATTTATGTTAAATTTTTAATTAATTGAAATTGAGGGATTTAGTCTATATATATTTGATCCCAGTTTGTGATTAAACCTTCATCAGTTTTTTCACTAAGAGTTATTTCTGCATTTGATAAATGAGCAGGTCTTGCGCCACATGCTACTGTATCAGAGGTTTTAAAACTTAAAATGTTTTTATTACCTTTTCTGTGTAAATAACCAATTGCATCTGATTGAGAAGTCAAAATGCTTTTGATTTTACCAGTTAAATCTAGATCAGAAGATGTAAATTCAGTACCTTTTTTCTCTAGAAGTATACTTTTTATATGTCCTAAGATTATAATTCTTGGAGCCATCTTTTCAATAATTTTTATTACTGAAGTAACAGCCTCTCTTAAATAACCATAACCTGAACCGTTAGGTAAATTCAATATATTTCCATATTGTTTTTTACCACTATCTTTTGCTAGATTTCCTTTAGCATCTTTTTTTAACCATGTTTTACCCATAGGTCTTGATGCATATAATTTTTCTGCGTATCCTATACACATAGCTTCCAAAGCTGTCACTGTATCCACAGCAACGTATTTATAAGGAAAATCTGCTTCTTTGACTGCTTTTGCAATCTGAAATAAATGATTAATGCTAGTAACTTTAATTTTCTGAGCATCAACGTAATCTGAACCTCCTTCAAAATCTAAAAGGAGTAAATCTTCTAATTTAGATATAGCCTCTGTTTTACCTGTTTTAGGTTTAGAGAATATAATTAAATTTTTAGGACTTTTAAACTTAGCCTTAACAGGCTGTAAAGGTAATACTACTGTATTAGCTTCTTTTACTGCGCTTGCAGCTGCTTTCTTTTCTTCCATTTTTATTTTTCTGTTTGCATTATTAATTCATTAAGCCAACGTTTACTGCTAACTGGTTTACGCCATTTAATAGCAGCATAATCTCTAAGAGTCATTTGAGAATAAGGAACATCTAGATCTTCAGATATAACTAACTCAGCAACTTCCGGAGAACTCTCCTCTAAAGCGTGTGTTGTTACTGGATGAATATGTAAATTTTTTACAATTAATAATTCATCAACAGGTATTAAGTATCTTTTATCACCTGTAACTGGATGTGGTTCAGAAGTCTCATACTCTTCTTCATAATGAGAATTGTATTCCCACTTGTATAAAGTTCTGTCTGGATCTTCAGGTACGTCATTCCTGTCACAAAATTCTACATAGATATCTTGTTCACCTTTAATTTCAGAAGGATAAAAACCAACAATTTTGTGACCCTTATGCATGTAGCATAATCTAGGTATGAATTTTGGATTTTTTACACCTTCTTTTAAAAATAGAACACTATGTTCACTCATTAACTCCTTTATTCTTTCTCTTTTAGATAAAGTTGTTTTTGTAGCATTTCCGCTTTTCTTTTTCAACTGTGTCATAAATTAAAATTAAATTTGGGTACTCATTGTTTTTTTCTGAGTATTTGGAGTAACCGCTTCAACTACACGCATTTTATCAAACTCTGCCTTAAAGAAACTCATTCTTGTGTCACCTGTCCTGGTTTTTAAGAAGTGAAACACTAATACTGAGTCATCCATGATAACGTATCTATCCGGGCCGTAATATTGAATAAATTTCATAGCCGGTCTATTAATACCTATTACCATATCTGCGTGTTGCAATAAGGCATCACCACCTAAAATGTCTGTTTCTAAAATGTAATTACCGTACTTACCGTTTTCATTTCTTTCTGGTGCCTCTACGTGCCTCCCTAATTGGGATAGGATTATGAAAATAATAGGGTATTTACGCTTTAGAAGCGTGCATTTTTCTCCTAAATTGTATAACATATCTGTTTTAGTTTTTTCATCTGCATCCTTTTTAAGTAAGTATGAGTGATCCAACGTGATAACTGTGTTTACATATCTTTTTTGTTTGATAATAACGCCGTTTTTTTCTACAGGAGTAGTAACGCTATTTTCTTCCATGTATTGATCAATTATCTTTTCAAATGTGTTATTGGTAGGAGGTTTTTCTACAATATCAACTGGATATTTATCTATATCTGTTGCATCTTGAGAATGTTTTAATAATTTTTGTAAATCTGCATTTGATATTTTGTTGTCTTCATAGGCGCTACATATATACTTATAAGGCTGTTCTAAAACTGCGCAAAATTCTCTTACTTTGGATGCTCTAGCAACCATTTCTAAAGAAAATTCTAAGATGTTCATAGTCTCACCAGGGTTATTTTGAGCAGCTTCTCTAATTATTTGATCTTTAATTAAAGTTTTACCACTTCCTGGCCTACCACCTATAACAACCATAGATTGCCATTCTATACCGTTCACACCTGCATCATTAACTTTTTCCCAAGGAGTTTTAAAACTACCAATAGAACCGTTTTTTCTTTTTTGTATATACTGTAATGCTCTATTGTAAGAGACTTTTTGGTTAAACCAGGGTTTGTTTTTAGCCAAGTTTTTACCGGGTGGTTTACCTGTTCCTTTTAGTGCTGTCATACTACTCTAGTTTTAAATGTAGTTTCTTCATCTTCATCACCACCTGTTAGTATTATTTCACAAACGTCAGCAAGATCACTTAAATTATCTTTTTTTATAAAGTACATTGAAGTTCTCATAAATTTCCAGTTTTCTCTTTGACCTTTGTTCACATAATAAGCAGTAGCTTTTAAAACAGTTTCCCAATCATAGCTATATCTTTCAAAAAACCATCTAAAGTTTGTTTGTAGATTTCTATCAGAACTTCTTGCCGGTTTACCACTGGGCAATTTAATATGAGGAAACAGTTCTTTATAAGTCTTAATATTTTCTTTGTAATTAAGACCCATTATAGAGTTAGAAGTTTTAGTTTTATTTATTTTAAAGAATTTCTCCAAGCCGTCTATCAAAGTATGAGCTTCAGGAGTTAATTTATAATTTCCAGATTTAACACCCTCTATTGGGATAATAAAACCTTTTGTTACTAAACTTCTTATCTCCAAATGTAAATTAATTCTTATAGAAGATATGTTATCTCTTATACAACAAAGTAAATAATATTGATTAGGAGAAAGATCAGCAGTAGTAATTTTGTCAAACATTTCCATCTGTTTGAGCATTGTTGTTTTTTTAGCCATTATGTTGTTTTTTGAGTGTAAAGTATTTGATTTAAAGGATCATCAAATATTAATATTTTATCAGAACACAGGCATTTAAGATACTGATTATATTTAATAAAAGCCCAACCAGAATCAGAATACTTTTTAACATTATCTAAGCTTTTAGAAGTGCGTTTTATTAATTGATTTTGAGTTAAATTAAAAACTTCACACACAAGCTCTGAAGAAGAAAAAGTATAAAAAACATTGTTATTTTGATCTAACATATTTTCTTGAATATTCCAAGCAACATATCTTTCTTCATCTGGTATTTCTATTATTTTTCTGATAATGTTTACATTATTAATCATATTTACTAATTCATTCTTTAAATCATTTTGTTTATTATTAGAAATGCTTAATCTTAACTCTTGCGTTTCCATAAACAATCTTATTAATTTAAAAATGTAATGCTCTAATTGATAAACATCTTCTTTCTTTATTTTTAATAAGGGTTTACTCATAGTCTTATTTTTATTATATTGAATTTAAACCTTAAAATCAAGTGTATGAAACTTAAAGATTTTATTTTAATCATTAGTATTATAGCTGTAGGAATTTTATCATTTTTAATACGTATTGATGATTCTATACCATTAAAAGAATATGATAAAATTATGAATAAATATGATTCAAAAATTGACAGCATTAAAGAACTTAATCTGCAATTACATATCCGGGATGGGACTTTAGTTAAAAGAATAGAAAGTTTAAAGCTTTCTTTAGATAGTTTAGATTCAGTTAAACAAAAAGTAATACATATTTACCATGAAAGGATTATTAATGTTGATAATGCTAATATTTATCAACTTGACAGTATCATACGCACAAACTCTAGCATTAACAATAAATAAAGATACATTAGTATGCTATAATAAAATAGAATTAAAACAAATTGCTATAACTACAATAAAATACAAACGCTCTGAAGAATTATTAAACATTTGCAATGATTTAGTAGATACCAAAGTAAGTATGATTAATTCAATGAAAGATCAGATTAAAATAAGAGATAGTGTAATAAAACATCATCAAGAAGAAATAAGTATAGTTTATAAAAAATTTAATACTGCTGACTCTGAATATAAAAAACTTAAAAAAAGGCAAAATTTATATAAAATAGGATTTTTAATATTAGGAAGTGTTACAATATATTCATTATTAAAATAAAATAGAGGAGTTTTAGAGCTCCTCTTTTTCTTTTTTTGCTTCCGCCTCTGCTTGTTCTTTACTTATAAAATTTACATCACCGTATTCTAAAGCATCTGCTAAAGATATAATGTGATGGTAAGGACTTTTAACAATCCATTTTAACATTTTGTCAAATGCTTCCATAAGAGCTTGAAATGAAGTCTCATCATCTTCATAAACTGCAGACAGGTTAGAATACATTATAGTTTCTAAACCTTTTTCTAAACGCTTTGCATCTCTTTTTACACTGTTTTTGTATACTCTTTCATGATGTTTAATTTCATCAATTGCTTCTAGATTAAGCTGTGTAGCTACTAGAGCATACACAACTTTTCTATATTGTTTTAATTCTTCTCCTGATAATTTGTGTACTTTTTCCGCCATTAAAATATTTCTTCTTCTGTTAAAACTTCTTCTTCTATTAACTCAACCGGATCAAAATCTTGTAAGCCTTCACATGCTTTTATAAGCTCAATTAATTCAGGAATATCTTTTTGTTTAAACCTAAATCTATTTACTTGAAAACATGAGTAAGGACCGTTAGATTCTTCTAAATCTAGTTCTAATAATATAAGACCTAAATTAGCTCCTGGTTGAACTCTGTTATACACTGCTACTACAGTATATTCTTTTCCTTTCTTTACTCTTAATTCTGGTTCTAATGATTCAGGCATATTAGAATCATTTACACATAAAGTTTTAATCATAATTAATCTGTATTTTTAACCCAATTTATAGATTCTCCGTAAATATCCATACAAAGATCATTTATTTTTTTAAAAAGATTATTACTCATCCACTCAGGGTTAGAAGGATTTACGTCATAAATAGGATGTAAAGTAAAAAACTTGTAATTGTTGCTATCAATCAATCTTGAATAAGGTTTTGCAACATCTCCTAAAAATACATAAATCAAACCTGGGTTATAAGCATTTAAATAATCAAAAAGATGATTTACAAACTCTGACCACAAAGCAGTATGAGGCTCTACCGTGTTTAAGGTTGTTGTTAAAGATGTATTTAATAACATAACCCCCTGATTAGCCAAATACGTTAAATCAGGCTCTCTTACAAAGCCCTCTGGATATAAAGTATTTTCTAAATCATTATAAATTAAATTTAAAGGTGCGTTGACTATACCATCTTTAGTAGATAAGGCCAGTCCATTAGATACATTTGCATTAAAAAAAGGTTTATCATTAACAATAACTATTTTAAGTTTATGATAAGGACACTCTGTTAAAAATGAAAACACATCTTTAAGAACAGGTGTAAATTTTTCACCGTTTTGGCTATTAGTGTACAATGTTTTTAATATGTCAAGAAAGTCATTACTTAATGTAAATGTTTTAAGTTTATCACTCCATCCGGAGTCTTTAAGTTTATTATGCAGCTTTAGCTGTAATTCTTTTAAAGTCATGTTATTTAAAAATTTATTATATTTATTATTATGAAAAAAGAAATAAAGTATAATGAGATTAAAGATGGAAATTTCACTGTTGAGTTTTCTACAGCTTTTTATAAAGATGTCCAAAGTGTTTATCAACAAATTTTACAAAATAATAAACCTGAAGAATTAATTAAATGTTTTCATAATCTAAAGGCTATAAATTCTAATGAAAATGTAGTATTAAATGATTTGGAAAGTATATTGTTTATTTTTACAACTTTAATAAATGCTTTTAACAAGGAATTAAAAGATAAAGACTTACTTATTGAAAAGTCTAAAACTATAGATCTAAGTGAAAAAGACCAACAAAAACTTTCTGAATTTAAACAAAATGCTGAGACCTTTATTAAAGAAAATCCTGACTTTGTAAAACTTTTTGATAAATCATAAGTGCATGTTAAAATCTCTACCTATTTGATTTATAGTTTCTATAACCAGCATAAGTTCTTCTTTGGAACAATCTGCAAAAGATTTAGCCTGACCTTTTACAACAAGGCCTGACTTATGTTTAATAGCTAATTTTGTTTCTTCAAAAGTAGAACCTATATCAATAGATAAACTCCTGATAGAAGCGTGTATTTTAGCTAATTGTGGTGTTGTACCTGTATTTATATTTCTTTCTATGTAAATAGAAATAGTTTCTCCGGGTTTTAAATCTTTAGTAAAATCTCCAAAAACTTTTTTGCTTTCTCCTAAGAATTTTAAACCTTCTTTACCTTTTTCCATTTTTAGAGTACAAGATGTTTCTTTCATGTTATTCTTTTTTTTAATGTAATTTCTTAAACCTTTAGTTCTTTTAATATGACCTAATATTGATGCTGACATCAAAAAGCCAAATGTTAAAACAGGAACTAAGATTTCATTTTCCATTTATTCTAAAGCATTTTTAAAAGCATCTAACATCCCTACATTGTAAGCATAATTTCTATCAAAAGGACCTGTGTTTCTGTCAAATTGAAAAGTTTCTTCAAATTGTTCCACCATATCTCTTTTGATATTTACAGCCGTATCAAGAGTTTCATACATTGTTTTTTCAATGCCTAAATCTATCACTCTTTCTGCATTAGCTTTACCTTCCATGTAATTAGGATCTTTTTCTATTGAGGCCATATTTTTTTATAATTTTCAGGGTTCCACTCTGGGTTAGTTGAATGACTTGTTATCAAATGCTCTTTTTTTGAAGCTTCTGTTCTTATATCTTTATGAAAATCTTCTTCTGAATATTTAGAACCGTATTCTCTTAAAACTGTTATGGGTTTTAAGTTTTTTTCTACATGTGTTACTTTAATCAAACACTTAAATTCTTTTTTATCTTCATCTAATTCTTTTTTATAAGGAAATTCAGATGAATGAAAAGTATAAGTTTTATCATCAATGTGTAAAGTTGTTACAGCCATTCTATTGTAAGTTCAGTATTAATTATTAAGTTATTATTTTTTAAATAAAAAACTATTTTTTGTTTATTCCAACCTTGCGGAAACATATCATGTAAAATTTTTAAATTACATAAATTTAAAACGTATGCTCCTTCATTAGTCCAAACATACCAATTTCCGTTTCTTTTATTTTTTCCAACGTATCCTGATAATTTTTCTAAAGTTTTATACATTTTTCCAAGTTATTTTTTCAAAAGAATACTCCTCTAAAGCGGATTGCACCCAATCAACATCAACCGTATCAATATAACAAAGAATATCTATATGACAGGTATCATCTGGATTTAATCTTAACATCCTCCCAATTTTTTGTGAAGCTTTTCTATTATTAGAATAAGTATTAGTTATTATACCATTTTTTAAGTTAGGTATAGTAACACCCTCAGCTATTTGCTCCACTGTAGAAAGATTTAAGATATCTCCTTTCTTAAAGGCGTCTAAATTTTCCTCACTGTTAGGATTCTTACTGTGGTAAGAGTGCTGACAAATGCTTTTAGCATCCTTGATTAACGGTGTAAATAAGATAGTCTTTTCTTTTTTAGAAGTCAAGAGTTTTTTAGCGTAAGCCGCCTTACTAGGATATCCATGCATTGCTTTCATTCTCTGTAATCTTGCCTGCATAAGATGACCTTTGTTATAAGGTAATCCCATTTCTCTTTTTTGATCAAGAGCTGCTATTCTATTAGTCCAATAATCATAATCAGCTTTCTCTGATGTAAAATAATCACCAAACTTTCCAGACTTCTTTACAGTCCTATTACTTCCTATTGGTAACAAATGTATAGTAATCCTATAATCATTTAAAATACCGTCTCTTATGGCATCATTAATACCATATGTATACACTAAGGGACAAAACTTTCTACATAACTTTCCCTTATCTGAATAAGCATTGTTAGGGTATGTTCCCGTAAGACCTACAATCCTACCACCCTGAGCTAAATAATCATCCAACCACTCTTCATGAGCAGGTGTTAAGCTATGACACTCATCTAAGTAGACTGTATCATAATCAAATGATTGTTTAGTTAATGATCTATAAGTAGATTCATCTGTATGATCTTTAAGATAAATCATTCCCCATTTTTGTCTTTCATCTTCCCATGATTGGAATATGGATTTCTTTGGGGCTACAACTAAAAACTTTGAGATGTCTGTGTACTGCGCGGTTTGATCTCTTAAACCTATCAGTGTTTTACCAACACCCATGCATACAGACAACCCTGATTTAGTCTCAGGTCTGATTAAATCATTAGCATCATTCTGTATTGCATCTCTATTACTCATAATTATTTAGTTAAATAGCAACCTGGTTGTTCATCTCCTGGATCACTTGTTATTACTGAATTATTCTGCGGAATGTGTGTCTGTGTCATATTTTTTAAATTTATATGTTAATATTTCTTCTTGACTTAATTTCTTTTCTTTTCTTTTCCACTTAGCTCTGAGTTTATGCTCTATTACTCCTTCTACTAAAAATATTGCTTCCGGATCTTCAATTTGTAAGATTAAGCTTTTGAATTCTTCATGAGTAATCACTTTGAATTTTAAGTATTTCTCTAAACTTATTTTATAAATAATCTTATCCCTATGAATACTTTTATTTTTAATAAAATAAGGATTATCAGGATCTTTGTTTATTAAAAATTTATAAAGTTTATTACGTTTACAAATCTCAATCATAGACTTACCATTAATAGTAACATATGAAAACATAAGCTCCATGAGAACAGCCTCATCTCTACCTAATTTATCAGCTAGCCTCATAATTTTCAGGTTTATTTTTACTTCTAATGTGAGCCTCTAACATTAACTCACCTGCTCTTATCCCAGTTTCAATCTGTTCTTCTGTAAGATTTTCATTAGGATTCATTTCTCTAATCATTTCAATTGCACTTTTGTTTATCATGATATATTATTTACAAATTACGGTTACAACATTAAAAGTTAGAGGGTCTAACATTACAGAACTTAAATACCTAAGAGTTCTTTCATCAATTTCAGTACTGTATTCTATTTTTGCATAAACACCAAATTCTTGATTGGCATAAATATGTATGTAAATAGGAACAAAAGTACTTCTTTTTATTAATTGATACCTAGCAGCTTTAGTAATATTTGCTAAAATAGTTGTAAAATCAACATTTGAGTTTTTAATTATTTTTTTTGCCTTTTCTCCTACAATTAACTCAACGGGTGCATAACCTAGATTGTCTGTTTTATATTTAAAAGACTTATCATTTGGATTTAAATCTTGTCCATTTGCACTAAGAGCTGCTACGGCGGCCCCAAATACTATTAAATTGTTTTTGTTCATGAGTTTTATTTTTAATATTATATTTTCTTAAAATAACTTGAACATAATTACACGCATCTGTTTTACTAAAAAATCTTTTTTTATAAGACTTCCAATAGTTAAAGCAGAGAAATTTTTTGCTCTGCTTTATTACGTATTCATGTTTTCTTTTTTTTACTTTAAATCTAAGTCTTTTCATAATTACTTAAGAAAAAGTTTATTTAAGTCAGCACTCTTAAGAATAGTCTTAGTTAATTTATTCTTAAACTTTCTATCAGAATCAAGTGTTAAGATTTTATACCTTAACTCATTTATTTTACTCATAAATTCTATTCTAGGAACTACTAACTTATTAAACTTATTAATTATAGTTTTAATTTTTCTTCTTTCATCACTTGTTAAAGTAACTTCAATGGATTTTTTTAAAACTCCTGAAAAACCTTCAGCGTCTGTATACTCTTTACTCATCTTGTAAGTACAACCATCACCATTTTCATTAAACTTGCTAATAGCGGCATATAAATAAGTGTATTTTTGAGTAGATTTTTCAGGATGAGCTAAATCTTCTAACCTGTCCATGTCATAAGTTTTAATACTTTTTCTATCAGCCTTATGGTTTATTGTCATATACTGCCTTTTCATAAAATCACTAGTATATGTTTCTTTTATAACATCTAAATCATTTTTAAATGCTTCATTACTATAAACAACCTCTGCTATTTGTTCATAATAAACTTTTTCTTTTTCTTCTAACTTTTTTAAATTACTCTCTTCTATTTCTAATTCAGCATTAAGACGGTCTTCTTCTTCTTGCATTAATACGCTTAATACATCTTCTTTAGTAACTTTTAAATCTAACATTGCGTTAGTTGTTACATCTACTGTTTGCTTTTCTTCTACTGCTTGTAATTCTCTTTTAGGTCTTCCCATTTTGTTGTGTGTTTTAATTATTTAAATATTGAATACCAGTGATTATCACATTTTGGATGATGTACTGCTTGTGTACTTCCCCAATAGGTATTAATGATAAATTCACAGCCACCGTCTAATCTAACAGTGGCATATCTTCCTATTATTTCTTCCTTTACAGGGTCTATAGGTTGCTTTACTTCTTTAGCTGAGGCTATTCTTTTCTTTTCTTTAATTCCCATTTCAATTAAAAGAAACGCAAGTATTCCAGCTAAACTTATAAATAATAGTAATCCATTTTTCATAATTCTATTGGTGTAAAGGTTTACCTGGAATATAAAAATCAAAATGATCCCAGTTAAAGTCTAAATTTTTACCTGTAATGTCAATATCTTCTCCTGTATAATGACTTAACTTTTTAAAGTCTGAATACCACATGTATCCTATCTCTTCATCTTGTGTGAGAATCTTAGCAGTACAACCCATGTTTCTTTTTATGCTGGGTTTCTCTAAAAGAGTGACTACTTCATTCTCCTTTACCACAATCTGAGGAAAGTTACCAGTACCTTCTCCGTAAGGCATAGGCATAAAATCTAAATCAGCTAGCATCTTATACTGCATACCTCCATAGAGAGATTTCATAGGTAACTTTGTTCTTGCATACTTCTTTACTTCCATCCTAATTTGTTTTTAAAATGATTATATACTTCTGGTATGTGTTTTTTATAGTAAGGTTGCTCACTTTTGCACCAATCTTTTAGTTGCTGAGGAGTCACAAATGCATCACCTGCACCCATAAATCCTACATTAGCTATTCTTAATTCAAAAGTTGGAGTAAGGTCATCTATAAAATCCTGTACTGTCCAACCTTCCCATATGTGTCTGTTATTTTTCATTGTTTTTCTGTGTTAGTGTGTTATACTTATATCTTCTATGCTCTCTTTGTGTAGCAGCCCATTCTTTACCACCTTTATAATAAGTTTTCCAACCTCCTCTAGCATGATATCCAGCTTTTTGCTTTTTCATAGCTTCAGGGTTGACTAATAAGTGAATGCATTTTTTGTTAACGTTGAACATATCTGCTAGCCCTCTTTGGCTGTAATCACCAGTGGCATATAACCTGATGATTCTCTCTTTTTGACAAGGTAAAAGCTTTACTCTTCTGTCTAAAAAGGGACTGTTTAAAGCCTTCTTGTCTGTTTTAAACGGCATAATTACTTTTTTAAATTTGCTTTCATTATTTCAACTGCTAAAATTCTACATTCTAAATCAGGACTAAATAAGTAATCTGTTAAATCAAAGTATTCACCTCCGTGTTGAGTTTGAAACCTGCAAAATTCAATATAGATTTCAGATAATAAATGCTCATGAGGGAAGTGTGAATAATCATTATTAGTATGTTTATTCTTTTCAAGCGTGTATATAAAATAATTCTCTTCTATATCCAGCTCCCAAATAAGATGTAAATACTCATAATGAAAGGGTGAAGTAGGATGGTGTTTTTGTTCCCATCTTTTTTGCTCCTCTGCTTTACGTTTATGTCCTACATTATAAGTTGAAATAGAACCTGTAACAATAAACCATACCAATATGATTAACCATATTGTAAATAATTCCATAATTTTATTTTAGATAACCCTTATCTCTAGCCCACTGAGGATTAGCATGAACATGATCATGACACGCTCTGCAACAAGAGAACCAGGTGGGAGTTATTAAATAATACTTACTTCTGTTTGCTCCTGCATAAGAATGATGTATGTCTGTAGACTGTGTAGTACACACGTTAAGGACATTTATTTGACATGTGGGATTGTTTTGTAAATAATCTTTTCTAAGTTTGCTATAAACTCTGTCTTGAGAAGCTCTTTTTTTAGAACGCAGGGCAATAGGTTTTCTGTTAGTTGGTTTAAAGGGTTTTTCACTGCTAGACTTTTTTTGCCAACAGTATTTACAGTACCTATCACCCTCACTGTTCTTCCAAATATATTTTAGTTCACCACATGCATTACAAAGTTTTTTCTTTGGCTGCATCTCTTTTTAATTTTCTTTTAATTGATATGATATCCTTACAGCTATGATAATACTCTTTAGACTTACGCTTTACTTTCTCTGAATTATTCTGATAAAATCTTTTTCTGATTTCTTTAACCTTTTCAGGATTATTCCTAGCGTACTCTGTTTTGTATTCTCTTATTTCTTCTTTTCTAAGCTGATGGTGTTTCTTCCTACAAAGTTTACAATGTGATGTAAGAAGGTCTTTACTTCTATTATCAGTATGAAACTCTGAGAATTCTTTTTCCTTATTGCATTTAGTACAAGTCTTCATTAAAATATTAGTTTATAGAATGTTATAAGAGCTACAATTATCATAGCTAATGCTATTAAACTAAATAACATTACATAAACATCATCATGGTTTGACTGTTCTTCTTTTGCACTCACTAAAGTGTGAACTATTGCTGCAATGCAAAGTATTAAAAGTATACATAAAAATGCTAGTGTTATTATTATAAGTGTTGTCATATTACTTTTCTCCTGTTTAATTTTTGTGAATGAATACTTTTGTTGTCTCTGAATTTTTTACTCTTCTTGTAGTAAGAGTCTGATTTAAAATTAACTTTGTTTTTTTCTTTAGGTGTATAGTAAATGGAATGGTAGGCTGGGACTAACCCAGCACTATCCAATCCTACACACAACACAATTTCTTTTACAAATTTGTTTAGGTTTTTAATCATAAAGTTTTATTTTAATGCATAAAAGTGTTTTGGTAATATACCAACTTCTATTAACTTTTTTACAATATCATCTTTTGTGATATGTAAATCTTTAAAACTAAAAGAATTTATTAACTCTTCTTCTGAGTTTGAGCATTCTTCAATGATTGTTTTTGCCATAGGACTATGATGAAATAATCCAAAAACTTTATTTGTAATTTCTATAACTTTTTCTTGTTTCCACAAGTTTAGTTCCTTTTGAGTTCTTTTATGAACCCTTTCTATACGTGCTCTCTTAGCTACGTGCATAGATTTAATTTCTTTTTGGTTATATACGCTTAATCCGTATAAAACTCTTTTGTAAAGCTGGTTTTGATTTAGATTATAAGGGTCTTGTTCATAGTGAGAATAACGCATTCCTTTATACGTATTACCATAAATCTGTAAGTCACTATACTTACCTTTATAGTTTAATCTTTCTTCACGCTCTTGAACTTTTTTAATATTATCCATCTGCTTTATTTTTTTGAGGTTTATATAAAGGGTGAGAATTAACCCACCCTTATTTTAAAATATGCTTAGTCTATTGAAAGATCATCTCCTTGATTTACAATAATTTGCTCCTCTTGTTCTTTTTCTTCAGCATATGCTGCTTGAATATCTTCCTTATTAGTATGATTTATTAATTCATCTTTTGCTAAGTCATCCATAACATAGAAATGTTTTCTATAAATAGGGTGACCTTCATGAGAACAAATTATACCTGAAGTACCTGCAACTTTGTAATCTATAGCTGGATTCTTTTTATTAAAAGGCTCTAATGATTCTTTAACAATAATTTTACCTTCTACTTCTTGATCAGCTTCCCATTCAAAACCTTTTAAATCATCTACTGTACCAGGAATTAATGCTGATAACTTTTTAGTTCTAGCAAACCCATTTGCATCAATAAATGTTCTTTGTTGCTCTACTCTTATTGTTCCATATTCTGGATTATTAGCACTTCTTGAAATTACATTTCCTGCTTTGTCTGCTGTTACTTTTACTGAATGTCTCATCTTTGTATATTATTTGTGTTAGGCTATTAAACATAAAAAAACACACCTGCAGCCTATTAACAAGCGTGTTTTATATAAAATTTTTAGAATAGATTTTTACATACATACTGGATAGCATGCATTCAGATAACTTATATTTTGCTAATACATATCATCATCTTCTTCAGAGAGTTTCTCTTTAGATGATTTCTGTACAAAATAACTGTTATAAGCTGGCTCTTCTCCATAGCCTTTATGAATAGATGCTTGAAGTTCTTCATCTGATAAACTCAGATACTCTTCAAGACTTATCCTCATAACTTTTCCATTTGGTAATTGATACAACATTACATAACTGTTTAATAATCAATTATATAAATAAAATATTACAATCTCATCAGTGTTTTATCTTACAAATTTGTAGTGATGTGAAATATTATAAATATTATTATTGAAAATAAAAACATAAAACCTGCTGTTGAAATTATGCGGTTTACTTTTATAGCTTTATTTAACTCATTTATTCTTTTAGAATTAGCATCAATTAAAGTTCTATTTTTTGATGTCCATGAAGTATTAGCTTTAGCTTCTAGACTTACTTCAAATATTTTTTTATCTACAGTTTTGAATTGTTCTTTAATAGCAGTTTTAGTTCTTTCAAACTTTTCTAAAAATACATATTTTCTTATTTGTCCTCCGGTTGTATTTGAGTTAGAATTATCTTTTTCCATTTTATTTATTATTAAGTCCTAATATTATTTTGTCTTCACTTATTGTCTGACCTGTTTGGCTATCCAGTTCTTTACTTGTGTCATTGTAGTAATTATATTTAAGAAGGTAAGGTTCTCTTGAGTAAGGACTAACCTCATGTATGGTTACCTTTACAGTATCTCCGGGTAATATTAAACCGTTTTGTTCCATTAAGCCTTTATCTATATTCCAAGTATAAAGAGAGTTATAGTCCACTTTTACCACATCACCTTTTTTAAACTTTGGAAGCACAAAGGTATTAAATAAAATCTTTGCAAGAATCTCTCCTTCATTTATTTCACTTATTAAAAATTTAGCAAGATGTTTTTTATTAGGGTGATTTAACGCACCCTCTAAAAATCCTGCTAAATCATCTGCTTTTATGTTTACTTTACTGCTTCCATCCATTATGCAAATATTTTAATTATTCTTTTTTTCTTTGGCTTTAGTGTAGCCCCATTAATATTATCAAACTTTCTAAGCTTGTTAATTTCTCTTATTAATACACCCTCTCTGGTGTTTTTTGTTGAATACGCTAGTTGTGCTTTCATCTTTATTTATTTTTATTATAAAAATTAAGTAGGAACTCTATTTCCTCTCTTGCTTCTTTATCTAAGGTGTACTTAGTTTTAAGTAATACTTTTGTGTGTGTAAAAGATTTCTCTTCTTTTTTTGGTGCCGGTACTGGTACACTCTTACCACCGCTTTTTCTACCAAAGTCTGCAGGTATTTCTCCCCACTCTTTAGTATTCCATTTTTCTACATTTATTTTTCTACGTCCTAGCTCATATGAATCACTATTTAAATAAGCAATACATTTAGCTACCTCTAAAAGGATAGGACCGGAGTAAGAGGTGTTAACTTTTTTATTCCTTAACCATGCTAATGCTGTGTTACTGTCTGTATAAATAGTCACATGTTCATCCATGATTGATTTACCATGGTTTTTTATAGCATTAACTAATCCTATAAACTCAGCAAGGTTATTAGTACCTTCTCCTAAATTCTTTTCTTCTAGTTGTATTCCATTTTCTATGTCTACCACTCTGTAGAAACATAACCCTGGATTACCTTGGGTACCAGCATCAACGCTAATACCCTTTGTTGGTTTCTTATTCATAGTTTTAAACTTTTATGTAATCACCATTTTTATTTAGATCATACCTATTCTCCACCACATTGGTGTTATATTTTAAAAGGTTTGTTTTTTGTGAGGATTTATACGGTCCATGTAAAACTTCAAATCCTCTATGACTAATCACCTTATACATATAAAGTGTTTTAGGTAATTGAAAACAACCTGCTTTGAATGTTTTTTCTCTTGCCATAGTTTATAATATTAATAACATATCATCATCTGATTCATCTTTTGATTCAGGAAACTCCACTTTAATCTCTTTAGGAGGTTCTGGAAGTTCATCAGGTTTAGTTTTAAGATTACTTAATCTATTTTCTAAAACTTTAACAGTAGGTGCATCAGTAGTATATTGTAAATCTTCTGAAAACTCTCCATTTCTTCCTGGAATATAATCTTCAGGATCATCTCCAAATAACCAACTTTCAGTAGAACCTGTGTATCCTAACACTAATGCTCTTGATATAGTAAATGTATCCCATTTGGTAGGCCTTCCACTTAAAGTATAATCATTTACTCTAATGATTTTAGATTTATCTCTACCTCCTGTTTCAATGTTTTTAATTTCACATGCCAAATTACCTTCTTTATCATAGAAGCAAAGTTTATTTAAAGTACATTCTGCATCATTATTAATGTAAGCCCAAACTCCACATCGTTTACCATTATTCCATGTACCATAAACACTAGGTCCACTCTTTGCATATGGTACATGACAATAAGCTCCGTGATTAATGAAATCTTTTTTAACTTTATTATATGGGTTTTCAACTACAGCTCCATAGTCAAGTGTTTTAACAGAACAAGCTTGATCAACAGTGTTTCTTATATAATACACATTAGAAAGCTCTTGTATTGTAGTTTCTGTATCTATTGTGATGTCAGCTATGTATTTTTTTTCAAGAGCATCATCAGCGTCATCTAAATCTAATGTTCCATCACTTTTAATAAATCCAAGCATACCTCTGCTAGCACTAGCATCATCTAAAATACATATGTAAATAAGATCATTAAGATCTTTTACCCAACCTTCTCTATTATGTTGATATTCAGTTCTTTCTCCATTTTCCCAAGTGCTACGGGTAAGTAACCAATTAGCGTCATCAATGTCTCTATTTTTAAGTTTATCAAACCTGCAATAACAACCTTCAAGCTCTCCTTTTAGATAATTTGTTATAGTTCTTAATTTTCCATTATAATAAAATTCAAAATATAATCCGTGTTTTTCTCCGTTAACTTTTTCTACTATTTTACAGATTTCTCCTGAATTTCCAATATACATATCTAATTCAAAATCTCTATCTATGTTTGGATGACAACCTGCATTAAACTTTTTTGTTAATACAAAAGTATCATTGTCTATATATACAAATTCTCCGTGTTTTTTTAAGTATTCATGTAACGGTTTAAAAAATTCTGCGTTTACTGTTTTCATAAGTTGTGTGTGTTTTGTGTGTGTTTATTTGAGAGAGCACAGGATTTGAACCTGTATGACTTAGTATCAACGGATAAATCCTCCACTTTTGTCTCATGCTTCAAAGCTAATGCTCCACACTTAGCGTCTACCAATTCCGCCAACTCTCTATTTAAAAGTAGTTAAGTATATTGTTATATGGACTCAACTTTAACCTGCACCCACTACCATACTATTTGCATGTGTTAGGTTTAACTACTTTATATTTTGTACGCTTTAGATTGCATTACATTAATGTAAAGTCATAGCTACGTACTGCCTATTTAAAAACTCAATTTGCTCCACCTTCAGTCTTGTGGAATGTTAGTGATACTCCAAACCATATCACACCCTATTTACTAATGTCTTATTTAGCCTTTAACTAAATACTAAGTTTCCATGTTTCTAACTCCATTAGGTTTTAACATCTGATACTAATAAACATCAACTACTCTGAAATGTAGTTTGTAATAGTAATCTATACTTACTTAGTAAATACCTTTTGCAAAGTATTATTACCGTTTATCTTCAAGCAAAGAGTTTTATATCTTAATTACTTAAAGTACTCTTCATATACCTCTTTGTTAATAGAAATCTTCTTTTCTAAAAACTCTATTTTTAATTTAGCTTCTGCTATATCATGTACAACTTCTTCTACATCAGCTCCGTCTTTATTTAAAGATGCTTCTAAAGTAAAAATATTACTTTCTAAATCTTCTAACTGATCTTGTAAGTTAGTTATTCTAACTCTCTTGAAGTTTTTACCTGCTTTCTTAACAGCTAATTTAGTCATTTCTAAATCTAAAGAATCATCTTGCTTTCTGCTTGCTAATTTTAATGCTTTGCTCATAATTTTAATTTTTTATGTGTTTGTGTTTATAATTTAAATAAAAAAGGAGCTACAGGGGGAATGTAACTCCTTAGAGGATTCTTAATCACCGTGGAATCCTGACATACTTTACGTGAAACCAATTACTGCATAACAGTAATATCATAGGGCGTATGACATAGGGTATGGTGTACTTAATTTGGCTTTTCTCCTGTTTTCAAACCGTTAATAATCTGACCTGTAACAGACTCATCTCTAATAACTTGTAAAGCTTTAAGATTATCTTTTAAAACTTGTACAGAATTATTAATGCCTGTTTGATTATCTTTTAAATAAAAAATAACTTCATTTTTAGCATGCTCATCATCTTCATAAACATTAATAGTGTGTCCTTTGTAATTAAACAATTCAGATACAAAACCAGGAGCTTGACTAATTTCCATTTCAGGAGTGGTGTCTAAAATATAAAGAAGTTGTTTATACTCTTTTGTAATATCTATTTGAAAACCGTTGCCTTCTATTATAGCAGTATCAGTCTCTCTACTAATAGTAAGCTTGTTACACTTTTTCATTTTAATTCCCATTTAATTCTCTTTTAAAAGTTTTACAAAATGTTTTATTTTTTCTATTTGGCTCTCTATAGCCTGTGCATCTTCTTCTATAAAGTAATAAGTTTGATTAGTTTTTTCATTTACTATATCTAACTTATCAATTAAAGTGAGCTCTCCTTTAATGGTCTGCATTATTTTCAAACCACTATCTTCCATTAATCCGTGATAATCTAAAATGTAATTAAACTCTAAAGTAACATCTTCTTTAATTTTTTCTCCATCTTTTTCAAATAAGAAGAAGACTTTATCTTCTTTTTCATCAACGCAAATACAATTTGAATAATTCATAATCTCAGTTTTAAGCAGTGACTAAGCATTCTTCTTTTACAAATTTAAGTTCTTCAGCGTAATCACAAAATTTATTTATTAACTCTTTATTATTAAGTATATACGAAATCATAGTAAAGTTTGTGTCATCATCAACCGTAGAGTTATGAAACATACATGCTGGACTACAGATCACGTCTTTTAATAATTTATGAAAATGTTTTTTATCAATATCTTTTGAGTATACTTTAAAAGAGTTGTTAAATCTAAATGCACAAGTAATGTCATTGAATCTGTTTCCTTCTACAGGACGATATGTAATGATAAAATTAATTTTTTTTACTGTTTGATTTGATTTTCTAAAGCTCATCTTTTTTTGGTTTTTTAAGGTTTATATTTTCTGAGGGTATTGTTGGGTATTCAAGTATTATGTCAAAGAAATCATTTATAGAATCTTTTCCTGAATTTTCTTTTTTCCGGTGAGCTTCAAATACTCTTCTATGGTGATAACACCCTTTAGAGAATTCATACTTATCAACTGACACGGGTTTAAACTTTAACTCTTGATTAGAACTTATAATGTTTTGAAACTTAGAAATCTCTGAGTTACTAAGAGATGCTGTATAGGTACCTTCAAAACGGTTAAAACATTCATAAGTAAATGTAACAGAAAGTTCAGTCATCTTATTTTTAACCATGACATAAGACAAAAGAAACGTTAGAGATTTTACTGTAAAGCCGTTATGCTTAATCCCAAAGCGATCTTCTTTGTCTATGTCTGGAGGATCTAATCTTACTTTAGCCATATATGAGTGTTAAGGATTCATTTTTACTGCTTGATATGTTACTTTATATTCCCAAGCTTCTTTAACTCTGTTTTCTGTTCTATACTTAACTGCGTAATCTGCAGCATCAGACTCTGACGTTGTTATTATTGCAACAGGTTTTGTTACAGTATTCATATGTTCAAAGCTCATGATACTCTCCAGTATTACCCAGCCTACTATTGCTTTACTTTTACTCATAATTATAAACTTTTAATTTGTTTAAACCTCTCTTCATACTTTGAAAATCTGCCTTTAAGGTCTTTTTCAATTTTTGTAATGAACGGTAAATCATGTATTTCAAACAACTTTTTATAGTCCTTTAACATTTCATACATTTCATCTTCTACCATTTCAATAGCTATTGTCTTTAACAATACATAACTAAAGGTAGCACAATTGTCAGGATCTGAAGGATTATCAATTCCTGATTTCATAGCATCTATGTGTAAGCTTAATGTTTCAGCTTCATCAAGTGTTAAGCCTCTGAATGGCACGTTATCATCTGCGAATGTTCCCATATTTTTTTGATTTGATTTATAATTTGATTTGCTATTTGTGTGCTAAGAAGTCTCTGTAGCTATATTATACCCTTACAAAGACCGTTGAGAAAAAAAATAATTGTTAAATCTACTATGCTATGAAAAAGCAAAAAACTCAACAGTCTTGTAAAGGTTAGTATTTAGGAGGGGTATGAGCCCCTCATTACAGCAGTTTGTATAACCGTATTTTGATGAAAAAGTGTAGCTGTAACGCCCCATGGGCCTAAATATTTGTTATCCCGGTGTATATCTCTATAGTGATACTATACTAAGAAGTAATACTAATAGTACTGTATAAGAATAATAAGATATACAAAAGAATAAATATACTCCAAGTAAAAGGAATGTTTTATAGGTGTATGTTATAAATACTCTGAGTGTATCCATAAACTATAAGCTCTCAGTATTGTGAGGAAATTTTGTGTTGAGGTTTAGAGTGAAAATGATGGGTTTTGTTCCTCATCATCACAAACCCGCATGCACACTGGCCTCACGGGAGTAAGACTCTGCGTAAAACTACCCTCTAAAGAGAAAAAATGTGTAAAAAAAGCAGAGAAACCTATGTCCTCTGCCTTATATATGGAGTTATATAGCTTATGCTACGTCATCCTCATCTATTTGCTCTTTAGTTTCAGCCTGTTGCTGAGCCTGCGTAGGAGCTTGAGCCTGTGTTTGCGAAAGATTCCCCAGGCCTAGAGATGCAAGGAATTGACCCGCCATTGCACCGGCCATAGCAGGAGTTGCTAAACACATATCATTGATCTTGTCAAACATAGAGTCATCAATGTAAAGCGTATCCCCTTTTTGGCTAAAGTTAAGCACAACAGCCTCACCTTTATAGGCGTTTTGGAAGAACAGCGCTTGACCTGTCTCTTCATCTTCTCTGTAGTTAGCACCTTGGATGCCCATGTACTGCTCTTTTTCAGCATCATCCATAGTTAGAGCGTATACGTACACTCTTGATCTCACGCCTGTCTTAGCGTTGAATTTTGGGTAATGATTTGTTAATTTACCTGTAATTTGTCCCATCTTGTTAAATTTTAAAGGGTTTGCTTAATGAATACACGGCAGACTCTCTGCGTGTAAGGTACCACACTCTGTGGATTTATATTAATTGAGACTAAGAATGGAGATAGTTGATAGAGTTTTTTTAAAAAAAAGCAAAAACAAAAACCCAGCACCAATGCGGGCTGAGTCTACTTGCTCCACGCGTGTAGTCCAAATCCTCTTTGTAAGAAGTGGCTTAAATGCTAGGTTTTTAAGAAATATACTCTTTAGAGGGGTGATTTTATGGTTGAGGTGATTTTAAGATCTCAGGGTTTATGCGGGTTAAGGCAACATTGCTCACCGGCTGGAGACAACTTTTTTAGGCGGCAATGTCACTTCTTAGATGACTTTCCTCCTTTGCCATTTCTGGCGCGGTTAACAGACCTTTTCTCTCTCACTGCTCCTCCGCCTTTCTTTTCAGACGCGTCATCCTTACTCCCCTTGGGAATGCCTAAATCTTTACGCAGCTTATTAGCATTAGCTCTGTATTTCTTTCTCTTAGCAGTACTATGATACTTCTTGTTGTATTCATTCTTCTTCTTCCTTGCCTCTGGATTAGCTGCAAAGTATTTGGCTGACTTAGATTTACCTGTAGACGTGCCTGCCTTCTTATTTCTTCTCTGTGGGACTTTCTTACTCATACTATAATATACAAAATAATTCTGAGTGTCTCTCTGGTTGATGCCTCTCCGTGCTGCCTCTGCCTCCGCGATGATAGTAAACATTTAAGAAACCGTAAAAAACAAACTCCTTCTACTGTGACACAAGGCATTTATAATTTCTATGAATAGGCAACCTATGCTTTTTACATTTCTTTAGCAACAAGTGAGTTACCTACTATGCAAAAACATTTATAAAGCGTTAGCATCTGCAAAAAAAGAGCCCCTAAGAGGGCCCTTCTTCTACATTAAGTTAAAGCAAATGCTAATAACAATGCTAATGCAATCAAGTTTATAGCTGTAACTTGTGCAGGTAATTTCATAAATAACTTTTTCATAATTGTGTGTATTTAAGGGTTTAAGGTTCAATTGCTTCACATTCTCCTACTATTTCATCATCTTGTTTATTGACGTAAAGATTTGTATAAACATATAGAGGTATCATTTTTAATAGAAAACCTCTATAATCTTCATAGTTATCTTCTCCTATAGGAAATAAAGAACCGTCCATACTATTAGGTGAGAAATAGAATTTCCACATTTCTCCATTAACAATAGCAATACCTTGTACAGGTTTGCAACTTGCTATACTTTTTGCAATATTTTTATCTAAACCGTAGCTAAAACAAGTGTTCTGATGAACTCTTTCATAGATGTTATCAGTAAGCATGATTTGTAAATTCATAATAAATAATTTTAAAGTTTATAATTCTGAAAGTTGAGGTTTTGCATCATCAATATGTCCGTCATGTTCAGGATATATTAAGTCAATGCCTTTATACATTACATTAGAACCGTCCTTTACTTGCATACCTTCATCTTCTTTATACCTATAGTATTCAGGGTGATTTGAATTGTATAATTTTTTATAAGCATTGTTTAAATGAGGAATTTTAGATAACCAATTAAGTGCTAAAGATTGAGAAACAGTGTCACATTTCTTAATTCTAACACCATATTCTTCAGTATAGTAGACTAAACTAAATTGAAGGTCATCTAACAACCTGTGACCTGCGTTAAGGTCAAGAAACTTTAATACATATCTTAAAGAATTTGAAGCATATAAAGGTGTTGGAAACATATCAGATTTAGCTGAAATAATGATATGTTCTTGAGAACCTTGAAAGTGAAATACGTTTTTTAACATGATAAATAATTTTAAAGTGAGTAAAAAGGGGCCTAAGCCCCTGTTAATTATGCAACATCTTCATCACTAATATCAGAAGTAGATTCAGCACCGTCTAAATCAGCTAAGTAAGCGTCAATAGTCATAGGCTTAGCGGCATAATCCTTAACAGCGGCCATATAGGCTTTTAAATCTCCATTACAGAAAGACTTAATTAATGCTAATTCAGAATGCATAGCGGAACCGTCAACTTTGGCATAAGTCTTGCCGTCCTTACCAGTTTCATAAACTAATGAGGCGCTATTGCCTGACCAAGTCTTTGTAGACGCCAATGGAATGCCCTCAAGTTCACGGTAATATTTACCCTGGTTTTCCTTGTAAGCTTCTAACTCCTCTGCCGTACCTTCTACAAAATACGTGTAGCTCTGCTCTCCGTTGAAATCTCTTGTTTTGTGAAATACTAAATTCATAGCGTTGTGAGTACAATGCCCTCCGGCTTTTAGTTAAACAATATATTTAGAACTATGCGTGGAGATAGTTGATTGAGTGCCTTTAGCTAAACATAGCCACTGAGTTACCCACTCCGTTGAGGATAGTCTGACTCCCTCTCTGCATTTACTATCATATTCTCCGTGTGCTTTTTACTATCATATTTCTCTGTGTGTGTAGGCTCTGTATTCTCTCTGTTGGTGCGTCCGCGTGTTGTGACGGTGTTGTTTATGTGTGTTTAAAAAAAAGAAAGAGGACATTGCTGTCCCCTTATTTGTTAATACATTTCACATAGATGTTGGTGATGTGCCAAGTCATCCACCTCATCAGGATTAAGATATGCAACATTAGGCAGAGGAATTTCATCATCTGTTGTAACAGCTGATATTCTACCCCAAGGATTATTCCTAATATGTTCCCTTAAGGTAATAGCATCATTAAGCTTTGTTGCTTTTGCTTTTTGAAGATCATAATCACTGTATACAATAAAGTATATAAGATTATCATTAATATGTTGCAGTTTATCATTTAAAATTTCCATAATTATTTATTTAACAGTTTAAAATCCCTTTGTATCTTCTCTAACGTGGTCAACTCCTGTTGCTTCTTCACGTACTTCTTCTTCAGCTTACCCGTTGCTAGGTTATACTTGTTAAGATTATGGAACTCATTAATCTTAGCTTGAATGTTCTTGTCTGTTGATGATACTAATTGTTTCATATGTTGTGTGTTTATGGGGCAACTTAATGCCCCTGATTAATATTATTTAAGTTTATGTTTTAATTTTCTATAAGCATAGCACAATACTATACCTGATATGATTAGCAATGGACCTGTCACATCCATTGCATCATTTACTAAATAACCTTCAGTCATAATCTATTTCTTTAAAGATTTATAATAAGGTTCTAACAGTGCGTAAGCTATAAAACCAAACACACCTATTAACATTAAGAACATGATGGATAACATTCCTTCATTGTGCTTTCCAAACATTGGAAAGATGCATGCTAATAAACTTAATACTGTGCCTATTACAGCACCCATACCCATAAGGATATCTAAAAACTTTTTCATAATTTATATTTTAAGATTAATATTGGAGATAGTTTAGCCCCCAATTTGAGGGCTATAAGATTTACATCTTACCAATTTGAGAAGAGATATCCGTGATTAAGATCTCGCTGATTAATATCTTCTTCAACCATATGATTAACTCTAGCACCTCTATAATACTGATCTAAATCAGTAGTATGAGGAGTCCTGTCATGTGTGCTAAACACAACATCAAGTTCATCAATAATTCCTTGAGATAATAACATCTCATCAATTCTACTAACTTCTTCATTGTAGAATTTATAATCAGCTTCTTGCTGAGCATTTAAATGTAGCATAGTACATATTTTTATGGGGCAAAGCCCCTGTTAATAATTAATTTTTAAGATTGTAAGTGGAGATAGTATAAGCCCCCTTAGAGAGGGCTATAACATCAGTATTTAACTTGGGTAAATACGTCCATATAATTCTCCGTCAACATGAACGTTGATGAATTCACCTCCTGGGCAATCCATTCCACTAGTCATTTCAACCCTACCTTCCCTGATAAACTGTTCCACTTTAGGATCATAGCTATCAGTAAATGCGTAAGAACGGTGATAAGCTTCAGCCTTAAGATGATTTTGTTCCTTCTTAAAGTGTGCATCAAGCTCTTCTATTTCTATGTCATCAGCCCATACAACACAATCAGGAGCTTCCACATGATCCTGTTCTACCCAGATAGACATTAACATATCTTCTAAGGCAGCTTCAGCATAATAAACCTCATCATTCATGACAGCATGCATACCTCTATCATTATCCAGATTCATGCATTGCATGCAGTCAATCATACCATATGACTCATCCAGATCATAATAATCATATTCATTATGTGATGAGCAACACTGACAAGTACCAAGAGTGTGAGGTTGCTTATCAACAAGATCTATGTCAGCGGCATACTCCTTACGTTGTCTCTCTAACGCGGTAATGTCCATTCTTAATCCTAATAGACAGTTATTCATTTCTTCATTCATTTTCATAGCATTTAATTTTTAGTTATTAATTATATATTATTTAAGATTATGAATGGAGATAGTTATTGCTAACATGGCTAAAACATAAAGCCAATGCCTAAAGTTTCCAAAATAAAGCATGCTTTTTGCCATGAGTTACCTGATTCATATACCCTTCCTGCGCAAGCAGGGGGGTGGGTTTCAATTTCAAAAGCTGGGGGGAGGGTGGAGCTGGGACCCCATATCTCACGCTATGTTACATACAATTCCGTAACCCTATTGCTGATATGAAAATAAATTAGTATTTTACTATAAACCAATATTCATAAGTTATGAGTGTATTATATAGAAGTTTAAAGTTGCCTTTATTTAATGCTGCTTATTCAGTTTTTGTTTCTAATAATTCTTTAGATTTAGCAGAATCTTTTGAGGAGGAGTTCCCGGATGTTATTATTCAGTGGACTGAGCATTGGGAGAACAGTGCGTCAGGTTTTAGTTATGTAACTAAGCATTCTCAAAAGGGTTTATTAGCTATTATTATTATTAAGGTTGGGAATGGCATTAATGATAAGGAGGCTTTGGGTTCCATAGTAGAGGAGTGTACTAGGGTGGCTTGGGACATTTTAGATTCGTATCATATTGTTTTGGACAATGATAACCATGAGATTTATCCTCATGTTGTTAAGGAGTTGGTTACTAGTGTTAAAGGTGTTGTTGATGATTTTACAATTAAGTACGGAGATTTGGGAGAAATGTAATTTTTTATTTATATATTTAGACTTGTTGTTTGCACTTTTCCAGATATGTGTGTTTAGAATTTAAAACCACTTGTTGTTAATTCAGCGGGTGGTTTTTTCATTTTTACAAAATCCTATTGTCTAAACAGTTAAAAATGTGTATATTATATTGAACAGTTTATTTATATATATAGAAGCTTATGTTAGGAAATGGTAACAAAAAACAGGGCAATAAAGGGAGTGGTTACGCTTATGAGTATGGAGTATTAAAAGCTCTAAACAATCAGCTTAAAGCTCTTCAAGGCATTAGTTCTGATACTGATGGTTTGGCTCAGGAAAGTACTTTGCTTTCCGTTCTCAATGCTATCTTAGATGGTAATCAAGATATAGAAGTATTATTAGTAAGAGATAAAGGGAATAATGATCAGGTTATTCAACAGGTAACTGATTATACTCAAAGTCCTCCAGTAGTATTATACAAAGATGTCAATGGAAATGATTACACACCAGTTGGTCCTTTAGAATACATTGATACGGCTGGTGTTTTAAATTTGATTCTTGCTGAAGTAACGGGAGTTGCTAAAGAAAATACTCAATTGCAAGTTGAGGTTAACACTGGAAACCTTAATAGTCAAGCAAGAACACAAACTAAACTCAACACTTCTACCGCGGGTCTTATACCTTCAGGAACTTTGAATGGTACTTTGATGAACATTGGTGAAGAAGATGGCCTTTTTGATGGGATTGTTATTCCACCGGGAGTAGCTATTTCATGGGGTGGTGTTGGAATGCGTGATACATATGATGAAATGCCTTATGATCCAACTACAGGCGGTACTAGTTTTTTAATTGAATATACTGTATAGTCATGGGAGGAAAAGGAAACATAACAAGATCGCTGCCTACTAATCAGTACTTGGCGGCACTTAAAGCAAATAATCCTAGCAAGACAAATGTCTTTGTTACAATGTTAGATTTGACAACCTCTATAGGGGGTTTAACTCTTGATGAGGTTCTTAAGAAAGGTAACAGAGCTGTATCTAAACCTATTAGTATTGCTAGAAATAATAAACTTGGTTTTGGTGATGATGGTGATAAAGATGATCCTATAAATTATATAGCTTTAGATGATCAGGGTAACTTGGATGTTTATGTAGATGCCGGATTGGTTCAATTTTTAAACAATGCTTTTTATGTTGGTGACAGTCAGACAAATAATCATTCTAAAATTGAGGGGACGTTTACAGCGGGTAGGACACAAACATTGCCAGATAAAGATGGTACTTTTGCAATGCTTAGTGATGTCCAAGAGGGTATACAAGCTTCAGAATCTGTTTTACTAAACACTAACCCAGCTATTTATGCTGATGGTGCTCAAGGATCTATTGATCCAGCAGGAGGAGTAAGCGGATGGTACTATAAAAATGATGGCCAAAATAAAATTAACTGGTATTATGTAGTAAACAGTAGTGGTAATGCAATGCCTTTATCTTCTATAAAAGGTATGTATGCTTTAATACGTCCTGTGGTAGCAATGCAGCCGTATTTTAACATATACACTCAAAGAGAATTTGATGGTCAAGATGCTGGGACATTTTATAGATCTAGGATAACCTATAATACTAATAACGTATTAGATGCATATGTAGGACAACCGGTGTTGTTATATTGGGGTGAAGATCCTGATGTATATACTAATATTCCTCATGTTGAAATGACTAAGGAAGAGTTCAGTTCTGTAGGACCTCAAGCACCAAGTGAAGAAGTATCAACGGGAACTTTGTCTACATCAAGTAATTCAACCGTAGGGTTGTATGAATTTACAGTTTCTAACTTAGGTTATTTATATGGTGATGAAAGAATAGATCATATACTTGTTGCTGTTACAGAAGCTGCTAATAATTTATCATTTGAAAATGGTTTAGAAGAAGATACCTTAACTAACACTGTTAGATCTGGTGGAAAGTTGAACAGAAATACTTCTTTGCTTTTAGAAGGATATAATTATGAAACAACAGGTACTGGTACAGAAGAAATATCACATATAGGTCAACAGTTATACCGAGTAGTAACTCCCAATGGGGGTGTTGTTTTTGGTGGTCAAGCTAACTTTCAAGTAACTAATCAGAATGGTCAAATTGGATTTTTAGGATTTGATGAATTCCTTATTAGTTCTACTAATTCAAATATTGCTTTAAGAGGAATTAGGTATTATTTAGATGATACATTACAATGGAATTCATCTACTCCAGATGAGATGATCCCTTCTAAAGGTTATGTTGACAGACATAATGCTTATACCATATCTTTAGGAAGAAGAGGTAATCTTAATATAGGTAACTATATGAGGACTTCAGCTAATGTTAACATGAATTCTACAAGCGGTGCTGTGGTAGGAGCTAAGAGTTTACTAGTTGGAGTATCTATTAAAATTCAAAGTAATGATTTTCCTGGTGATAACTACACAATAAGAATAAGCGTTTTAAATACAGATGGAACTGTAAAAAGAACTAGCTATTACACAATTAATGAAGTTGGAATACCTTATGTAGCAAATTTATTAGGAACTTCAACAACGGTTGTTGAGATGGGGCAAATGATCACAGTACAATTTGTAAACTTTGGAGCAACTACGCCAGTAACAACTTTAAGAAATGCTGAGGTTTCTTTACAATTTCAAAAAATACAATAATATGGGACTTGTAAACTTATATATTAAAAACACAAGCGGACAAAGTATAGACGCTTTTGACAATGTTCAATGGCCATACTTTGATGTAGATGCTGTAGAAGCTCTTGATTCAGATGGTAAATTTAAACAAAACCAAGTAATAGATTTATATTCTATTAATAGTAAAAATACAGTAAGCGGTAGTATTGTTTTAGCGGAATTAATTCAAGCAGAGCTTATAAAAGTAATTGATGTTGATAAAGTTACTGAATTATCAATAACAGATGGATTAAAGCGTATACAGTTTATACGTCCTGCTGATGTAGTAGATGATTTATCTTCTAATGATGTCAGTCTACCATTGTCTGCTAATCAAGGTAAACTTTTACATTTAAGAATTCTTGCTTTAGAAAATCAAGAAACTTATGTTGAAACAGGTCTTCAAGGTGGCGGTAATTACATGATTCAAAAAAATCAAAACACGTTTATATTGCAAGGAGCTCCTAGCTCTGCGGCAACAATGCGTTTACCAAATGCTCAGGGTAATACTCAAATGTTAGGAGTAAGTGATGCAGGTTGGTATGTTACAGTAATTAACACTAATGAGTTTACAGGAGTTATATATCTGCAATATGGTGGAGGGTTTGATTATTATACTGTTCAGCCAGACAGCTTTATTAGGGTAACGTGGAATGGAAGTTCTTATGACGTAACCCAATCAGGAATTAATGCTAGAAGTTTAAACTTTCAAACTTTAGAAGAAAGATTTGCTCCTAAGCAGATAGATTTTACAAATGAATTAAGTGTAATTGTTACACATGATAAAGGATATATACCATTAACAGAAGTATGGGTTGAAGATGGAAATCAAGTTTTAGTAAGAGCTGATGTTCACATATCTCATGACTGGGTAAATAAAAATAGTTTTGAAGTGGTTTTTGGAGCATTAAGCACAGGAAAAATATTATACCGTTAAACAATAAAAATAAATAAAAATGACACAAGTAATTAAACCTAATTTTTTAGGTAAGGACATGAATAATCTTCCTATAAATGATGTGAAGAAAATTCAATTAAATCAAGATGCAGCAGCAAATGATGAGGCAACAAGATTAAGCCAGGTTTTATCTGAAGCCGCGGCAGCTGTACAAGCAGCATTAGTAAGTACCGGAGGACAAGCAAGTGCAACAACTGCATTTACTTCTGCAAGTTTAGTTAGTATGTTAGCTGCTAAACAAGATAACTTAAGTATCCATGCTGACTCTACAGCATATGCTGAGTTAGTGGGGACTCAGTTAAAATTTAAACAACTTTTAATTAGCAAGCCTTATGTTGATTCATCAAGTGCAACGTTAGCTGATTATTTAGTTGCAAATCCATCTAATGATTTAGCAGAGGGTGATGTGTTAATTTTGACTCAAGCTACAACCAATCAGCAAAGAACTTGGATGCATAATGGTGGTACTGCAGGTGATGCTACTGATTTTACTCAGTTGGTTACTGACTACAATGAGGCATCTATTAGAGCTATGTTTTCACAAGGAAGTTTTATTTCTTATGATGTAGCATCTGGAGTTATTGCTGTAGATACAGGAAACGCTGTTGGAAAATTAGGAGCGCATAGTTTACCAGTTGACACTAATGAGTTTACAACTATTACAGCCGCTACAACGTTGGCAGCTTTAAAAGCATTAGAGGCTTTAATTGTGCAAGTAGATACAAATGCTACAGGAGGTACTAATACTTTATCATTAAGACTAGATAATTTATCAGGAGTTTCTGGAAGTAATTTAGGATCTTTTGCAGGACTGTTTAGCAATAGTACTTCTATTAAAGTTGTATTAACTGAATCTGAAGCAGCTCATGTAGCAGCAACTTCTGACAGAGCTTTAATTAGAACTCAATTTGCAGCAGCAGATTCATCATTAGATTCAAAAATTGATACTGAAATTGCAGCCAGAATTGCAGCAGTTACTGCTGAACAAAATGCTAGAGTTGCTGCTGATAGTGCTTTAGGGTTAAGAATAGATTCTGCAGACGCAGCTATTATTGCAGAGACTACTAGAGCAAGCAATGCAGAAAACGCATTAGATGCTAGATTAGATACTGTAGAAGGTGATGATGCTACAGTAGGTTCTATAGCAAAAGCTGAAAAAGACGCTAAAGATTTTGCTACTTCTGCTGTTGCAGGTGAGGCTTCTTTAAGAACTGCAGCTGATGCCAATTTACAATCTCAAATAGATGCTTTACAAGGGTCTGCTATATATAGAGGTTATATAGATGCTTCTGGAGTTATTGTACATAAAGATACTTCTGATGCAAACCACGGTAGAGCATTTGAAGATGTAGCTTTAGCTGAAGGAGATATATATAGAGTTCAATCAGGTTCTACAGTAGTTACAATTACATTTGGGGATTCTTCTACTATTGAAGTTACTACAGGTGATTCAGTATTAGGACTTGCTGACGCAGCAACAACTAACGCTGTAGCTACAAACTTTCATAAGTTAGATAACACAGAATCTGAAGATCTTTTAAGAGAAGGACAATTAGATTCTACACACTTAGAAAGAGTAGGTGGAGTTATTAGAGTTAAAGCTGATTCATTAACTAGAGCGTTTTTAGCACAAGCTGTTAAAGATGATTTAGATGATAAAGTTTCTTTAACTACAGCTAATGCTCACACATCTTTCAAAAATACACACGCTGTTACTGATGCCACTACCGGTGCTGTAGGAGGTACGCAGATTATTTACAGATCTTTAGACAGTACTAATACAGGAGCTGGATTAGGTACTAGAAGAATGTATTTAGATATCCATAAGTTTTATGGTAACGGATCAGGAAATCCTCTAGCACCAGATCAGGCTGTAGTAAGGACTCAAGAAATGGAGCAACACGGTAATCCTCAAGATTTTTCTGTAAATATTGTTACAGACAACGCTGAGATGAATCATCATGTAAGTACAGCTAAAACTAATTCTGCAGCTAGAACATCTATTACTACTGGAGCTCACGCTGGTATTTCTACTGGACATACTGCTTCTGCAAGTGGTTCTACTTTACAGAATATTGGTAATTTAGCTCATGCTGAAGATGCAGGTGTAGCTTCTGATGTTGGTCAGCATTCAGTATTATCTCAAGGAGATCTTACAGCATTTGCTGCTTATTTAGCTGTTAATCCAGTTGCTATTGGAGGTCTTCCAGTTGCTGCTGCACATGTTGCTGATGCAAGACATGCTACTGCAGGTTACGCGCACGTATCTTTAGGTAGACCATCTTATTTTGATCCTGCTCAACCTCTTACTATTCCTAGTTCTAGTGTTGCTGGTTCTACAGATGCTTCTCCAGTTAGTTTAGCTGATGTAAAAGCAAAAGAAGATGACGGAACATTTGACATTGGTGCAGGTTCTGAAGCTTCTCCAACTACAGTTACTTATACTCATAATTTAAACAGTAAGAAAGTTGTTGTTGACCTTTGGTTAAATGATGAAAGAGTTACTGATGCATTTGGTATTAAGAAAACTTTAAACGGATTGGAAATTACTAATACTTCAGCAGTTGCTATGACAGGTGTAGAAGTTATTGTAATAAAACTATCTTAAAATAACTATTTTTATAGGGGAGTTTAAAAGCTCCCTTATAATTATTTAAAAACATTATCATGATAAAAGAAGTAATAGAGTACATACATTCTTTAGATTTATCACCTTTTATAACGGGTTTACTTACTTTAATAGTAGGTCTTTCTTATAAGTTTAGGGATAACATTTATTACATATTAAATAATAGAGTTTTAAGTTTAAAAGCAAGCTTAGAATGTCATGATTTGTTTTCCACTATAGATGTGCTACGGGAAATTGATTTAAAAAATATACACTTTGTAAAAAGTCTACCAAAAACAAAAATATTTAGAGATTTTATGGTTGCTAAATTTAACGCAATAGAAAATGCTTCAAGATTGATAGTGACTGAAAAGTATTATAAAAAAAATGAAATTGAATTTTCTACAGACATAAAAAAAATAATTACAACTATTGTTAAAGAATACACTGAAGTTGCACATTATACATTTATTCAAAAAGGCCTAACTAAAGAACAAGCAGAACATGTAATAGATATGTTTAACAGTTGGCATGAAGACACTGTAAGAAGTGTAATTAGCAGAACAGAATCAATATTAGAAAACAATTTTTACACTACAAATTTTCAAAAAACAGTAGCAATATTTGAAGTATTTGCAATGGCATCCGAATTAACTCTTTCTGATGGAGTTAAATCTTTTGAAAAATTAAATGGGTATTTTGATACTGTTAAATATGATTAGATAATGGAAGAACAAAACAAAAGCATAAAAGAAAGAATTGTAGATATGATTCTTGATAACGGTATAGCAATTACGCTAACGGTAGCTTTTTGTATTTTTCTTTATTATGTAATGCATCAACAACAAGAGTTTGAAAGCCAACTCTTCATAAAGGCTTTAGAAGAACAAAAATCTTACAACAGGGATCTCCTGGATGAATTAATAGACTGTCTCAAAAAGTAAACCTTTGATATTTAAATATATTTTAGTTATATTCAATATATAAACTAACAATATTTATTATGTCAGAAAGTGTAAAGACAGGAAAAAAAATACCTTCAGATCAAGAATTACAAAAAAGAGCAATGCTATTAAAAGATCATTATAAATCTGAAAATGCGTTGTTGTCTTTTGAAAAAGAAAATGCGGTATTATTAGCTGATATTGAAGAGGCTAAGTATAAAGAAATGCTTTTTAAAGTAAAAACGGCAGAGCTTTATAGTCAAATGCAAGACATGCAACACAAAAATGCTAAAACTACAGAAGAAGATGTTAAATAAAAAAACAATTAAACAAGTACAAGAAGCTTTAAATTTAGTTGCAGACGGTATTGCGGGACCTAAAACTAGAGCTGCAGTATTACGTTTTCAACAATCAGAAAACCTAGTTGCAGACGGTATAATAGGAAGAAAAACTTTAGAAGCTTTAGGTATTCTTGATTCTGATACTAAATCTAATGGTGTAATTGTAACAGAAGAAGGTCTTAAAATAATAAAAAATCACATGCCTAGTGATGAGTATATTAGCTATGATCAACCTATAGTAAATGATTATTTGTTTTTACACACTACTTTTGGATGGGAAAATCCGTTTAATCAAATACACGGTTGGGCTAATGATAAAAGAGGTTGTGTAGGTACAGAATTTGTAGTAGGTGGACAAAACATTAAAACAGGAGATGATACTTATGACGGTGTAGTTTTACAAGCATTCCCTGAAGGGTCACAAGGATGGCATTTAGGAAACACGGGATCTTACTATATGAATAGACATTCTGTAGGAATTGAGTTATGTAATTTTGGATACTTAAATGAATATAATAGAAACTGGGTAAATGTAAAAGCTGCAGAAAACCAAATAGCAGAATGTTTATTTAGAGGTTATAATAAGTATCATAAAATATCTAATGATCAGTTAAAATCTACAAAAAAACTTATTGAATATATAGCATCTAGAGATTCTATAGATGTTACTAAAGGTTTGATTCATTGGATAAATACTCAAGGAGTAGAAAAAGCTTTTGAATTTCAACAAGAAGCTTATGAAGGTAAAGTAAAAGGATTGTTAAGTCATAGTAACGTTAGAAAAGATAAGGAGGATATTCATCCTCAAGATGAACTTATTGATATGTTGTTGAGTATATAAAGTTAAATATTATGGAAGCCAACTTAGTACAAAAAAAAGTGATTATAGGACGTAAAGAAGTAATTAAATATCAACTTCTTACTTATTGTTTTTTAGAAAAAATACAGTTAAGCAATAATGAATTAGAATGCTTAACCCACCTGGGTCTAAATGGGGAAAGTGAACTGTCTAGTTTTTGCAAAACCGCTGTAAAAAACAACATATTTAAAACAGCACAGACGGTAAGAAACTTCTTAAACAAAGCCTCTAAAAAGAACTTAATATTAAAAACAGGTGATACAAAAAAACTTATAAACTTAACACCTGATTTAAAAGTTCAAACAGAAGGAAATATAATTTTAGATTATAAAATAATACATGTTACCAAAGAAAAGTAAAGATCATATAAAACCTGTTGCGGAAAAGCTAGGATTAGATTCTAATCTAGTTAGTGATGCCGTAGCTTTTTATTATAAAACTTTAAGAAAGTCTTTAAGTCATTTAGATCACTATAACATAATGGTAGAAAACCTTGGGACTTTTAAAATTAAAGAAAGATCAATACCTAAAATTGTAATAAAATATACTGAACAATTAAGTTATTTAAAGTCAGATACTTTTCAACAAATGTCTATTAGAAAAGATATTGAAATTAAATTAGAACGTATATTAAATTTACAACAAGATATTAAAGAGGAAAAAGAACGTAAAGAAGAATTTATAAAAAACAAACAACATGGGAACACTGGGAAAGATTTGGAAAGCTAGAAAAGAAATATTAGAAGGAGTTGTTAACTCTGTAAAAAAAGATGAGTTTGTAGAAACTGTAGCTGAGTACAGAATGAAAATATGTAATACATGTGAATACAAAGGTGATGATTGCGCAGTTCCTGGGACAGGACCTTGTTGTGGAGCATGTGGGTGCAGTTTAGCTTTTAAAACTAGATCTTTATCAACAGTTTGCGGAGCTATGGAAAAAGGTGAAGATCCTAAATGGTTACCTGTTTTATCACAAGAAGATGAGGATGAATTAAATAATAAAGTCAAAGAAGGTAAAAATGATGAATGACAAATTATGATGCAAAACACTTTTTTAATAAACATGGTAATAGAATAATTAGACATTTTTGGGAAAACTATATGAATGGGGACATAAAAGATTTTGAAACCTATTTCCATAAAGATGAATATTCTAAAAAACTGTTTTTAAGAAACGCAGAAGATCAATCTGAGTTCCATCTAGAAAAAGGATGGATAACTGATAAAGAACATCAGTCTATAAAAGACATGCTTTATTCTTCTGATACAGAAGCAGTAATTTTGGGAATAGAATTAATAGCAGCAAAACAAAAAGAAAACAACATATGAAATTACAATTTGACGCAGTAGAACATAAATATACAACGCTAAATAAACCTGAAGATGTTTGGACTAGTGTAACTTCCCTTATTAGTAAATTTAAAGCACCTTTTGATAAATTAGCTGTAGCAAAAAAAAGCGTAAAAAAGAAAAACAGCAAATGGTACGGAATGAAGCCTGAAGAGGTAATAAAAGTTTGGGATAATGAAACTAACAGAGCTTTAACTTTAGGTAGTTGGTATCATGACCAAAGAGAAGAACAGTTATTAGCATGTAATACACTAGAGCGCCACGGTAAAGCTTTGGATATCATGAAACCTATAACAGACGGTGATATAAAACTTTCTCCTGATCAAAATGTAACTGATGGTATTTATCCAGAACATTTGGTGTATTTAAGGTCTGCAAAAATATGTGGACAAGCAGATAGGGTTGAAATTGTTAACGGTGTAGTTAATATTTATGATTACAAGACAAATAAAGAAATAAAAACAGAACCTTATGTAAATTGGGAAGGTGTTAGAAGCACATTAAATTCTCCTTTAGAACATATAGATGACTGTAACCTTATGCACTATGCATTGCAACTTAGTTGTTATATGTATATGATAATGAAGCATAACCATAATTTGAAACCGGGTGTTTTAGAGATTCATCATATAGTTTTTGAAGTAGAGTCTTATGATGAACACGGTTACCCAATAACTGCTACTGATGATAGAGGAGAGCCTATTGTAAAAGAAGTAGTTCCTTATGAATTACCTTATTTAAGAAAAGAAGTAATAGCTATGATAAACCATTTAAAAAAATAACCAATGATAAAATTATTTGAACTTGAAGGAGATGGTATAGTCCCATCAGAACATTGTTACAATATAAAATGGCTTAAGGCCATAATTGATGAGTACCCTGATAATTATATAAATATTTTCTCTTACATTTTCTATATGGCATGTACTTCTAAAGAGAACCCTTATTTTAATACTGCTGTTGATGAAAGAGAAGAATTAATATTTAGAGCAGTTGAACAAAATTTTTCTACAGAGGATGATCTTATAGTTGATGCGCTAGAAAATGCTATAACTCTTTATGAAACACCTACTGTTAGAGCATATAAATCAGTATCTATTCTTTTAGATAATATAGGTTTATATATGAGGACAGCAACCATATCAGCAGGAAGAGATGGTAATATTACGGCTTTAGTAAATACTGCAGATAAATTTGATAAACTTAGAAAATCATTTAAAGGTGTAGCTAAAGACTTAGATGAAGAAAATCAATCAAGAGTAAGAGGTGGTCAAAACCTTGGATATGATCAAATTTAATAATTATGATATTACCTGATTTTTATAAAAAAATACCAACTTGGGATAACGGAACATGGGGTTATACTGAAATACATAGTCTTGAAGAATACCGTGCTTTCTTAAAATCCCATTTTAAAGTTCCTGGAGAATATGATTATGATGAAAGCTCATTGCTTTTTAATGAACAGGCTAGAAATTTTGAAAAACAGGGATATTATAATGCGGATCCACCCTTCAGTAAAAATTATATAAAGTATTGGGATTTTGAAAAAGAAAAATCAATAAACGGGTGCTTGTTTATAAATAAAGATAAGAGTTGGTTTCTTCCTAGAGATTACTATTTCTGGATTAACTTTCTAAAAATTTATAATAAACTTTTAAAGAAGTTTGAGTTTCCTTCTGTTTGGGATGTGCAATTACATATGGCTTTATATGAAGAACTAGCTGAGGCTCATTACCTACATGCTTCTATAACTAAAAAGCGTCAGATAGCTTCTTCTTATTTCCATATGGCAAAATGTATTAATAGGGTGTGGTTTGATGAGGGGGCTATTATAAAAATAGGAGCTTCTCTTAAAGATTATATTAATTTAGCAGGTTCTTGGAAATTTTTAGATGAGTATAGGTCTCACTTAAATAGACACACTGCTTGGTACCGTCCTTTAAATCCTGGTAAACCTTTAGACTGGATGCAAAAGATTGAAGAAACTGTAAACGGAAGAACTACAGATATTGGTACAAAAGCTTCTATGACAGGTATGTCTTTTGAACAAACTGCAACAAAAGGGGTAGGGGGACCATGTTCTATATTCTTTTATGAAGAGGCGGGAGTAGCTCCAACTATGGACAAAACATTTGAGTTTATACGTCCAGCAATGCAGGCAGGTGATTTTACTACAGGATTGTTTATTGCAGCAGGATCTGTAGGGGAATTAAAAGATTGTGATCCACTAAAAGAGATGACAATGAATCCTTTAGCAAATGACATTTATCCTGTAGAAACTGATTTAATAGATGAGACTGGAGTAAAAGGGTTGTCAGGGTTATTTATACCTGAACATTGGGCAATGCCTCCTTACATAGATGATTATGGAAATTCTATGGTAGAAGAAGCTTTGGAAGCTCTTAATGCTAAAATAGAAGGTTGGAGAGATAAACTAAATCCAACTTTATTTCAATACAGGGTGTCTCAGCATCCAAGAAACATTAAAGAAGCATTTGCCTATAGAGATCAATCTCTATTTCCTACAAATCTGATACATGATAATGAAAGACGTATAAAAGATAAAGATTACCCTTTCTATATGGTAGATTTAAAGGAAGATGCTAATGGAGCTATAGTTGTAAAGAAAACTACTAAACCTCCTATAGATACTTTTCCTATAAAACTTAATCAAGAAGATAAATCAGGCTCTATACAGATATGGGAAGCTCCATCTAAAAATCCAAAATTTGGAGAATACCTGGCTTCTATTGATCCCGTGGGTGAAGGTAAAACAACAACATCAGAATCTTTATGTTCTATATATGTTTACCGTACTGCAACTAAAGTACAAAGAACAACTTCTCAAGGTGTAGAAAATTTCATAGAGGGTGATAAAGTTGTAGCAGCTTGGTGTGGTAGGTATGATGACATTAATGAAACTCACAAAAGGTTAAGACTAATAATAGAATATTATAATGCTTACACTTTAGTAGAAAATAACATATCTTTGTTTATAAGATACATGATTGGATTACACAAGCAAAAATATTTAGTTCCTAAAAGTGATATGATCTTTTTAAAGGAAGCTAAATCTAACATGAGTGTGTATCAAGATTATGGTTGGAAAAATACAGGAACTTTATTTAAAGAGCATATGCTTAATTATTTAATAGAGTTTTTAAAAGAAGTTATATATCATGAAACTGATGAAGATGGTGTAATAACAAAAAGAGTTTATGGTATAAGTAGAATACCTGATCAAATGGCCATGACAGAAATGTTAGCATATAGAGATGGAGTCAATGTGGATAGACTTGTATCATTAACAGCATTAATAGCCTTTGCAAAACTTAGAGAATCCAATGTTACAAAAGAAGTCAGAATAGAGGATACAACATCCCGCAACTTGGATAATCCGCAGAATTTCAGTAAATTAAATAGTACAGGCTTCCGTAATATAGGTAGAAATAGAAGCGGTATGGGTAATTCAAAATCAAGAAGTGCATTTAAACGTATTAAGTAATGAAAATATATAACGCATTAGACCTTAAGAAAGGAGCCAAAGTTAAAAAGAATAGATTGTGGAGTGTTTCTCAACCTTTACAATTTTTACCTTTAAAAGAAAAAGATCAAGAATGGTGTGCCTGGAATTTAGACTGGTTAGAGTTTAACGGTTTAAAACAAATTAGACATAACCAAAGGCGTATAATGAAAAATTATAAGCTTGCAAATGGTCAAATAGATAAGTCAGATTATATAGCAGAATCTAACAATGAGATGAAAGACATTGTAGAAGAGCTTGCAACTAGTGATGAATTAGAAGCTTTAGAGTTAAAGTTTTATCCTATTGTGCCTAATATTGTAAATACCCTGGTTGCAGAATTTGCTAAACGTGATAAAAGAGTAACTTTCCGCTCTGTAGATCCTTACAGTCATAATGAAATTTTAGAACGTAAGAGAGCAGAGATAGAAAGCTATTTGGTAGGAAAAGCTGAGAAAAAAATTCAACAAAGAATGATGGAAATGGGTGTTGATTTAAACAGCCCTGAAGGACAGCAACAAATGCAGGAGCAGACTAGTCCTGAAAATATTAGAAATCTACCAGAAATAAATGAGTTTTATTCTAAAAAGTATGAAGTCATTGCTGAAAAATGGGCTACTAAACAGTACAATATAGATGAGCAAAGATTTAGAATGGATGAGCTAGAAGAAAGAGCTTTCCGTGATAAGCTTATTACTGATAGAGAGTTCTGGCATTTCAACATGTATGAGGATGATTACACTTTAGAGTTATGGAATCCGGCTACTACATTCTACCATAAGTCTCCAAAAATTAGGTATATGTCTGATGCTAACTTTATAGGTAATATAGAGATGATGACTGCTGCAGACATTATTGACACATACGGTTGGAGAATGAATGAAGAACAGTTAGAATCTTTACAACAGATTTATCCAAGTAAAACTCCGGGAATGGCAACAGGAGGATATCAAAATGATGGATATTATTATGATGCTACTAAATCTCATGCATGGAACACAGGTTCTCCTTCATTAGCTATGAGGCAATATACGGCGTTTAATGATGCTTACGTAAATAATAACAATGATGCTATTAGGCAAATATTAGAGCAGTCAGAAGATTCATATTTTGCTAATGAAAATTTATTTAGAGTTACAACAGCATATTGGAAGTCTCAAAGAAAAATAGGACATTTAACCAAAGTTCATGAAAACGGTGTAGTAACAACTAAAATTATTACAGAAGAATATGATATTACTGACAAGCCAATATACAACACAAGTTTAATAAAAAATAAAACACCGCGTAATTTAGTTTTTGGTGAGCATGTAGAATGGGTGTGGATTAATCAAACTTATGGAGGAATTAAGATAGGGCCTAATGCTCCTACTTTTTTAGGAATGGAAAACTCTTCAGGTGTAAACCCTATTTATTTAGGTATTAATCAGAATCAAATCAAACCTCTTAAGTTTCAATTCAAAGGAGATAATACGCAATATGGATGTAAACTACCTGTAGAAGGAAGAGTTTTTTCTGATAGAAATACTAAATCAGCATCATTAGTAGATTCATTAAAGCCTTTTCAAATTGGTTATAACATTGTAAATAATCAAACGGCAGACATACTTATTGATGAAATAGGTACTGTAGTAATGCTTGATCAAAATACTTTACCAAAGCATTCACTTGGAGAAGATTGGGGGAAAGGAAACTTAGCTAAGGCCTATGTTGCAATGAAAGATTTTAGCATGTTGCCGTTGGACACCTCTATAGCGAATACAGAGAATGCATTAAACTTTAATCATTTTCAACAATTAGACTTGTCTCAAACTCAGAGACTTATGTCTAGAATACAATTATCTAATTACTTTAAACAAGAAGCTTATCAGTTAGTTGGAGTTAGCCCACAAAGAATGGGACAACCTTTAGGTAATCATGTATCAGCTACAGAAGCTGAGCAAACTCAGGTAGGATCTTATGCACAAACTGAAATGCATTTTATAGAGCACTCTGAACAGCTAATGCCAAGAGTTCATGAAATGAGAACAAACCTTGCCCAATGGTATGGTTCTACAAAACCATCATTGAGAATACAGTATACTACCACTTTAGATGAGAAGGTTAATTTAGAAATAAACGGTACTGATATTTTATTAGCAGATATTAATGTATTTATTACTGCTAAAGCAAATGCTAGAGCTTTACTGGAGCAAATGAAACAATTAGCTGTACAAAACAATACGGCAGGAGCTTCTATATATGATTTAGGTCAGATAATGAAAGCAGACTCAGTAGGAACTTTAGGAGTTGCTCTTAAAACTGCGGAAGCTAAGACACAACAGCAAATGCAAGAACAAAGAGCTCATGAACAAGAAATGGCTAATAAACAATTGCAACAAGCTGAGCAAGAAAAAGCAATGGAGCTTGATCATGAAACAAAAGAAAATGAAAAAGATAGAAGAAGAGATCTTATGGTTGCAGAAATTAAAGCCAGTGGATTTGGAGCTATGCAAGATATAAATGAAAACAATCAGTCTGACTTTATAGATAACATGACTAAGATAAAGCAAACAGAGCAGTATCAAGAGACTATTGACATTCAAAGAGATAAGGCTAGCAGCTCTATAAAAAATGATAATGCTAAAGTGGCTTTAAAACAAGAAGAGCTTAAGCTTAAAAGAGAAAGAATGGCTGCGGATATTGAAATAGCAAAAGAAAACAAAAATCAATATGATGTGAGAGCAAAAAAACCTGATAAGAAAGATTAAAAATTATCTATAGCCATATGTTGCAAAAATACTTTAATAAACACAGGCTATAGACAAACTTATTAGATTTAAATTATTTAATTTGTGTATATTATAATAGAGACGTTTAATTAAAACCAACATTAAAATGGATCCGGAAAAAAAAGAAACAACAACTGTACAAAAAGTAGAAGTTGATTTAAATGAAATTTTAGGAACAGGAGTAGAGCAGGTTATGACACCTGAAGACAGTAGTAAAAAGGAAGAAAAAAAGAAAACAATCTTTTCCCCAATTACTGTAGATACTGAGTTCTTAAATGAAGACTTAAGTAAAAATAAAGAAGTTGATGATGTTACTAAAACAGAAAATAAAATAACTGAAGAGACTAGTGAAGAGGTTAATAAGCCGCTTTCAAATTCAGAAGTAAAAGATGTTTTAGATATACCTTCAAAAGAGGAGGTAGAAAATGATTTACAGGATTTAGAAGATTTAAAGAATAAAGGTGGTAGACCTTCTGCTTTAGTTAGTGCTGCAAAAAGCATGATTGAAAAAGGAACTTTAATGCCTTTTGATGATGATAAAAAGCTTGAAGATTATACTGCTGCAGATTTTGAAGAGTTAATTGAAGCTAACTTTTCTAATGCTCAGCAAGGATATTTGGAAGAGTTGCCAAAACAATTTATAAATTCTTTACCTGATGAGATGAAACAAGCTTATGAGTATATTGCTCAAGGAGGTAAAGATTTAAAGGGAATGTTTGCGGCGCTATCTGCCTCTACGGAGATCAGAGACCTAGATCCAAAAAAAGAAAAGGATGCTAAGAATATAATTAGAACATATTTAAATGCTACTAATTATGGTACTCCAGATGAAATAGAAGATGAGATTTACTCATTAGAAGATAGAGGTGATTTAGAAAAGAAAGCTAATCAATTTCACCCAAAGCTTGATGCTATGAAAGAACGTGTTGTTCAAGATAGGATCAGACAACAAGAAGAGTATACAAAGATGAGACAAGTAGAGTCTCAAAAGTACGTTGACAATTTATATAAGACGTTAGATAAAGGAGAACTTAACGGTATTCCTTTAGATAACAAAACACAAAATATGCTTTATGCAGGTTTGGTTCAATCTAATTATCCTTCTCAAACAGGTGAAAACACTAACATGTTAGGACACTTATTAGAGAAATATCAATGGCAAGAACCAAGACATGATTTAATTGCAGAAGCTCTTTGGTTATTAGCAGATCCTGATGGTTATAAAGCTAACTTTAAAAATCAGGTAAGTAATGATGTAAATCAAGAAACGCTAAGAACTTTAAAAACAGAGCAAAATAGTAAAACTGCAAATGGTCATGTTGAACAAAGTGTTCAAAGAAACAGAGCACCAAAAAGAACTGTTCAGAGACCAAGCAAAAGCTTTTTTAAGCGTTAATTAATAAACAATAAAAATAAATAATATGAGCACACCAGTTTTGAACAATGGGTTGTTTTTGAGAGATACTCAATATGCAGCTAGTTCCCACGTTGATTCATATCACTTAAGCAGCCTTTTAGGAGATGCAGAGCCTACTGACATGGGACCTGTTGACATTTGGGCGCAGACACAAAAGGTAGAAATGCCTTTATATCAAATGTCTAGCTTTGGTGGTAAGAACATTATTGAAGTAGACAATGTAAGAGGAGAATGGAAATGGCAAACGCCTATTCAACAAGATCTTCCGTATATTGTTGAAGATATTGAACCAGGAAATACTGCAAAAGGTATTGATGGAACCTACTTTAAAATTAAATTAAGTAGAAGAGAATTTGGACATGGAGACATTATTACTTATGATAAGTATAATGGAGTAGAACTTGTTGTTTCTGCAGAAGATGACATTTTACCTATTGGTGATGCATTTATCTATACTATGTCTTTAGTAAATAATGACAGCTATAAGTACTTAGATAATAAGTTCTTAGCACCTGGAACTAAGTTCTTTAGAAAAGGTTCTGCAAGAGGTGAGTATGGTGAAAGATTTTCTGACATTACTACTAGATCAGGTTACAGAGAGTTTTACAATTATGTAGGTGGTGCTGAAGCACACGTTCATTATTCTATTTCTTCTAGAGCTGACATGCAGATTAAAGGTGGTATGAATGCTGATGGTACTGTACCAGTTACTGAAATCTGGAGAAACTTTGATAACAAAAGTATGGACCCTTCTGTTTCTTCTATTGAAGATATGGTACAAAAAATGGGTAAAGACTATGTTAAAAGAGCCGTTGCAAACGGAGATTTATCTAGAACTTTCTTAACTAATTTAGAGGCTGCTCACTTAACTAAAGTTGCTACGGATATTGAGAACTACTTAATGTGGGGTCATGGTGGTAGAATTAAGCAAGATGGGCCAGATGACGTTAGATTATCTGTAGGTTTATGGAAGCAGTTAGATAACTCTTATAAGAGAGTTTATAACAAGGTTGCTTTCAATTTAGAGATGTTCAGAAATGAAATCTATAACTTCTACATGGGTAAAGTTGAGTTAGATGGGCCAGACCCAAAAAGAACTCTTGTTATCCAAACAGGTATGGGTGGAATGAGAATGATTAATGAAGCTATCAAAAGAGAGGCTTCTTCTCAAAACTTTACTTTAAATGCTGAAGAAGGTGGTATTGGAGCTATCACAGGAAAAGGAATGAACTTAGGGTTTGGTTATGCTTACACTAGTTATGTAATTCCTTTCTTAGCAAACTGTCAGTTTGTTATTAATCCTGCTTTTGATAATGTACATACTAATGATATTGAGAATCCAATCATTGATGGGAATCCATTATCTTCTTATTCTTTCATTATCTTTGATATCACTGATAACACTAATGATAACATTTATATGTTAAAGTTAAAGTGGGATAATCAACTTAAATGGTGGTACCAAAATGGTACAATGGATTACATGGGTAGAACTCAAGGATTCCAGTCTTCTGGTCAATTCAACGGATACCGTGTATACATGTCTCAGACAATGCCTGCTATTTGGGTTAAAGATCCAACTAAAGTATTAAAGATTGTTATGAGAAACCCTATTACAGGTGGTTCTTTCTAAGAATACAAAATAATATAAGAGGGGGCTTTACTATAAGCTCCCTTTTTATTATATTTAAATAAACCAACATATTAATAAAATGACACAAAAAAAAGAAGGAATAGCAGGAGACACTGTTATTGTAAAAGGCGCACCTGAGTCTAAGCCATTAAAACCTAGTGTAGGAAAAACAGTGAACAGTAAAACAAAAAAAAATCCGGAAGCTTTTAAAGATTCTTTTTCAAAAATTGGAAAAATATCTGTAAAAGTATATCAAGATCCTAATAGAGAAAATATGGGTCTAGAAAATTATGGATTAGCTGTTTACCCAGGAACTCACCAAGTAGAATCTCTTGCTGCTATTGAAAGAAATGGTATAGTAAGATATATTACTGGATTAGATGAGTTTGCTCCTGAAGTGCAAAACCTTCAAGATAAGGAATTGAAGGATTCAGTTTGTTATAACATTAGATCTATTGTATCATACTTAGAAAAAATGCTAGCAACAAATGTTATTAATCCAGAAGATCCTGATTTTTGGAATAAAGTTAAATTATTAAAACCTGATAATCATGAGTTTTGGGGTAAGATTAGCATAAAGTGTTCTAATGATCCTTTATCATTAAACCCATCAGAAGATCCTTATGATTTAATTAAGATGGCAGGAATTGAAGCTGGAGGTTTTGATTTAATTGCTAAATCTTATGAAGATGCTTTGGCTGCACCGGTTGCACCAAAATGGTATCTAGATAAAGAAGTACATACTGTATCTTCTAAAACAACTTATAAAAAGTTACGTAATAAAGCTATTGGGTTACTTGACGGCATTGCTGATAAAAATCTTAAAAAGCTTTTATATGTTGCTAAAGTTGTAGATGCAAACAGTGCTTCATATAAAGTACACACTCCATCTGACGTTCTTTATGATGTGTTAGATGAATTTATAAACGGGTCTGGTGCTGAACAAAATAAAACTAAAGCTGCTGAATACTTTATTGAAGTAGCAGGATTAGATATGGAAACTCTTAAGTTAAAAGCTTTAACAAAAGATGCTTCTTTTTATCAGATAATTTCATTTAAAGCAGACGGTATGATTTATCATTCTGCAACAAGTACTATGCTTGGTAGAAATGTTTCTGATGTTGTTCTTTACTTAAAAAACCCATTAAATGAAGATGTCTTAATGAATATCTTAAAAGAAGTTGAGGGATATTGGACAAATTAAGACTTTAAAAGAAACCTTTTAAAACCTTATATTATGTATGGAAAAAGCAAACCTTGCAAGGTAGTTAAAAACCCAACACCTGCAAACAGAAGTATGAACAAGCCTGTAAAGGTTCAGAAAAATCCTTCTGCAGCTAATAAGTCTTTAAACAAGTCTGTTAGTGTTAGCCCAAGTAAAAAGAAGTATTAATCTATCTATAGATTTGGGAGCTCCGGCTCCCTTTTCTAATTATAAAAGTAAGTTATGAATAATGCAACCATACAGTTAAAGATAAAGCAAAGACTTAATAAACTAGATAGTCAAGATTATGACAATTTAGAATGTTGGCAAATTGTGGAAGCTTTTAATAAAGGTCAGGTTAATTGGTGTAGAAGAACTTTACACGGATTAAATTTAAAACAAGAAGGAGATGAAGGGTCAAAAAGAAGAATAGATGATTTACAAATTCTCCTTACTGATGAAAAAATACAGCTTAAAAAGGAAGATACTTTTTATGTAAGTGAAGACTTACCTGAAAATTACATGGAGTGGAAACGTATAGATGGAGCTGCTGGAAATGAATGTTGTAATGATAAAAGAGGAATGATTATTTACTTAACACAAGAAGCAAATGTGCCAATGTTATTAAGAGATAATCTAAAAAAACCTAGTTTTAATTGGGGTGAAACGTTTTGCACTCTAAAGGGAAATAAAGTTAGAGTATATACTAATAATGAATTTAGTTTTGAATCTGCTTTTTTAACATACTATAGACAACCAAGACGTATACAAATACAAGGGTGTATAGATCCTTATACTCAACAGGAATCTACTGTTGATGTTGAATGTGAATTTAAAGAAGACATGATTGAGCTTTTTGTAGATGAGGCTGTAAAGATATTAGCAGGAGATATAGAATCTATGAATCAATTAGGTATAGCATCTAAAAATGTAGAAGAAAACAATTAAATATTGTATTATTACTAATAATTTGGTATATTATTAATGTATTTATTTATTTATTAAAAATTAAAGATTATGTATTTTAATCATGCGTACAAAAAAGTATTTGTAGCAACTGCTGTAGGTGTTGCTAATACTACAGGTGGAATCATCAGTGCTGCTGATGTTTTTATAGGTGACCTTAAAACAGATTTTGGTCCAGGTGTTGCAGGTTTATTTGACAAGGTTACAAATAAATCAATTATTGCTATTGAAAAGCCTTTTTATATTGCTGCTTCAGCTGTAAAAATTGAAGATAAGCAAGGTCCTTTTCACGGAGGTTATCAAGAGTCTAGTAAGTCTAAAATGATTAACCCTAAGTATGTAAGAGATGTTTATAAAGTTTCTCATAATGAAGCTAACAGATCTGTATTACATATTGGAGCTACTGCTTTCAATTTAGATCAAAATGCTGAATGTGCAAAAGAATTCTTATGTGGTGAAGACTACAATATCAGAGTTGATGTAAAAGGAATGGATGCCTTAAGGTTTGTGAACCATAACGCGTATATTATTGCTGAAGCTAACGGTGGATGTTGTGATGACCCTTCTGTACCAACTCCTGTTGATGCAGCAGTTATCATGAAACAATTTGCTTTATATATTGCAAATGATCCTATCTTTAGTCAATTTTTACGTCCTATTGTGGACATTGATGGAGTTTATTATGCAGCAACTGCTGAAGATGCTATTGAAGAAGGATTAGATCCAGCTGTAAACTTAATTGAATTAGCTCCTGATACAAGTGCTAACGGTACTTCTGCAGGTTTAATTTTAATTGGAGCATTAGTAGAAACTCAATTTAAGAATTGTACTTTCCAAGTTAAAGATTACTACCAAGTAGAGCCTTTACAAATTTTTGCATCTGAAGTTGATTTTAATGGAGATCCTTGTTTATTTGAAGGTCTTTGTGTAATTGATCAATGTAAAGGAATCCAAGCTAATGGATTAGGTGAGCAAAAATTAAGAGAGTTAATTTTATCAGAATCATACTTACAAAACTTTTTCCACTCTGATTTAAGAATTAGAGAGATTACTCAAGGAGATCAAATGTTTGATGTAATTGATAGAAAAGCTTTCTATGATTCATTATTTGTTTTACATTCAGTTCCAAGATTTAACAATCCTACTGGTGTATTTGATAATGATCAGTATTTATTAGAAATTGTTACTGATGCAGATGGATTAGCTTATGTTGCTGGAATTTTTAAAGCTGCAATAGATGCTAACGTAATAGATGTTGAGTTAGATCCTGTAACTACAGATATTAAAGATTACACGTTAACTCAGACATGTGATGACACTTTACCTACTGTATAGTAGTAAGTTATAAGTTATAATTAAAAAGAGAGATGGGTGTATGCTCTTCTCTCTTTTTTATTTAAAATAAAATAAAATGGCTAGACATATACTAACTTTAGAGGTTCCCAAAACTTTAAACATAAACATTTTAAGAGTGTTGGATACTTCTGTCTATGCAGAAAATATTAACATAGAATGTCCAATTTTAGAAATCACTCTACCGGGATTTAAATATCCTGCGCAATTTGGAGATGATAAAATAAAACCAGGATTTAATTTAAGTTTAACTGCTTGTGATTTAGAAGTGCAATCTAGAGATTGTGGAAACCTTCAATCAGGACTACCTGATGGAATATATATCATAAAGTATAGTGTAGCACCAAATGATACTGTATACGTAGAATATAACCACTTAAGAGTGACATCATTATTAAACAGATATGATAAAGTATTATGTGAATTAGATTTATCAGCATGCTCTCCAGATTCTGAACAAGAAAAGAAAATGAAAGGGTTGCATGAAATAAAAATGTATATAGATTCAGCTGTAGCAAAAGTAGAAGTTTGTCATGAGCCTGATAAAGGAATGCAGCTTTATACATATGCTAAAAAGCTTTTAAGCAAATTTGATTGTAAGACTTGTTAATTAATTAAAACCAACAGATATGACTAGACAGACACCAAAATGCAATAACTGTAATGCTTCATTAGGATGCTCATGCCAAAGAAGAAAAGCTTCAGATGGTAAATCTTGCTGTTCAAATTGCATAACTGCATATGAGCAAAGCTTAAAGAAAAAAAAATAAAATAAAATAAAATGGGATTACCTATACAAGGATGTAATGAAGAATTAGGATGTGGACAAGGTTGGCCTGGAGCACCTATGCGTTTCCGGTTAGTAACTGGAGTATTACAAGCTAGAGGTTCTAATAATTTATCTAGATGTACTTATCCTGATTTTGATGGTGTTAAACTTCAAGCAACTGAAAATGCTGGTTTGGACCGGTCTCAAGCACTTTATACATTATTAATTGATGATAACGGAGATCCAGCTAATGGTATACCTCCTGCTTCAAGTTATTCAGATTTTATTGAATTTTTAAATCCTGCAGTTTCAGCTGTAACAGATTTGGAAATGGCTGAAAATATTAGATATAGACAGTTTATATTTAAAACTACAAATCCTGATGAAATTATAGGGTTTGATGTAAAAGTGCCAAATTTTGGATTTACAAGGTATGTAAAAGATGCAAAAGGTTGGTATGTTGAGGAGCAAGTAAATGGTTTTAACGGTAAACAAAGAGCTTCTTTTGGATTAGCAATAGGTAAAGAAACACAATTTATACCAGGCAGTGCACGTAAAAATATTGTTTTGCCAGCTGGATTTGCCAGTAACCCAATCAGTTATAATTCCAAAGCTTTTAGAAATGTTTCAGGAAGCATATGTAATGCTCCTATAACACCGGGTGCTGAAGGACGTACTATAGAAGGTAGACCTGATAGTTGGACAGGTTATTCTTTTGATACAACTTATCCAAATATAGAATTTAAAGCTTTTACTTGTAATTTTGATGAAATTAATGAAGTTGATGGAAGTCAAGAAATTAATTGGTTAACCTTAAAGCTTATAGTAGTAGGTGATAATGATGAAACGGGAGGACAAGGTGCTAATAATTTATTAGAAACTAATTGTAATGATGCAGGAGTTATATTTAATGGAAGCATAATAGAAGTAACACCCATATATTGTCAAAGTCCTTGTCAAAGTGAATTTGGTTGTTCTGATAGAATAATAGAATGTCCAGAGGGTTATTATCCAAAATGTAAAGAAGATGTTTCTTTTGATGAAGATAACAACGCTAGTTATACTTATACTTGGACATGTGAAAAAGAGGTTAGATCTCAAAATCCAAGAGATCCTATTACTTATGATTATACGGATCCTATAACTAATCTTCCTTGTCCAGGAAGTGGAGTACAGGCGTATTTAGTAAGTAATTGTGAAGAACCACAAGAACAGTTCCGTATAACATTTTCTGAAAGTAATGTAGAAACTATAAATTTAAATAGAGTATACACATTTAAAGGTTCTGACTTTTCAGGTTCTGAACAAATAAAATGTTTTAGAATATTAAGTTTAGATGAAGTAGGTCAAGAACAAGTTAAATATGAAAATGTTGAAATAGAAAAAGCATATGCTCCTGAAGCATGCGCTGAATGTATTGCAGATAATAAACAGTTAAAAATATACACTATAACATCTTGTGAAACAGGAGAGAATAAAACAATATCTTTATCAGATATAAATGAAGTTTTATCTATAGGTAGAGTTTATAGTTTTGATTTTGATTTATCTGATTTTTATGAAGTTATAAGTTATAACTTTACAGATCTTGCTGATTTTTCTGAAGTTAACGTTTTACAAATAGCTGATGAAACAGGTTGTGATTTTTTTAAACAGTGTTTAAATTTAACATCTTGTAAAACAGGACAAATAATAACAGTTAAGTTTGAAAATGATTTAAATAAGACTTGCAACATTGGGGATAAATATATTTTTACAGGTGTTGAAGGGTTAAGTAATGATGCGTGGGATTGTTTAGGAAATACCTTTTGTTCTGAAGATGCAATAGTTGTAAACAATACAGCTTCTAATGTTAGAGTGGTAGAATGTGATAACTGTTCAGTAGGGTATTCTTATTATAAATTAACTGATTGTAAAGAGGGTAATACAAAATACATATATGCAGATCAAGATTTAATAGAAGGAAAAGTTTACACCTTTAAAGAAGAACCCTCTACCGGGTATTTAGCTGAAAAACAACAGGCGTCATGTGCTGATGATATAGAAAATTTAAAAGTTTATAGTTTTGAAGATGTGCAGGATGTTTTTGATTCATGTGAGCAGTTTAATAAAACTTGTTATGGATTAGTAGACTGTGAAACAGGAAATGTTACAGTATCATCAAATGATGATTTAGCTTTTTATGTAGGAAAAGTAATAAAATGGATTGACCCTAATGATCCAGATAAAATAGAAAAATGTGCTTCCGTAGAAGAGTTTAATTGTTATGAAGAAGGCTACGTTGATGTAACGGGTTTAGATTATGAAACTTGTAGTTTTTTAGGAGAAGATATTATATTTGTTGATAAACAAGGGACAATAGATTCTATAGAGTCAGAAGCTCCTAATCCTTATGGTAATACATGGGAGTATATAGGGGATACTAATTGTATATTAAAATTTTCAAGAAGTTTAATACCTGATGCTGAAGAAACTGTAACAGTTTTTAAATTTGAAATTGATGAAGATAATAATTTACAAAGTTATGGTTCTGTAGTTCCCCCGCCTAGCATTGAATATAAATATGTACCAGGTATAAAAGCTCAGCCTGTTGATGATGTTCAAATAGAACCTAAAGATTGTTTTGATGATACAGAAGAAGGTTGTAAAGAATGTACTTTTGTAGAACAAAAAGATTGCATATCTGAATCTCAATTAGAAAATTCTAAAGTAATATGTATTGATTTTAAAGGTTTATGTAATGATTCATATGCTAACTTATTTGACTTTTTAACATTAGGTAATAATGAAGAAACTGAATATGAAGCGCTTTTAAAACAACTTCCTAGCAAACCTATAAGTACACAAAACAAAGTATATGCTTTGTTTTATGATATGCTTTCTGATAAACAGTGTTATGATACAATAAGGACTTCTTCAGGACAATTTATTGATAGCTCAGGAGTAACAGGTTTTGTAGTAACTTTATTAAAAAGTATTGAATTTACTTCTGATGAATTCCCTTATATTAAAGATTTAATAGACTCTGTTTATGGTTATTTAAATTCATTAGCAGTTGTTTATCAAAAGTTTATAGTTGATTATTACACTTGGGAGAATGCGGATTATTCTGAGGAATTAACTCCTGAAATATTTAAAAAAACAGTATTAAACTATACTAATAAAAATGGAGAGTTGCTGTCTATACCTTTTTCTAAAGGCATGACTGTATTGTTAGATTATAAAAAACCTTACTATTTTTCAAATGATGATTATGTAGGAAATCTAGATTATAATGAGTTTTTATTATCTAAAATGCAAATAACAGAAGAGGCTTGTGGTTTAGATTTAGTTAAAGTTGAGTGCAGTCCTAATGATAAACTTTATGAAAAAGGGTTCTTTATATTTGGTTTAAATTTTGGAGAAGATCCTTCTTGGAATATTACTGAAGACCAATTAAGAAATGCATGGTCTGAATCTGAATATTTTAATACTAGCATTTGTCCTAATTTACCTATAGGAACTCAAATAGAAGATATTGAAAGCACGTATAGAATGTTATTAGATAAAGCGTATTCAGACCAAACCTCTATAGTTAGTAATGATATAACAGGAAGACCTTATGTTGGATATCCTGATGAGCCTCTAGTTATATACTACCCAGAAGCAACCCAATGTAATACTCTTTATTATTCTCCTACAGGACCTAATACTAGATTTACAAATGTAAAAGTTGTTATGGAAAAGAAAACTCATTTCCCAAGCGTTTTGAGATTTGATTGTGATGACATTTCTCAACTTTTTGATGGAGCTCCTGCAAACTGGAATGTGTTAGAATTTCAAACTTTACAGGGATTGCCTATACCAGGAAACGTTGAAGATATAGTTTTTGCTTTAGATGAATCAATACCTAAACCGGGGACTTATTATTGGAATGAAGTTAATTATGAATGGACTTTACAAATAGGATATTCTATTGATAATGCTGTTTTTAGCAACGCAGCCTTTGCTAACACTTTTGCTCAAGAGTTAATAGAATTAGGCAAAAGTCTTCATGATTTAAATGTTATAGGGTATGATATAATGACTTACCGTTTAAAAAGATTTTACGGTATTTAAAAAAAATAATATGGATTTTCAAGGAGATTATGTACAAAACAATTGGGTGGGAAAACAAACGTATTTCAAACCAGGTGATGAATATGAAGATGTTTATAATCAAATAAAAACAGCTCTAATAGATTCTTATAATTATGCTAGTAGATTGGCATATACTATGAGTAATTGTGAGCCTGGGTGTATTGTGCAAATTAACCCTTCATATGAGCCTTTTATAAAAGCTTATACTGATTATTACATAGCAATGGAAGGATTATTTAATACTATTTATGATACTAAAAAATCAGGTTCTTATGAATATGAAATAGGCATAAAAAAAATATTTTTTGAGCCTGAAGGCAATTTTACTGAAGAACGTATATATGCTAATGTTAACTTTGATAATTATCAAAATTACACTCCTGATGTTTATAGAGATTATGAGAAAAAATTAAGAATTTATCAAAAAGCAATAAAAACAATATTGGAAGATGTTGCTAAAATGCAATTTTCTACACCTACAAGCTATACTAACTTTACAAAAGATGATTTTGATCTATGAAAAAATTAAATAAAAAATGTGTAGATGATTCTGCTTGCAAATTTAGTGAAGCTTATTATCAAAAAATGGCATCTAGAAGATATGGTGTTAAGTTTTGTTGTGAGCAAGATTTATCTAAATGGGGTGTCTTAAAAGAGCTTAATGATTTAAATAATTTAAAAGATCCTATTGTAGAAGTAGATCCTTGTCCTATAGAGATATGTGATACTACTTGTATTGATATAGGAGACTTATGTGGAGATTCCTATGGTAATCTTTTATTACTCCTATCTAAAGGTGCTTTGGATAATAAAAGTGTAATCTTAGCAATAGAATCAACAGCATCTTTGTTTGATGATACTTTTAGAGAACATGTTTTATTTATGACTAGTTGTTATATGGGTGATGATAAGTGTTTTGACACTATATCTAGAAACTATAGGACAATGGAGTACATATGTTTAGGTCTATCAAATTTTACATATCAACCAGACTCTGAAGAATCTAAAGCTTTAAACGCTTTACTTAATTTATTATATACGCATATGATAAAAATAGAAGAGCTTTTTAGAGAGTATTATCTTCAGTTTGATACTTGGATGATTAATGATTATTCAGATAGTTTTTTACCTACTTATTTTGATGATCTGTTTTTAAGTTATACAAACTGCTCAGGAGTAGTAATGACGGTGCCTTTTTCTAAAAGGTTAACAATTTATAATCAACCGGATAGTATTAAAGTTTTAGGTCCTAATTATGAATTTAATGAATTGTTTTTTAGCAAATTATTTATAATTAAACAATCTTGTCCAGTTTTAGAAGTAAGTTGTGTTTATCCGTACATGTCTCCTAATAATAACTTGTATACAGAAAACATGCCTTATTTTTATGGAAATTGGGTGGATAGTTTTACATTATCACAACACGCTACTAATGAAAGTTGGTTAGCATTTGGACCAAACACTGAAGATTACGCCGCTTCTTTTAGGGAGCTTAGAAATTATGTTTTAAGATTAGAATTTGAAACAAGACTGCAAAATGCTATAAATTATCCTACTGCTTTAGATCCAGATAAAATAAAATATGGTTATATAAAACCACCCAATAATCAATATTATTATTATACAAACTCACCATCAGAAATATGGACGGGTTTTGAATTATATAATGTATTAAAACCTAAGAGTTTAAAAGCAGAAAAAAATCAGATTGATTATATTAAATTTCAACTAGGTCTTGGTCCACTGCCTGGTCCCGATATAGAGGGTTGTGAAGAATGTGTTGAAATAGAAAATTTAGTTTGTGACTTTTATAGCTGTGAATATTTTTATGATCAGGGATACTGTTCTGTAAATGAACTACCAACAGTAGGAGTTTGGGGTGTACGTTATTACGTGTTAGAAAAAAATCCTTTTAATAATTTAGAATGTGATTGTTTAGATAATTCAAATTGGGCATGCCGTAGAGTTGAATATTTTTGGAATCCTATAACTAAATCTTATGCTAATCAACCATGGTGGGGAGGATATGACTTAGAAGATTGTAATACTATAGAAAGAATTAAAAGAGATGCTTTCTTTAAAGCTGTCAATGAGCATATGCTTAGCCAATCTCCTTTTTATATATCAAACATATCAATTCCTAAATTTCAAATAGAAACTTTTAAAACTAATGGTCAACAGCATAACACGGATTGTAGTACCTGTGATCCTTTTCCAGGTTTAAGATTTGACCTTGAGGATTATTTGTATAGTTGTGTAATAGGTGCTGGAGCTATTGATGTTTGTTGTCTAACTTGGGAAGACATGCGCGGTACAGCTAGAGCAACAAGAGATGCAATGTTTAAATCTTTATCTGAATTAATCTTATCTATTTTAACTTCTACAGATTGTCATCATGTAAGAATTGAAACAATGAAAACTTTATATTATGATTTATTTCAGGATTGCTATATAAACTTTGTTAAAGCTCAAGAAATATTTTTTAATCATTTAATTTGTATAGATGAACAATCAGAGGGTATAGTTAATTCTTATGTTAGATTGAATGTACCTTGTGCTTTTAGAAAACCTGATGAAAATGATAGAGAAATAACTGTTTTTTATGATATAGACTTTGGTACTAAAACAGACAGATTTAATGAGCAGCTTTGGATTAATTTTGTAGAAGCTATGGAAGCATTTGATTGCTGTAGAAAAAAGCTTTTATCTTTTATAGGTGGTATGACTTTTCAAAATAACCTACTTCCAGAAAATCAATTATGTGAAGTGTTTGATGGAGGAGGTGAATTACCAAATGCTTGTGGATACATTGGGGAATATGGAACATTCACACTTCCTACAGTTAGTATGAGTGAAAGCTTATGTAGAGGTAAAGATTTAGTTATAAACTTCCTATCTTTAAATATACTAGAAGAAAATGAAGTTGAAACTATTCACTATAGAGTGAATCCTGATGATGCTTGGACAGAATTTGATATTACAACATCTTTGGGTAAACTAGTTATATCAGGATTAGTAGAAAGCTTTACTTTTTATTACACAAAAGATCCTTTAGATGTTAATGCTGAAATTATAGAACGTTCTGTGATTATAAAGCACTGTAATTAAGTTGTTAACAAAGAAAAATTTATTTATATTATTAATATATGAAAAGATATGAAACCTACAAGTAATAATAATCACGGTTGTGATCCTATGTCTAGTAACTGTGTAATATGGCAGGGACCAGATTTAAAGTGTATAGATCTTTGTAAAGGAGATTCTATATCAGAAGTTGTGTCTAAAATGGCAACGGAACTTTGCATGCTTTTAGATACGTTTGACGTAGAATCTTATGAAATAGATTGTCTAGGTTTAGGAGCATGTACTCCAAAAGATTTTAAAGAATTACTCCAGATATTAATTAATAAGATTTGTGAAGCAAATGGAGTACCCATTGAGGAAGGTACTGCCGCACCAATGCCTGCAGAATCAGTTCCTTTATCAGAAGCATTTTATTATGAAAATGAAAAAGGTGATACTGTAAAACACATGACTGTTTCAAGTTATGTAGTCACTATTGGTAACAGGCTTGTTAAATTAATATCACAAATAAACACAAACAGTTTTTCTATAGAAACCTTAAGCCGCAAAGTATCAGCTTTAGAGGCTATTAATAGAGATGTTGTTCTTCCTGATATTACTCCAATATATATATTAACAGGTCCTGTTAGTATAGATGAGTTTATATTAGAATTAGAAAAACAATTAGTAGACCTTAGAACATATGTTGGAAGCAATGATCAAATTGTTTTTGCTATACAATCTGCGTGCGCGGGGTTAAACCAAGCTAATAGATTACATGGCCCAGGAAACATGAGTGCTATTGACGGGTGGATTAATTCACCAAACTCTTTATCAGAAACTGTTTCTAATTTATGGAGAACTACTTGTGATTTAAGAAATGCTGTTCAATATATAATGCTTAATGGTGTAAACAATGGAGCAGATGCTATAGAAGTAAAAATGGTAGG
>JAAHTH010000019.1_pt3 | contig 63130 bp, 54 predicted proteins | sample 6116091 | NCBI WGS metagenome assembly JAAHTH01 (sample SAMN13939990, study PRJNA603662) | sponge metagenome | isolation source: marine sponge | host: Mycale hentscheli | place: New Zealand | collected 2006 | reverse complement strand
GAAACGTCGCTGTCAAGCTCTACGTCAACTGCAGCAAGGCTGGAAACGTCTTCAGTGCGTTTGGTTGCAAGGCTAGAAACGTCGCTGTCAAGCTCTACGTCAACTGCTTTAAGGCTGGAAACGTCACTGTCAATGTCAGCGTTCGTTTTGTCCATAATAGTGGTGCCAGCTGCTGTCGTAAGTTTGTACGTATCAGTAGAGGCGGATGTCAAGCGGATATTGTCCCCATTGACGGATAATGATTCTGTTCTGAATATTTTTGCCATATCACCTATAGGTACATAAACACTGGGCTATATGGGAAATTAAAAAAAATAAAACTTATTTTTTACTTGCTTAAACTTAATTTTAAAAGTCGGTTTTCTTAACGTTGCTATTGAAATAAAAATGTTTTATAAAAAAATCCTTTAAGTGTCTGGGGTAAGCCATAAAGTGTAATATAAAAGTATCGTCATCGACAAGCCTAGGCTCAGTGTTAAAAGTATTCATGGGAAACACTTTCTGGTTGTGACCAAATGGATCTGACTTTTTTAAGATATCTATCAAAACTTCTTGGTCTCCACCTTCTGAGTATAAATCAGAAGTGTCATGATCTAGCCTGAAATCCCACCATCTTTCTAAAATGTTCTTCGTGTATTGATGTTTTCTGAAGATTACTATCCCACTATTGAATAGAGAACCCTTTGGCGTATCTTTATTGTTGGAGCCAATATCCTGGCATGCTATTACTTTTTTTATTGGAACGCACCTAGATAAAATATCCTCAAATCTCTTTTCTGGATTATAAATTACGACGTCCGAATCTATCCATATAACTTCCTTATGGTCATCTATATGGTTTAGTAGCGCTTTTGGCTTGGACCAATTTCCATGACTGGACTTATCGATGGAATCTCTATAAACATAAAATGTATAACCTTGTTTTTCGCAATATTCTCTAATATTAAGCTCACTGTAAATTGCATAGCTCTCTATCTCGGGGGTATACAAAGAAACTATAGCTATCTTACAGCCGGGATTGTAGCAAGAAAAGGAAGCTTCAGGGCTCCTGTCGTCGAGCCATTCTGAGAAGGCATCTTTATTAACAAGTTTCGTCCACTCATTTTTCATGGAGGCAAAAAACTCTTTAGTGGTTGTTGGTTCTTCTCCTTTTTGTTCTAATATGATGTTTTTAATCTTAGTTTTAAGTGATGTCTTATAGTCTAGCCACCACTTTTGTATTTTTTTTGAATGTTCTTTGATCCATCGCTTGTTTTCTAGCAATAAATTAATGTCTTTGTGGGCGCCATCCCAGCAGCCAGTTTCAATAAGCGGATGTTCGCCCAGTAGCTTTTCCCAATAATCGCTTTTCTCAACAATAGGAATTGCGCCGACTTCAAGCGCTTCATACAATCTAAAAGTATCAACGCTACTGTTGCCTCTAGGGCACGGCACAAAAATAGAGTCGCTCAGCACGCTTTTATACTCTTGAGAGTCCAAAGAACCGCTTGATTGCCAACCCTTGTTTGTGTGTAGATAATGTTCGCCGTTACATTTTTTTAATGATTCGATCATTTTTGCACGATCACCTTGTGCGTGAATTTGGCCAGCAAAGCACCAAGTATATTTTCTCATAGACTAAATCCCGTCTTATATCCTAATGGAATAAATGTTACATTGCCTGCAACCGCATCACTTCTATAATATTGTCGAAACACATGTTTGAAGTTTTTGTAATGATCGATTTCGGCGTGACAATGCTCGTCACTCAAATGAACCAACATACAATCCTTATCTTTTAATTTTTCAAAATATTGTTTTTGTTTTGCGCGCAATTCATTGAGGTTTTCGCGGACCTTATCTGGATATGGGTTCAGGTTATTAGCATATATATCACTATAAACGATAACGCTGCCTTTTTCTATAATGTTCATGTCTTTGTCTATAATGGCATCAAAATTGCCAAACAGCTCACAGATAAAATCATACTCAAATAAATTATTTTGGGTGAATATTAGTTTTTGTCTTTTCGTTTTTTGTAAATTATGTAATGCTTGGGTTTGCGAATTCCAGTGAGCCACACTTTCGCCATTATAAAAATCCGCTTTGTCTTTTTCGAAGACTTGAGGGCTGAATCGTTTATTTATATCCCTAAAGAGTATGTGATTTTCTGGGCCTAGTTCGCGGTAGGTTTCTAAGTAGTCGCAAACCTCAATTTGTTCTCTTATGTTGTTGAAGTAAGCCGGATTATCTCCGCGATCAACTTGTTCCCCGCTTAAGAATTCACTAACTGCATGCATATATGAACAAACTGCAGTGTAAAATAAATTTTGCCCATTTTTTCTATTGAGTAAATTATTTGATATCGCGCGCTCAATCATCGGGTTGTTTGGGCAACTCAGAACAAAGTCCTGAGAGAAGTCTACATCGTTAAAGGTTGGAATAACGCAAGATGTTTTTTGGTTAACTATTTCGGATAGTGGGGTATCTACATACCGATCAATATCAATATATAAGCCACCCTCTTTGTAAATCTTTAATAACCTCCATAGGTCTGTTTTTTCTGTAATTTTCTTGCCTTTGATTAGGTTCCAGCTGGCTTTCCCTATGTTATCTCGAATGTATCTGTCTATGTCTTCATCGTTATTAACCTCGATGTCCCAGTCTGGATTCAACAATCGCAAGTTTTTCGCACCTTTATTGATTAATTGGTAATTAGAGTCAAGGATGTTTTTCTTTTTCCAAGATAAATGTATTTTTTTGGGGATCTCTTTGTTTTTGATAGGCCTAATAGAAGGCAACGGGTCGAGCTCTGAGGCTGTTGGAAGGTTAATGAAAAATGAGGTATAATCTGTGTTGTTTATTCCGCCTAAAACCTCTATTCTGTCGCCACATTTTCTAATGGAAGAGCAATATGTGTTGTTTTGTGGGGGGGATATTTGTTTTTTAGAGAGAATGTTAATATCTCCATTAGATGCTTCAAAAGTGATGGCGAAAGTATTATAATTACACCACCCCTCTAGAGATTTATTGCATAACATTAGAAACGTATTGCCTGAAAGTTTTATTGGATTCGTTGCATTATGAAGATCTACAGAAGGGGAAGAGAAATCTTGACCAAACGATACATTGTCTAGCGAGCCAGAGCAAGAATAAAGCAATGGAGACATAGAATATAAAACATAATAAAGGTCATGATGGTATAGACACATCCAGTTCTTCTGGAGAGTACCTCTTTGATTGGTAGCATCTATAACATGAAGAAATTTTATATCCCCAGAGACGAGGTTCACCTCGCAAACTGCAGAACTAAATGGAATACTGAGACCTAGTGGTGAGGTTTTGCCAACACCCCCTAAGGAATCTTTCTTAAACTTAAAAAAGGTTACCCCTGGTATTAGAGAGCATGTAGCTAAGCACTTTAAGCCATTCTCATCTGAGGTAAAGGTATTTTCTATAAAACGAATGTCCTCCATAAGGTATTTCCCATCATCTAAGTCAATGCGGCGAATTTCCTTATAAGAATAAGAGGGGAAAATAAATTCACATTGAGTCGCTGACGCATTTCCTTGAGTCCCCCCAACCTCTAACCAATACGAGAAAACACTTCTGTTTAACCCACCAGGAGGGAGACCTCCCATGGCGGAGTATTTTTCGCCACGAAATAAAGTATAGCTTAGACCTTCATGAAGAATGCGAGAAGGGTTGCTAAGGGAGATGTGCGTGGGTAAAGTGGAAACAACGGAAGAAGGCTTAAATTTTTCAGTATCATTTCTAATGTCTGAGTTTTTATCTATTTCAATATTGTCATTTTCTTCATGAAGTTGGTGAGACATTAGGGGATGTACGTGATAGATTGACTCCGGGTCTTTAAAAAGTTTATTTTTATTAAAAAAATTAATCATAAAAACATCTAGGGCTTCATATTTACCTAAGTTAAAACCTAATTGCTCTATGTATTGGCAAATTAAAGATGCGCCACTTTTGCTTATTAAGTAGGACTGTGCGTTCATATGGAAGTAATGATCATCTTTAGTGAAAAAATCATTCTTTTTTACGTTGTTAAAATAATCATTGTACTTTTTAAGAGCTTTACAGTACTGAGGTTTGTTCCATGGCTGGCAACCACCCAAGTAAATTAAATTATAATTTTTTGGAATATGCTTGCTGAACACCTGATTCCAGAAGTCAACAAAACCATCCTTAAAAACCACATCGTCTTCAAGAATTAAATAATTATCCGCCTCTTTGTCTAAGGTGAGTCTTTTCCATAATTTATAGTGACTAAGCGCACAAGATATTTCTGATTTTGTTAATTTATTCAAAAAGCCCGAAAAAAGAGCCTTGATATTGTCATCAAGTTCAAGGGTTTTAGCATCAATGGCACTAAACCTATCAGCATGAAACGGTAAATTGTCTTCAATGTGACGTTTGCGATCTGGGCGACGATCTAGGTTTATGTAAATAGCACGCGATACCTTATCAAGCGAAGGAGCTTTGCTGTTAAAAATTGGATATTCATTTGTTAAATACTTTGTAATATGGGGAACGTTTCTGTGGCCAGAACGAAAATGGGCAATATAAGTACTGTCGCATATGTCTTTACCTGCAACATTAAAAGAAGTGCTGTTTTCAGAAAAAGCAATAACATCAACATGGTCGGGGAATTTTTCCCCCCACTGGCCGATTATTGATTGAACATTAGTTTGCTCCCACCCAGTTCCAGTCCAACTGTCTTGAGGGCCAGCGCATTTAACATCTGTAGATCCCACCTCATCATTCCCATATTTTTCGTAATCCCAAGACTCAGAAAACAGCCAAGATGACCATTCTGAATTCTTTATTAGCATGGCCCCCGTATTAATTCCACATGGGTCTTGGCAAACTATTAAATCTTTATCGCTTAAGTAAGGCTCTATTTTTTTTTCTCCGTCTAGAATATAAGTATCTGCATCAAGCCAAAAAAGCCAATCACAGTCATATTCATTCAAAGCCTTTTGTATGCATAGAATTTTATTCCATGCAGGCGGCCTTTTTGTGGAATTTTTAGAAATATGAACAAAATCATATCCGTGGAAATCGCAATATCGTTTTTTGTTGGGGGTGGAGCTTTTAGACCAAGAGCCAGGTGGGCACTCGAATGATAGTACGCAAATTTTCATAATGCGAAATTAGGGAATCTTGATCACAAATTGATCGCCAACAACTTCCATATTTAAATCATGAGATTTTATGAACTGGTCAACGGCTGGCTTAGGCCCTAAGGGGCAATCGACACTGGTCCATCCATAGTCGTCACCACACAAGAATCCTCCAGGCTTCATTAGGGGAAAGTAGAATTCTAAATCTTTTAAAACCATTGGATAAGTATGGTTTCCATCAATATAAACCCAGTCAAAATATTTTTTAGGAAAATTAACCTCTGTCGAAAGACCTCTATGAATGCGAACCCTTGAGTCATGCTTAAACCTCGCCTTAACTCCATCATGAATAGCATCCATTTTTTCCTGTTCAATGGAATACCACATTTTTTTGTAATCTTGATGTATCCATGGATCAATCAAATGAAGTGCTTTAGGATTGCAGTCAAGTATCTCTGAGGAAAAATCACCTTTCCATACCCCGATCTCGGCGCAGGTATAATTTTCTTTTATTTTTGTAGGAGGGTATCGTGGGGGCCTCATAGTTCACCCCCAAACTTATAACCAAAAAGATCAATGTCTTTGGCGTATTTCTCTCCAATGATTCGATGCGTTTCATCGTCATAATACTCAGTATAATGTTTTCGTTTTGATGGGTTCATGTGAGGGAGGGCGGAGCCGTTAAGGTTAAGTATATTAGAAATAGCAAAAAAATCTTCCTGAAGGTTCTCGAAACGGGCAATGAAATCCAAATTAGACACGTCTCCTAACATCCGGCTTATCACATCTACCTGAGGCCATAAATGAATACGCTCTAATTCGGGGTACACTAAATGTAGGTCGTCAATATTTAAGCAAGCATCCCTAAAAGACATGTCAGAATTGGGTAAAGTATTCCAGTATGCACCATTTCTCCATGCATATTCCGAGACAAACCTGTCCCAGGGATTCCTGACTATACAAAATTTAAAATAGTCTTTGTGTTGAGTTAAGTCATACTCCTCCCAATGCTCTTCGACGGTAAAAAGCATTTTGCTGTTAAAAAATTTTAAAACAGATGATCCGGCGCATTTAGGAATGTGAGCAAATATGCATTTATTCTTATCGCAAATCATAGCAACCCCTTATAGATAGAAGTGTTTTTCTCATTATAGGGACTATACTTCTGAAGAAATGATCTGGCATGCCCTTTATACCAATCAAGCTCCTTTTCATGTGTCTCTATGGCTAATTTGAGCTGTTTTGCTCCAGAATCTAAATCAAAATCAGGATAATAGTAGCCAACTTCTTTCAACGGCTCCGAATTATGTATTAAAGGTATGCCCATGTGTAGAAGTTCAAGATACAAGTAATTCAACTCATTGTTTATCTGATTTGATACAACTGTAGATCCAAATTTCGATAGTGCAGAAATTAAACTCCATCGATTATTGAAAAAACATTTAGATGGTGCCTGATGTAAGGATAGGCGATCCATTAATTTTCCAAAATAATGATTTTTCCTTAAGTTTTCGCAGCAAAACGAGTTGACTTGATTAATTGACCCAGGAAAAATTTGTTCAAGCCTCTCGCATATCATGATTGGAAGAAGGCAGTGTTTGGACGAGGTTTTGTTGGGTTCAAAAATGCAAATATTTGAAACTTTTTTAGGATTAAATAAACTTTTGTTTTTAGATTTAAGTGACTTGAATGCTTCCTCTATAAAAAAAGAATCCCATATGTAGGGAGCTACTTTTACGTCATTGATATTATAATATGTTTTTATATAAGAAGAACTAAACTCATGATGCGGAGACACCCAAACTTCAGATAAATATTTTGGCGTTTCCAAAGGCTGCTTAGATAGGCTAGGGGGGGAGGTGGAGTAGTGTAGGTCATCAATGCATTTTGAACCATAATGAATTAATATCACCTTAAGGTTTGGATTTCTTTTTTTGAGTATATCATACATTTCCGGAAGTAAGTCGAATCCGCAAATAAATAAATAATCTAAAATAAACGAATCATCTTTAAGGAGTTCGTCTAGCTCTAAGCCTTTATGTTTCTTCTTTAAGCCTCCTTTTGGTGGGTTTTGTGATAGGTAGTATGGATCTATCCCTCCAACTCTTCCCAGCATCTCGTAAAAAAATACGACATTCTGCTGCAAGCCGTTGGCCCAAAAAGCCAAACTGAGGTCTATTGTAATGGCCGCTTTCTTCATGAGAAAAGTTGTATGTAGGAGGATTGCACGTAAGGGTTGTCAATCGAATAGCGATATATTATTTTTTCTCCGATAGCTTTTTGATTTTCTAAGTTGGAATCATGATGCGCTAGGGCAGACGTAAGCTGGTCGGCCCCATCCATAACCGAATAATCTTTGTAGAAATAGCCAAACTCTTTTATGTATTCAGAATTGTGAATTACTGGTATATTAAAATACATAGCTTCAAGGTAGGTGTAGTTGAGCCCATTAAGGAGTTGGTGAGAAATCATAACATTCCCCCCTTCAGAAAAAGTTTTACTAATCATTTGTCTAGGTCCAAATTCTAGGCGTAGTTCTTTCACAATGTCGAGTTCCCACATCAGTTTTTTAAAGTAGCGCTTTTGGGAAATAACCGATGAACAATACACTGTAGCTGCCTTGAATGAATCGGGGTCTCGGCGAAAAACCTCCTCCATTATCATTATTGAGGGAAGGCAGTTCTTTGTCATATTGAGGTTAGGTTCAACCACAATAAGGTTTTTTGGCGCATTAGGATTATATTTACAGCTAGAACCCATATGAGACCTTATCTTCTCGTGAGCTTTTATGTATTTTGGAGACCAAATATAAGGAAGAGTAAAAACTTTTTGGGTATTATAATAAATCTGAAAATATTGAAAAGAAAACTTATAATGAGGAGAAACCCAAACCTCATCAACGCGGTGATTGTTTACGGGGGAGGTGTCCCAGCGACATTGTTCCACATCAGCTAAGAGCCGGTTCCCATAGTGAACATGAACATTTTTTATATGAGGATTTAGGGATTTTAGGCGATCTATGTGGTCATCCCTTACCACCCATGACGTTTGCAGTAAATAATCAATATCGGTAAGATCTGCTAGGTCCTCCGCGTAAGTGAGGTCTATATGACTGGGAATATCAGTACCTTGTTCCACCGCGTGGTTTAAGGCTAAAATAGGACGATGGCCTAGTTGGATTAATAGTTCCGCTAGCGTAACTATATTCTGATTTAAGCCGTTACAAAAAAGCCCCTTATCGAAGGAGGCTGTAAGTACAATATTTAAAGAAGAACTCATACCATTTAAATACACATAGCGGGAGCTGAAGGAGTAAAAAAATCAATCCGAGTCCACAATTATGTCAAGAAAATAACCTGTTTCTGTAATATTGTCGGTAAATGCAACCCCAAACCCCGATCTGCTAACATTATAAGTTGAACACCCATAGATAAAATCAGAAGATTCAGACATCCGCATAGTGATAAGAACTTGAGGGGGGCTCAAGTATGAAGCCCCGGTTTGTTGAAATCCGGTATATAAATAATAAGATTCGGAGATTCCAGTAGGGAGGGAGACGCTAGCAGTAATATTTCCTGTTGTGGGGTCTTGACCCGATAAAAGAACGGGTATCCCACCTACGGTAAGTTTATTGTTAAACTCTCCGCTTTTAGCTATAATATCTGCAGCATCAAGATTATCACTACGTAATTGAATGGGAATAAGGCTCATTACATATAATTACACTTCAAGCAGGGATGCAAAAGTCTTTTATAATGTTTTGTCTTTTATCGGCAGGTGAGTAGTACCAAATCCACGGGTAACTTTTATGTATGGAGTCTATTTTTTTCTCCATTTTATCTATTTTACTCTCTAATTCCCTAAGGTCTGAGTAACTCAAGTGGGAAATGTTTATCTTTAAATCCTGAGCTATTGAAACAAGATTCTCTACTTTATTTTCCTTCTTGGCTTCTACTGCTTTTTGATATGTTTCTACACGAGAAACATCTTTAGTTTTGTCGGGGTGGGTCTGCACAACAATACTGGAGAAAACTTTTTTGAATTGAGCAGCAAGCTTGGTTTTGTTTTTGGCAGAGGAATTTTCTTTAAAAATGTCGTCTAGGGGGTTTTTATGCCCCCCATCACTACAAAAAGAACAGACATGTTCACAGAATTCAGAAGCAGCATTATTATAAATCAGCTCGGCTTCATTAAGCTCCGACTGAATCTCGCGGCATTTAAATTTTAGCTTGCGAGTTAAGCTGTCTTTGTATGGATCCAATTTTCTTAAAAGTCATCTTCAAGAGACCCACTTTGTTGGTATTCTCTCACTCGACGTTCAAAAAAATTGCCCATTGCTTGTACATCAACAACCTCCCCTAGCCATGGAAAAGGATTTTTATCACTCGGGAATCGGTAGTCAAGCCCTATAGACTCTAATCTGCGATTGCCGATATAATGCATATAGTCTATAAACATGTCGGAATTTAACCCTAATATTCCGGTAGGTAGAACATCTTTGGCGTAGTCTATTTCAAGAGCTACTGCTTTTTTGATATGAGAAACAAACTCATCTTGTACAGTCTTTGTCCAGATGGAAGGATTTTGTTCAATTATCGTATTAATCAAATATGTACCAAAGGCAATATGAGAGCTTTCATCTCTTAAGGTGTATTTAATTTGATCAGAAATTCCTTGGAGTTTGTTTTGTCGTCCGAGTGCGAGAAGCATGGCGAATCCACTAAAAAAGAAAGTACCCTCACATATAATCCAATAAATTAAAAAATTCCTCAAGATAGATTGTTTCCCCTCTTCACTGAAGGCATCAAAATCTGGAGCGCTAATGTCCACGGTTATTTGCATAAGGAAATCATCCTTAGCTTTTATACTCGGTATGGTTTGATAGGCTGTAAAGACCTCATCTATGTCAAGGTCGAGGCTATCGCAAACATAAACCACCGTAAGGTTGTGCAAGCTTTCTTCAAAAGCTTGCCGCAAGATGTACTGACGACATTCAGCGTCGGTGATAAAACGAAAACCGGATAGCAGAAGATTATTGCCAACCAAAGACTCGCTTCCGGCAAAAAATCCAAGACAACGTTTGACCAAAAGTTTTTCATCATCAGTAACAACCCCACTTTTCCATTGTTTTATATCATCTTGCATTGAAATTTCAGTAGGCATCCAGTTGTTGGCGCAACTAGATAAAAATAAATCCCAAGCATACTTGTGTTTGTGGGGCAAAATTCTATTAACCCCCGCTATATTGGAAGTCAAGAGTTCTCCTGTTTTATCTTTCATATGCTTTAGATAATATCAGGTAAATCAAAAAATGTCAAGGGTTTTATAAAAAAACAATCCTAGTCACCAAAGGAATAACCAAATAAAACTATTCAAAAAAATTAAGATACCTTCTTGGTAACCCACTCTTTTATGCTTAAAAGCTTATTCTTTAAAAAAAAACCTGCAGAAGAAAAGGAGCAACACGCGACAATAAGAGAAACTATAACACAAATAACTATAAGTGGGGTGGTGAAGTTTACGACGCCTTTAGAACTAGAAAAGGTTGCAGATTCGTTCCGATCAATAACGTTATCTTTATTAAGGTCAGCAACAGAAAACTCCTGAGGGGTGGGTACGCCCGAGCTCGATCCCTTTTCTTGGCTTAACCAATATGGAGCCTTGGACATACAGCCGACAGAGAAAAGTAAAATGAGGGGAAGTATGAAGTTTTTAGTCATTTCTTCGGTTTACCCTTCTCTTTAGACAAGCAGACGGCAATGCGTTGTTTTATGTCCGGAAACTCCTTGCGCATTACAGGGTCAGCTACGCAGCGAGACATGAATTTAGATTTTTTCTCGTCGCCTTTTGGCGTGGGTATTGGCATAAGCTAATCAAGTATCTTTGTCTTTTATCTTATCTTCCTGGTCGAACTCTTGGTCCTTCTTGAGGTCATGAATCATTACTGACTTTTTAGTAGAAGGCTTCCCTTTTTTAAGCTTATTAATTTTTTCTTGGTCGTTTTTTACAGCATCTTTTTCGTGCTCCTGTTTTTCTTTTTTTGAATCACGATCAAGTTCTTTTTTATCTATCTTTTCCCACTGCTTTTTGCTTTTAGCTTCAGACTCTTTCTTTTTGTCGACTTTTTCGTCTTTCTTTAAGTCTTTAATTTGCTTTTTATCGTCCTTGATGGCGTCTTTATAGTGCTGTTTCTTCTGTTTCTTGTTGTCTTCTTTGAGTTCTTCTTTGTCTACCTTGTCGTAGTTTGATTTGCCGTCTTTCATGCCGGATTTAGACTCGGTGTCCCAAGATTTGGGGAGTGGGCAGCTCATTTTGCTGGCTTTAGCCTTTAGTTTTGATTTAAACTGGTCAAAGGTCATTGGGCCTTTATAGAGTCCCCAGGTGCTGATGGCATCTTTGACGTCCTTGCAGGACATTATAGGAAAAGACCGACGTTTTGGGTCAAGAAAGTCGCTGTCCTTGAGGGCGCTTCGCTTTTTACCACCAAAACGTTCTGCGGCTAAGGCAGAGTCGTCGGACTCTTCTATTGGGTATAGTTTTGCTACAATTTTGTCAGAGAAATCTAAGTCTTTCATGATAATTTATTGGTTGTTATTTATATATACACTATTTTTGGCACTTTAGCCAGTTTTGGTACCAGTATTTAGAGCTGTCTCTTAGTTGCTCGTTGCAGCCTCGAACATACTCTAGCATGGGCTCTATGAGGTCTAGCCTGTTTGTGTCTAGCTCACAATCACTGTCAAGCCTAACTTCGTCAACAATAGATTTAATAAAATCTATATAAGGGCACGTATCTCCAGGTAGTGGAGGGGCCGCATTTTTTATCTTGTCTATGTTATTCGAATGCCGACCCATCAGAGAGGCCTCCGGAGCGTAGGTTTAAGTTTAGCCCCACTCTGTTTGCGGCCTTAATTAAAAGGTCCATGTAGTACTGCGGGTTTCCGTCGGACTTAGCGTGATACTCGTCACTAAATACAATGCCGTCTTTGTTTCTTATGTGATGCAAGTTATTGTCTCGGTGAAAAGATTTAAGGTTTTCTTTTTCTAGGTAACCATGACCGTTCCACGCAGAATCAACCATTTCTTTAAAGGATTTAGCAAAAGTTTTGCCCCTGTCCACTTGGAACATTATACCCCGATATAATCCGTTATGCCTGCTTAGGGAAGACTTTAGGGAAGATAAGTCCTTTGAGTAGTGGCTCTGCGGAACTTTGTTGAAGGTAGGGAGATGGTAGTCAGGAGAAGCCTCGTCTTGAAAGGCCACCGCTAGTACGTTGGGTTTACTAGCCGCCTCTTCGAAAAAACGTAGAGTTCTTTCGCCTGAGCTGTCCACAATGGTGACGCGCTTGCTGTACAAGGATTCGTCATTGTTGTAATAAGGGAGAAGGGCGTCCTTAAGCAACGTATCTTTCATTATGTCGAGCTGTTTTCGAGTGGAAAGTATGCTTCCACTTCCATCTACATGAATCATGATATGGAGTGCCCCATTGGGGGGTAGATCCTTAAGGTTTACTTGCTGCCCTGTAGATTCCCCATATCCACCTATACCGTCTGCTCCTATGCCTAACCCTAACTTAGGTTGAACTAGCCCGTTTGTAAGGCCAGCAGCGGCTCCTGCGCCCGCTCCGTTGCTAAGGCCTGCCACTCCCCCCATTTGAGGCAAAGGAGAGGATCCTGGTAAGGACGGAGTGCTTGAGGGGTTTAAAGGGTTAGAGTAAGAATTAAGTTCGTCTCTATCTGTGGACCCGTCTCCATCCGTATCCGGATTATTTGGATTAGTTCCTAGGAGAGACTCTGTTTGGGAAGGAATGCCATCTCCATCTGGATCGTTTTTAGAGGTGGGAGTATTCATTGAGGATAGGAGAGGGGAAGTTCCAATACCCCCAAGAGCTGCTACAGCTGTTCCATTGAGGACTGCTTGACCTATGCCAGCGCCAATGCCCGCAAAGCCTGCGGCGGCACCGACTCCAGCATTGCCTATACCGGCGCCGACTCCTTGGCTCGGGAAGTTATAAGCATAGACTTGACTTCCCTCTCCAATACCTGGTAAGTCACCTTTTCCTGAGTCTTCGCCGTCTTTAGAAAAGTCACCGATATCCCCTAGGTCCTGGTCGGCTGATCGCCCATCTTCGTCTAGCTCGAAGCGAGTGGCATCCACGTCATTATTGCCACCAAGATCTAAGCCAATATTGTCCGGGTCCCGCTGGATATTATGGGTGTCACTAATAACTAAAAAGTCGTCATCACTTTGGTGAATTAAAGTATCATTGTCGGTATCCAATACAAGTAGATCACTGTCATCGCTGATAAGGCGACGATCTAGAATGCCTATATCAATATCGCTATCAATTGTTAGAGTTTCATTAATGCCTCGCAAGCTATCTCTAGAGTCAAAGCTATCCCTATTACGGCTATGATGTACGATACTCCTAGAGCCATCACCCAGCACATTAAGTGGAGTGTGGTCAATAAAAACCGAATCTTCACCAATAACTTCATCAATCTCAGGACTCAAAACAGAAGGACTAACAGTGCGTTCAATTATGGGGTTTGAAGAAATAAATAAAGGTACAACGGTTTTATTATCTTCGGGGATGGTAGGGGGGAGTTCGTTAGTCGCTGGCAACGAGGTGGTAACCACGCTATCTTGAGCTGAATCTTGTAAAATAATCAATAATACAAATATAAATATAAACAAATACCCGGTGACCAAGCTGAATATAGATAAATTTTTGTTTCTTTTAGTATGCATAATAAAGTATTATACACATTAAGTTGAAATTAGTCAAGCATATCCCCTTACGGAATTAAGCGCAGAAATTATATAGTTAAGGTTGAAGGCGCTAATGTTATCAATATTAAGGTTGCCCTCACGGGGCGCTAGTTTAAATCCATATTCTTTTTCGTGATCGCAGATCAAATAAGACACAAAATCATGGGCTCCGTGAGATTTAAGCCATTCCCAGTAGAAAGAACGAGTGCCTTTTTCGCATTGCAATAAAACATCTTCAAATATAAAAGTTTTACCATATAAAGTAACATCCCTAAATGTAGATACCTCACTAGGAGGGGCGCAAAGTGAAGCTGAGATTATCAGATTCATTGAGGAGGATTAGACTGTATGAGGTCATAGAGTTTTCGTATGTCCATACGCCTGTCCTCTAGTCTTTTTTCTATAGAGCGATGCCTTTCTGCGTCTCTTACTTCGTTTTTAGCTAATGTAACATTGATTTCATTAACTAAATCCTCCAATGCCTCAAGTCTTTTATTTTCTCTTTTTAGGAAATATCCTATTACTGATATTGCCGTACCTATTCCTACTAGTATAAATTCATTGTATTCCATGTTAATGGAGTACACATAAAAAAAACAATAGTTATTAAGAGGAGTTGGAACCTTTTTTTAGATCTAAATACATAAACAAAGAATCCACTATAGCTTTGTCTATTTTCTCAGGAAAAGATTTTAGGCTTTTAATGTCAAACCATCCGTATTCTGTATGCTCGAAATTAAGAGTAGGAGTAAGAAGTTCGTCCACTTCACAAGCATAAATAGTAAACTCCACTGAAGAATTTTTTAGGACTCGTATGAATTTGAGTTGGCTTAGGTGGATTTTAATATGTGATTCTTCGTATAATTCCCTTACTGCGCAAGACATAGGGTTTTCGTTTTTATCTGCTGAACCCGCAAAAATAGACCAAAAGTTTCCTAGAGTATGGCCCGGTCCATCCACCCGTTTGGCGAGAAGCACCATACCCTTGTGTATAAGTGCAACCCCGGATGCTCTATTGACACGATTCGCAGATTTCTCCATTTTTCATAGCCTCGATGCTGCAAGATGCTGAATCTTCTGAGGGGTCGGTGGATTTTTCAATCTTGGTGGCAGCCCTATTTCGCAAATAGTATGTTGTTTTTAAGCCAGACTCCCAGCAAGACATATATAAGTCGTTTAAATACTTAAGGGAAGTAGTTTTATTATATAGATTAAAACTAATAGACTGGTCTACCCATTTTTGGCGAACTGAATTGCATTCTATTAATTTAAACATATCCCGATCAAACGCAGTTTTATATTTATCTTTTATCCATTGAGGTATTTCGCCATTAAGTAGAGATAAGTCTCCGTCAGCAGTCTTTACTAAATGTGCAATGGCGGGAGTCCATAGGCCTTCGTCTTTCATGTCTTTAACAAAATAAGGGTTTGTTATATAGAAGTTTCCGGATTTATTTTCATAGACAAACAATACTGAGAAATTGGGCTCAATACTTTGCTCCACTCCATTTATGTATCCTATGGTGGCAGTAGGGGCAATTGCCATAACATTAGAATTACGCATTCCGAAGTCCTTAAGGGAGTTTCTAACATCATCCCAATTTAGAGAGGTTTTGTGGCTTTTTCTTTTACCTCGGTACTCCATTAGGTTGTTCCAGCTATCCAAAGGAAGTATACCTTGATCCCATAGGGAGCCATCGAAAGTTTTATAAGCCCCTCTTTCTTCAGCTAAGCGACTGCTGGATATAATAGAGTTATAGCTATAGAACTCAAAAAGCTTGTCATTGAATTCTACAGATTCATTTGAATCTATAGGGATATTGAGTAAATGGAGTACATCGTGAATACCCATCATGCCTAAACCTATAGGTCTATTATTTAAATTAGAATTAGAAGATTCTTCTGTGGGATAGAAATTTATATCTATGACATTATCTAACATTCGGATAGCAATGTTTATAGTTTCCCCCAGAGAAGTCCAGTTTATGTCTCGTACAGAAAGACTGCCGTCTTGCTTGTAGGTCTCTCGGATATGGTTAACTAAGTTAATTGAACCAAGATTGCACACCGCCGTCTCTCCAGTTTCTATTTTTTTGCCAGAATTGTACTTGGATGCTTTAGTGTGAAGAGTAATTTCCGTACAAAGATTAGAGCTATGAACAACACCTTCATGTTGGTTGGTATACCTTATATTGCACGGATCTTTAAAGGTATTCCAAGGGTGAGAAGTTTCAAAAAGAACTTTTAGCATTTTTTTCCATAAACCTTTGGCCGAGGTCTTCTCGAAAGTTTTTATTTCTCCTTTTTCGGCCCTCTTAGAGTAGATCTCGTATTTTTTATCAAATTCTTCTCCAAATAAATCATGGAGATCAGGGCATTCATTGGGATCAAACATATACCAGTCGCCATCCTCTTGAACCCTCCTCATGAATAGGTCAGGAACCCATGAAGCTGTATTCATATCATGACAGCGAAGTCTATCGTCGCCGGTATTTTTTCTTAAATTAAGAAAAGCCTCATAATCTAAATGCCAAGGCTCTAAATAGGCGCAGCCCGCCCCAGGTCTTTTGCCTCCTTGATTAACTGCAACCAAGATATCGTTGTAGATTTTAAGCCAAGGAATCAACCCGCTAGAAATACCATTAGTTCCATATATATAAGAACCGGTAGACCTAAAAGGGGTTACGTCTAAGCCAAGACCTCCTGCAAATTTAGACTTACGAGCCTCTTGCCACGCACCATCAAAAATCCCATCTATACTATCGTCGAAGGTATTTAGGTAGCAAGAACTAAGTTGAGAATGACAGGTGCCGCTGTTGAAGAGAGTTGGAGTCGAAGGGGTGTACTTGAATTGACTTAAAATGTCATAAAACTTAATAGCCCATTCTTCTTTGTTTTTTTCATTAATAGATAAACCCATAGCCACTCTCATCCAAAAACTTTGGGGGGCCTCCATTACTTTGTTGTCTTGTCTGATGAAGTATCTATCAGTTAAGATTTGTATGCCTAGGTATTTAAACTTTTTATCACGACGGATCTTGAGGGACTCGCTTAATTTTTTAAGGTCAAAATCGAGGAGGCGAGAGTCTAAGCGCTTCTCGTTAACTAACGTCTTTATGTTTTGAATAAAGCTTTTTCGGTATTGCAAGTTGAATGCATCAGAGTCCACCCCCTCCTTGAATACCTCTTTGTATAAGTTGTTTAGGAGTAATCTTGCTGCAGCAAATGAATAATTAGGCTCTTTTTCTATCTTCTCTCGAGCTGATAATATTAAAGCTTGATCTATTTCGGTGCTAGTTATCTTGTCAAATAATTGAAGCTGGGCATCTAGTACTATTTCACTGGGGGATACATTGCTTACTTCCTCGCAAGCACGCTCAGCACTAGCGTTTATTTTATTGACGTTAAAGTCTTCAAGTCGACCGTTTCTCTTCTTTATTTTTATATCCATACTTGGTATAATACACAGCGCATAGGGTTAAAATAAAAAAATGCGCTAGATTTAATATTTTGTTATTCTAGCACAGAATACTGTGTAACTCAAGAACTAAATTCAAGAGTTATTAACAATGGCGTAGTCGCTATGGTACATTTTTTTAACCAAGCCCTGGAAATCAGTCTTTCTAGTCCATCCAAGCTCTTTTTCGGCTAGGGAGGGATCCCCGCATAATTTATGCACCTCGGCTGGGCGATAAAACTTAGGATTAACTTTAAAAATAATATGACCAGTGCTTTTTTCTTTGAACACCTCGTCTTTACCGTTCCCTGTGGACTCCCATTCTACGCCTGCTTCTTTCAGACAGGCGGTTAGGAATTCCCTTATGGAGTGCATCTCGCCGCTGGCTAACACGTATTCATTCGGGGAGTCCTGGTTTAGCATAAGCCATACGCCCTCCATGAAGTCTTCAGCGTCACTCCAGTCTCGTTTAGCCTCTACGTTGCCTAGTTCAAGAGGCTTAGGGGTGGCGCCATTGTTTAAGCTCTTTTTTATGCGGGCTACTCCGTGAGTTATTTTTCTGGTGACAAAATCTAAACCGCGACGCACTCCTTCGTGATTAAAAAGCCAACCCTGAACCGCGAATAAGTTATAGGATTCACGATAAACTCTAACGATATGTCTGGCGCCGCATTTAGCTGCACCATAAGGAGATTGTGGAAGAAGCGGGTGAGACTCATCTTGAGGGGTCTTGATAACATCGCCAAACTCCTCACTGCTGCCGGCATTATAAAACTTACACTCTGGAGCAAAGCGCCGTATGGACTCCAGTATATGAAGGACTGAGTCTGCGTCAGTAATCCAAGTTTGTATTGGGTAGTCCCAGCTGCCAGCAACAAAAGACTGCGCCGCAAAGTTAATAAAGTAATCAGGTTGAATGTCTATAACTACATCCCTGATGCTATGGGCATCATTTAAATCCATATTGATCAACTTGAAGCGCGGCTCATCTTCCAAGTGCAGAATGTTCTCGTGATTCTTTACGCTTAACCTACGAGCCGTCCCGTATATTAAATAATCGGTGTTTTTTAATAGATAGTCAATCATATGACTACCATCTTGACCTGTAACTCCTGTTATTATTACTTTTTTCATAATATTTATTCAATAGTAATGGAAGAGGTGGGATAATTCAAGAGAAGGTTTATATCACTAGGAGACGCCTTCCATTCGCGTGGCTTTAAATAATTGGGAAGATTAACTACTTTAACATCAAGGGGTGGTATATTTTTACTAAGAAACAAATCATTAAGGAAATAGTCGGCTACGTAGAGTTTGGAAGAATTAGGAGATAGATAAAATAAATGTTTTGGAAAAGTGCTGTAAGAACAAACTAAAGTTTGAGCGCTAGAAAGTATGTCGATAGAATCATTGAGACTGGCGAACTTTATAGAGCAACCTAGTTCCCTAAGGGGTTTTATAACTGGGTTAAGAGGGGTCTGACTAGAAGAGATAACCCAAATTCTAGAAAAATCTTTTACGCACTCCCTTTTGAAAATAGACAAATAATATGATAAAGGAGGCTGTACGTAGCTAGGGTGGGCGGGCTGCTTAAAGACATCGCCGCTGCGAACATGGCAAGCTATAACATCAGGAGGGGTTTCGATTGTTTTTTTACGTACCAGGCTGTTTATTTTGCTTCTAGATACCCTGAGGAGATCGGATTCGGTAATAGGAAAGTTTAATGATGCTTCTCGTTTTGAGGAAAAGAAGACCGAGGAAGTTAATACATTTTCAACAGGAGGACTGGGGAGGAGGATGTTAGATTTACCTTCGCTGGGGTAACCCACTTTACATTCGTGGCGCTCGGCCAGTAGGTGAGCATTGCAGAGCTGTATGAGATTGTTTCCAAGCCTGCCTGCCCATTTGTTGATATAAATCATTGGACTAAAAAGAAACCAAACAGTGTAATCGTTTTTTATTTACAACCGAACGCTTGGGTAGTTTTTAACAAACCAGTCGCTGGTTTTGCGCAGCCCTTCTTCTAGGGAAGTGTATGAGTCGAGAGTCCACCCTAGTTCTAAAAACCTAGAGTTGTCGCTTGGTTTTTTGAATTGACCACTGGGTTGAGATATGTCCCAGCTAACCGCCCCGTCAAACTCTAGGTACTCACAAATTAAAGAGGCCACTTCTTTAATTGAATACTCCTTGGTATTTCCTATGTTCAATGGTGCTGCTTCATCGTAGTTTTCAAGGGCAAATAAAACAATTTCTCCCATGTCACCCGAATAGGTAAATTCCCTTAAGGGTGACCCGTCGCCCCATAGGGTTACTTCTTTTTTGTGGACTTTAGCTTCGTAAATTTTTCTAATAATGGACGGTATGACGTGAGAGTCACCGGTTTTAAAGTTATCATTTTCACCATAAAGATTATTAGGGATTAAGGTGATGAAATTACAGCCATACTGCTGCCGGTATGAGCGAGATTGGATATCAATCATTCTTTTTGCGTAGGCATAGGAAAAGTTGGAATCATGAGGTGGTGAATTGTGGACGTTTTTTTCTTTTAACGGGTAGCTGGTTTCGTCGGGGTAAACGCATGTACTCATTAGGGAAACGGCTTTTGAGACATTGTTTTTAAAGCAACTATGAAGAACGTTTGTGTTTATCATTATGTTGTCATAGTAGAAGTCGGCGGCATTTTGCATATTAGCCTTTACTCCACCTACTTTAGCCGCCAAATGTATAACTGCGTCGGGTTTAATCTCGCTAAAAATCCTATCAGTCTGATAGGGGTCCCGTAAGTCACAGTCTGACGAGGATAAGAATGTTGCGTTAGGGATTGAGCTTCCGTGAACGTAGCCCCATTTTAGGCTATAGCCAACAAGCCCAGACCCCCCTGTTACTAGAATTTTTTTACTCATGACATGTGAATACAATTTTATAATCGGAGACGGAAGGGGCAGTTTTAGGACAAAAAGCTGGATTTATTTCAATATTAGAAAAACCCGCCACCTCAAGACACTCGCTTAAGGTCGCAGGCAGCCAAATTCTATGGGAAACCCCGTAGGAAAAGAAGTCAACCTCATCTTCGTCAAAGAAAACTTTAACCTCATTTTCAAGGCGAAAAGTTGAAGACATCCAGTCGGTGCGAGGGGTGATCCTGGAAAGGATGTGTCCGGGAGTAGGGGTCTGTATTGTCCTTTTTTCGCAACGAGGAGCGTCTTGTAGCATTGCTACTGCATTATAGCAATCAAAAATAAAAAAACCGCCTGGAGCTAAAAGAGACCTCGATAGTTTCAGGAATGACTGGAGATCTTCTAGAGTAGGGATGTGGTTAATGACATGAAATAAACTAGTAATGACATCAAACGGGCCCGACATGACTTTATTTAAAGGTATTTGTTCGAAAGATAAATTCTTCTTATTGCCGACCTTCCCTTGCGCTTGAGAAATCATATCTGAAGAAAGGTCTACGCCTAATACGGACGCGGGACTTAGTTTTGAAATTATTTCCGAATGCGTCCCGGTACCGCACCCAACGTCTAGAATTTTTTTATTCCGAAAACCTTTTACCTTGTTAGATATGAAATTAACTTCGCCCTTATAATCTTTAGATTGATAAATGGCGTCATAATACTTAGCTAATTTATTGTTATACGGCATAGTAAGACTTTATTGAATCACAAATATAATCAACCGATTTATGGCCAAGGGCTGGATAAGATGGAAGACAGGTGGCGTGAGAGTAAGCGTGAAGAGAGTTGGGGAACTCAGAATCTGGGGTGGAAACAGAGTAACAAGGCTGTTTGTGGAGGGGGTAGAAAACGGTACGGGTCTCTATGTTTTTGCTTTGCAAAAAATCACTTAAGGGTGATATGTGTTCGGAACTCCTTAACACAATACGAAAGGGAATATGATTAGAAAGAGGGTTGGTGGGCTCTAGGACGGAGACCTCATCTAATGCCTCAAGATGAGATTTGTAATAATCTAATAACGATAATTTTTTTTCAATAATGTCTGGGAGCTTCTTGAGCTGAGCTATCCCTATGGCTGCTTGTATATCGGTAAGGCGAAAATTGTAGCCAATCTCGGGGTGAATGAATGAGCCTCGCTCTTTTCGGCCTTGGTTTCGAAGATATAAGAGTTGATTGTATGTTTCGGGGTCATTTGTAGCCACAAAACCACCCTCGCCCGTCGTAATAGTTTTGTCGGCAAAAAAGGAGAAGCAACCAACGTCGCCAATTGCGCCACAATGTTGATCGTTCCAGCGGACTTCAACTGCCTGTGCTGCATCCTCAATGACTTTAAGGTTGTTTTTAGAAGAAAAAGATAGTACTTCGTCCATATTGGCAGCTAAGCCATAAAGGTGGACCGGCATAATGGCTTTTGTTCGTGAGGTTACTAGGCGCTCGCAGTCTTTTATGTTGATTTGAAAATCCTCAATGTTTATATCTACGAAAACCGGGGTAGCGCCACACATTTCAATAGCATTAGCCGATGCAATAAAAGTAAAATTAGGAACAAGGACTTCGTCAGAGGGCCCAATGCCTAGGGCACGTAAGCCCAAGTACAGAGCCAGTGTTCCATTCGGGGCCAGAACGCCATATTTGCAACCGATCAAATCCAAAAAACGCTCAACGAACTCAACCGACTTGGGGCCCTCTGTAATCCAGTTGCGATCAAAGCAAGATTTGATGGCATCATATTCTTCACTCCCGATAAAGGGCTCGAACTGTTTAATCTTCATTTGTGGTTGTTGTTTTTGCATAGTAAAACTCCTTGGGTTTTTGTATCTCCATCGGTAAACTCGGCCGTATGTAACTTTTGGTCGCATACTTGAAAGCCGCAGTTCTCTAGCAAATGAGTTAAGTCGGCCAATGAGTATTCATAAAGATGAAAGCGGTTAGTTGTTTCTGATGTTGACTTAAGAACTAGGGGAGTGCTTACCACAAGCTCCGCTCCTGTTCCTAAGAGGTTCCCAAGGTTGTTTAGAAAGAGTGGGGCCTCCTCCCGCTTCATGTGCTCTATGGTTTCTATGCAAAAGATTACATCCGCAGATTCAGTGGGCATTTGGTGGGTAAATGTACAATTTTCACCACCATAGTTTTTATTTGCATATTCCACGACCTCTCGATTGATGTCGTAACCTTTAATGGAGGTGCAAAAATCGCTTAATAGCCGAGTGCCGTATCCCGAGCCACACGCGCAGTCTAGCCAATATTCTTCAAGACCTAGGCGCCCTAAAAGCTCCAGGGCGTGGAGATAGCGGTAAAAATGTCTATGGTGGGTATCCACATTATAAATAAAGCGCTTGGGAAAGAAATTTTCATCAGCACGAATAGTTAATTGTTGATTATTTCCCATTTTTAAAAATATTATAGTCTATATGGTTATCTATGTCAACCTTATTCGGCATTTTATAGAAAATCGTGTCTTCATTGAAAAGTCTGTCTCCCAGATAAGGCAGTGCGGAAATTTTGAAAATCCCTAAATATAGGCTGGTCTGGAAACACGGCGGATAGTCTTGGCGACGATAAAGCTCATGTTGTATAACTGGGACCCCCTTAAAGTTATTGCTTTCGTACATACAAAGATAGGGATGCGTATCTACTTCTTCTGCGCACCCTAGGGACTCCGCTTTACGTTCTTCAAAAAAATGTATTATTTTTTGAACATCGCCCCAGGTTCGTTGGGGATAAGTGAGGTAGAGAATGACGAGCCTATCCTGAGGCGAAAGACTCTTGGTTTTAACCGTGTCTATTAATACGTCTTTAACAGACGCCTCATCGGTCGCCAATTCCGGTAAGCGGTTGACTGTATTAAACCCCTGCTTTTGGGCTTTTGCAAGCAAGACTGCGTCATCGCTTGTTAGTATGACTTGGTGCTTAAGGTGGTTGGGGATAATGGCACTCGTATAATCAAAAAGCTTGCGGTTTTTATGGGGCAAGCCCTTGGATCCCTGGCGTGCGGGAATGATATACCACGTCTTCATTAAAGTAAATTAAAATAATGTTCGTCCAGCAACTCCAGAGAACGACGCAGACCAAGCGCATTATGTAAGTGTCCACTCCATATTTCCGTTACCCAGGAAAAATTAAGGCCTTTAGTACATTTGAAAAATTTCTCAAAATTTATATCTCCTTCAAAAATTTGGAGCCCCTCTGCATTTAATTGAGCCGCATCAGAGATATGGAGGTGAGATATATAGGGGATTATTTTTTGGGTGTAATCTAATAAGGTGCTCCCTTCTAGGTTACATTGCAATTGGGCGTGGCAAATATCATAAGTCATTTTCACACCAGCTTCGCTACAAAATTTTACCATGTCTGAGGCCGGAGCAAAACCATATTGATACCATTCTCCCCCTAAATACCAAGGGCGAGGCGGTAGGTTTTCTGGCAATATTGATATATCTGCAGGATTGAAACGTAATTTGCTGAAATTAAAAAGCGCAATCTCTATCATTTTGTTATGAGTCGACAGCGCCTCCAGCGACAAGGGGGTGGTCTCTAAGAGGTCGAGAGACATTCCCCCAAGATGAACAACCATTTTAGGTTTAGCCTTAGGCCAGTTTTTTGCTATTTTTAAGGTTTTGTCAATTGTTTTTTGGATAATGGCCACCGACCCGCTAATTACTTGTTTGTCGGTGGAGCAAAAGTTTACTAATTGACGATCAAATATTTCTGGAGCATGAACTATTAATTCCGAATCTCCATTAACTTCATTGAAATCAATTTGCAAATCTGACTCAGAACAATGAAATTCAATTACAGGACATTTGAGGATTTTATATTTAAGGTAGTCGTGAAACCTGCATTTTACCCCCCATTTTTTAGAAAAATTAAATTTGGGCCATGCATCTATCGGTAGTGGTTTTGCGAAATCTTCTTGAGAGATATATTTTCCTGTAGGTATATCGCGTGTGAGCCTTCGCCCTATATAATCTTCTATTTCATGTGGAAAAATCCCTTTGCCTGGCGAGCGATAAGTTATGTCGGAACCTTTAAGGGCCACGTCTTTTTTTAAGGGCAATTTAGCGACAGCTGATTTAGTAAAAATTTCTTTATTTAAGGATTCTTGTTGATTTACTGTTTTGTTTTTAGTTAAGGCTTTTTCGGCAGACCTGATATCTTTAACCATTTGCTCAAATTCCGCAGGTGTCAGAGAGGCCTTGTGGTCGGGTCCTGCTTGGTAACGATCTAATGTTAGATGCTTTTCTATAATGGTTGCCCCCAGGGCTGCAGCAGCGACAGGTATGAAAATGCCGCGTTCATGGCCTGAATATCCGATGCGAGGAGCTAAAGTTTTGAGGGTTTGTAGAAACTCCAGTCCAATAGCTTCATATGGAGTAGGGTAAGTGGAATTAGAAAGCAATAGTGAGAAATCTAATTTATTTTTGTGGCAAAAATCGCTGCATTTTGTAATGTCTTTTTCGCCCCACATACCTGTAGATATGAGGAGCGGTAAACCTAGGCCCGACGACGCTTTTATGAGGGGGAAGTTGACCATGTCCCCTGAGGCTATCTTCACCGCTGACAGGGTAAGTTTTTTTAAAAAATTTAAAGACACGTGATCCATAGGGGTTACAACCAAGTCTAAATTTAATTTTTTGCATAAGCGATCAATTTTAAAGTACGCTTCATTGGAGAGCTCGAAGCCTTGTAGTTGAGGAATTAAATAATCAAAATTCCATTCCGCACTATTAGGGTCTTTTAAGATTCTTTCGGAGTAGATGGAGGCCAAGTCTCTTTTTTGGAATTTAACGGCGTCAACCTGAGCCTCATGGGCTTCATAAATAAGTTGCCGAGCCGTCTCATAATCCCCGTTATGATTCACGCCAATCTCTGCAATAATATATACTTTAGATGGAGATTTTATAGGCATCAATTTTAACGTGTCTGTGTTTAATATTAAAAAGATTAGTCATGTAAGAGTCTAACGTTAAGGCGCAAGTTGGATTTGCTAGAACTTTTTGAGTTAAAAACCTAAACTGAGTCTCTTGATTGTGGCCCCTCCATGGAGTCTGGCAAGCCTGTATATGCTCTTCTTTTACGTAACCTGTGTAATAGCAAGTTTGTAAATTAGAAACTCCTTGATAGAAAGAAAAGCCAGTTAAAAACAACTCTTTTAATGGACTGTCCGCTAAGAGGAGCAAGGTCATAAAACCTGTATTGGGCTCACACTTTAAGGGTCGTTGGTAGTGTAGGTAAGTATTTTCTTTTATATTAATAAAAGGTAGATTGTAGGTATTAACAGACTTGAAATTGGTAGTGGTACAGCCGCCCTCGCCGTGGTTCTGCGCAATTAATCCCGGGCACACCACCAGTTGGATAGCTCGGGTTAATTCAGGCTCTTTATTTAGTTTGTATTTTAATTGACCTGTAGTTATACAGCGAGTGTCCATGCCGTGAAACATTATGTCCGTGCGAGCCCCATAATGTTCTTTATAGTCGAAAGGGCACACGTCATTTACTCTGATGACTAAATCATAAGAGTCAATGAGAGGACCAAGCTTATATGATGTTAGGTAAAAAGCAGGACCCACTAACGCTACCCGTTTATCTTTTACTAAATCATAGAGGGGAGCTAATTCGCTACAAACCCTCATTAATCGACCTTTCTCTTTCTTTGGCGGTTTTATGCCGTGCCAAAGCAGGAAATCTAAAGTTATCTTGTGAAAGCATAGTGTTGTAACGAGTTTCGTCATCTATTCGCTCATGTAATAAATATGCGCCTTCAGGCCAAACCCTCTGTGAGTCTGTGGTGTGTCGGTGGCAAAAATTGTCTATAACGTCATTCGGATCGCCTTTTCCGCATACGTCTCCAAATTTTTTAAAGTAATCAACCCGTGTGATGGCGTGATGCGCACAACGCCCCGTATTAGTTTCCCATAACGCACACCCATTGTTATCCTTTTTCCATCCAGCGCCCGTTGCCGCTGGAGCTCTAGAAATATCATCAATCATTGGTAAAGCAACAAGGTGCGTGTTTGTGGAATTGAAGTGATGGAATAGAGGGTAGGGGTCTTTAAGGAAAGTCATGTCGTCGGCCCACACTATACCCAGGGGGGTTCGTATGAGTTTATAAAGCTCAGAATAAACAATAGATAATCCGGGGTCTGGATTGTAAGAAACCTCCGCGCAATTGGGGAAAGAGTTGATAATTTCGCTTGTTTCAGAAGCCTGGGAAGAGGAACTGGCATTACCTATTAAGACCTGACAGTGAGAGGTCTGTTCAGTGATATTTTGAAGGCATTTACGTAGTAATGCAGTTCGGTTTCGAGTCGAAAGGAAGATGGTAGCTTTCACGTTATTTTGTGGCCTCAATATTTAGCATTAGTAATCTTCCGTTGTCTTTGTCCATGTGAGGTAAATAGGCAGAGCTGTAGTCATCTATATGTGCATGCTCGGTTCGTCTCCAGTCGTATCTTTTAATGTTTTTAAATCCTATTTTTTCTAATTCATTTTTGAGTAATTTAAAATCAAAAACCATTCCATGCCAATCATAATCATTTTTTTGCCCACCTACTACAAACCCCAATAATTTAGTTATGTCTTGGTTTTCTGTATATTCCTTACATACTTCCGTGAAGTCGGCAGTGGATAACCTTAATGTGCCACCGGGCTTTAAAAGTTTAAACCAGTACCTTATTATCTCCACCCATTCGTGGCGTCCAAAATGTTCAATATTTGCACAAGAGTAAATTAAGTCCACACTCCCATCTTTATAAGGCAAGCCCTTAGAAATATCACCCGAAATGTCTACCGCATTGGTTTTTCGGATATCTATATTTATAAACCCCGGAATGTTTCTGTCGCCGCAGCCTAAGTGTAGTTTTGTTTTTTTAATAATTTCTTTTTCCATATTATCGAGCTAGTTTTTTCTTTAAAATTACGTTACCAGATTGTTTATTTTTTTCTGACCTTCTTCTGTCATTCTAAATAATATCTGTGTGCCATGACCGCCAGTAACTATGCTATAATCAAAGCCATTGTCTTGGATGGGTCTGTCTTTGTAGAGATCAAGGAATTCATCTAGATAATCAACTAGATCTTCAGTAATGAATGGGGGCTTCCCTATGGAGATGGGATTCATGTATTCCTTAAATTAATTAGCACTGATTTATGCAAATTGTCTATATCGAAGTACTCCTGAAAAATCTTAAAACCATAGTGGGATTTTTCTTGTAGGGCTTCTTGTCGGTAGCTGTCGATATTAATGCAGGACGCCTCGGATTCTTTAGCGAAGAAGCAAGCTTTATCCCAATCTACTAGATTAGAAAGAGGCATCTTTAAACCATCGGATATTATCAAAGGGATTGACCCGACCGCTAGAGAATCCCATATCCTAATCGTAGACGGACCAGTGCCGCGCGGACATAAAGAAATCTTTGTGTTTTTTAAAACTTCAAGATAAGTCTGTTGGCACTTCTGTAGATCTTCTGGGCTTTTATCAAAATGCCATACCCCAGTGTCCTGCATGCTGGATGAATCATTATTGGTAATAGAATCTAGTAGGGCTCTTCTTGTGTGGTGAGTATAGGAGGCCCCGTGAAAGGAAAAATCGTAACGCCTGTCTGTGGTTTTGGTCGGGGAACGAGTTGCGAAGTGAGTAAAGTGAGGTATGGCGTAAAAGTCGTCGTTAGTTGTTGCGTGCGGTGTAAATACCACCGAATTTGATGAGAAGTGAATCTTGTTGACGTTTATGTGCTGGCAAATAAAAACAACCTTATTGGAGGGATACTTGCCTTGGGCGGCATTTACAATTTCTTGTGCGGCGTTTACTCCTGATTTATTTATTACGTCAGCGAAAGGGAATTTTACAAAAACGTAGTCACTGCATATATCTAAATTCTCCATTTCGAGCCCCCCCCAAATCGTTTCCTCGGTAAGAACTAGGTCGTTGCACTGACCAAAGACTCCGTCCTTAGCTTTTACACATTCGGATGCATTGAAAAACCTAACTAGAGTAGTCATTGTGTACGAAGGTGTATTCTTTGAAGTTTTGGGTGTGATAAAAATCATACCCTATTTTTTTAAGAGCCTCAATGCTATTATCGTTGTCTGCTTTAGAGAAGTGTGTACAAAATTGGTGAAACTCAACACAAATCTGAGGTATTTTGAAATCTCCGAGACTTTTTATTACATCATACTCCGCGCCCTCGATGTCCATTTTTAAGACAGAAATGTCTTTGTAGGTGCTGTGGAGATCCTGGACGCTAATGCAGTCGCAGAAATGGTACTCTTTAGTGCAGTTGTCGTTGGATTCTATAATTGACTCCGAAACGTATTCGGGATTTTTCTGCTTAAATACTTTGATTGTCTCTCTATTTGTTCCAGTTAGGGCGGCCTTAATTAGCTTGAAATTTCGAGGTTTGTAATTTTCTATGAAGTTATGGGATTTTATGGTTGGATCAACACCTATAATTTGACAATTCTTTTTAAGCACCAACTCTGTGTCGAAGCTAATGTCTTCACCTACTCCGGCAGATATTATCGTGGAGCCCTGGGGCACTAAGTCTAGACAGATTTCCCACCCCCCATATGTGGTACCGATATAGTTTAAATTCACTTGAGGTCCCTTATTCGGTTTAGAAGTTTTATTTTATTATCAACCCCCATTGTGTAATTTGCGTGATGCATGACGACGTTCCGCAGTTCCTCGGCATTTACAGGGATGTGCTCGTGACCTTCATAGCGACGCCAGTTATTGTCCATCGCGCAAGTGTAGAAACGAGAGGATAGGCATTTATGAGAAACTCCAAACTGGGGCAGTAGGGAATTAAGGGCCTCCTGGTCGTCCGGATAGAGGTTTAGGTCGCTTAAGACTCGGGTGAATAAGCGCAAGATCTCTTCGTTGCATTTACACACAAAAAAACCCGCACAAAACTTAGTTCCGTCATTCTGGAACGCTATATCATTGTCACCGAGTTCAGATAGCAGTATTTTTGATAGAGGAGTGCTTGGGTCGGCGAAAAACTGGATGTCGCAATCTCCGTGAACAATAAAGTCGTCCTTATTCTCCTTGATTCCTCTAATTATTAATTCTAGTTTACGGCGCATTGTGTTGGACCAGCCATCTTCTCGGTATGTTCCAGAGGGACATTCTTGATCTAACTCATCTGTTATTAATTCCATATCCTCATGGGGGAAGGATGGTAGAAAATAATTATCGTAAAGCGTTTTGTGGCTTGGGGTATAAAATGTGTAAAATTTCATATCATAATCCGGATATCGCGGACAAAGATCCGTGAAGCTTTCCTGTATAGTTTATAATATTAGCATATTTTCGCTTAATGTCAAGCTCTTCTTTTTGGCGCCACTCTTGATTCTCTGAAGATGTGGATACCCCCTCGGGATTTAGATAGTATAAACCTAAGGTTTTATTAAGCTTCTTGAACTTTGCGCCTTGAGTGGCACACCTTAACCAGAACTCAGAGTCCGCTGCGGATTTATAGTCGTTATTAAAGAAACCAAATCTATCATGCATGGATTTTCTGTAAACTGGAGACTGATGTGGCATATTGTATATTATTAAGTCTTCTATTGAGAATTCGGGAAAACTATACCTGCTTATGTGGGTATTGGAATCAAATGAGGTATTGGCGAGGGTTGTTATTAAACTGTCGCAATAAATTAAGTCTATTGACTCGTCGGAATCTAGCGCCCGAACATGCTCTTTAAGGAAAGTTCGCTGTTTTCCGTCATCAGGATTAGCATTATTGAGGTATTCGCCCTGCGCCTCACGAATAGCGATATTCCAGCACTCATACATGCCCGGGTCTTTGTCTAGCTCTATATATTTTACATTTTCATGGGAATGAGCAAATGGTTTAATATACTTGGATTCATTTTCCGGAGAACTGGCGTCTACCATTATGAGTTCGCAATCGGGGAAGATCGTCTGACGAGAAATGTCAGAAAGATAGTGCTGTATATATTTTTCACACTTAAATATAGAACAAAACATTGTAATCTTGTATTTTTTACTTGACATTTTCTCTATATATGTTATAATATCTACCTCAAACAGTGTTTGAGGTTATTTCTCATGTTAATCTTATTATTCTTACGTAAACCGTATAATAGGGTTGACAATACTATAGATGTTATGTTAACATAGGGAGAATTCAATATGAAAGAGATAAATGTTTTATCGGATGCCGAGCTTGCTCGTGGTATAAAGAAAAAATCAGACAGGGAAGATTACTTGAAGGAATTAGTTGACCGACATAGTGGAATATATATTACAATGGTAAACAATTACTCTCCCCCTACGACTTCCTCCGTCAACTCACATCGGGACGACTTATTAAACGATAAAGAATACTACATCTATCAGGCTGCATTAAAATATGATGATTCCAGACGGACTAAGTTTTCCACATACCTGGGGAATGAAACAAGATGGCTTTGCTTAAATTTATACAACAAAAACAAAAACTCAAAAGAGATTTCTTACCCGTCTCAATTCTACCAAACCTCACATATAGCGGATGACTCATTATCTGTAAAAATAAATGAAGAAGTACTAACTAAGATAATGTCACTAGCCAAAAAGGAGCCAGACAGCAGGGTTTCAAAGATTTTCCACCTAAGATATATCGAAGGAGAAAAAAATAAAGTAATGCCTTGGAACAAAGTGTGCAAGTTCGTTAACTTGAGCATTCAAGGTTGTATAAATGTTCACGATAGAGCGATTAAGAAAATAAAAGAAGAATTAAATAAAGACATATGATAAATAAATACATAGCCATAGGCCACCTAACTAAAGACCCCGAGACCCGAGAGTTCTCTAATAATACTAAATGCTCATTTGGGCTTGCCCTGAACCAAGGTAAAGATGAGACTATATTTTGGGATGTTGAGTGCTGGAATCGAGTTGCCGAGAACTGCCAGAAGTATATAAAAAAAGGCTCTTGCGTTTATATCGAAGGCAAGATAAAGGAAAATAAATGGGAAGATAAAAACGGAAATCCTAGATCTAAAAGATATGTTAGTGCCGACCTAGTTAGGTTTTTACCTAACGGAAAAAGAGACAATAATGAATTTAAAGTTGAAAAGGAAGATCCCAAGCCTAATATCGAATCAATAGTCGATGAAGACGAAATGCCTTTTTAATAATGACTCATTTAAATTTTAGCGGACCAATAAACTCACTTAGCTTTGGAAATGTTACCGTCAACATGCTTCGGGAGCTGTTTAAGAAAGATATAAATATATCATTTTTCCCCATAGGAAACAATTTAGATTTCACAGCTTTTGATAAATCCCCTAAGGACTTTCAAGATTGGGTATCGCACTCTTTTAAGAACCGATTTTCCACCCTCAGGGAAGACTCCCCTTCCTTTCGAATGTGGCACTTAAATGGATCCGAATCTCGTATAGGCAAACATCAGACTCTCTATACGTTTTATGAATGCGACTCCCCTACATTTGCTGAAAAAAACATTTGCTCTCTTCAGGATAACTGCATATTCAGTAGTTCTCACGCCTTAAAGTGCTTTGAAGAACTTGGATGTTCTAATTTAAGTTATATTCCCATCGGTTTTGATAATGACTTCCATAAGACCAACAAGGAATACCTACAAAATCGTATTCACTTCGGCTTGATGGGCAAGTTTGAGCGCAGGAAAAACACAGGCAAGATACTAAGGTTATGGGCTCAAAAGTACGGGAATAATAACGACTATCAGCTCACGTGCTGTATTACTAATCCCTTTTTCAAGCCTGAACAAATGAATCAAGTCGTATCTCAGTCATTAGACGGAAAGAGGTACAGTAACATAAATTTCCTACCTTTCCTTCAGACTAATTCCGAAGTAAATGAACTGCTAAACTCTATAGATATTGACCTAACCGGTTTAAGCGGGGCTGAGGGTTGGAATCTCCCCGCGTTCAATTCTACTTGCCTAGGGAAGTGGAGTATAGTATTAAATAATACATCGCATAAGGATTGGGCAACCTCTGCCAATTCCATACTCGTAGAACCAGCGGAAAGTCAAGAAATTTATGATGGCGCCTTTTTTCATAAGGGGGCCGAGTTCAATCAAGGCAATATGAGCACTTTTTCTCCGGAATCTTTTTCTTCCGCAGTAGAAACTGCCGTAGATAAGTGTAATAAAGTTAACACTGAAGGTGAAAAACTAAAAACAGAATTCACTTACGAAAAAACCGTTTCTAATATATTAAAAATCCTAGAACAATGAATTTAAAAAAAGAAGGAAACTCAATTTTACTGTGTTGCGGTAAGGCGCGATGCCCAGCTCTAAAGAAATCCTCATTAAAGAAAGACCATTATGAGCTTAAGGATGACTTTGGAGGTAAGGTCAACTTAACTAAAGAACAATTACTCATAATAAAAGACGCGCTCCAGCAACTTGATGCTAATTGAGGTTGTCGCTTCACTAGGGCTAATGTGGATCCTTCGCTACGGATCTATTCTTGATATTCCAAGATCCTTCCTTTGCGAAAAATCTACTTTTTTTAAAAAATTATTTAATTGTAGTTTGTGTTTAGGGTTTTGGTCCGGCATTATTGTGGGCTCTTCCTGTTTTTACTTTATAGATAATAATCAATTTTATATACTATTGCCCTTAGCCTCGTCTGCGGTTTGTTGGTTTTTTGACTCACTATTGGATTTAATTCAATTAGGGTGTGGCTTTTTTGATAAAAATACTTGATTTTTAGTTAGGTTTATGGTATAATCTGACCGTAATGCCTTTATATAGCTTTGAGAATCCTGATACAGGAGATATTAAAGATGTCTTTTTTCATATGAACGAAGATAAGACTTATGTAGACGAATCCGGCTTAACATGGAGACGGGTTCTTGTATCCCCTCAGCTTAATACCTCAAGTTCCATAGATCCGTGGAGTAATGATGACTTCGTAAATAAAACTTCAAACATGAAAGGCACAATGGGGGATATGCTCGATAAGAGCGCAGAACTTTCCGCAAAAAGAGCTGAGTCCAATGATGGAGTTGACCCCGTTAAGCAAAAGTTTTTTGACAACTACTCCAAAGAGAGAAAAGGAGCTAAGCACCCTTCTGAAAAAGGTAAAAGCTATGAGAGTAAAAATGTAAAAATTGACTTCGATTAATATTGCCATGCAAGTATATAAACCCAATAAAAATAACAATGGATTCGCCTTTAGCTTCTCCATGGGCGATGACAAGAGGACCGGTGAACCAGTCCTTTACATCTCGGCCATAGCGCAACACTCCTGGGACGAAAAGAAGCGCATAGGTTCCTTTATGGAGAACAAAGACAAGCCGGAAAAGAATTTGAATTTAAAATTCAATGAATTTGAATGCGGGGCAATTGTAAGTTGCCTAAAGAATAGGTACGAATACAATACTTTTCACAAATTCGAAGATAATAAAACCACAATTAAATTCTCACCATGGGACAAGGTCTCTAAGATTAAAAAATTCAACCCATCTACAAAGAATTACGATGACACCTCTCAGACTGTACCTGCTTTTGGCATCAGTATAACCAAGAACAGTAACAATACATTCAAATTACCCCTTGAACCTGGAGAGGCTGAATGTCTTCGTTTGCTTATAGAGAATATTATATCTCGAATCCACGATTTTAGACTAGCCAAAAACTCCTTTTCTCCTGCCAGTAGAGAATCGGACGAAGATTGTCCTATTTGATGAGTAAGAAAAAAATCCTATTCCACAGTAATCATAGTAAAGCTTTTACTGGATTTGGAAAAAACTGCAAAAACATACTAACGCATCTATACAAAACGGGCAAATATGAAATAATAGAGGCATGCAATGGCCTATCCATATCTCACCCCCCACTCTCCAAACTTCCATGGAAAGCTGTTGGTACATTGCCCGATGACCCTAATAGGATTAAGCAACTAAATCAAGACCCTAATATGGCTCGATCCGCCGGCTATGGTGGTGAAACTATTGATGATCTAATAAAGGAATTTAAACCCGATATCTATGTCGGGGCTGAAGATATATGGGGATTCAATGGGTATTGGACAAGAAAGTGGTGGAATAAAACCAATTGCATGATATGGACGACCCTGGACTCAGAACCCATACTACCTCTAGCTGTCGAAGCTGCTCCCCATATAAAGAATTATTATGTTTGGGCTAGTTTCGCCGAGAGGGAAATGGCTAAGTTGGATTTTAATCATGTGAAAACATTAAGGGGTTCTGTTGAAACCGATACTTTCTATAAAATAGATGAGCGAGAGAGAGCTTCGCTGAGAAAAAAACACTTAATAGATACTAATTGCTTCCTAATAGGTTTCGTATTTAGGAACCAACTGCGAAAAAGCGTTCCCAATCTACTTGACGGGTTTGTTGAATTCCTTCGAAAGAATCCTGAGTCTAACGCTAAATTACTTTTACACACACATTGGGCTGAAGGCTGGGACATTCCTCGCCTCTTAAAGGAGAAAAATATAGATTCCACTAAAATACTCACTACTTATTTTTGTAGCGCCTGTCGCCAGTATGAAATTAAACCTTTTTCAGGCCAAGAGCAGAATTGTAAGTTTTGCGGAAGTGAAAAAACGCAAAACACAACCAACGTCAGCTCGGGCGTCTCGGATTCTCAGCTGAATGAAATATACAACCTACTCGACGTGTATTGCCACCCCTTCACAAGTGGTGGTCAAGAAATACCCATACAAGAAGCCAAGCTAGTTGAGCTTATAACACTCGTAACTAACTATAGTTGCGGGGAAGACTGTTGCACTCCAGAAAGTGGAGGACTCCCTCTGGAATGGGCTGAATACCGAGAACCGGGCACCCAATTCATTAAAGCAAGTACTTATCCTTCTAGTATAGCCAAACAACTAAGTAAAGTATATAATATGAAGCCTTCCAAGCGGGCTTCACTGGGTGATAAAGCTAGACGTTTTGTTATAGATAATTTTTCCACCGAAGTTATAGGTAAACAATTAGAGGGTATTTTTGACTCAATGCCGGAAGTTGATTGGGATTTCGATTTCTCAGAAAAACCACGGAACCCAAACTACATGCCTCCCCCCATCGAAGCTGATAGCGATTGGTTGGTAGATATATATAAAAATATATTAAATATGGATGTTGATCCAAAGCTAGATGGAGGTCATAAATATTGGATGGATCAGCTTTCTAAGGAGGCTGATCGACAAGGCGTTTTGAACTATTTTAAGCAAATCGCCAATAAAGAAAATGCCGAGGTAGTTAATCCGCTTGAATTCGAAAGTCTTTTAGATGGTGAGCGCGAGTCTAGGATAGCTGTAGTTATGCCTCAAAGCGCCGGAGACGTTCTTATGATTAACTCATTAATGTCTAACCTTAAATCACTATATAAATCTCATGATATTTATGTTTTATCTAAACCTGCATTTCACCCACTGATAGAAGATAACCCCAACGTTTATAAAGTCCTCCCATATCAGGAAGGTATAGACGACCTGCTATCACTCGAAGGAAGGGGTGATCATAAAGGTTATTTTGATATAGCATTCTTGCCGCACATAGGAACTCAAAAAATATTCAATTATCAACACAACGGAAAAGATAAAACTCAATTTTCTTTATATTCTCAATGAAAATATCCACACCAATATCTACAGGAGAGCTACTAGATAAGCTTTCTATAACAGAAATAAAACTTAAAAAAATTAAAGACCAACAAAAACTGGATTTAATTTCTTTAGAAAAAGAAGCTCTTCAGGAAACCCTAGAAGATTCATTATCTTCGTACGATAACAAGAATGAAAGACTATCGGAGTTGTTGTCTGTTAATGAAAAATTATGGATAATTGAAGACGCCATAAGAAACAAAGAAAAAAACAAAGAATTTGACGAAGAGTTTATTGAGCTAGCTCGCTCTGTATATTTTACTAATGATGAGAGGTTTGTTATTAAAAATAAAATAAACAATGAAACCGGATCCCTCATCCAAGAACAAAAGTCTTACGAAGAATACAAATGAGCCACATAGCAGAAGAGTATGCTAAATCATTAGGTTGTAGGATTGGAACTCCCGTACTGGAGCCTCATTTTTTCCCCGTCACCTCAGATAAATACATAACTTTTCACACCAATGGTCAAAAGGTACCTGCGAAGCATTACGATTTTTGGGGTGTTGTTTTTCTCTTGATTAAAGACAGATTAAAAAAAGACGGAATTGACATCATCCAGACCGGCGGCCCTGACGATCCCCCCTATCCTCAATGCGACCACTCTCATTTAGGTTGTTCATTCAAGCAGATGTCTTATGTTATAAAGAACGCCGAACTACACCTAGGTATAGATAGCCTTCCGATGCATATAGCTAGCGCCTTTAATACTAAAATAGTAGCCCTTTTCTCTAACCTTTATATAGAAAATGCCGCACCCCTTTGGTCCGGAAAGGACTCCATACTTCTGTCTCCTGATTTTTCTAAAACAAAGCCGTCTTTTTCGTTAGCGGAAAAAGAAAAAAGAATAAATGAAATAAAGCCTGAAGAGATAGCCTCCGCTGTTTTTGATATGCTCGGTATCGTTAACGACCTTGGGAGCTATAAAACCCTACATCTTGGTTCTCATTACTCAAATAACCTCCTTGAGGTGATCCCTGACTTTATTCCAGATCCTTCTTTTCGACCCTCTAGTGTCATTAATTTGAGATGTGATTACGATCTTCTTAGCGAAAGCCTTCCTGTTTGGCTGTCTAGGCAAGTGAACATTATGACTTCTAAAAAAATTAACACGTCATTAATCGCTTCCTTTAAGGATAATATAGCCGGACTGACTTTATTCTTAGAAGATGGGGATTTTTCTGCTGACTACCTAAAAGTACTTAATCAACTTAATATAAGATTTAATTTAATTTGTAGAGATAAAGAGAAATTATCGGACTTTAGATTGGAGTTCTTTGACTGGACTGTCGAAGAATATTCCAAGCCAACAAAAAAAGATATTGACTTTGAATCAGAAATATGCCATAATACGTTCTATCACAGTAATAAAACCTTAATATCCAAAGGCAAAGAGTATTCTAGCAAAGCCTCATGGTTAAAAAAGGTTGAAAAAACATCTGGAGATGAAGAAATAATAGACTCTCCAGAATTCTGGGAAGAAATAGAACACTTAAATATATACAATTATGGCCAGACCAAAAAAGAATAGCACTACAGAAACCACTTCTGAAAAATCATCCCTTGTAACGGACATTTCCGTAGACAACAGTAAAGGACCCACAATTTTCCAAAGAGATAGTGATGGTCTACTTAAAAATGTACAATATATTTTTAACACTGATGGCTCGATTGACTGGAGAGCCATGATTAAAGACGAGCACCTATTCCCTAATAGGTCTTGGTTCCAAAGCAGGGGAAAAGACATGCCCAGGACCTCAGAAGGTCTTGCAGACCACCAATTACTAATTAAGCTCAGTGGAATTAAGGAGTTAGCTAGACTAAGGGGCTTCTCTGATGTTTCTTATAAAATAGTTAAATGCGAAGCGGATCATGTGGCAGCTATTTGCCGTATGACCTTTATAGGTAACTACGAAACCGGGGGGAACGCAATTGTATTTGAAGATATGGCTAACGCCACTACCAATAACACAAGTAGTTTCGCTACAAAGTTTCTTGAGACTATAGCATGCAATAGAGCCTTCGTTCGATGCACTCGTAACTTTCTAAATGTGCATATTGTCGGAGACGATGAAATGGACAAGTCTACCCCCGGTTCGCCAGCTTCGACCACTAAGGAACAAGATGACCCTTTTAGTCCCGCAACAACTCTAAAAAAGAAAGCTAAAGATTCTCTTAATTGTGATTCGTTTGAAGACTTTAAAAAACACGTAAAAGTCTGGTGGCAAGAGAGAAAAGATGGAGTTTACCAAAACCCACACGTAAAAGACTGGAAAGATTGGGTTGACATAAACGCAAAAGATGCCAGGCTCCTTATAGGCTTGATATAGTTTTATACCGCAGTATCTATATTTAATACATATCCCGTACCCGGTGGAGGTGCGGTTAGTATAAAGGAGGCGCCGGTGGTAGAAGCAGTTCCGCTAAGCATAGCGTTTATGCACGCCAATGGACCAGTGGTTCCAGTGTATCCAAGCATATATGTAACTGCGGGCGGAGCACTATGAGCATAAGGAAATATTACATCAACTAAATTACTATTTCCTAGTCCTACGCTATAAGGATCTAAATCTACTACCATAGTCTGAGAATCCATACTTAAATCTACATCCCCTGAGAACACATAAACCTCTCCACTTCCTATAGCATCATAAGGGATCAATTTAAATATATTTGGGTTTTCTCCCGTTCTAGTCCCTGAAAAAGATACTGTCAAACTTTGATTGGTTGCTTCTACGTTAGGCATAACCTCTCCTACAGTAGCCATTCCTGTGTATAAATTATCCGACGAAGGGATAAACCCGCTGGACGTTCCAGTATGTAAAACTAAGTTTGTAGCATCCCAATTGTTCGCAAACACGGTGTCGGCTGGAGCCGAAGGATCCATGTATTTCTTTTTCAATGTAGGAAAAAATGAAAATTGCAATCCGCCACTTTCTATATTTGGATTTTCTATCACCAACGGTGGAGCGCCTACCTCTATACTTTGCCCGGTAATTAAAGGATTAATGTATTGTTTGTAAATATTAGGCGATGGTAGAGACGCATACTTAGTTAAAGGTTTGTTTATTGGAGTATAAAACCTTCGTCCATTTATCACATAAACATTAGTTGGGAAACCCACTTCGTCAGGAGTAAGGTAAAGGGGGTAGTAATAACCCTCCATCTGTAACCCAATATCCGTATCATCTTCTAGATTTATAATACCTCCTTCTTGCGTCAGTAGATAGGCGCTATCTCCAAACTGCTCTGCTGTCATATAGTATCCAGTTTTAGGCAATATTCGCCGGACATCAATATTCATTGTTGAGGTTCTTATTTTATTATAACCACTTCCCGCATATTTATATATTGCGCTTCCACTCTCGTTTACCCAGGACCAGTTCTCTCCAACGTCATTAACATACAAGGCATTGTTCTCTGTTTTTCCGCTTGTGTTTATCGCTTGAATTCCTGTGGTTTTTGAGTTAGTGAAATCAGTTTCATTAAAAAAAGCATCATTGTTAAGTTTATCACTAAATAGTCCACTTAGTAAAGATACCCTCCCCCTCCTTAGTCCAATCCACCCCCGTCCTGCATTTAAGGACTGTATTTTAGTTAGCTGGGAGTTATTTAATATCACCGCCGGCATTTCACCCATTTGGTTTAAATACGTAGCTGCTTGCTCATAACTTTGTGTGAAGTTATATCCTGATCTAAACTTTATCTCGTAATTGTTTGGATCTCCTTTTGGTAAAGAATATATCCCATTTATTTGTATACTTTGTCGTCGCACGTCCTCTTGTGACGCACATGCAAACTGGTTCTTGTATCCGTCATAATACCCATAAGTATAATAGCCACTAGATTGACTTCTATATCTAGGAAATCCACTAGCCCAATAACTTCCCGCGCCGCTAGCTTCTGTTATGTATCCCGTTATTCCTGATCCGGTGGATTCAACTTTTTCTATTGTAACTCCAGTATTAAACCCAACCTCTAAGCTTAAAGTATTATCGTAAGTATAACTATTCCCCGTGTTGTATGTGTTGTAATCCGTATTATATAGTACCCCGCTATCAAAATATATTTCCCCGGAGTATCCCGACACAGCCCCAGTTGTCTGCCCTGTTGATCTTATTCCATAGATATTTTCTATTAATGCAGTCCCCGTATTATAAGAGGGTTGAAATTCATAATATAGCCCGCTGGCTGCTTCAATTCGTTGCCCCCCTGTTTGGTTTAATCTTATTGGATTGGGTATTAAGGCGGGAGAGTTTAGGTCTCCGGTTAGTCCGGAGAAACCAATCCCTGTAATATACTGTCTGGGGGCATATATCCCAGACATTTCACCCGTGCTATATTGATCGCTACCTATAGCCATTATATAACTGTCAAGGCCCGGCTCTAACTCAATAGACACAACCCCCTGCGTCTCCGAACTTGTGGCGCTCCTTATATTCCTCTTAAAGTAATAATCATCCTGAGAAAATATCCCACTCTCTCCACTTGTAAGTCCCGTGAATAGATAAAGGCTTACAGCCCCTAACCCCTCACTTGTGTCTACGTTGTTGGAGTTCATCCTCCCGCTGTAATAAGCATTAAAAAAACCACTAGTCACGCCGGTTCCTGTTATCGAGAATTGGGGGACCGGATTTACTGAAGTCAGCATTCCCTTACTTTTATTTCCTGTAAAATCGACAAACTCAACATCTATGGAATAGTTTCTAGGTTTACCCTCTCCCGTTATTTGGTATGTGATGTTATTTTCCGCAACCCCCTTCTTCTCAAATACCTTATTTCTTCCTGTTATTACGTTTTCACCTGTTGCGTTTCCACTATTTTCATAAACATATACATTAAAACCACTCACATATGGGTTTTTCTTAATCTCTCCCTCTCTTATATATATATAGTCTGTTCCGGGATCTATAATATTCCACTCTATTCCCAGGTATTGGGACTCAAAGTTTTGTTGGTATATCGCAAGACTGGATGATGAGCTTGGTAGGTTATAGGAAGATTGAGGACTTGAAGACGAAGTCAAATAAATATTAGAAACCCTAAATGTTTTCCCATACTTAACTAAAGGATCGCTAAGCGGTATTTTTATAGAACTTGAATCTGAAAAACTCATTTTACCTTACCAGTGAGTATACTCTTGCAAAGTATTCCACTCCCTCTATTATATCGGACCCATGGTAGTTAAAGGTTTGGGCATCTGAACTTGTGTCCGCGTTCAACTCAAATCCTGCTATTTGTAATGTTCCATTGAAAATCTGCACACTATACGCTGTAGCTCCCTCCACCGAACTCCAAGATACCTTGAGCCCATAGGATCCACCAGAGCTTGTAGCTTCCAGTGTCACATCAGGAGGTGCATCTACGGATGCTTCGGTAAATATCAAGGGCTCTTCCGGTGTCTTTAGGGACGTATTGTCTTCTATGTTTCCAAATTTTTCTGAATTATATTGAATGCCCTGTATCTTCATTACACCTACGGACTGCTCAGTTATATTTATTACCTTATATGAATTGGGAGTAGCAAGGTTAACCGAATCTTCTATCGCAAAGGTAGTTCCTTCTGCTTCGGATACTTCCAGCAACGAGGTATCCGGTTTATTTTCAAGAATATACCCAGTTTTTTGAGTCCCCGTCATGGTTACCCAATCTCCGTGATATTCACTATTATAAGAGCCACTTGCGGCTATATAATTATGCAAGGGGTCGGGTTGTCCGTTGGCCCAATTAAAATATGTTATAGCGTCTCCCGTACAATCCTGGGGCTGCCTCCATACGAACTGCGCCGGGGCAGGCTCCTCTCTCTTGTACCCTCCAATCCACGCCACCTGATCTTTAGGTAATATGGCCTCCACCATGCCTTTATCTATGTCGTTATTTACAGCTCCTAATGTACCTCCTCTAGACTCGGCATTTTTTAATGCATCCACCCATGCGTAAGTCCCGCTTATGAAGTTATACGGGTTGTTGCGTAGGTGAAGTTTAGTATCGTTGTGAGATATGTCAGACACCCAGTATTGTCCTATCTGGCTGCCTCTCATGTCTTTTATTTTAGCGTCACTAATCCCTTCTCCTCCCTGTGCTTCGGCGTCTAGGGACTCTATTGTCTGGTTTCCTGATATGTTGTATAAGTTTATTTTTTTCCACGTAGAAGAGTTGGATGGATTGGGCGCTATCTGCATGGGAAAATCAATATCTACTTCACCAGCCTTACCGTCTCCGCTGACTTCGATATTTAAAACTTTTCCAGCGAATTTACCAATTGTCCTTTTATTGTCTACTACGTCTATTATGTCTCCTGGTCTTAGATATGATCCTATTGAGCTAGTTTCAAATTCTATTATCTCGGTTTCTAGGTTGGCCGTTTTTACCGTAAACTCCGCTGCCCGTTTCGCTTGGGCTGGAGAAGTAATCCCAAATCCATCTATAGATTTTTCTATTATATTATTTTCTTTTATAGATTCAGTATCTTCAGAATACTCTATTTTGGGTCTAAACTCGTTGTAAGAATCTATGTATTTAATTCTACACGAGTTAACTCTATCTGTCTTGGCCGTCGTAGTATATCTAAACCCCTTATTAGATATATTATTATTAGCGAATAGCATTACCGGCTCTTTTTCCTCGTCTTGGAAGAAGTTTATTGTTCCTCCCGACCAATAAGTATAGGCTCTAAAAATAGCAGCAAATTCATTTATTAACTTAAATGCGTTTTCTGGTTTCATTAGGAGGGCGTTTATCGTGTACCTAGGCTCTAGTAAGGGGTAATCGATTGACACGGCACACTCACCCTGGAAGAAATCTGGAGAGTATTCTAATGTAATGGTTTTTTCTTCTACGGAGAATGACTTTATCTTTATAGACTCATACGTTCCGTCTTCATTAAATATAGCTAAGTATTTTTGAGTATAAGCAAATTCGGTTTTAAATTGTGAACCAGTGTAGGGATTTTCTGTTATTCTAATTAACCCCTCCCCCTCATATGCAAATTTTCTTCTGGGGTATTTAGCGCTATAGCCGGATGGCACTTGCTCATCACAGTATTTAGCTATCTTGTACAAAGTCCATTTGTCTATATCTTTACTTTTTATCCCAAATTTCCCCACTCCATATCTTTTATTGGTCAACAAATCATACAGGCACCATGCGGGATTATCTGTCCAGTATTTGTTTGAATCACACACTTTGTCTGTAAAGCTCTCTTGTCCATAAAATCTACCGTCCCACATACCCTTGTATCTACGAGTATTAGGGTTATAGTTATTAGGTAGAGAAACTTTTTTAAGCTTTAACTGATATGACCTTTCTGGTATTGACGCCACGTCCCTGGCGTTTACCCTCGTGCCGATTACCACAGAGTTTGGGTAGTTCAATTGAACCGGAACTATTTCAGTTACGGCAGCCAAAGACATGAGTTCCTTGTACCTCACAGCCTGCTCCCCCTCTTTTACCGGATTTTTTTCGTAGTTTAGCTTGTATACTTTAAGAGTTCTCGACTTGTGTTGTGTGTTTGGAGGTAAGTATATTTTTACGTCTTTTCTATATGGAGACGTTGCTACCCCATAAATATATACATCTGTATTGTACGGTACCTCTCCTTCGTTGCCGTATTTTATTCTAAACCTTGCCCTATTGGGCCACAGCTCTCCTGAGTTTACTATTTTTTGTCCTACTTTCCATTCTTTCCCCGACAACCAAACTAAAAGCCCAGTTTTAAGTATAGTTCCAACGGCAGCACCGGCCAGTGCGGCAGGTGATTTTACTCCCGCACTCCCCTCCATTTCCGTTGCTATCGCTTGTATTGCATCCGCAGCCAGACCTGCTTTTGCCGCCAGCAATCCGATGCCTTTGGCCGCACTTTCCTTTTCTAGAGCTTCGGCTTGTTTCGATTTCGCTTGTATTAAATCTTTCGCTCCTATAGCAACAAATACCGCTTGCCAAAAAGCCCCCAATCTATAAGTAGTTTCTACAGAATCCCCTTCATAGGAATAATTTAATTCATCAACCTGTAAAGACACGTATACTTCTTCCACAAGTGGGTTTATGATGGTATGGCTTATGTAGTATTCCTCGTTTCCTCTTACCGCCCGTGATCCTATAGTAGGATCAAACGGAGAGAATATAGTCTCGGCTAACTCTGAATTCAGAGATCCTGCTACGTTGACTTTGGTTGGGCTTATTATATTTATGGGAGAGAAGTAAGTGCTATTGGATACGTTTACTGTTTCATCCTTTTCTAGCATTCCCTCACTTTTCATAACTGGACCCAGTGACGTGGTCTTGATTGTTGGCCATCCGTCAGCAGGTTCTTCAGCGCCATCTGTCTTAATTTCTTCGGTGTATTCCATGGGGCCTGTCAGCACCTTTTCTGCCCCGCTAAAAAAGAATAAGGCTGAATTATATGATTGCTCGAACCCTTGTCCTGGCATGTCAGGAGAAGACAGCACAGTGTCGTTTGTGGAGTATTCCCCGTTTGCCTCTTTTTCTAACTCGTAGGCTCCTTTAAATCTCGATATACTAGCAGTAGCCTTATAATAAGCTATATTCCCCTGGATGTCAACGCCCTTAATCTTGCTTCCCTCTTCGTATTGACCATTACCGCTAATGTATTTAAAATCTCCTAAAGAATCATTTGCTTTAAAAAATTGTTGTGGACCAGTAGAGGGTCTAGTTTCGTCGTGCAAGTAAACTATATCTCCCGGATTATAGTCCTGGTTCGTCTCATAAGGGCGATTTAAAGCTATACTAACTACATACTTATAAGACTCATCGGCATTGTCGTATGTTACAAGCTGCCCTTTTTCCAGTATTTCATTACTTTGAAATTCGACCACATTAGAGTTAATCGATAACACATCAGCAATAGGTTTTCTTGGGCCAAATAGCCTTTTCCCTATTTCTTTCGTATTAGCAGTGAATAAATACTGCGGTTCCATAGGAAGTTGGTCTTCTACGCCCATTTCTTCACTTGTGGATTGTCCTACGTCAATGTCAAATTCATTTATGTTATAAGAATCTTCAGCTGTGGGATAACCTAGATTCACAACTTCTTTAACAGGGGTATCATCTAGATATACCCCCCTCAGGAAATCATCGTCCTTCGTTCTTACGTCTTTAACCTCCCAGGTAGTGTCCTGAATATTTTTCTTAAAAGGGAGGGTGTTGCCATTATTATCTGAAAACCCCTCTATAGGACCCTCCCCGATAAGGTCTACGGATTTATATATTCCTACGGACTCTAACTTAAACCATCCGGCACCGTTGCTTTTAGCCCCATTTCGGAATCTTTGCCCCACTTGAATAGGAAAAAATCCGTCTGCATCCAGTTGAATAGTATCGGGTCGTAGGAAATCCAATCCTCCATCAGCAAAAGAAATGGGGTAGAAGTAAGGGTTGGTCACCACGTTTTCCCGTTGAGGTACACTTTGCGTTGTAACAAATGCACTCTGTAAGGCGTTGTCTCCCGATATGGAGTAATCAAAATTTTCTAAACTTACCTCTGGGTTTGGATACCAATTACCCGCCGCATTCTTGTTTTTCACCAGGTCCCCGTTGCATCCATAAAAGAAATTCCATTCATAATAGAAGTACCCCGCCAAGGCGCTGCCTTTTTTTACAGCGTTAGTATAACTTTCCCTTTGGCTTTTTCTGTTTTTATAAGCTCCATAGAGAGCCTCCTTTGTTCCGAAAAAGTCCCCTGCAACAGCGCCCAGTAATGTTTGATAGGCCGGATCTATGGCCCTGAACTGACTAGACCCGTCAAAGGCGTTAAGTAGGACCGAGGACGCCAAGGGCCCTTGGGTGGGTAAATAGTACTTACTGTATGTCGGTATTAAACTATAAAGCCCACTACTAAAATTAAAAATTTTATTGCTCTCGGAATTGAAATCGTAATTTAATACAGCTGACGAAACCACATTACTTCCAACCTTTAACCTACCATACCCCAATGGAACACTCGAGCCCTGTTCAAGTCTATTGGCTTTTCCGTTATATATAAACGACTGTGTTTGGGTTGATAAAGTTGCGTCATCTTCCTTACCAAGTTTAGCTAGCTGTTTAGATACGTAAATAGAGGCAGCTGTAGTGGCGGCTAAAACGAGAAGGTTCCCTAATGCTGCTCCCACCGGCATTGGAAATATATGTAGATCCTTTGGGGTGGAGAGGTCACCCTCCTCATCTTTTATAAACTTATTGCTCTTTGCTTTTTTTACTCCGTAACTTACTCCATCTTTTTGTTTTTGGAATAAGTATTTTTCCACTAGAGGTTCATTGGCGAATAAGGCTCGTAACGCTTCTTTAGGAGTAGACACATTTAATTCCCAAACGTCTCCAAACCTATTGCCTAGCTCTCCATGTAAAAATAACTTTTTCATCCTTATACCTGCTATATATTTACACTAACGTTGCGTGCCTGTATACTTGTTTTATCTTATTTTGCCATCTTTCCTCCAGCAACTCTTTTTTAGACAGTATTTTGTCTGGCTGATGCAGGAACTCATTTCCCCCTAAATATATCCCCACGTGCAGTCTTTTGTTTTTTTTAATTTCAAAAATTATTATATCATGTTTTTTAAGTTCTTGCGTTTTGACTTTTATAGTGTTGTTTTTTAAAATAGAGTTTAATAGTTTATTAGCTTTGTCATCTTTTTCAGGAAGCCAATAGTTTTTATTCCACCTACTGATGTCTAATCCTAACTCTTTTTTAAAGTAGTCCTTTAAGATGCAGGTACACTCATAAAAGGCTTTTATATAAGGCCTCCCCACTAATCCTTCTGGCTCATAAGTAGATGGGTAATAAAGAAAAAAATTATTAGTTTTTAGGCTGTAGATTAGATACGGAACCCCCATCTCTTCCGAGGTAGCCATATCTTGCTTTGAAGGTCGCTCTGTTGTGACAGGATGAGAATGATATATTCCTAATAACTTTTTAGTTAATTTATATTCGATAAACTGGGATGGAGATATGCAAAATGAATTTCTTGGGGAATTACTTTCATTATTCAACTCCTTAACAGTGACAGAAAGGTCTTTTTCTATCCATATCAGTCCACATGCTTCTACCGTAGGATCTCGGGAGGCATGCTTGATTACATCTTCCTCAAACATCTACTTGTATTCAAATGGTTCGGTTCCGGGGAACCCCCCAAAGGGTAAGCCCTCTTCTCCTTCTGTCCAAAATCCATCCTCACTCGCAGGATTATTCATTAGCCGAATTCCTCCTCCCGCCCCTGTAGCCGAATCAGAGAACCTCAACCTACATCCACATAAAGTCTTAGAGCACTGATCTAATACCCATTCAGCGGTATTATAAACCGGGTTAGACTGTGTGTTATTACTTAGGCAGACGTAAATGTTAGAGGGATTTATATCTCCGTCGGCATTAAAAGGAGTTACTTGGACTACATCACCTTTTCTATAAACTCCTGTCGGGGCCCACTCTGGGTAGGATCCATTACCAGCTGGCCTTGCAAACTCATTCGCCTGAAAATCTCCGCTAAAATATACTTCGGATCCTACCATGCTGAGGTCAACTAGTTTGTCGTTGTCATTGGTATGTGGGTAATAGCCACTTGGGACGAACCTTTTATTTTTTGCGTCCGCTATAGGTTTGCCTTTGTACCCGCATCCTATACCTCCCCTGTAAGCCCAGGTGCAATTATTGGAATATATTCGACGAGCCGGAATGTCGGCATTTTGCAGCTCTAGCAACGACACAAGCTCAAAAGACACAGAAGTATCATCCTCATTTGTTTTTTTATTTACATAATAAACGTCCGACGAAAAGGCTGCCTCTGGATCCGGCTCCGCAAATGGATTTATATTGTCGGGAAAGTTTATGTTGTCTAAATATTTTACAAAAGTTTTAATTCTGGTTACTTTGTAGTTTATGAAGTCTTTAAAAACTCCCAACCTTAATGAAATTACCCCTTGGTGATTTGATAAAGTTAAAGTAGGCCTGGGCAGTCGTCCGTCCCCCTGAACCTCAAACCCTTCGGCTTTTATAGGGAAGTAGTCATAGTGTTGAGAGTTAAATACCAACTTGTTTTGATATCCATTCTCCCCGGCATGAAACATGTAAGACCCCTTTGCCTTTAAATCTATTTTGTACAAACAAATAATAGAAGAAGGATCCAAGTCAAACAAAGTTTGAATGTTTTTATCCGTGTTTCTCATTTAATATTTTATTTTAAAATTATTCCCCTATATATCCAGTGCTATTTACCATATTATTATTGTTGGATACATTATAAGTATAAGCACTTTTTGGGGGTAGTCCAAAAACTTTTGTTACGTTTTTGTATTGATTAAGTGATGGCAAGAATGTGTTTTCTCTTTTAAGGTATCTTTGCTGGGAGGAATATGGCTCCCACCCTCCTAAGCTCATGTGCCACTTTAACAAAGTTCCCACCCCATTATAGGACCACGGATTTACATAGGATTCTACCCCCAATGCTCTTATGTCATCTGAAGCTCCGAAGTATATGAAACAATATTTTATTGTGTTTTTTAATTTTTCAGGATTCCTTGTACTTAATTGAACTGTTTCTTTATTTATGGCTCCCCCCCATAGATTGGTCTGCAACTTCCCATACCAATTTTGATCTAAATAGGAAATCATTTCGCTAGTAAATAAACCGTCTCTGCTTTCTCCGCTTCTAAAAATAGAACTCGCGTTACACTCTTTATTTATTGAAAAAATACTATTCCATTCTTCCAATACAGGAAGTCGCCCTAATCTGTCCGTAGAAATTATTCCAAATTTTTCAGGCAACTGGGCAGCTCCCGTTTGGTCCCATCTTTTGTTAGAAAAATTTCTTTTTAATTGCATCTCAAATACACACCCCTCTAGGGTGGAGGAGAAAATCTCAAAATTTCCAGTGGAAGCCGTATCGGTATTTCTCGCTACAATAAAAGGTAAGTCAGTATTTCTCGCTGTGGAACCTTTAAGCCCCGTGGGGGAAGTTGGCGAGTCGAATGGGGAATCTGGCACTGCTACTTGAGCTATTTGCATGTGTCCTGAAGGGTTCCAGGGGTCATCATAATAGTCACTCATTATAATTTCCCCTGACTTAATAACCGTGCCCCCGCTTATTTCTTGCTTAGGTGTAAGGGGAGGTATCTGTCCGGTTTGGACTAAAGTAGAGGCGGATAACGGATTTATTTGCTCTCCAGGTATCCAGGTTAGAAAGTTCGGGTACCCTGTTTGCTGCGACATAGATGCGGACAACTGTCTCACTTCATTGTTTTGGCTTTTTCTTCTTTCTATTACGGGTATGTAGTCACTGGTGGTGGAATACCCCAAGACGGTATTTCCTCCGCTATGATAAATCTTCAAAGATGAACGAGACCCTGCACTCATCGTCACTACCATATTTAACGAGTCGTTGTCGGGACTATTCTCACCAGATGATACGCTGTAAATATTCATTAGGCATTAACCTCGCATAATGGTTGTTGAGAGAAATCTCCACTGTCGGCTATAAATATTCTAGCATCGTCTTGACTGCCAGGTATGATATTTGCATCAAAAAACACCGTCTGATTTCTGGTATCAGCGACTACGTCTGAAACTACCGAAAAATTCATTCCCGTATAGGTGCGGCCATCGATATCTATAGTTTGGCTGTCTCCATTCCTATAGGATCCGGAGATTGAGCTCCCCACTTTATATCTATCTATCTGTGCAGATAATAAGTTATTTATATTATTATCTAATCCACTTCCAATTATCCCCGTTACAATTCTATTAAAGGCTCCTAATGCTCCCGTCACACCAAAATTATAACTCTCTAGCCATTCTTCCCCTAAGAAGGTTGGAAAAAACCCAACAGCACCCGATATAGCTTTGTACTGGTTTTGAACCGATACAGTGTTGTCGCTTGAATTGTATCCCATAATGGATGTGCTATCCAGGCATGAGAAGCTATTTATTTTCTCTATTTCTCCGGTACTGGGAGTGATGAAATTCTCATCATTAGAAAGAAATTCAGGCAAATCAAGAGTCTCGCATATTAGCTGACCGCTTAAAGTAAAGTAAGAGTCGCAGCTCAATTCGTCTGTTGAGCAGTTTACTATTGGGATTCCGGGGTAGATATCTATTCTTCCGCTGAAGCTATCCCCAGTTGCATCCTCATAAGTTCCGGCCTTGCCAGTTTCTAGCTCGGACCTTAAAGGATGAAAGAAAGTTGGAATATTTATAGACCTAAAAGGTTTTAAGGTAAAGGGTAACTGTGTGGTATTTCCTGAAGAATAAACGTTCTGGTAATTTTCTGCTTTAAAGATGCTAAACCTTATAGGGTCTGAATTCCTAAATCCAGTTACAGTAAAAGGTAAGCTACAGGTGTTTACAAGAGTGACAAACTTGCCGCTGTCTATTGTTTTTCTTTCTATATCGCAGTAAAAAGATGGTATTGCAGGGTCAGCACATCCTCCGTCCACCATTAAATTTCTTTCAGTTTCCGTCTGAATATACTGCTCTCCATTCTCTCGTATTATGTCCCCACAATTAGGGTATACCGTTACCCCCGAAGGTGAAAGGCATATTCCAGAGTCTGTAGTTATAAGAGCCATGAGTTAATTCGCGAAGAGATTTGTGCATCCCGGCGTCGACGGCGACGAGTACCCGCCCCCCCCAGGACTGCTGCTTGGCACCAATGCAATCGCGAGATTACAAGGGTTTACTTGTCCTTCGGGATTTAAAGCCTCGGGAAGAACCGACGTTACCGTATCTAAAGTGGTAGCTGGAACAGCGGGGTCCGGAGTAGACTCCTCGGTTTCCGGGGGGGAGCTCTGGCAAAGACCTCTCACTATACTTAAGAACACTTGAGCATTATGAGGAATCACACCTTCTTCTTCTTCAGGGAAATATAAACATTGAGATATGGTCTCATAGAATTTTCCGCTTACGCTTTTGTAGAAATTTTTTATAGTATTGCTTTCAGGTACAGCCTTCAGGTCGGTTCCGGTTCCTCGAGCCGTAAACTCTGGAGAGCCGGGAACGAATCCCACACCTCCTTGACTCGAGTAAGATACTTCAGCCGTAGGCCACTGTTTGAGACCTGCTGCAATTCCCTGTTCGTTAAGTATTATTCCGGGGGTTGCGGGAAGTCCTCCTACTACTAAATCCAGCCACTTTGCTATGTCCCCCCCCGCTGCTCCTCCACTCCAAAATAAAGTTTCCCCATAGCCAGCTTCTGTTAGAATTGCCCGCCAATCAAGTATTTGATTTGTCTCCGTGTTTATCACGTACCAGCCGGTGGCCCCTATTCCTTGGTAGGGTTTCTGTATAGGCTCTTCCGTGTATCCCGGAAATACAGCGAACATACCTCCCGCCGCCGTATCAACCGTTAAATCTTTAAAGATTTTACTTCTTAATTGAAACTTTTCTGCGCAAATAGCCTCAGGAGAATTTGGGTCCAGCTCCGGCTCTGGTTCGGGTTCCGGCTCTGGCATTATTACGGGGGAGATAGGGGGTGTTGATCCTACTCCTTCTTGATCGGAGGGTATTTTTATAGTAAACTCATAGTTACCGAAGCAATCCATTTTCTTATCTGTTCCGTCATCAGAATTTATTACAATTTGAACCTTTTCCGAGAAATCACTCAATTTATTCACCCTTAACCCAAAGAATAGATCAATCTGTTCTCCGGGCTTAAGCTTAGGGAGATGAGAGTAGTCTCCTTTATAGCTGTTTGCGGAAACCACATTCCCGATATTATAGTCTACTATTTGCAATCCTGAATTTGCTGTAAACACACGAACTGGAGTACCCTTAGACGTTACTCCTGTATTCTTTACTCCTAGTGTTTCTCCTGAATGATTGCTCCAACCACCATCTATATTGCTTACCACTCCTGCCCTATAAACCTCATATTTGGTATTGAACGACTCCCATAAAATATTGGATGAGGTGTCTTCTTCGGAAAATAAGTTTTGGTTCTGCGTGTCGTTGTAATACTGCCCTCCGTAGCCTTGCTTTATAGAGGCTATTCCTTGGTTTGGTTGGGTAAAGCGAAGACTTGCAACACTACCTCCTTTAGGGATCCCCTGTTTTAAAATCTCCGTACTCCATTTTAAGGGCCCCCTTTGGCCGGCTACATTAACTAAGCTATTGGATAAGGTAACTTCATGTGGTCCGCAATTGTGAACAGTAATTGAAAATACATTTTGATACCCCTCATCTTTAGTTAACTGCTCTAGCAATTTAATTAAATCCATCATCCTCTCAAGCTCATTGGATTCTAGACCTGAACTTGTTATAGGGAAATAAAATTGAGGTACCGGATTTATTGGCGCACTAAAGGGAGGGGCCTCACCCTTATAGTCATAAGCATAAATTGGCGCATACTTCGACATATACCGAGGGCTCGCTCCAACCTGACACGCTAACACCATAGTGGGAATTTCGTCATTGTACCACCCAGGGTTTTCGCTACCTTTGTCTGGGTTTTGCAACCTTGAAACTCCTGGCGTTACTTCTTCACCTTGGTATTTGTCTATGTATTTTTTAACATTTAAAGTTTTTCCATAAGTCTCTAAAACTCTATCGATTGGGCGCCTCTTCGCCAATTCCCCGCCTTTTTGTAACGCTTGGCATATCTTAAACGCCTCCGGGTCATAGGTTTCGGGCCCCCACGGCCCCGTTGTAGTTCCAAAACTTCCCGTTATCACAAAATCACTCAATGCTATAATTATTCTATCGGTTACATATTCAGCCCGGGGGCTATTATAAAGCATGGCCAATATAGACGACAAGGCTCCCGTAAAACATTCATATCCGCCCCGACCCCTCGGTGCGTTTGAAATCTTGTTGAATAACTCTAATTTATCAAAAGAAGTAGGGTGGTCAGATATATCTATTACGGTAGTAGGATGGTTTGCTAGACTCGGAAGAGAAGTCATCATTACCAACCCAATGTTTGTACGTTTTTGTTCTATGGATATTTTAAACCTATCAAAGTTGGATAGGTCGTATCCTGCTTCCTGTAACTGTAAATTGACTTCCTGACTCGAGTCTGATTCGTAAAGTTCTCCAATTAAGCTTCTATAGTTGTTTATATCGTTTGAAGATACGGAGGGGTTGTTTAGCTTTACTGGCCATGGAGGTGTATTTAGGTTGCCACTTAAACCACCGAAGGAAAACGCCGGTGCTTTATATGTGCCTCCCCACGAATAAGTTCCCGGCATCTGGTAGTCGTCATAAGCCACTACTATTTTCTTGATAACATCCATAGCAGTAAGATATTTAGAATATGTATCTCCTCCTGCTGAAATAGTTTTATTCATACTTGACGATCCATCTACCGTAAAAACTATATCTACAGCTTTCCTTTTTCCGTTTATCCCCACTGTGCCAGCTAAATCTAGACTTGTAAATCCATTACCAGGGGCTATCTGCAGTGCTGATGAAAATGTGCATAACCCATGCTGGGTTATAGGGTCAAAGAGTTGAGCCCCAAAACACGGCCTTGTATCGCTTTGCCCGATCCCAAAAACAGCTCTTAAGTCCTCCTCTTTACTACTTACAGACTCAATAAAGGTGGCTGATATAGTATGATTATTCTTATATACTACTTCGTGTCCCCATGCCGGGCAAAAGAATGTAGACATATAAGGCCTTGACTGAGTTGTTAAAAAACTTCCGTCTTTCAAGTAAGGTCTAGGCATTTGAAATCTAAATTTTTTGTATCCTAGTTGAGATTCTAAAAATTGTAATATTTCGGCAGCTTCTTTGTCGTCTCTTTTGTCGAAAACAACCGTAAGTTGAGATAGGTTCTGATTTATTCCTTTTTTAAATTCATGATTATAGTACTCTACGAAGCTTGAGGATATGTGGGTAGGTTTGTCGTTTATATTAAAAACCAGGCTAGCTTTGTGGTCGAAATTTCTAACCTCAATCCATGGGTACTTCAAAAACTCGTCAGGGTTTTTTATGTAAATACTATGCCTTCCTCTTACGGAGGGGAGTAAAAGCTGGAAATCGTCTGTTGATTTTAAAGTAAAGGTTTCAAGGGGGGTTACCGTAATTGATCCACTCTTAGACGCTTCCTTCCATTTAGAAGGATCAAAAGCACTAGTAGAGGTGTGGTCGGTGGTACATTTGTATACCGCTCCATTATAACTCACCGCATCGCCTACCTTATACTCCTGAAGCTCCACCCATACTTCGTCCGCTATTGTGTCATCCCAGGTGATATCCGAGTCCAAACGTAGTTTGCGGTAGTTTTTGGTGTATATTATGCGGCTATACGTTTCGCCGGTTACTGGGTTTGTAGGTCGCGCGCTTATTTCAGTTACTCCCGGTGGCATTAGGATGCTATTAGTCAAACAATCTTCTGGGCATCTTTGTAATTTTTTAACTACCGCTGGATTGGGTTGTGTGGTACTTGACACAGATATAGCCTGGGCTTCAATATCGGTTGATATTATATTACCCCCTTCCTCCTCGAGAGCGTCTCTCGCACCTATAGGATCTTCGCTCCCCGTGGTTTTTATGGGCAAGAAAACAAACTCCGATTCGGAAAGCTTTTGGGTGATTTTAGTTTGCCCAATGTCAAATATAGAATTATAGCTATCTGGTATATCTATATGTATGCAATCTCCCACAGACAGGTTTTGGGCGCTATTAAAGCTCAGCAAGCCTCCCGCTATAGGCTCCCCTGTTGCTTCGGGGTACTTAGTTATCTCTATCAATCCAGTTAACAGCGTAGCTGCGGGTGTCGCCGTCCCCCCTCCTCCTCCTCCTCCTCCTCCTCCTCCAGGAGGGGTGGTTTCCAGGGAAAAAGTGTTAAGTTTTACAGCTGCGCCTTTTGTGAATGTAGTTGTTTCATCTATAAATACAGGGATTAGCGCATCTAGTCGGGCATTGTATCCCGCATGGCTTTCTACGTTTCGCAGTGTACTCTCCGTATTACATACAAATTTGGCTGTAATAGTATTGTTGTTTATATACTTTTTTGTATGGGAAAAATCAATACAAGTGAATTTCAGGTCTTCTCGGTAAGGGAAAGTATATTTAAAGCTAAAAACCCCCACATCGCTAGACAGCAATCTATTTCCCCTGTAGTCTATTCCAAAAATCGACTCATATGGAAAAAACTTTTCTTGCAAAAAATGCACAATAGCTCTAGCTTCCTTGTCGGTCTTATAGTCGAATGTTAAATCAAGCTCCATGGGTAAGGAATTAATAGCTAGGTTGGTCACATAGTCAGAACCCTCCCCCATTTTTAACTTATCGTTTAGGGCCGCGAACGTTGCTTTTGAGCTATATCCCGGTCTCCAAATGAAATCCTGCGTCCAGTAAGTTGATCCTTCAGTACTATTTGGGCTATTGGCAATAGAGGCTGTATTATCTTTAATGCAATAAAAAAACCGGCTCATATTGCTGGCCCAAGGTTGCTTGAATATAAAGCTACCTTTTTTTAACCCATAAACAAAAACCACCAAAGCCGCACTAGTGGCCTCGGAAGGTATTGACTTGGATTCTATGTCCAATTGTGTATTATAGTACTCATTTTCACTTAACTCACTTGACCCCATTAGCCTGTGAGTCTTTCTCAGGTCAACCACCCCTAACCTGTCTCCATTGGAATCGTAAAACTTGATCCCTACTCCGACCCCTATGGAAGTATCTGGGTCTACTATATATATTCCGTTCTCTAGTTTTTTGGTGATTAAAGTTGTGTATGGGTCTACGGTTTGCGAATTTTCGCTTCCTTTCGAAATCATTGAGCGTATGGAATAATTCAACGAGGAGTCTATTGGGAACCTGTCTCCAATTTGAACTTCTTCGCTATTTCTCAAGTTCGCTTCATCCGTAATCTCTATAACTATAATTGAGTCGTTTTCTTCTGTTATTTGTTGGCCGGCGTCATCGGCCAATGGGGTGATCGGCATATCTTCAATAGTTACCCCGTCTTCTGTGGGAATGGAAAAGTTACCGACCCTGACAATGTCATTAACTTGGTACTGCCCCCCTCTGTTCCAACTGTTTACTGGTATATCCATTACCTATACGCCTGTTTGATTGATGCTCCTCCAGCTAAATACCCAGCATCTCCTACACTTAAGTCATTAGTGTCTATTACTCCATACAGAGAAAAATCTTTTAATGTTCCAAATTTATTATCTGTAAATCCAGTTTCAAATCCTAAATCTTTTAACTGTATATTTAAATTAGCTCTTTTACCTGTTATTGTTAAATAGGGATCTAATCTTTCTCCTCTTATTTTAGCGGTTATATTTATAGCTTCTTTTGTTACTCTCGTGGGTACCTCTCCACCCGCATCTTGATTTCCACTCAATGGCAACTCAAAACAAGGGCTTCTGGTCGCAGAAATTGAATAACTAAAGTCTAAGGGGTATTTTATTCCGGCATCATTAGATCCATTTATTTTTGTGTTTATTGCATGAGGGACTGTTCTCTGGTCTTCTTTTATGCAACCATAATCACTAGTTATTCTATCCGCATTACCTTCTACATATCTAATATTGCCGTATATATCTAAATTAGCGGTTGTTTGTATTACTTGAAATGGTTGTGCAGAAAAAGATATATCCCTTATATAAGCATTATCAAAAAAATAGTCCCCCAAACATCCAGTAACCTTACCTTCGTTTACTTGAGGATAACAATTATCATCTATTAAGCCTGTAACATCAAAAAAAGAATGAATATTACCGGTGTTCATATAGTAAGTTACATTAAGAGATCCCTTGGTTGCTCCTTCAGCTGCATAATTCCTTAAAACCGCTATTTCTCCTTGTTCAATATCCGTATCGTATTTTAAGGTAGTTTCCCCTGTTGATCTTACTTGTATGTAATAATCTCCTGGAAGAACATCTGCATCAACAATCAGGCTTTGTCCTCCTGGATAAGAAATCCTAGAACCGCTCTTAATAACTTCTATAGAATTGGATAACTTAATTCCGGGCCCATTAGGAGGACCCATCAAAAATCCTGACGAGTGGGCTTCGGGAAAGTATATGTCTCCAGTTTGAAGAGCGAAAGATATTTGGTGGTCATCAACGAATTTTTTTGCGTTTATAGGTTGGGAAACGCTCAATGCTGCCTGGTTAGCAAACACAAGCACAGGCTCTTCTCCCTCCGAAGCCATCAGTAAGGGGGTATCCTCATATCTTAAGAAAGGTTTACTCATCTTTTATTATAATAAGATTTGTACTGCAAATTTACAGTCAACCTTCCTTGCGCGTTAGCCGCCATCTGTTCACCTATCAATCTAGCATTTTTTACGGGGTAGTCTTGTATGGTTCCACCGAAGCAATCGTTTATTTTTATATTTATATCTTGAACCGTAGGAGCCCTCAAGTAGGATCTTAATCTTTGATAGTTATATTTATCTATATCTAGGGTAAACGAAGTGGTTGTAGTAAAAGGCCATACTATGTCCACTTGGGCAGCAACCGAAGACCCTACCGTATATATAGCGTTCAGAGGCATGTCTATGGAGTGATTAAAGGACGTTACTCGGTCAGTTGATGCTCCTGTACATTCCACCACAATAGAGCCTTGATTTGGTACTTTTATGGTCGGGAACGGGTTATTGCCCGATGCATTGTAGTTTTGCTCTCCAATGCTTTCCTCTGTAGCCATAAAAAAACCTTCCTCCTGCAAGAAAAGAGAGGGGTCCTCCTGTACCCTAAAGTATTCTGGAGACCCCCCGATGTCCCCAAAAACTTTAATAGATGTAGAGGTCTTTGGGATTTCGCCAATAGAGCAAGTTACCGAATGATTAGTTATATATCCATTATAGAACCCAAAATATTTATTTCCATGATTTATGCTTCCAGTAAAAGGGTTATCTCCCGTATAATTCAAAAAGAAATCCTCACTTACTAAAGCCGAGTTTATTGAGAAGTCACCTTCTAGGGGGGCATTAAGTAATGCCATTCCTGGACTAGGGGCTATGCCCTCTGCCGAACAACTAGTTTCCTGTAGAATCTTGAAGCCATCGTCATCCAGTATGAATGAGACTCCATCGGATTGCGTAATCGCCTCGGAGGTCTCGTAAAAATCCGAATTAACATACCCCCAACCTAATACATTTATGGGTTTTTCGCTTATCGCATAAGAACCATTAACGCTTTGAACCCCTGACAGTTGAGTCCCGTTAATGAAAAACTTTTGCTCATATCCTAGTACCGCTTGCTTCATTAGCTAAGCTCCCCACCTATCCTTTTTTCTTCTCGAATAACATCAAGCACTGCGCTTTTTATCTTTAGGGACAAATTCCTCTCTTCTTCATATGATCCTTCCTGGGACCCTTCTGAAACTGTTTCTGCTCCGGCGCTGTCAACGGAGACGTTTATATTGATATTGTTAGTGGTCTCGCTAGATCCTATTGTACCTCTAGAGCCTGATTCTCCTGGAGGTGTAGCTCCCGATTCAGGAGTGTTTGACATAGAAAAAGAGGGTCGGCCCGATAAGGAGTCGGCTGACATCGTAAGCTCACTATCCCCAACCAATCCTCCCTGGTAATATCCCTGCGTTCCCCTCTTGAACCCATCAGGATTCTGCATAGCGAATCTCATCATATTTGGATTGTTGTTCAGCAATTTATCGGTAGAGCTTTTTCTTATAATAAAATCGCCTTCACTGAGACCAACGGGGCCTATATTATCCACCCCTCCTTGGCCTTGTATTGTAGGAAGCTCGCCTGTAGAGTTCATATGATTGAGATTGCTGTAGCCTATTCTTTGTGCTATAGGTGAGGGCACAAATCCTTCTCCCGCGCTCAACATAGTGGGGATCATACCCCCCGATGCCCTGCGGAGGGTTCCTCTCTTTCCTCCATCGGCCGTGGCTTGATTAAAGGGGGCATTGTTAAATAATCGCGTTTTAGCTATTTGAGTATGTTCATTAAAGTAATCAATATGAGAAGTCTGTTGGGATCTCAGTGGTCGCCCGGCCAGCGGCCCTCTATTATTCATTCTAGAAGCGCCCAGGTCTTCAAATGGCTGTAGCTGACCTAGTTCGCTTAACGCAGGGTTCTTAGACTCGTAGGCTCTTCCGTTGTACATGAAAGCATCTCCAGCTTCTCTGGATCTTGCGAAGTCCGGATAGTTTAAATTGTTAGTATCAATCCCCGCATGCTCAAGCTGGCCTTTTAGTTGTCCATATTCACTACCATAATCTCCAAATTTCTCACCTCCCCAGTTTTTCAGACTTTCCCATTTCTCTCCAGCCCAATTGGTAACCTTGGATGCTACCGCGTTTATGGGTTTAGCGGCGAGACTAATCAACTCGCTAGCTCCAAAACTCATAGCCATCCCTGCTATACTCGTTATAAGACCAAGTTTCTTTTTGTATTTTTCGTTTATTTTATCGGCTTCATATTGTTTCTTAGCGATTAGATAATCCCCATACTCCTGAACTGTGTCATCTTGCGCAGTAAACCTGGAACTTAGCCTTCGGTCCCCCCTCTTCATGTCTAGGTCTGACCCCAGGCCAAGTGTATCAAGCCTGGAGTGGTCAAATACCGGCTTGCCGTCTTTCTCTGTTTTCCCACTAGCCATTGCGTTAACTACAGCATATTGAACTCCCAGCTGTGCAGCCCCATCGACAAAAGCCGAAAGTCGACCTCCCTCTCTCATTTTTTTAACTTGATCCTTGGGTACGACAAATTCTCCCGCCGTCAACATCGCTGGAACCTTATCTACTCCCGCCGGGCCTTTGACGAATCCACCTTCATTAAACCCTGGCATCACAAAGCCGCCCCGCTGAGCTTGGAGTATGGATGTTTGCGTCTGTATAGCACTTGTATTCATTTGCAAGGCAGATGTATTATTTATCATATTAGCTGCCTCACTCATTCCATCTTCTCCTGTAAATGCAAATGTCAGGTCGCTAATCATCTTGTCTATATTTCTTTGCATTATTCGGGTGAGAAGTTCATCTGCCAACTTAAGTCCAAATTCCTCCCACGCCTCGGATGCCGTCTTGGCTCCCGTCCCGATGTTTTTGAAAAGATCAATTATTCCCGTGCGGAGATTTTCTATAGTTATACTTACCAAGTCGCCGTTAAGCTCTCCTATAGAAACATTTAATTCAGCCATCTTAACTCTTAATCTATCCGTCCCTGAAGTTGCGTTGCCCACCTGTTTGTTGTATTCTTCGAGTTGCTGGGCAAAGGCTAATATCCCTTGAGGAGTTCCTAGATTTACGGCGTCAGCTGCTGCTTCCCTGGTGCTCGATAGCCCATTAGTTTGTTGCGTCCTAACTCTCATGCTGGACTCATTCATTAACTGACCAGAACTGATTGAAGCCCTATCGGTTGCCACTCTTAGCTCCCTAAGTCCATTAGCTTGCCTCTCCAAGTCTATAGCCCTTCGTGATTCTTCCACTAATCCAGCGTTTAGGCTTAAAAGCAATTCTTTGTCAGCTAGGAGAAGCGCCGATTTTGCTTGAGACGTTGTTTCTGTATCAAGTTGCTCCATTGCAAGTTCTGTTATTTGGCCATTAGCTATAGCTTGCTTGAGCTTCTCGGCATTTACTTTATTACTATTTTGCAGCGTTGTTAATTCGGTCGCGTTTAAATCTTTAGCAAATTTTGCTAGCTTTTCAGTGTCTTTTAAAATTTGAGATTCAATAAAAGCTTGTTCGGCATCTATTGCGGCTTGTGAAATTTTTTGATTTACCTTGTTTTTTAAGATAGTTTGAACCGCATACGTTTGTAATAATTCTTCTGATTGGGCTCTTAACTGTTCAGCTGCTAGAGATGAACTTGTAGCTTCAGTAATATTTTGATCCTTTTGTAATTGTAGGGCTTCTTTACTAAGAGATTCATCTTCTATTATGTTTTTTAAACCTTTTTCTTTCCAGTCGTTGACGGTTTTATCAAATTCCGCTCTACCAGAACGCTCTTTTATAGCCATCTCTCCAAAAGACCTTCCGGATAATCTCTCTTTTAACGCGTCTACTCCCCCTGCTGTTTTCCCGCCTATTAACTCGGATATCCTTTTTTCTTCCTCGAGCGTAACTGCCCCCGTTGCTTCTTGGTTGGCTTTTGCGGTGCTTCTTTCTACGTTTTGCACCGCCTCAATAAGGGATTTTAGGACTTTCGGGTCAGTTATTGTTTTTTTCTGTAACCCGGACAACGATAGCCCCTGCAGTAGTTTTTTCTGGCCCGCTTCGTCTGCTCCCATAAGCGCATCTATGACAGCTAGCTGTTTACCTTTAACCCCATCAGCCTCCTTGACTTTGTCACTTAGATCTTGGTTGCCCACACCCTCGATTAATTCATTGAATTTCTCTCCCTCTAAACCCTTAAACATCCCCTTGTCTCCAAAAAGTGTGCTTATCATTTTTGTTGCAGCGCCACTCTGCGCAGACTCAATAGTCTTTATTCTTTTTTCCTCTATTTCGTTGAGTTTTCTTTGGTGGGCAGCATTTATAGCAGTTTCTTTGTCGATTGCTCCTAGGTTGAGTAGGGTTTTTTCTCGTATGGCTCTTTCTTGCCTTAAAACTGATGAAGCCATGGTATCCATTTCTGCATTATGCAGTCTGTCATCCATCAAGACATCTAGCTGAATAAGTTTGCTATTTATAGCAGACTGAAGGCTGTCTTCTTTATCTGCCTCTTTCTGGGCTTTTTCGCGACCCTTAAGTCTTAAAATCAAGGCCTTGTTGAAGGAATTTGTCAAATCGTTTGTATTAACTACATCTGTATCAACTTCTTTTTCTATAACGTTCCCGGTCTCTTTAAAGCCCAGGAGTCCAGTTTCTTTCACTTGTCGAATCATTTTAACATCAGGCGCTCTTCGGTTTAGGTCAAAGACTAGTTGTTCTACGTCTTTTACAACAGAAGCACCGTCTTGATTTAGATTTATACTGGGTGCTAAGGTTGCCACATGGCTCTGTATCATTAAATCCGTTTGCTCCCTGGCCTCTGCCTCGGTCAGGCCTTCCTTACTCACCTTCTCGAAGTTTTTAAATAATTCCGCCGAAGCTGTTTGTATTACCTGACCTCTTAGAGCTTCTGCTTGGACTTCCATCAATTTTTTTCCAAATTTTTCTAAATCCGCTGCGGCAGTCATAGAAGCGGTTGTCAACTCTTTCTTGGACGACGTATCTAAGTCCTCTGAATTTATTAAGTCTGATACGGATTTTTGTCTCTCTTTATTTTGCTTTAAAAGGGTTAGTTGAAGTTCGGCTAGTTCTTTAGTTTGTTTTAGTGTTCGTTTGTCTCCTAATATTTCGAGCTTTGTTATTTTTTCTTGGGTTTCTTGAACTGCGTTATTAGCCTCCACCGCTGCCGAAGCTTTATCTGATACATCTGCTAGTTTCTCTATTTTTTCTGCAGCTCGAGTGGCGCTGTCTTTCATTAAGTCAAAAATTCCATCACCCTTTTCCCAGTCCTTGAACACGCTTCCAACTAATGGTAGCTTCTTCAGCGTTCCCCCAAACGCTTTTATTCCCTCGTTAACTAGAGTGAACCCGGTAAAAAGTTGCCCAACCAATGGAGCGAATCTTAGCAGAAATTTCCCTCCTTTTGCGATGGCACCACCAAATTTACCAATAGTAGAAGTAACCTTACTAAAAATTGATCCGATTTTGCCAAGTCCTCGCATCATTCCTCCCATCCCTCCTCTACCCCCCCTAGCTCCTCTGCCTCGTCCACCTCCTCCCAGCATGCCACCTAGATTACCTAACCCTGTTCCTAGCCCGATACCATCCTCCTGCTTTATATTAAAGCCCGACATTATTTCATTTACTAGGGTCTTTTGCTGAATAAAGCTTGCCGTTATATTACTGGCGGCTTGAGCAACCCCAAGCATACTCTTTGTGGCGCCCGTAGCACTGGTCCCTAACTCTTCAAGCATCCCATTGGCACCGCTCAAGAGGGACTGGAAAGCAAATAGCTGTATTAAGCCCATGCCCTCTCTCTCCCTGTCCGGGTTAGTGATGGTTTGCTGACCTCCATCATTCTTCTCTTGCGTCGTATTGCTGTTGACTGCCTTTGTATTGTCTTGGATAGCTTTTGTATTTGCGTCTACCTTTGAGGAGGCCTGTAGCTTTTTCTGATGGGAACTCATGGGCATCTGGCTTGCTGGACCTAGGCCTCCGGTATTGAAGCCTCCAAAAGTAGGGTTCTGGAAGTTAGGGGTATATCCACCCGCTGCCCCATGAAGCCTGGGATCTATACCCATCGACCTAGCCCTTCTT
>JAAHTH010000095.1_pt3 | contig 63626 bp, 66 predicted proteins | sample 6116091 | NCBI WGS metagenome assembly JAAHTH01 (sample SAMN13939990, study PRJNA603662) | sponge metagenome | isolation source: marine sponge | host: Mycale hentscheli | place: New Zealand | collected 2006 | reverse complement strand
AGACGAGGTTACTGCGCAGACACTGCGCCACAACCAACCTACTAAAACCATCACTGCTTGACCAAACGACTCTACGTGAGAAGGGTCTAATGCGCGCAAGTGTCGAGTGATCTCCGCGGGAGTCGTACTAAACCACTCTTTGCCGGGAACATCTGTTATATGCCTACTCTTCAGTCTGCTATGCAAGGAGCGCTCTAACCGGGCAGCGTTCTCGCATGAGATCTCCAATAGGAGGATAGGGGTTTCCGCGTTAGACGCCCCGATCTGCGCCGCGATCCTACGCTCCGCGCTGTTCCCGCGCGTCATGCCTACCTTGATTGGATAGGGACCGCTTTCGCGGCGATACGAGGAAAATGTGTAAGCGTACACCCGTTCGCTCCCGCGTCCCATGCGCCGTGCGCCCTCTGTGATGACTCTGCGCTTTTTCCGTGCCATATGGGTATCTTACTCTACATGGGTACCGTTGTTTTAGACCGAGAAGGGGTCTGAGAGACCTGACGTTGGATTGAGTTTGATTTAGCGGGATGATTTGGGTGTATACGAAGCCCCAACAAAAAAATGTCTTTAAAAGTTACCGGGCGAGATCGGCATAAGATTTGACAAAATCTTTGAGATCTCACTGGTTTCCCTTCACATCTAAAGATTGTATAATAATAGTAGCCTTTTAACATATTTAAAACATGAAAACCCGCATTTTTCAAATGCGCGTCGCCAAGGGATTTAAAATGAAAATAAATGAAAACGACCTCCGAAGCCTTATCGAAGCAGAACTACAAAAGTTCGCAAAACGCAAGAATGTCGCCAACGCGAAACATCCTTCGGATGTGGAGCCGATCGAAGACTCTAACGTGGGTGGAATACTCTCAGATGATTTTGAACACATTCCAGAAGATGTCCCGGCAGTTGTTGAAAAACCGCAGGCGCGCGTCCAAGACTTGACACCAATGGTAAAAGAGCACGGTTACTCACTTAAATCAGTTCTCGAAGAGATGCGTTTTGTCGGGGGAATGGGATTTGGATCTCCTGCACCTCTCTCAGAAGCAGAAGATCTAGATGAAGGTGATTGCGGTTGTGGTGCACCAGATATGGAGCCCCGTCATATGCCCTCCGATCATGTAATGGTTAATGTCGACGTCGAGGATGAAGTTCGTGACTTAGACCACAGCGATCATGAAGGATCGATGGCTCTTTCTCAGTTACGTCGGTCGGCCAAATACTCTCAGCAGCTTGGCCACATGATTCGCGAATCCGATGACCTTCCTGAGTGGGTTGAGTCCAAGATTACAAAAGCTTCTGATTATCTAGGTTCCGTCTATCACTACCTGGATTATGAGATCAACGGGAAAAAATAGTGAAATTTAAGGTTGACATTGATCAGCTTATATCCGAGCAAAAGGGTGACGAACAAACTATTTCTCTTCCGGCAGGTTCGGAAGTCGAGAGAGGTATCGAGCTCGCGCAGAGTGCCCAAGGTAAACGCAAAAAAGTAAGTCAGCTTTCTTCTATGGACAGCGAGTTAAGTGCACCTCTCGAATCGATCCCGCTTGATAAGCGGACAGAGGAACTAGCCAAAAGAGCTAGAAAGATAACTAGAGAAAAATTAAGAGCTGTTACAGGATCTGCGGCAGGATCTGCAGAAAGCTTAGGAGAGATGCAAGTCTATCTAGCTTTAATTTCCGATAAAAGAATTCTAGCGACTCTAATGCGAGCTGCGAGAAAAGGTCCGGATGAGTACCAGAGAGTTGTCAACAATTTTGCGGAGCAAATAGAGGGTAACAAGTGGTGGCAAGCTTTGATTGGCGTGGGTTCGGTTGCCGCACTAGAACTAGTTGATATCTTCGGCACCGGAGGCTTACTAGGTAGTGTTATGATCGGTCTGGCGGCAGGTACAGGAGATGTTGCACTTGACAAGCTAGGTGTTATTTCTGCTGTCGGACAATGGAATAGTGAAAATTTTAAGCAATTTGCGATCGCGGTCTACCCTGTCTTAAGTGTTGTACCTGAAGGTTCTAATTTTAAACCCAGAGATATCAGGGCGATTGTTGATGACCTGGTTGACGGTAATCTTCGGGGCGATTACTCTTATGACCCACCCGCTTGGTTTCCAACTGCTGGCTATACCGGCGGCGGCTACGAGAAAGTGACAGATGCCGTAGAGGTGTACAAAGCTATTGCAGGTTTCGGAACATACGAAAAAGACATTGAGCAAGTTCTATCTAGAAGATCTAAAAGTCCCGGAGATCTTGTAAACTTCTACAATGAGTATAATGAGTATCTCGGAAAAACAGGTAAAGCATCGGGTTTTGAAAAGAACAAGGGCTTAGTGACGGATGTTATTCGAGGCAGGGGAAAAGTTTCTGGATTTAAAAATAGAGTGGAATTTCAAAAGTGGATGAAGGCCAACTCAATTGACCTAGTAGACTATCATGATGACTTAATAGACTGGCTGTGGAATGATGGCATGTACAAGGAAGCTATTGACATCATGAAAGCTCTTGCACAATCCAACCTGACTCGCAATTCTCCTCCTTATAAGGCGCAAAGCTCAGTAAAAAGCGCAGAGGAAGAGGAAGAGGAAGAATACAAAGGAAATTACCTCTAATAGTTAGTATTGCACCTTAGGATAAAATTATGAAATTTAGGATCAACATAAATGAAATCGATCTCGAAAAAAGCAAAAAACCGCTTAATGAGATAATCGGCATTGTTGGCAAGCCATTTACTGGTGCGCGCCAAGCCGCGCGTCTTAGACGGCTTAAAAGAATTTATGACGGACCAGTTGAGGCAAGCCTGGGGGATGACTTTCTGGCATTCACTAGGGGAAGCAGAGTTCGACCAAACCCTGCCGCGGCAATTGAAGACATAATGAAGCGTGTTTCTGCCGGAAAAAAAGAAGAAATTTTAAAAGCGCTTCGGGATTCTGCCGAAACTGGCCAAAGTCACGTCATCAAGGTAGGAGAAAATCCAGACTTATTTATTGCAACTGCAAGAACTCCGGAAGGACCTCGTATTGTAGGTAGAGCAAGAGGGGACGGAGCAGATGTTAAATTAGCATCTGAAATTGATTCGACTTTTGGAGGGGCAAGGTTTCTTGAAAATCCAATTTCTATTAATGACTTACCAAGTGCTACTATAGTTTCTAGGGGAGGTCCTCTCGACGTAGATGATTATGATATCCTGGCGACCAGATTTGAACAGCTGAAAAGCGACGGTGTCTTGTCTGACATTGACTACGACGATCTAGTTAGAAGAATTGAGGTCAGGCGCGATGCGCCTCGAAGGAGCTTAAGTAATCGCGACGTCGAAGACTTAGATTCTGTCGACGAACTGGAGCAACTTAGAAATACCATCGATCAGCGAGTTGAAGCCGGAGTTTATGCTGCAGATGATGTGGAAGAAATCAGGCTTGCTATTGACAATAGGATTCCAGAATTAAATTTATCCTCCGCAGAAGCAGAAGCTTTTTTGAATGCCCAAAGAGCTCGGGAACAATTGCTCGATGCCGGCGTAGAAGTTGATAAAATTGCGGGACTTCAAACCACTGATGAGGTGGATGAAGCATTAAATGCTCTTTTCAATTTTAGAGATGATCTTCCTCCTGATGAAGCGGCTAATCTTGAAGCGCTCCTCAATGCGAGAAGAAGCCAAATAGAAGCAGGCGATGATCTTGTGACCCCTAGAGATGTCCCTGCCCCAGCTAGAGACTCTACTATTGACGACTGGCCAATTCGAGAATATGAATCTAAAGCAGCTGCTCAGGCTGCTGCCGAAGCAATAAAGACGACCGATGTAGGTTATCCGCTCTTAAAAGAAATGAAAAAAATAGGTTCAGATTTTAGGTACTTGCCAGAGAATGCACCTTCGTATATGGAAGGCGGCAAGAGGATGGTTTATATTGTCACTGACAAGGGTAACTTGGAGCCTATTGAGGAGCTCGTGGCTAGGGGTTACGTTAAGCAGTTAAAAAAATCAAACAGCCAGCTTAAGGACGGCTTTAGCGTTCCGCTAAGCAAATTTCAAACATATCTTGACGAAGTTGGCGACTTTGCTATCCCAAAAATCCCGGGTAGCTCAACCGGTGGAAAGATCGGAACATCTCTTAGGTTGCTTGAAGGTTTTGTTAATCTTTTTCTTGTCCCGGGTAATACTATTTTTTCTCCTGCCATCGCTACGGCGATGAGAAGGTACGGAGCTACTAAATCTCAAGTATTTTGGACAAAAGGAGTCTTGTTTTACGGTTACATGAGTTTCGCCGTGGTTTCCTTAGCCGGAGCGATGGCTGCAAAATATGATGAGCTTAAGCAGAAGAGGGAGGTTTTAAAACAAGACACAGAAACCACCGATTCGGTGGTTGAAATGTTTGTTGAAATGCTAGGTCTTGTTGCTAAGAACGAGACAGTTGGAGAGTACTTAAATCTCCTAGATGAGGACTTAGTTGACCGCGCCATCAAAAACGGAGAAATTGCGCAAGAGATGATCAATGAGTTGCGCAAGATAAATACAGAAAAACCTGCCGTATCCCAGGCCGCGGAGGGTATCAAAGGATTCTTTGACGCTATTCCTAGAAGTTTCGCAAAGTATGGGGTTGCCATTCCTATAAAGGTCGCCGTCAAGTACTGGATTGGCGGTGACTTTGGTGTTAGAAGGACGTATGACGCGGACGACGCTAAAAAAGGCATTAAAAAAGTTAGAGCAAAAAAAGAAAAAATTGAGGTCGCCAGCGGAGTTGCTGAAGAAAAAATGGAAGAACTTCAATTTGAAATCGACGGCATGGGCGTTGACAAAAAAGAATGGAAAGCTTTCTCACGCGGAAGATCAAAAACTGCCCCGGAACTCACCGTCGCGACGATGATAAATAACTATTTTGATGCACACCTAGAAGAAAAATGGAATAGCATGTCTCCTGCAGAGAAAATAGGACACAAGACGCTTATTGATAAGTACATAGACTGGGCGGAGACTATTGGTGATAGAAAACTCCTGGCTAAAGCCCGCGATTTACCCATGCCGGCATCGGTGGGTACGACAAATCGCCCAGAAGAAACAACCAAAAAAGAAGAATCTATTATTGCCCTGCCAACCCTGGGCAACCTCAGAGTAAGGATAAAAAAATGAAGATAAATGCTGAACAGCTTAGAAAGATTATTTTGAAAGAGATGCGCATCATGCGCAGAGAACCTAGTCACGGACATCACGAAATGATGGATGTGGTTATGCAAGCTGCTGGTGGCTGCCCGATCAAGGCACGTGCTATGTTGCAGAGCATGCTAAATCGCATGGAGCCGATGGCTCATGAACGCGAGATGCAATTGCACCAAGATGTACCTAATCCGGCTACCAGCGGTGAGATTCCTCACGGCGAAAGACTGATGGGTGATGAGGTTCACATGGCAGAGAAAAAGGTAACTTCTGTTAAGGGTCCTGGCCACTCTAGAGGTATTCTTGGACCAGGTTTTAGATAAAAAAATTATACGTCTCGCAATTGCTCTGTATCTAATTAATTGAAACAGAGAGTAAGAATAAGAGAATTGAATTGAATAAGATATCTTCTTATAAAAAGAATTCTAAATTACAGAAGAAGAAGAAAAAAGACAAGGCTCGACAGAAAAAAGCACGCGAGCAAAGAGATGCCGCTAAGCAGGTTGAGAAGGCAATGGCAGCTCAGCTTAGTATGATTGAGCAGATAGTCGACTCCATGCCCAAGACTTGCGGTGATTGTGAAGCACAATTTGACAGCGAAGATCAACAGCATTTAGATAGCTGGAAGATGAACTTTAGCGAAGGTGTCATGTCGATGACATGCGACAGCTGTCAGGAGATGGAAGATGTCTGAGCGCAGAAGAGTTAATCCCCAAGCTATGGCTAAGGATATGGCTTACTTGAAGCTTAAGATTAATGAGATCCTGACCAATGATGACATGCCTGTACACGGCAACGATATCCGTCTCATTAACAAGGATATTGACTTAATGTCTGAAAGATATCTAACAGTTCAGAGCAAGATCGATCATCTTCAAAGCGATCAAAAAAGAGTTATTCGAAATACTGTTATTATAAACGGAGGAATATTTCTCTTTTTAGCATGCGATATTTTTCTAAGATTTTTTTAGATACAAAGTAAAAACTGTGCCGAGCCAGGAGTATTTTTTTCCTCCTCCCCTTGATGAGCTGTACTTGCATAAACAGACTTTTTAGTATATTTACTTTTGCGAGGAGATGATCATGGCAGAGCTACCTGCAGCAATACTAAATAAGCTTGTTCAAATAGAGTCTCTATTAAACTCATCTCATGTTCTCAATGGTGGTTTTGAAAAGCTTGTACAAGATGTACAACACACTAATGACCAGCTTGGAGAGGTTAAAGAATCTCTTGAAGTAATGAACAATACTATTAACGACCCAGAGAGCGGAGTTAGATCCCGAGTTAGAGATCTTGAAGCAGAATCTCAGAGAAGATGGGACTTTGTTCAGGAAGCAAGAAGAAAAATTGATGAATTTGAAGAACTGCAGTCCTGGAAGAAAGATGTTGAAGATAAAGTTCGACAAATTGAGATTCATAATTTAGAGCTTGACAGGCTTAAAATATGGCAATCTAATCTTAGTAAACTGCAGTGGCTTTTTGGATCAACACTTGCAGTCCTTATAATTCAGGCGCTTTTTGGGGTATTATTACCTTGAGCGAATATGAGTACCTTTAGAAAACACAAGTCTAGTGCTGATAGATCGGCAACAGATCGATCTCGACACAAACAGAAAATTGAAAAAGCCTTGAAAGAAGGCATACGCAACATTGTTGCGGAAGAATCAATTATCGGCCAAGATGGAAAGAAGAAAGTAAAGATCCCTGTCAAAGGGATTAAAGAATACCAATTTATCTACGGCGATAACTCTAAAAAGGTGGGATCTGCTCCTGGAAAAGATATCCATAGAGGTCAGAAGATTGCCGAGGATAAGGAAGACAAGAAGGCAGGAAACAAACCGGGTGATAAACCAGGTGAGGAGTACTACGATGTAGAGATTACATTAGAGGAACTCGCAGAATACCTTTTTAGTGACCTTGAGCTTCCGGATCTTGATAAGAAGAAATTTAAGTTTCTAGCTTCAGATACTTTTAAGAGAAAAGGTGTTCGAACAAAAGGCATTCGCCCGCGCTTATCTAAGAAAGAAACTCTCAGGCAAAAAATACGAAGAAAGAAGATGGCACAAAAAGCCGGAACCTTCAATGAAGAAGAAGATGAAAGATTTCCTTTTCATGAAGATGATCTTCGATACAAGCATTTCAAAGTAAAAGAAACAGAGATCTCATCTGCAGCAATATTCTTTATCATGGATATTTCAGGCTCAATGAGTACTGAGAAAAAATACATCGCACGCAGTTTCTTCTTTCTTCTCTACCAGTTCTTGCGCCACAAATATGACAATGTTGAAGTAGTATTTGTTGCTCACACAACCACTGCAAAAGAAGTTAGTGAGAATGACTTCTTTAGCCTGGCGCCATCCGGAGGAACATTTATCTCTCCTGCGATAGACTTGACACTAGAAGTTGTGGAGAAAAGATATCATCCTAGCAACTGGAATATCTATTCTTTTCACTGCTCTGATGGAGATAACTGGTCAGAAGATGAAGAAAAAGCTTTTAATGCCTCTAAAAAATTGAAGGCAATATCACAGCTTTACGCATTTTGTGAGATCGATCCGAACGGCGAATCTTCCCAGTGGAGACAGGATTCTTCCAACTCTAGAATGTGGGATATTTATCAACCCTTAGTAGACAAAACCTTTAAGACACTCAAGATGATTAATGCTAAAGAAATTTGGCCTTCATTTAAAAAGCTTTTTGGCGGAAGGTATCAATAATGGAATGGACTTTTGAAGAGCTGCAGTCTTGGGATGAGAAGATTGTTAAGCTAGCTAAAAAATATAACCTTGACTGGTACCCTATTGATTACGAAGTTTGCGACTATCACGATATGATCGGTTATATGTCGTACATCGGAATGCCCACACACTACCAGCATTGGTCGTACGGCAAGTCATTTGAACGAACACACACCATGTACAACCTCGGCATGGAGGGGTTACCCTACGAGATGATCATCAATAGTGATCCTTCGATATCCTACTTGATGACTGAGAATCCTCTACCTCTGCAAGTTCTTATTATGGCCCACTGTGTTGGTCACTCTGATTTCTTTAAGAATAACAGAATGTTTAGACATACTGATGCGGCAAATGTAATCTCTCGTTTCCGTAATTCTGCGAAGAGGATTAAGAAATATGTAGAAAATCCTCATATTGGCGTAGAGAATGTTGAGAAAATCATTGATGCTTGCCATGCTCTCAAGTATCACAATCATCGTGAGTTTGGAATAAAGAGAAGGACTCACGAAGAGGCAAAGCAGCACTTTATTGATATTGCAAACTTCAAGCCAGACAATTTACCTTCGGGCTTTGATATTAACAAGATTCCTATAGAGCCAGAGTATGATGTATTAAGTTTTGTGGGAAAGTACTCTAGAAATTTAGAACCGTGGGAACGCGACATTATCAATATTGTTCGTGAGGAATCGATGTATTTTATGCCTCAAGCCATGACAAAAATCATGAATGAGGGATGGGCTTCTTTTTGGCACTACAAATTAATGTCAGAATTGGACTTGCCTCAAGAGTTTCACCTCTCTTTCTTAAAATTTCACAATCAAGTTCTTCGACCAATGGTGGGAAGGATTAATCCGTATCACTTAGGTTTTACTATTTTTAAGTGGATCGAGAAAAACAAGGGATTAGAAGAATGCTTTATAGCTAGAACTTCACATAACGACGAATCTTTCATTAGGACTTATCTTAATAAAGAGATTTGTGAAGAACTTAATCTTTTCTCTTATTCTAAGAAGAAAAAAGAGTGGACAATTGATGATATTTCTGACAATGATGGTTGGAAGCAACTCCGTGAGGACCTTATAAAAAATGTGGGTCTTAACTCACTGCCAAACATTTATATAGATGAGATGCAAAAGGATCACACGTTGGTTCTTAGGCATGAACATGACGGCAGGGACCTAGACCTCGATTACGCGCACAATGTATGTGATCATATACTAGATCTCTGGGGAGATGATTTCAAGTTCTTTACTATAATCGAAGATGAACCTTTCGAGATTTAAACTCCTACTTATTATTGTGTATTATTGAACGTGTGGAGCATTACAAATGTCAAAATCAAAATTTGCTGATCTTATTAGCGAGCAGAGAGCCGAGAAGAAGGATGAATCTTTTAAAGGTACATTTCTTGAGTACTTAGACGTCTTAGAAAAAAATCCTAAGATTGCTGCTCTTGCCCATCGAAGACTATATGATGTTCTGACTGAAGATGGAATTGAAGTCTTAGACGAAACTGACGAGCGCTGCAGGCGACTTTTTGATAGTGAAAAGACAAAGACTTATAACTATTTCCAGCCTCACTTCTTTGGCATGGAGAGATCGCTAGCTAAAGTGATGCGTTTTCTTAGTTCTGCTGCCATGAAGGGTGAGGAAAGTAGGCAAGTACTTCTCCTTCTTGGGCCTGTAGGGGCAGGTAAATCTGCGCTTATTGAGCATATTAAAAGAGGCTTAGAAAAAGCAGAAAATATTTACCATCTAGACGGATGCCCAATCCGAGAAGAGCCTTTGCATTTATTACCCCGTTCACTTCGTCCTAAATTTGAAGAGATGCTTGGTGTAAAGATCGAAGGTGACCTCTGTCCTATTTGTCGTCACAGACTCTTAGAAGAATTCGATGGCAAGTATGAAGATTTCCCAGTAAAGCAATCCTCCTTCTCAGTTCGAGGTAGAAGAGGTGTAGGTGTTGTACCACCCGTAGATGCCAACACACAGGACACATCAATTCTTATCGGCTCAGAGGACATCTCGAAGTTGGATCTGTATCCCGAGGATGATCCCAGAGTGCTTTCCTTGAACGGGGCCTTTAATGTTGGTAACAGAGGTATTGTTGAGTTCGTAGAGGTCTTTAAGAATGAGATCGAATTTCTACACACGATGATTACAGCCACACAGGAGAAGGCAGTTCCTTCCCCTGGCAAAGGCGCTATGATTTACTTCGACGGCGTGATTCTTGCACACTGCAATGAAGCGGAATGGAACCGATTTAAATCCACCCACACAAACGAAGCTATTCTTGATCGAATCGTCAAGGTTAATGTCCCGTACTGCCTAGAACTTGACGAGGAGGTAAAGATTTACCAGAAGATGTTGCAGATGTCTGACTTTGATGCTCACATCGCACCACACACACTTGAGGTGGCATCAATGTTCGCTGTGATGTCTCGTCTGAAACCCTCTGGTAAGGTTGATCCCTTGGTTAAGATGAAGATCTACAACGGAGAGGACATCATCGAAAAGGGAAGAGTCAAGAAGGTCGACATTAAAGATCTTCGAGAGGAATCCCGAGATGAAGGCATGACCGGTATCTCAACACGCTTCATCACCAAGGCGATCGATTCTTCTCTTTCAGATTCTGATAGAAATATGGTCACTCCAATCTCAGTCAAAGACTCCCTAATCAAGCAAGTAAAAGAACAGATTATTGATGAGGAAGCTAGAGAAAGATATCTTCAATATCTCCAGAAGGATCTTCACGAAGAATATCTAAGAATCTTAGAGAAGGAAATTACAAAAGCTTTTGTTAGTGCTTACGAAGAGCAAGCTGAAACGCTGTTTGATAACTACCTTGACCACGCAGAAGCTTATGTTAATAAGTCAAGAGTAAAAGATACGGTTACACGTGAAGAGATGGATCCTGATGAGAACTTTATGAAGTCCATCGAAGAAAATATTGGAATCACGGGCTCAGCCAGAGACGGATTTAGATCTGATGTTACTACTTACATGTTTACTCTTCTTCGTGCTAAAAAGAAGATTGACTGGAAAGCCTACGGCCCGCTTAAGGAAGCTATCGAAAACAAGCTGATGGCATCCGTAAAAGATATGTCTAGAATTGTTACCAAGTCTAAGTCTAGAGACAATAAGCAGCAAAAGAAATACGGCGGCATGGTCGCTACGCTTATAGAAGATTACGGTTATAATGAAGACTCTGCTGAAGAAGTAATAAAGTTTGCCGCAAATAATTTGTGGAGAGACGGATAGAAAGTGTCATACAAAACATCTGTACTACACAGAGAAGACATTTTTTACAATTTAGAACATTTAATAAAAATTCTAAAAACGCTGTCTAAAGACAGTAGTTTTGCTTTTAATTTAGACAACTCTTGTCGAGTATCTCAAAGTGCGATTACTACCCTTATTAAAATGAAGTCGAAAAACAGGGTAATCAATACTTTCTCCCAGATTATCGTAGATCATCTAATCAGATCAGAAAAAATTTCTGCTTTTTCATCAAAGATACTTTTGAAATATTTCATCTATTTGATGGAAAGCAATTTAAGTACCCACGAATCAGAAGAAAATACACAAGAAATACTTAGGGAGATAAATAGTGCTCTCCAGAAACCAAAAAAGAAAGATTTAAAGAATTATTTAAAGAAAAATTTTTCTAATGATACTTTTGAAATCGTAATGAAAGCACTTGACTTTGCAGGACCAAGCGGAAAGATAAAATTTGAACACAGCTCTTTGCCGATAACTATAATTGAAGCTAAGTGTCAAAGAAGATTTAATATAATGCCTGATATTAACATCATAGGTCATTTTTCAGGAAGATGGTCAAGGCAAAATGTTTTTGTAATTTGCATAGAAGGTTTTGTCGAAAAAGTTTCAGAGATAGACAGAATTTTAAATTACTTGGTGGAATCTGGAGATGCATGCTTAATTTGCAGTCTAGGGTTCAGCCCAGAAGTTGTCTCAACTATACTCACCAATAATCAGCGAGGCGTAATTGATGTAATGCTTTGCTGTCCAGATCAAGATTACGAATCTATGAATGATCTAGGAGACATATCTTTATCGACCGGTGCTGAATATCACGGTTATCAAACAGGTTGTATATCAACTAGCTTTGATGAAGAAAAAGTTACGTACTGCGAAAGCATAGACATAGACACAGACTACCTTGTTATTGAAAATTCAAAGTCTGATTTTGCATGTGAATCAAAAATATCACAGCTTTCCCAAGACTTAGGAGAAAGTGATCAAAAAGATAGCTATCTTAGACAGAGAATTGATAATTTAACGAGTAGAATTGTGAAAATTACCTTCCCAGAAACTTCAGCGCAAGAAAAATTTTCTCAAATAGAAGAAATTGATTTAGCGCTTAGATCTTCATCTTCCCTAATGAAGTACGGAATCCTAAAAAGAAAAGACATAGATAGAATTTTTAAAAATTATGAACTATCTTTAGGGGAAAATATTTCAAGCTCTGTTTACACCGGCATCCATATGGGTTATCAATTATACAATAGTTTCCAGCATTTAGGTTCTGGGATCTTTGTAGACGAATAGGAGAAAAGATGTCACTTGAAATCGATGTTATGCAGGGTGTCAAGAAAGTATTAGATCAGTCCAAGATTCTCTTTGAGAAAAATTTGAGAACAGCAATTTCTCGAGAAATGCTCACTGTTGAACACGATAAAATACCGGGATTATGCAAATTAATGTCTGACACGATCGACCAGTCAATGTCTAATGAATCAGACTATCTTGTGAATGCATTAGCTGCTCATAGCAAAAATAGATGAGAGAAGGCATAAGACACTTAGTTCAGTGTCATTGTGTTTTACCCCAGTATAGAAAAAGAAAAGAGCCTGTCTTTCATAAATTTTTAGTGTTTTCAATACTTGAAAATGATGAAGTAGAAGAAAAATTAGTTCAGTGCTCAAATTGCGATGTAGTTCACAGAGTCTTTGATCTTTGCAAGAGCGAAGTATACTCTGGGAAGGATGAAAGCCTTTCTGTTGCAACGTTGCAGGATGTAACCATTTCTATTCCTGACAAAATTAAAAGCTTGCTAGAGTCCTATAATTGTGAAATTCACGTGTATGAAAGCGTTAAATTCATCCTTGAAGAAGAAGCTTGGAAGTCAAGAGTAAAATTAGCATCTGAAGAAATAGAAGGAAAGGTTTCATCAAAATTTTTACAAATAAACGGATATGAAAAATATTCTATTGTAAATGAAACAGGACAAAATTTTATAGGCGATTAAAATGGCAGATATAAAAAAGTACGGTGAGACAAATACAGAAAAATGGGCTAAAGAAATGATGAAGTCTCGGGAAATTGTTTCTGAGATTATGAAATTTGGCGTAAATCAAGATCAAATTCTTCAAATTATTAATTTGCTATCTCTAGAATTAGAAGATCGAAAAGCAATGCTGGTATTCACAAATGCTTACAAGTCGCTTCAGGAAGATAGTCCTTTAGAAAGTACCCCTACACCTTCTAGTATAATCCTAGATAGCTAAAATACATACGTTTTAATATTTACTCTTTGTGATGAGGTTTCTCAAATGATAAGAGTGAATAGATTACTTAACAAAAATATCTGGGATACTGTCTGCGATGATCCCTCGTGCGATGAATTTAAAGTTGAACTTAAACCTGAGATAAGAAAAGCTTTACTAAGAGTAGCTTACGACTTTCTAGAATCTATTGATCCTAAGATGGCCTTAAAAGATATTACCCTAACAGGATCAATGGCAAACTACAATTATACTAGCGAAAGCGATATAGACTTGCACGTACTATTTGATTACACAGATGAAGGTGAGTCGGGAACCCTCATAAAAGATCTTTTTGATGCCAAGCGAAGAATATGGAATGATTCGCACAATATAAAGATCAAGGATCACGACGTTGAACTGTATGCACAAGATACCAATGAACCACACCATTCTACAGGTGTGTTCTCTGTTTTAAGAAACAAGTGGCTTGTCGTCCCCCAGAGAACCAATCCTGAGATCGACGAGGAATACGTCCTTAAAAAATCACAAGATATTATGAGTAGAATAGATGCCTTGGTTGATTTAGAGGACAAGCGATTATCTTTGCAAAATACAAAAGATAAGATCATGAAAATGAGAAAAGCTGGCCTTGAAAGAAAAGGTGAATTTGCTGAGGAAAATTTAATTTTTAAAACTCTGCGAAACACTGGGTACATTGGAAAGTTAAACGACGTTATACGTAATGAATATGATCGATCTGTTTCAGTAGATCAATAAGCTACGCGAAAGGAAGTAGAAAATGAGTAAAGTCATAGAAAAATGGGAAGAACTGAAGGTTTTGGTAGAAAGCCTGGAGCTGGATGTTCATAAAAACGCCCGAGGAAATAAAAGTGCAGGAACTCGTGCACGAAAAGGATTGCGTCTCTTGAAGAACGCAGCAGCAGACTTAGTCAAGACTTCGCTAGAAGAAGGCAAAGACTAAATTTAAACTTTGATGGGGCCGACACGGTATCGACGTGGTCGGATGTTGAAGGCGATGCAAGTCCTGGAGGTGCCTGGCCAGGTAAAAAGGCACAAAATAATAATCGCAAACGACGATTTTGATATTCTCGCAGTCGCTGCTTAAAAACCAGTAGATGCGTGAGGTGGCAACAACCGATAAACAGAAAGTTGCTTGAGATAAGGTTTAGCTTACTCCTTTTAAAAGTAAGCATTTTTTGAGATGTGCTTGCTGGAGCCAAAAACCAGCTAAACTTGTAAATGAATCCCTACAATTAAAGGTTGCGGACGCGGGTTCGATTCCCGCCGGCTCCACCATTGTTTAACAAAATAAATGAAAAGAAAGATATTTAGTTAGGAAGGGAAGATTTTATTTTGCCCAGTATGCTTTTTTCTATCTGGCATATTCTCATGCGAGTTAAATCGAATATTTCTCCAATTTCTTGTAGGGTCTTCGGTCCGGCCTTTGCAGCAATTAAAACACAATTAAGACCGTTTTCGCAATCAATCCAGTTTTTACAGGTTTTCATCCTGCAAGATATCTTTTTATTTTCGTGTGCTTCAAAGCACTTTATATTGTTTTCTGACATTAATTTTCTAGAGGATTTTTATGAAAAAGACCTTTGTCTTAGACACTAACGTTCTGCTTTATGATGCAGAGTGCCTCCTCTCCTTCGATGATAATAATATCGTCATTCCTCTAATTGTTTTAGAAGAGTTGGACGGGCATAAGCGCAGGCCTGATGAAGCAGGCAAAAATGCAAGACGCGCCGTAAGAACTCTTGATAAACTAAGAGAGCTCGGGTCTATAAATGAGGGTATAGAGCTTAAAGGTGGAGGAACACTAAGGATATTGAGTTCTGCGGATATCACGTGCACGTTCCCTCCTGATATTGACATGGCGACAGTAGACAACCAAATATTGGCAATGTCCAAATGCTTACAAGAGACCAGCGAAGAAAAAGTCATACTAGTAACCAAGGACATAAATGTCAGGGTTAAGTGCGATGCGCTAGGAATAAAATGCGAAGACTTTAATAAGCATAGAATAGTTGACAAGCAGGAAGGCTTATACGCAGGAGTAAAAAGAGCAAGTATAAATCAAGCAGTAATAGACAAGATATATTCTCAAGGATATGCAGATCTCGAAGACATCCCTGTAGATGATGTCTATCCGAATGAGTTCCTAGTTCTAAAAGATGAAAATTCAGGACAGGGATCAGCGATAGTCCGATATATGGGTAAAGAAAATAAATTTAGACTAATACCTGAAATTAAAAGCTCCTGGGGATTAGTTCCTCGAAACAAAGAGCAGAAATTCTCTTTAGATATTTTGTTTGACGATAATATCAAGCTGATTACGCTTGTAGGTAAAGCCGGCACAGGAAAAACTCTTCTTGCTGCATCTGCAGCATTAGAACAGTCTTTGTCAACTAATGCAAAGTACAAGAAAGTGGTTATCTCACGTCCGGTTCAAGCTGTAGGCAAAGACATCGGATACTTGCCCGGAGACATCTATGATAAAATGGCGCCCTGGATTGCACCTATCAGAGATAATCTTCGCTACCTTTTTGGTGATGATAAAGACACTCTGGACATGTATATTGAGAGCGGAAAAATAGAGATAGAAGCTATAACCTATATCAGGGGAAGATCTATCTCAGATGCAATCATAATCATTGATGAGGCACAGAATCTAACTACTCACGAGCTTAAGACTATTATTACTAGAGTCGGTGAAAATACTAAGATAATCTTGACTGGTGATGTAGATCAAATTGACAACACCTATTTAGACTCTGTTTCTAACGGCTTAAGCTATACTGTTGAGAAGTTTAAAGAATATGATATTTCTGCGCACATCACCCTAATAAAAGGTGAACGATCAAAGTTAGCAAGCCTGGGATCAGAAATACTTTAGCTTATTTTTCCTAAAAAAATAGCGACTTCGATGTATAATGACATCGGAGAGTAAAATGTTTAATACAAGCCCTTTTGAATCTTCGATTAAAAAAATACCTGATAACTGCGATATCGTATTTGTCGCAGATATGTTTGCTGAAGATTACCCTGGGGGTGCAGAGCTTACAACTAAAGCTCTAATTGACTCCTCTCCGTTCACAATTTTTAAAGTTCACTCTAAAGAAGTGAATCTTAAAATGCTGGAACAGGGTCATCACAAGCACTGGATATTTGGTAATTTTGCCTCGCTAGATTACAAGCTTATTCCCACTATTGTTGCTAATATGAGCTACTCTATTTTAGAGTATGACTATAAATTTTGCAAGTACAGATCTCCTGAAAAACATGAGGTTGCAGAAAATAAACCCTGTGACTGTCATGACGAAATGCACGGAAAAATAGTGTCTTCTCTTTTCTACGGTGCAAAATCCCTCTGGTGGATGTCTGAAAAGCAGATGTCCATCTATCACGAAAAATTCCCTTTTCTAAGTGAAAAAAGCAATACAGTACTGTCCTCGGTTTTCGATGATAGCTTCTTTATGCTAGCAAAAGCTCTCAGAGAAAAATACAAAAATACAGAAAAAAATAAGTGGGCCATTTTAGGTTCCAGTTCGTGGATCAAAGGTGTAGACACTGCAAAAGATTGGTGTAAGGAAAACGATCTAGAATATGATGTTTTTTGGGGCTTGCCTTACGAAGAGCTTCTTGAGAAATTGGCACAGTCAAAAGGCTTAGTTTTTCTACCTCCGGGAGGAGATACATGCCCAAGAATGGTGATAGAAGCAAAGATTTTAGGTTGCGAACTTCATCTAAACGAGAATGTCCAGCACAAAAACGAAGAGTGGTTTGACACTGACGATCTAGAACTTACAGAATCTTACTTGTATGCGGCAAGAGACAGATTTTGGAATGGAATAAAGCACGATATGGGTTACAGCATAAAAATTAGCGGATATACAACAACAAAAGATTGCATCGAGCAAAATTATCCTTGGAAACAAACTATCCAGTCGCTATTAGGCTTTTGTGATGAAGTTGTCATTGTCGACGGCGGATCAAAAGACGGTACATGGGAAGAGCTTCAAGAGCTGGCAGAAAAAGAAGAAAAAATCGTCATACATCAGCAAGCAAGAGACTGGGATCATGAGAGATTTGCAGTTTTTGATGGTCTTCAAAAAGCGCTTGCACGATCCCTTTGTACCGGTAACTTTTGCTGGCAAATGGATTCTGACGAGATAGTTCACGAGGATGACTACGCAAAAATTAGAAATCTCTGTAAGAACTTTCCTAACAATATGGATTTGATAGCGCTCCCTGTAATAGAATTTTGGGGAGGTCCAGATAAGGTTCGTGCAGATATTTTCCCATGGAAATGGCGCTTATCCAGAAATAAGCCCTATATTACTCATGGAATTCCCGCTCAGCTTAGAAAATTTGACGAAACCGGTCATGTCTACTCTGCACCAGGATCTGATGGTTGTGACTATATTAGGTCTGATAGTTTCGAGGTTGTTCCGTGTGGAAACTTCTATACTCAAGATGTAGATAATGTAAGAAAGCAAGTTAATGTAAATCCAGAAGCAAAGCAGTCATATCAGGAGTGGTTTAATGGCGTAACAAGCTCTTTCCCTTCTGTGTATCACTTTTCCTGGTGGGATCTTGAGCGAAAAATCAAGACGTATCGAGACTATTGGGGCAAGCACTGGAAGTCACTTTACAACGAGGGCAAAGAAGACACCCCAGAAAATAATATGATGTTTGACTGTCCATGGGCAGACGTAACTGATGAGATGATAACTCAAAGAGCGTTGCTCATGAAAGAAAAATTAGGCGGATGGGTGTGGCATACTAAGTGGAACGGCAAAGATGAAACTACTCATATTGAAACTAATAAAGCAATGCCAAGCGTGATTGAAAGCTGGACCAAGTGAAAGTTCAATTCATAGTTCCCAGTTACAATATTGAAAAAAATATTGATACTCTTATTGAATCGCTTAGATCACAAAAAAATAAAAATTGGGAATGCACTATTATCGACGATATGTCTTCTGACTCAACTTGGCAGAAGCTAGAGAAAGTAGCACCAGGTCCAAAAGTAAGAATTCAAAAAAACACAGAAAAGAAATATGCCCTCAAGAACATAGTTGAAGTTGCAAAGCTCTACCAAGATAGTGAAGATGTGATAATAGCTGTCGTTGATGGTGATGATTCTCTTTGTAATGATAACACAGTTGACATTCTCATAGACGCTTATAAAAACGGTTCAGAAGTTGTGTGGACTGCACACAAATGGGACACTAATGGAATGAATATTTCTGGACCTATTCCCGACCAGGTCAATCCTTATTTTTGGCCTTGGCGTTCATCTCACCTGAGAACGTTTAAGTCTTCTCTTCTTAAAAAAATTAGTAATGAAAATTTTAAGAGCGCAAAGGGAGAATGGTTTAAGCGGGGTTACGACCAGGCACTTATGCTTCCACTTATACATGTCTCCAAGAAGCACAAATATATTCCTGAAGTTTGCTACCTTTACAATATTGACTCTTCGTCTATTCCTTCTAAGGATCGAAATTGGTGCGAGACTGAGCAGATATCAACAATCAATTTCGTAAGAGCGAGGGGTTTTATCAAATGATCAGTTACACAGAATTCCATCAAAAATGTGGCCAAGTTGAAGCTCAATTTGGAGGAGTAAGAGGAATCAGGCTTGACAATTTAAATCTAGCAGTTTTGACAGGAGATAGCTTGTTAGATTTTGGCGCAGGCAAAGGCGTCAACAGCCATCTCTCTAAAAACTATTACACTTTTGACAATGACCCTTCTCTAGATTGTAATTTTTCTTCTTTTGACCAGATTCCGGAGGGATTGAAATTTGATGCCATTATAGCAAACCAAGTTTTCGAACACATTTCAAAAGAAGAAATATTTCAGTGTGTTGAATCTCTGTCTCATGTTCTCGAGACAGGCGGAAAAATAGTTGCAACAATTCCCAATGTTTGCAACTGGTTTAATTATATTTCTGACTTTGATCATAAAAATCCTCTGACTTTTTATCACCTCGGTGCTCTTTTTGAATCTTGTGGAATTAAAGTCATAGATGCCTATCGCTGGACTAAGAACCCAGCAGATATTGTTAACGCAAATGAAACAGACCAGTACCTTCTAAATTTTATGAGAAAGTATTTTGAGACCGACCCGGCAAAATTCGTATGCGTTGTTGGAGAAAAGAAATGAAAAAAATAACTGTCATTACTCCAACTTTTAGATCACCTCACCTAGCTGATATCTTTGTAAGGTCATTTGAGAAGTTTAAGCCTGATGACTTGCAGATAAAGTATGTTATCGTTGAGAATTCTGACGATGATTCCTACAGAGAACATGTTCTCAGCCTCGCTAATAACGTTACATGGATTCAGAACCCAGGAGTTCCTCACATCTATGAGAAAGGTGAGGGTTCAAGTGCAAATGGACTAGGTGTAGATAAAGCACTTGAGCATACAGATACTGAATATGTTTTTATCGCTCACTGCGATACTTGTGTGACAAATAAAAGATTTTTTGAAAGCATTTCTTTAAAAGTAAGCGAAGGTAATGTTTTAGTAGGAACGGTTTTAGATCCAGCAAGAATAAACGCAGTTCACATTAGTGGATTGTTAATCAAGACAGAGCTAGCTAAAACTATTGATATCATGCCTGTTCACAAAGATGGAAAAATGATTTTAGATGTGGGAGACTCTTACACGCAGCACTGCCGAGATAATAACCTTCCTCACTTTTGCTTTCCAAACACTTTTAATGACCATTCTCTAGCTGAGACTTTGGAAGAAAAATATCGGACATTTCATGTTGATAGATCGATAGATCCAGAGGGTAATGTGATGTTTATGCACCTTGGAAGAGGTATTGAAAAAACTCACAACACGTACAGAAAGCCAAACCGTGTTTATTTGCCTGGGTGGTATGAATTCTGCAATAGGATACTTGAAGAGAATTGAAAATATTTTTTGACAACGTAGACTTTAATTCAAGCAGTGGCCCAAACAGCTTTGCCAATAAGCTTAGAGAGTCTCTGGCGGAAATGGGATGCGAGATAAATTCACAAAAAGAAAATGACATTCAGCTTGCTTTTATTCAGTCAGGAAAAAAAATAGCACCTCTTATACAGCGATTAGACGGAATATATTTTAACAGCCAGCAGGACTGGGAAGCTTTAAATAGGCCCATAAAGAACACCTATGATATTGCTGATGGAGTTGTGTTCCAGTCTGAATTCAATAAGGTCTTGACAGAGAAATATTTCGGTACCAAAGAAAACAATGTCGTGATTCACAATGGGACCGATGTAAATTTAGTCCAAAGTATTGAACCGATATCTCACCCCCGAACAGATGAATTTGAAAATATATGGTGCTGTGCATCGTCATGGCGACCTCATAAGCGCCTGTCTGAAAATATAAGGTATTTTTTAGAGCACAAAGGTTCTTCTGATTGTTTAGTTGTGGCAGGAAATAATCCGGATGTTCGCATACATGACCCAAGTGTTTTTTATTGTGGTAACTTAGACTGGAAGACTCTGGTCTCGCTCTACAGGAGATCAAAGTATTTTATTCACTTAGCACTTCTTGACCACTGTCCTAATGTAGTTATTGACGCAAAAGCTGCAGGATGCAAGATCATTTGTGCATCTGCTGGAGGAACGAGAGAAATAGCAGGAAAAGATGCGGTAGTAATAAAGGACATAGAGTGGGATCTAAAACCCTTTGAGCTCTACAAACCACCACGATTAAATTTTTACCAAAAAGTTTCCAATCATGAATTTGATCACACTCCTGATATAAAAATTGCTGCAGAAAAGTACCTAAGCTTCTTTAAAGAGATCTTAAAATGAAAATTTTTACATTACCACCAAGAGAAAATTGGATATGTGACAGAATTGTGAGTGAGTGGAAGAAGTATTGCCCAGATGTGTGGGAAGATAACCCGCAAAATTGTGATGTTATTTGGCTTCTAGCAGGATGGTGCTGGAACCACTTGCCAGTAAATCTACTTAATGAGAAAAAAGTTCTTCTTACAGTTCATCATATTGTTCCAGAAAAATTTGACATTAACAAGCAAAGAGAATTCTTAGCAAGAGATCAGTTTGTTGATGCATATCATGTTCCCAATGCCAAGACTGAGTCTTTCGTTCGGCAGCTAACTCAAAAGCCTGTTTTTGTTATTCCTTATTGGTTTGACCCTGAGACATGGGTTCAAGTAGGCCAACAGCATGCGAGAGAAACACTGGGATTACCTGATGAGAAATTTATCATAGGATCGTTTCAAAGAGACACAGAAGGTGGATCAAAAAACCCTAAACTTGAAAAAGGCCCCGATCTCTTTTGTGACCAGGTGGAGCGATTAGCGACTGAAAAAGAAATTCATGTACTTCTCGGTGGTTGGAGAAGAGGCTACGTCATTGACAGATTAGAGTCTGCAAACATTGATTACACTTTTATTGAGAGAGCTTCTTTAGAGCAGCTGAGTATTATGTACAACGCATGCGACCTTTATGTGGTTGCTTCTAGACAAGAGGGTGGGCCTCAATCTATTTTAGAAGCTGCAGCAATGAGGGTCCCTATAGTTTCTACTGATGTTGGTATCGCAAATCTTGTTCTAGAAGAGGATTGTATCTTTGATGCATCTCAAAAATTTGAAGTTCCTAGCAATGAATCCATAGAAAAAAATTATCAAAACGTTCAAAAGTACAGTATAGTTGAACACAGAGCTGAGTATTTGAAGGTTTTTGAAAAAATTCTATTATGAAAAAAAGAGCACTTATCACGGGTATCAATGGCATGGATGGCAGCCATTTAGCTGATTTTCTTCTAGGGAAAGATTATGAGGTCTTCGGGATGGAACGAAGATCTTCATCTAAGAACAGGGTAAATACCAAGCACCTTGAAGGAAAAATTAATTTTGTAAACGGAGATATGACTGACCAAAACTCTCTGGTAAGATGCTTAAAAGAAGCAAATCCGTGTGAAGTTTACAATTTAGCAGCGCAGTCTTTTGTAGGAGAAAGCTGGAACACGCCTGAGCATACGACAGATGTGACCGGCGTGGGCGTACTAAGAATGCTTGAGGCTGTAAGAGAAACTAACAAAAATATTAGATTTTATCAAGCCAGTTCTTCAGAAATGTTTGGCCGAATGGTAGAAAATCCTGCAAAAGAATCTACACCTTTTTATCCTAGAAGCCCGTACGGAGTTTCAAAACTCTATGGCCACTGGATAACTAAAAATTACAGAGAGTCTTATGGAATGTTTGCCTGCTCAGGAATTCTGTTTAATCATGAATCAGAGAGGCGAGGCATAGAGTTTGTAACCCGAAAGATATCCGATGGTGTAGCAAGAATTTTTCACGGCCTAGAGAGTCATATCACTCTTGGAAATTTAGACTCGAAACGAGACTGGGGCTATGCTCCTGACTATGTCGAAGCAATGTGGTTAATGCTCCAACAGGAAACTCCAGATGACTATGTTATTGCGACAGGTGAGACTCATTCAATTCGAGACTTTCTAGATTGCGCCTTTAGAGTTGTAGGAATTTCGGACTGGAAAGAAAAGATTAAGCAAGATCCGAGATTTATGAGACCTGCTGAAGTGGATGTTTTAAGAGGTGATTATGCTAAGGCAAGGGATGCGTTAGGATGGCTGCCAAAAACCAGGTTTGAAGAACTGGTTGAAAAAATGGTAAAAAATGATATTGAAATACTTTCCGAAAAGAGAAAAAAATGACTGTAAATCATCTAGACTTCAGTGTTATAAAAAACACGGCTGATGAAGACGAAACTGTTCCTGAAAGAACAGGGGACATAAAAAAAATTCACATTGTTGAAAAGCTTAAATCTATTGGAGTTGACTTAGACCAGGTTGCTTTAGGAGACTTTGATCAAATAGGCGAATTTACTGCTAAGAAAAGAAGAGACCCAAGCTCTGATTTATACAAATCTGTAGGTGCGTTTTTTCGACCAAACTATGAGCGAGGCATCCTCATTTATCAACTAATTAGGAAGTTTAATTTAAAGTCTGTGCTTGAAATAGGTTTTGGTCGTGGATATGGAACCATGTGTGCAGCAATGGCACTGGCAGAAAACGGAGGAGGAAAAATTACAACAGTAGATCCTCAGCTTGACGAAGCCTTTGTCACTGAACTTGCAAAAATCTTTCCTAAAGAGTGGTTTGAGAGAATAGAATTTATCAAGGGGGTGTCCCAGGAGTACATTCCCACGCTTAGTCAAAATTATGACCTTATCTATATTGACGGTGATCATCGATATCATGCTGTGAAGTCTGATTGGGAAAATTGCAAAAACAAGTACAATAAATTTCTATTGTTTGACGATTATCACCTTCCAGGAAAAAATCAAAAAGATATTGATTGCTCTAATCTAATAGATCAAATTGAAGATGACTCTAAAGAGCTCATTATTATGGATAGAAGGATATTCTTAGATGATCGAGGCTACTCTGACGAAAAAATTGATTATGGGCAAGTTCTTCTAACTAAGGATTCTTAGAATGAGAATAGTAGGTCTATACAACTGGCATGATGGTGGCTACTGCGTACTTGAGGACGGAGAAATAGTAGAGCATGTCGAGATAGAGAGATATACCCGTCTTAAGGAAGACGGCGGGAATAGCTTAGAATACTTTAGAGACATTTATCTAAAAAATAATAACCTGTCTATGGATGATGTTGATTACTGGGTCTCTCCTTGCCCTAATACTAATCTTGAGAGCGGCGCCGGAAAGCAGTTTGATACCCACGATCATCTTCCCAAAGAAAATATTCAATTTTTTTCTCATCACTTATGCCATGCTGCACATGCTTTTTATGCTTCTGGGCATGAAAATGCCGTTGTTCTCACTGTAGATAGCGCAGGATTAGATGAAGATGGCCTGGGCGTATCTACAGCTCTGTACTGGTGTGATAAGTCAGAGATCAAGAGGATCGGCTCCATATCTAATGACGTCTTTAGTTTAGGTAATTTGTGGGGCAGGCTGACAAGGATGGTTTTCAAACTTTCCGCCGGATATCCCAGAGGTCATCAGGCAGGCTCTATCATGGCAATGGCAGCGCTAGGAGATCCTAGCAAGTATGAGGCCGACTTGCAAAAGATGGCCACTGAAGATTTTCCTAAGGTAAGGTACACTCCTCCTGGTTATAAGAAGGGCGTTTATGTCCCACCTGAAGAAGATGTTTTTCACCCCTACCTGAACAAGTACAGAGAAATAGCTTCTAGTGACGACCAAGAAAAATACAACATCGCTGCAGCACTTCAAAAGATAACAGAAGACTATTTTGAAGCTTTTATAAATCAAACAAAATCAGCTTTAGACACTGAAGGCCTAGAGACTAAAAATATTTGTTTTGCAGGAGGTGTAACACTTAATTCAGTCGCTCTAGGAAAAATGGTCACAAAGTTTCAGAATGACTTTGATAACTTCTTTGTCCCTCCGGTTCCTTACGATGGTGGGTTATCAATTGGAGCTTGTCAATACTTGTGGCATAGCACCCTAGGAAACGATGTAATTGGTGAAAATTTTGTTAGCCCGTACCTAGGAGAAGAGTACGATGAGGATGATGTCTTTCTGGCTCTTGATACCAGAAAAGAAGAAATAATTACCAGGAAAAATGTTGATATCAATGAAGCTGTAGATCTGCTAGTAGATGGCAATATTGTTGCAATTTTTCAAGGTAGGAGCGAGTCGGGTCGAAGAGCTTTAGGAAACAGAAGCATCCTGGCCAACCCGGGTTACAAAGACATGAAGTCAATCATAAATGACAAAGTTAAACATCGACAATGGTACAGACCTTTTGCACCCTCTGTTTTAGAGTCCGCCGGAGAAGAATGGTTTGAAAATTTCTTTCCTTCGCCGTATATGGGCTTTGTTTTCAAGATTAAAAAAGACAAACTTGGGAAAGCCAAGGCCATCGAACATTTTGATGGAACTGCAAGAATACAAACGGTAAACGAAAATCAAAATCCATTATATTTCAAACTAATATCAAAATTTTATGAAAAGACAGGAATTCCCTTAGTTCTGAATACGAGCTTTAATGATCGTGAACCTATTTGTGAAACTCCTGAACATTCTTTAAATTGCTATCTTGGAACTAATATAGATTACTTGTATTTTCCAGAGTTTAAGATACTAGTTAGCAAAAATGAACAATGAAAAAATAAAAGTAAATGTGAGTATTGATGACATTACTCCTCATCCAAAGTCTTCTGTAAAAGTCTTAGAGCAATGTTTTAAAATTATAGAACTTTTTCCTGATATAAAATTTACTCTTTTTATACCGACGGGATATTGGCGAACAACACGCCGAGACATTGCTACTCCTGAACCTCTATTAATATCTAAGTTTCCTAAATTCTGTGAAATTATAAGGTCACTTCCAGCAAAGAATTTTGAGATAGGTTTTCATGGGCACTATCACGGAATACCTGGGAAGTCTGACAATGACGAACTTGCTCGCCTAACCTATAGCGAAGCCACGCAAGTGCTTTCAGTAATGATAAATGAAGTTCATACCGCTGGGCTCAACGACGTATTTAAAAAAATTATTCGACCTCCCGCATGGAGAATGTCACCTGATGCGATAAAGGCCGCAAGAGATGAAGGATTTGAAATTTTAGCTCTTTCTCCCGACGACTACTGCCTTCAAGTATATGGAGGTGAGCAAAATAAGAAAAATGATGTAGTTTATTACAATTCGGCACCACCTATCAAAGACTTAATGCTGTTTGAAAAGTCTGAGATAGTTTATCATGCTTGTGAATGGGATAGAAATTACTTTTCTGAAGCTGCAAGAAAAAGCTTAGAAGAAGTACTCACTAAGGATTTAGAAAAAATAGAATTTTGCTTTATTGATGGGCTACTATAATGGGAAAGTCAGATCCATTTATTATTCCTGCCTATCGATCGCTTATAGATACCGACAAAACATATGAGTCTGTCGCTTTACTAGGATTCAGTGAACACAACGGCTTGACTAAAAGTATAACATCTTCAAATTTTGATTTTTATGATTTAGCACTGGGTAATTGGAACATTAACAACCCGTGGAATATTGAAAAGAAATATGATCTAGTAGTCTGTACTCGCTGCGCGTATTTTTGTAAGAACTTAGATGAATTTTTCCAGAATATTAGCAAAATATTAAACCCGGGAGGAGAGTTTTTAATAGACTGGGGTCTAGGAGATCACTGGAGATTCAAAAACTATAAAATTGGATGGGTGAAAGACGGAGAGCAAGAGTACGCATATGAGGATGACAATTTTTTGTGGTCAACCGTCTGGCACGATGAATTTTTAAAAAGCGCTGAATATTCAAAGTTTCAATCCTGGGTAAAAAGATTTGGATACGATAGCGTCAAAGATGCAATTTTTAACGAAGTCCCTTCTGTGTTTGATCTTCAAAACTTACCTCAAAACATACGATCCGGAGCAGTTTTGATTGCTCTTTGGCAAGAAAGCCCGCAGCTCTATATTATTCTTAAAGGAAAGCTAATAGATGAGAATTTATCTCAATAGAAAGCCTGTTGATGGTGCATGGGGCGGTGGTAATAAGTCTGTCTCTCTTCTAGCATCTACTTTAAGAGAACGCGGTCATGATATAATTTTTGATCTAGTTCCGGGAAAAATTGATCTTATTTTCTGTTTCGATCCTCGCCCCAATGAAAAAGGAATCTGGTACCAAAATTTTTTAGATTACAAGAGCGTCCAGAATGTTCCTGTATTGCAAAGAGTGGGTGATGTTGGTACACACTCAAAGCCAGATCTTACGAAGCTTGTGATTCAATCTACGCAGCTATCAGACTTTGTTTTCTTTCCTAGCTTGTGGGCAAAAGATCATATTGGTTACTCGAATGAAAATTTTAAGATAGTTAGAAACTTTCCTATGGCCAAGTTCTATCTTAAGAGATGCACCAAAAAAATCAATTTTCCACTCTCCATTTCGACTCACCACTGGTCCACTAACTCGAAAAAAGGTTTTGAAACATATAGGTTTCTTGATGGCTACTGCCAGAATTCTTCTCATAGCTTCACTTATGCCGGCAGGAAACCTGATGATATTAGTTTTAAAAACTGGATTCCGCCACTTTATGACGACCAAATAGTTGATTTTTTAACCTGTCATAATGTTTATCTTACTGCATCTGAAGAAGAAGCTGGCGCAAATCATGTACAAGAAGCTATGGCGGCAGGTCTACCAGTAATCTACAAGTCAGGTGGAGGTAGTATTGATGAGTATGTTGGCGATGCCGGAATATGTTTTAAGTCTACCAGCGACTTGATTAATATTCTTGAGAGTCAAAGTACGCTAGGTGCCCTGAATGAGGCAAAGAAAAACGCCCTGAAGCAGGTCCAGACACTTGAGGATTCTATCTTAGAGTATGTTCAGATAATAGAAGGATTTGGAACCTAAAATGAAATTTTGCATCGGTATTCCGGCAATAATAGATGATGAAATAGTATCAAAAGCAGTTGCAAGCCATATTGAAAATATTTGCAGATTAAATAAAGATGTTTCTTACATTGTCAACATTGATGATTACAAATATAAAAATGCAAAAGGTTCAGCGGAGTCTTGCGAGGCAATATATCGAAATATTGAAAAGTCTGGAAAAAATCTACACCTAACTTACGGAAGTCCGAGAAAGGGTCTAAATCTAGCTTACAAAGATATTCTAAAAACATTCTTAGAAACTGATGGTGATATTCTTGTATTTTTTGATGATGACCACAATATAATTAATCCGCTGGTTTTTGAAAGCGTCCCTAAAGCGTTTTACGAGGACGATACAAAGGTAGTTCATTTTGCTAACACTTATCTTAAGTGTAGCGGAGAAAACCCTTTCTTGGGAGATGTCATATTTGAAAATGAAAAAATACAAGTAAGGTCAAATAAAGGTAAATTTTATACTCAGCCTGGAACATGCCTTACGAGAAAATTAGTAGAGAAAATATTATCAAATTATGACGAAAATTCTCCCCAAAATTCTGAGGATATAGTAGGAAATAATTCTGCGTACAGAGAGAACGATGTTGTTACGGTAGTATCCAAAAATCAGAAAGAACCTGTTGTATCGGAAGAGGGCAGAAATCAAGGTTTCGTCATTCCCATGGAATGCCACTTTAGCTGCGATACCAGAAGATTTATAAAAGCCACTGGCTCTGAAGTAGGTCACAATTAATGAATTTTCTCTTGATGGAAATGACATACCTGAAATACTTTTACCCGATGATTCAGGCTTGTATTCGGAGAAATATTCCTGTTAATGTTTTTATTCACCATACAGGAAAGTACAATAATCCCTACTCAGAGAAATCGATTAATATCTTAGATAGTTTGCTTGGGGGATGCAACATCCAGGCTCTTAAGTCAGGAATTAAAAATTTAGATCCTGTCATAACAGTTGAAGGTGTAGGGTCTAATTACGTGCCCGATGGAGCCTTTGTCTATGCCCTGACCTACCAGACAGACTTTGCTTTTTCATATTCCAAGTACAAAGATAAATGTGAAAATATTTTCTTTATCTCAAAAAAGTATGCACAATTTTATGACTGCATTTCTGATAAAAATGTTTATCTAGGAACGCCTAAATTTGATCTAATACCCACAAGAGAATCAGTTTTAGAAAAGCACGGCCTAGATGAAAAATCAAAGTACGCTTTCGTACTATACCCTAGAAAAAGAGATCTAAACCTAACTAAGCTTAAAGAGATATACGACGCTCTACGAGAAGAAAATTTCTCTATTATCGTTAAGAGTCGAGGAAAAGATCCTGTCCAAAAGAATTGTTTTAGTCGCGGCGACATTTATCTTGAAGATGAAGAGTGGTATCCCCACCCTACTTTAGAGGCTTTAGTGGCTGCAGATGTAGTAATAAATTTCGATTCTACCGGAATTGAGGAGGCGGTACAGCTTAGAGTACCCATGATAAATTTTAGGTCAAAGCCTTTTGATCCCATGCTTCCCTTCTTATATGGCTACGAATATTGTGTCCAGGTTCAAAAAGATATCGCTCTAGAACACGTAATGACGACAACAGCAAGCGCTTTAAGAACCCTGATGAACAAAGATCTTTCAAAAGCTTTTGATGCTTCAATACAAGAAAATCTTTCACCGGTAAAAAATGCTTCAGAAGAGATACTTGACTTCATTTTAAAAAAGTAACCATTGACAAAGTATAGTATGTAGAGGTAGTAATGAAAATTGCACTGCTCACTACTGATACTGATCACCATAGATACTTTATCAACAAGTGTGTTTTAGAAACAAAGTCAGATATAAGTGTCTTATATGAGACTAGAGTTTTAAGCAAGCCCTACAAGATGGGGCCTTTCTTTGAAAAAGAAGAAGAGAAGTTTAATAAAAAATTTTTTGATAATTTGACTTCTGAAATTCTTGAGAATGAAAGCTTCACTTGCTCGTCTTGTAATAACCCTGAAGCCATAAGCTGGTTAAAAAATATTAAACCTGATCTAGGAATAGTTTTCGGTACTGGAAAAATATATCCAGAGGTTTTTAATATACCGAAGCTAGGTATGATCAATATTCATCGAGGAATGATCCAGAAATACAGGGGTCTAGACTCTGACTTATGGTCAATACTAAACAAAGATTTTGATAATATCGGTGTTACAATTCATACAATAGATGAAAACCTTGATACGGGAGATGTTCTTTTTGAAAGCGCAATAGACATAAACAATTGCGGAGAAATATACCATATCAAGTATCTCACAACTGTTGCAGCTGTTAGATTTATTTTAAGAGCAATAAAATTTCTTGAGAAAAGTGAAAACCCTGTGCTTGATACAAGAAAGCAAAAGATTCTTGGAAAGTATTATAGTGCGATGCCTATAGAGAAAAAAATGCAAGCCAAGAAGATTTTTGATAACTTCAAAGGGCATTAAAGATGGCAACTTTAAATATTCTTCTCTATCACGGTGTAACTTCTGCGCAGAGCCTGGGTATTGAAAATTTCTCTGGAAAGCATGTCCTTGCCAAAGAATTTAAAAAGCAAATGGAATATCTTTCCAGAAATCACAATGTAGTTTCGCTAAGAGAAGGGACTCGGCTACTTAACCAGGAAAATTCTGATGATAAGGACTATGTTTGTGTGACTTTCGACGACACGTATGAAAATATCTACACTGATGCATTTCCAATTTTAAAAGAAGCAAAAGTTCCTGCAACTTTTTTTATTAGCACCGGCTACATTGGCAGTCAAAAAATGTTTTGGACCGACAAGCTGGAAAATATCTTCAACATGTGCAGGCCTGGAAATTATGCTATTGATAATGAAAAAATTAAACGAGAGTTTATACTGTCAGAAGACAGCTTGCCAGAAGACAAGATTCGATCTATTAGAGAAGTAAAAGCAGTCATTAAAAAAGAATGCACACCTCTTCAAAGAGACGAAATTATTGAAGAATTAAGCGTGTTACTTGGCGCCCCAGAATATCAAAATTCTAAAAATACTCCAAACTATTACAACTTAACAGCGAAGCAAATAAAAGAAATATCAGATCATGAACTCTTTGATATAGGTGGTCACTCCGTCAATCATGAAATTTTATCTTTCTTAAGTGAAAAAGAAATTAAGTACGAAGTAGAAGAAAGCATAAGATGCCTGGAGTCTGTGACAGGTAAAAAGATAGACTTGTATTCATATCCTGAAGGGCAGAGACATCACTATAACGACATGGTGATAAGCTTTTTAAAGAACAGTGGCATTGAAATATGTCCGTCTGCGGTTCACGGAATCAATAAAGGTAAAACATCTCCGTTTCATTTAAAAAGAGTAATGGTAGGTTTTGAAAGTGTGAAATTTCCCTATGACGTCACAGCATAAGAAAATTTGTATTGTTCTGGCGAGAGGTGGCTCCAAAGGAATACCCCAAAAAAATATTGTGGATTTTTGTGGAAAACCTCTCTTGTCCTGGACATTAAGTGCGGCTATCAATAGTGGCGCATTTGATAGAATAGTTGTATCAACAGACTCAGAAGAAATTAAGGCTGCTGCAATAGCAGCTGGTGCAGAAGTCCCCTTTATGAGAGATGAAAAACTTTCAAGAGACAATGTTCTTTCTGCAGTTGCTTTAAAAGATGCTGTTCTTAAATGTGAAGATATCTACAACGAAAAATATGGTATCGTATGTGAGCTTCAGGCAACATCACCCCTCAGGACTGCTGATGATGTTAAAAGCGCTCATGATCTATTTTTCAGGAACAGTCATGCAGACAGCCTTTACTCGGTTTATGAATTAAATCATTTTCATCCAAAAAAGATAAAAAAGATAAATGACGCGGGCATGATCGAATCTATGTGTACACACTTTACAGAAAGAAAAATTGGAAGAAGGCAAGATGCAGAGAAATTTTACCTTAGAAATGGTGCCATTTTCATCATGAAGAGAGAAGTCTTAATTGATACAAATGAAAGAGTAGGCCAGAAGTGCTTAGCATACGTGATGCCCGAAGAAAGGTCATTGAACATAGACACACAGTTAGATCTGGAGCTAGGAAGGATCACCCAGAATGTTTAAAGTAACTGTCGCCGTGTGTTGTTATAAGCAAGAGGAATGGCTTTTTAGATGCCTTAGGAGTCTTGCTAACCAGACTCTACCTAAAAATGATTTTGAAGTTGTAGTTTGCAATGATAATCCTTCCGTTCCTTTAGATGATATCATTGATAAAATGAAACCTCATTTGAATATTCGCCTTCTAAACAATGATGTGAACCTTGGATTGCCTGGATCTCTAAACAAAATTGTAAAAAGTGCTTTGGGGAGATTTTTTGTTAGAGTGGATTGTGATGATTATGTGTCTAGACATTTTCTGTCAATGCTTACTGCGTACCTTGAGGTTAATCACGAGTGCCAGGCAGTATTTTGCGACTATACCAAGGTTAACTTTCATGGAAAGAAGATCGGCAGATTTGATGCCAGCAAGGACTTCATTGCATGCGGGATCATGATGGATTATGAGGCTTTGTGCGCAATAGGTGCATATGATGGCAATTTTAAAATGAGAGAAGGTCATGATCTTCACCAAAGATTTAGTGAGAAGTATAAAATAGAGCACTTAAAGGCACCCCTTTATCGATATAGAATGCATATTAATAATCGCTCCGAAAACATTTCGGAGGTAGCAAAGTATGATAAAATGCTATCTAAAGAAAATTCTAAACCTACACAGAAAGACGAAAATGAATAAGGTAAAAATCATTGCTGAAATAGGAGCGAATCATAACGGAGATATGAATCTTGCAAAAGAAATGATTCATGCGGCAGCTGAAAACGGTGCTGACTTTGCAAAGTTTCAATCTTGGCAGGCTTCAAAAATACCTCCGGGTCCTTGGGATACTCCTGAGCCCTTCTTTAATTTTAAAAACAAAAGAGACTTTTACGATAAGGCTCAGCTCACTAATGAACAGCACTACGAACTTATTGAGGAGTGCAAGAAAAGAGATATTAATTTCTTGACTACGTGCTTTGATCGAGAGCGCGTAGAATTCCTAAGCGGCCTGGGAATGAATACTATTAAAATTGCTAGCTGTGATTCCACAAGTAACAAGATGATAAGGGAGCTGGCAGATAGCTTTGAAACACTTATCTGCTCTACTGGAATGACAGAAATGTCAGAAATCACCGACCTTGACAAGCTTCTCGCTTCAACTAAGCGAGATTATGTTGTTATGCATTGCGTTTCAATGTACCCAACACCTGTTGAAAAAATAGGCCTAAAAAGATTTTTCCAAATTAGGGACGCACTTTCAAGAGGCCAGTTTGGAATCAGTGATCACAGTCTTGGATCTTTCTTTCCTAAGTTTGCTATTTCACATGGTGCAACATGGGTGGAAAAGCATTTTACTACAGACAGAAATATTCCCGGCCCAGACAATCACATGAGCATAAACCCAGAAGAGCTAAGAGAAATTAGAGAATTTGCAAGCATGCATAGCGCCCTAGGGTCTAATGCTACTGAAGATGTCTACGATGAGGAAAGAGAATTACGAAAAGTAATTCAGCATAGGTTTGGCGACAATAGTTAATAGATATTCACTGATTGGAGCTTTAAAATGACGAGAGATTTAGACTTTACTTTTATAAATTGGCGGGGAGAGTACATCAACTACAAAGACGTTGTTTCCGGTAAATACAAAATTAAAAAGAAGTTTGACGAGGAAGCATGTGCTAAAGCCGGGGGAATAGGCTGGGAATACGGTGCATTCTGCGAGGATCACCTTGGCAAAAAAGGAAGAACGCATGCATCTGAATATCTGGAATGTTCGAGGAAAATATTAGGAACTAATGAAGCACTTGATTTTTTTGAAAAGAGGTACGGGCCCCTAAGTGCCGACTCTTCTATTATAGAATTTGGGTGCAATTTAGGGAGAAATCTTAGGCACGCCAAGGAAAGATACGGCTCTAGGTGCGCAGGAATTGATATTAACCCTCATGTTATCGAAGAAAATAAAAAGTTTTTCTCCCAAGGTGATGATTTTTATGTTGCCAGCCTAAGAGATGGCGGGCAATTTTTAAAAAGATTTCGAGACAATGAATTTGACTTAGGAATGACATGCGGCTTTCTGATGCATGTTGCTGCTGACGAAAATAAAAAAATTCTTATTAATGAGATGCAAAGAATCTGTAAGTATCTTTGCTTCTCTGAGCCGAATAGCGCAGGCCTAGATCTAGATAGTAAAAAAGTAGTGAAAGCGTATAACAAGGGCAACGGTGTTACAACGCTTGAGTGTATGTCTAACTATATCAGCAATATCCACGAAGAGAAAAGTGCAGTTCATCAACCAGGGGAACAGGGTCTTTACTTCTATCCCTAAGTCTTGAAAGTATGACCTAGATGCTTTTTAATTACGAGCCTCAAATTACTGAAGATGATATTGAATCAGTAGTTCAGTGCATGAGAGAAGGTATTGCAGTCCCATCACACATTGAAAAATGTGAGAAACTATTTGCAGAAACTTTCGAAGTAAATGCGGCTTTGTGTGCAACAGGCACTAGTGCTTTACACATAGCCCTCTTGATGTCAGGGGTTAAAAAGGGTGATGAAGTTATATGCCCATCCCTGACTTTTGCAGCCTCCTGGAATGCTATAGAGTACTGCGGGGCAACACCTGTCTTTGTAGATGTTGAGCAGTATTCATGGTGTATTTCTATCGAGGATGTTAAGAAAAAAATTACCAAGAAGACAAAGGCTGTTTTAGCAGTTGACTTATTTGGTGTTCCCTGCGAATATGAGAAGCTGAAGTTAATTTGCAAGGAAAATAATATTGCCTTGATTCAAGATGCTGCAGAATCCTTAGGTTCACTTTATAATTCTCGCTCTGTTTTAGAACAGGGAGACATCTCAATATCTAGTTTTAATTTAAATAAAATTATCACCTCTTGCGGCGGAGGTGCTTTGATGTGCAAAGATAAAAAGGTAATTGCAAAAGCTAAGAAATTGATTAACCAGAATAAAAAAGGCTCTAGTTATGACTATCACGGATTAGGTTACAATTATCGAATGGGGTCAATTAATGCAGCCCTTCTATCTTCTCAAATTAAAAGATTTGAAGATGTCTTAAAAAGAAAAAGATCTATTCATTTAAAGTACATAAATAGTCTCTCATCTTTGGGTGTAAGATTTCAAATACCTCACCCTAGATCGTGGTCGAATATGTGGGTAACTGTTGTAAAGTTTGATAACAAAAAACAGCGGGACAAGGTTAGGAAAGCTTTGTCTAGCCATGATATTGAAGCAAAAAATATTTTTAGGCCAGCTTGTAATGTAAATTGGATAAAGAAAAAGTATAATTTGAAGTCTACAAAGAATGCTAAAAATCTTTACCAGACCACATTAATTTTACCCTCTTCGGTTTCTATCACTGATGAAGAAATTGAAAGAGTATCTGAAGTTGTTAGGAGTTGCTTTGACATTTAAGGGAAAAACAGTTCTAGTGACAGGAGCAGGTGGCTCGATCGGTTCTGAAATTTGCGCCAAGCTTTTGTCCCTAGGAGTTGAAAAGCTTAAGTGCTACGATATCTCCGAGTACTCTCTTTATAGGCTTTCTAAAATAGTGGGAGATGACGATCGTGCAAGATATCTTATTGGAGATGTGAGAGACATCAACAGACTGGAAAGAGCAGTCGTAGACTCTGACATTGTCATACATGCTGCAGCTTTAAAACATGTTAAGTTCTGCGAATTTAATCCTGATGAAGCCTATAAAACAAACATTCAGGGTACTCAAAATATTGTTGATGCATGTCGTCAGCAGAATACGCCTCACTGCTTACTTATTTCAACTGATAAGGCTGTAAATCCCACCTCCGTGATGGGAACAACAAAATTATTAGCCGAAAAGCTTTTTCTAAATGCGCCGGAGCGCTCAACATCCAAGCCAGGAAAAGAAACAACAAAATTTACAGTCGTAAGATTTGGTAATGTTTTTGGGAGTGCAGGCTCTGTAATAGAGACATTTTACCAGCAAATAAAAATAGGAAAGAAGCTGACGCTTACAGATGAGAATATCTCAAGGTATTTTATCTCCATAGAAGAAGCTGTAAGTCTTGTGCTTGACTGCATACCTCTCTCAGAAAAAGAAATTAGAACTCCTATTTTTATCTTAAGAATGAAAAAGGCGAAAATAAAAACTATAGCTGAGAGAATGTTTCATGCCTTAGGGCACGAAGGTTCTCTTGAATTTAATATTACAGGTCTTTCCTGGGGCGAGAAGTTTGATGAACAACTATATACGGTCTTCGAAAAGAAAAGCGCGAGGGTTGAAAGAAATTATGTTGTTATAGGACCTGATACTCAAGACAATCTCTTTGAAGATGAGGAAGAATTTATGACTGAAGAAGAAATTGACGTTCTTGTGGAAGCGTGGTTAAGAAAAAATGAAAGATAATATTAGCGCTTTGGTAGTAGGGTTTTGCGGCTCTATGGGAAAAAGAAGAATCAGGTGCCTGAAGCGATTCACTGATAGAAAAATTAAAATATACGGCGAAGATATTCACCCTGATAAAAAATCCATCGCCGATTCTCTAGGCATAGACCTGATTGATAGCAAAGATCTGATTCCAGATATTGTGATTATCTCAACTCCTCCTGATATGCATGTTGATATCACGAAGAAGTATCTAAAGATGGGAGCCAGTGTTTTTTGTGAAGCATCAGTTGTTCCTGAAGATCGTCACCATTACAAAGAAATAAAAGAGATATGCAGAGAAACAGGTGCAAAATTTTTTCCCTCTGCTACAATACAGTTTAAAAACATTATAAAGAAAATTGCAGATACCGTACACAAAGGAGAAATAGGCCAGCCGATCTTTTACGACTATAAGATGGCCCAGAATTTACATCAATGGCACCCGCACCAGAGCATACATGATTTTTATGTTTCAGATCCTGGCACCGGCGCCGGCCGAGAAATGTGCGCTTTTGAATTAGCTTGGCTTTCTAGTATTTTTGGGCACGACATTGATGTCCTATCAGGTTGCGTAAAATCTGTAAGCGAAATAGGCGCATCTACAGGCATTGATGACCTTTACACATTTGTTGTAAATCACAAGTCGATAGGTGGAAAACCTGGTGTCTTAGGAACTTCTTCTATCGACGTTTTTAGCCATAAAATCTATAGATTTCTTCGCATTACTGGGACTGAGGGAAACATTGAATTTGACTGGATTTCTAATCAAGCAACAATCTTTAACAGGGATGGTAAGGTAGTAAAAATACTGACCGAGGATCAAGTTGAAGTTCACCCCGGCTATACTCAATTTTCTGCAGAAGGTATGTACGATAATGAAGTAAACAATTTTTTAGCCGCTGTTCTTAATAATGAGGAACCTCACTGTGATGCTGAGAAGGATTTTTCGATACTAAGTGCAGTTGAAAAAATAGAGAAAATATCCGCAAGATGATAACTTTTGTATATGCAAACAGAGCAGAGCAGTCCATATTACAGCCTGTTGTAGATGCTGCTAGAGAGAGAAACATAGCATTTACCACCCTTGACCTTTCAGCATCTGTTGAAGATATTGAGATGGACAAGAATCTTGGAAGCGTCTATGACTTAGTTTACAGTAAGATCGACCAAGAGAAAACTTCTGTGGCAGTTCTTGTAGGAGACAGAAGAGAGGTTATGTTCGCTGCCCTCGCGTATTTTATAAAAGGAGTAAAAATAGTGCAGTTGGCGGCAGGCGACCTTGCAGGCAAGATAACCTTAGTAGATGACTACTTTAGACATCTCATAACTGTAATGACAAGCCTCCAGGTTCCTTTTTCACAAAAAAGCCTTGAAAGAACAGAGAGCTTACTGTCTTGCCTTAACCTTGAGTCTTCAAGTAAACACTTTGCAAATCCTACTCTAAGTAATTTTGATATAGAGAATATCAAGCCGCCAGAAATAAGTGACTATGATCTTGTTCTTATGCACCCACAGTCTTTGTCTGCCCAGGGCACGCTAAGAGATTTAGAAAAAGTCAAAAATTTAATGATAGAAAATAGAAATTACGTGATCATCTTGGGTAACAAAGATAAGAACTATGAAATTCTTTATGATCACTGGAAAAGCCTAGAGAATCTCTCTAATGTATCCGTTTATGAAAACCTAGGCAAGGAGGAATTTATATCTTACCTGTCTAATGCACAGAGATTTATTACCAATAGCTCTTGCTCATACTATGAAGCTCCCCTCTTTTTAGACGAAGACCAGATTATAAGAGTTGGCGGAAGAAATCAAGGCAGGGAAATCGTCAGGTACACCAAGGAAGACCTCCAGTCTGCAAATAAAATCTTAAATGAAATTACGGAGATTCAATGAGAGTCTTGGTTATAGCTGCTCACCCTGATGATGAAATACTTGGATGTGGCGGAACTTTATTAAAGCATGCATCTTTAGGTCATGAGATTTATGTCTGCATAGTGACAAAGTCATTCCCGCCAATGTGGTCTAAAGAGTACGCAAATGCAAAATTAGAAGAGGCAAAACGTGTCGATAAGATATTGGGAACAAAAGAGCGCTTTTACTGCGAGATACCCTCGCTACATCTCTGCTCTTCTTCTTCCCTGGAGGTCAACGGCAAAATCGGAGAAGTTATAAGCAAAGTTAAACCCGATATTGTCTATACCCATAGCGAGGCAGATATCAACGAAGACCATCGAGTTATTTTTAATGCTGTTATGGTGGGCACTCGGCCAATATCTAGCAAGATCAAAGTTGCATGCTTTGAAACAGTTTCTTCTACGGAATGGAACAACAAGCCTTTCATACCAAATTTTTACGTCAACATAGAAAATTTTGTAGAACAAAAAGTAAATGCATTTTTAGCATATGAGTCAGAAGTTAAAAATTTTCCTCATCCTAGAAGCGCTGAAGGAATAAGAGTTTTGTCACAAAAAAGAGGGATGGATATCTGTATTAGCAATGCCGAAGCATTCCAGATCGTAAGAGATTTTTGGGTTTGACTAAAGCGCGAAATAGCAAGTATGACAATTGCATGATAAGTATTTATGGATATTGGAGAAGATAGTGAGCGCCGATGATAAAATGCACTCTGGTCGGGATGAGTACCAGAGAGATGACAGCAATATTAGAGAGAATATGTACGCCGGATTGGAAGTGTCAGACAGCATTACGACCACTGACCAGGGAAATTCTCACGATCTAAAAGGCGCCAAGGAAAAAAAGAAGCTCTTCGATGTCTTGGTAAAAAATAAAGATATTACAAAATCAGCAGGCCAGATCAAGGCAGATAGAGATGCCGCTCGAAAAGATGGTGAGAAGTCTGGTAAGCTGAGAATCCTCCTCGTGATCTATGACAACGGATCGTACATGACGTGGTTTCCCCAAGGTCTGGGATATGTTGCTGGGGTTCTACAGCAAGACGGATATGAAATTGAGCTTTATAACCAGGACATCCACCACTATCCTGACTCTCACTTAACTTATTTTCTAGATTCACGTGAGCCTTATGATGCTGTCTGCATCAGCGTCATTGGTGGCTATTGGCAATTTAAAAGATTAGTAGGGTTATCTGATGCTATTGACAAAGCTAAGAATAGGCCTACAATGTATTGCATCGGAGGATACGGTCCTACCCCTGAGCCGGCATACTTTCTTGAAAAGACAAAAGCAGATGTCTGCGTAATGGGTGAAGGTGAAGACACAACTAGAGAGCTATTTGCTGCATTAGCAAATAACGAAGATTACAAAAATATCAACGGTATTGCTTACAGAGATGGCAATAATGTCACCGTCAACCCATCGAGAGGTTTAATTCCAGCAGATCAATTAGAAAACCTGGATAGAATACCGATGCCTGCTTATGACATTTTTCCAATGGAATACTATAGGCTGCTAAGGATGCCCAATTGCACCAATACTGATTTTATTCAGCCTGTCCTGTCTGGTAGAGGATGTACTTTCAAGTGTAATTTCTGCTATCGAATGGACACCGGCTTTAGACCTCGCTCTGCAGAGGGAATATTAGATGAAATCGAATACCTCCAAAGAACTTATGGAATAACTTATGTTGCTTTTTCTGACGATCTTCTTATGGTAAGTAAGAATAGATCTATGGAGCTAGCTGAAGCCTTCATCAAGTATACTGAACGAACAGGGTTGAAATTTAAGTGGGATTGTAACGGAAGACTTAACTATTGCACTCCAGACATCTTGGATACTATGAAGCGCGCCGGATGTGTCTACCTTAATTTTGGTATTGAAGCCTTTGATAACCAGATTCTTAAAAATATGAAAAAAGGATTAAATGTAGACACGATCGTCAGAGGAGTAGAGCAAACCATTGATGCAGGCATTACTCCGGGCCTTAACTTTATCTGGGGCAACCTCGGAGAAAACAAAGAAACTCTTTGGAAAGCGGTAAACTTTTTAAAGAAATATGAAAAAGCTGAGCTAAGGACCATTAGGCCTGTTACGCCATATCCGGGATCACCTCTTTATCACATTGCAATTGCAAAAGGTTTAATTGACAAAGAAAATCCTGCAAAAGATTTCTATGAAAATAAGCACACAAATTCTGATCTCCTAGCTGTTAACTTTACTGATCTAAATGATGATGATTTCCACCAGGCAATATCAGATGCCAATGACGAATTAATCAGAGATCACTTCTGCAAAAAGCAGGAAAGCTATATGAAGCAAAATAGAAATGTTTACAGCACCAAGGATGCTAACTTTAGAGGCTTTAGGCAGTCTTAATTTGAAAAAATAAATAAAGCTATTTATAATAGTACAGTGAATCGAGTAATACCTTGAGTGATGATACCTGTGCTAAAATAGTCTGGCTGTCTGCAAATAGATTTGGATTTGAAGTGGTGAAAGAAGCACTTCGAGTTTTTAAAAATTACGACCACCAGCTAGTAACACTTTCTCAAGACTCGAAGACTGTAATGTATGATGGCTTGCCAAGGGAAGCCTGGAATACCCTTCCGTGCAAAAAATACTTTATTGACAGGATGAATAGGGAAGTTGATCTACTTTCTAAAATTAGCCCTGATATTGTTGTTATGTGCGGATGGCGACAGATAATCAGTGAAGAAGTACTTAGTATCCCAAAAAAAGCTTTTGTAGCATTTCACCCTACAGTTTTACCGTGGGGCCGAGGACCAGCTCCAATTATAAACACGATCTTGTCAGGTGCACCCGAGTCTGGTGTGACACTTTTTCATGCATGCTCCGAAACGGACGCTGGTGACATTATCGATCAACAAGGTTTTTCCATGCTTCCTGACGAAACTGCTTCTTCGCTTTATGAAAAAGTTATATGTGCGGGTAAAAAGCTGGTAAATGATAACCTCACCTCTATTGTTACGGGAAATTCTACCCGAACGCCCCAGGACGAAAGCAAGGCTTACACCTTTAAAAAACCAAAGTTATCTGACAATGAGATTGACCTTAAGAGTGACAGCCTAGATCTGATTGATAGAAAGATTAGAGCTCTTTCTTCTCCCTACTTGGGTGCTTACATAAGGGATGGAAATAAAAAATTGATTATAGAAAAGGCAAAATTATGTACGGTGGCAAAAAAACGCTAGCGATTATTCCTGCTCGAGGCGGAAGCAAGGGTTTACCTGGGAAGAACATTAAAAATTTATGTGGTAAGCCGCTACTGGCATGGACAATAGGCCAAGCCTTGAAGAGCAATACAATAGATAAGGTTCTAGTGACTTCCGATAGCGAAGAAATAATTGAGTGTGCCAAGAATTTTGGCGCTGAAGCTCCTTTTAAGCGCCCAGAGCACCTTTCGACGGATGCTGCTCCTTCTATTGACGCAATTGAGCATGCAATTAATTTCTTGAATGAAGAGTATGATGTGGTCGCTCTTCTTGAGCCTACTTCACCTCTCCGCAATGAAGAAGATCTTGATAATGCGCTTAGAGGCTTAATCGATAACTGGGATGATTATGATGCTGTAATTAGCGCCGGGAAAGTAACTCTAGAACATCCTGCAATTTGCAAGAAGCTTGAGAACAACACTTTGGTACCATACGTTAATGTGAAAAGCACTGTAACCCGACGGCAAGAACTACCAGATGCTTATTTCCCCTACGGTGTAATTTACGCTTCAAAAACTAAAAACCTTCTTCAGGAAAGAACGTTTTATCAAAATAGAATACTTCCCTTTACTATAGAACGATGGCAAAATTATGAAATTGATGACATTTGTGACTTTATTTGCGTAGAGTCAATGATGAAAAAATATATCTTAGGAAAACATTAATTGTCTGATAGGTTTGAAGAGTGGGAAGCTCCCTTGATAGAGCACGGTAAAATGACTAAGTGGAACTGGATGGTTCATCACCCGGAAAATTTAAACCTGGGTATCAAGACTGACATTGGCGCGTTCACGTATATCAATGCTCTTGAAGGAGTGGAAATAGGCGATAATGTTCAAGTAGGATCTCACACTTCCATCTATTCAGTTAGCACCATCGATAATAAATCAGGTCAGGTCATTATTGGCGAAAATACTTGTATTGGAAGTCATTCCACTATTATGCCGGGCGTAAAAATAGGCAAGAATTCTGTTGTAGGGGCTCACAGCTTTGTCATAGAAGACATACCAGATAATGCAGTCGCATTTGGTGTTCCGGCCAAAGTTCAAAAAAGGAAATAGCATGGATGTAATAATTTATTTTTCAGGAATGCACTACTCGCACACACAAAATTATTTTGCGCTTCATGACGCATTAAACGAGTCTGGAATAGACACACACATTATTGTCCCAAATTCAAAATGGGGATTTTCTAGCCTGGACTTTATCGAGGCTTACGAGATCAGCATTAAGCACAGGAGTAAAGTTCACTTCTTAAACAATTCAGACGCAATAAATTTCTTAAGATCTAACCGTCATAAAGTAGCTCTTCTAGGCTCAAATTTTAGAAAAGGTAACATTGAGAGTCGAGACATTTCTGCATCCAAGGACGCCGGAGCTTACGTAATTCAAGTCGCTACAATGCCTGTTGATTTTTATCCGGGTCCTGCTGACGAAGCATTTGCCATATCACCCTATTTTTATGATGTGATGGCTGGGGGCTCAGGTTTGCCTGGGCTTAAAATTACCTACGGAAATTGTATTTTATGGGATGATGTAACTCATAATATTAAAATAAAAAGTCGTGAGCTTCTATGTCAAAAATATGATCTCGATGAAAGCCAGCCAATTTTGATCTGGACACCAGACCCAGTACAGTGTCAGCACGAGAATGCAAGAAAAATATACGAAAGAATCACAGGGCTTCCAAATGTCTTAATTAAGCTTCACCCTAACGAATGGAGAAGGCACAAAGCAGACAGAGTTGGAGGTAGGTGGTCTTTTGAAGTCTATGGGACAAAAGATAAACCCATCAGGGTTTTACAAGAAAGTGATGCAGCATCTGCATTAAGAAATGCTGACTATGTTATTGGATACCAGTCTTCAATTGGGATGGAAACATCGTTCTGGAAGACTCCCACTATTTACGTAGAAGAAAATGATCCAAACAACTTGCTATTCAATGAGTCGGCAAAAAAGATCTGGAATCACAAGTATTGCTGGGCTGGCTGGAGCATTGATGTAAATGAAATAGAAGACTTTATTAAGTCAAAGCCTGTCCTGACTGATCAAGATTATCAAAAACATAATAGTAAAATCCTTTATGACACTTCTAGGAACTCCATCGATATTCTCGTGGAAAGAGTCAAGGAGCTGGTTTGAGTTATCTTGAAAGACTAAATAAAGCCATCCCGGGAGGCTGTCATACCTATAGCAAGGGAAGTGACCAGTTTCCAAGTTCTGCTCCTGAGATTCTTGTAAGTGCAAACGGGTGCAATGTTTTAGATGATAAAGGTAACTCTTTTATCGACTATGGAATGGGGCTTAGATCTACCGTAATTGGCTATGCTGACAAAGAGGTTTGTGAAGCAGCATTTAAAGCAAGCATGATGGGAAACAATCTTACTAAGCCTTCTATTGTAGAGTTAGAGGCAGCAGAGAAACTTATTGATATCATACCCTCTGCTGAGATGGTTAAATTTGCGAAGAATGGATCTAATGTAACAACTGCTGCAGTTAAGGTTGCGCGTGCCTATACAGGAAAAAAATATGTAGCAAGGTGTAGACAGCAGCCTTTCTTTTCTTTTGACGACTGGTTTATTGGGACAACTCCTGTAAAAAGAGGTGTACCCGAACAACATGCATCTCTTACACTTATGTTTGATTATGGAGACATTGAATCCCTCGAGCGTCTTTTTGAAGACAAGGACATTGCTTGCGTAATCATGGAACCTGCCACTACGCAGGATCCAAGAAAGAACGAAGACGGCAGTGAGAGAGAGTGCTTTCTCAAGCAAGTTAGAAAACTTTGTGATAGAAAAAATTGTCTCATGATTCTCGACGAGATGATAACAGGTTTTAGATACGACATTAGAGGTGCCGGAGCCTACTTTGGAGTTACGCCTGATATGTCAACCTTCGGCAAAGCTATGGCAAACGGATTTTCAGTTGCAGCTCTCACGGGAAAAAAAGAGATAATGGAAGTAGGATCCACAAATTTACCCGGCACCGAAAGAACTTTTCTTTTGTCTTCGACTCATGGAGCTGAAATGTCTTCCCTTGCAGCTTTTCTAAAAACTGTAGAAATTATGGAGAGAGATAGCGTCATACCGGGTATCTGGAAGACAGGTTCAGAGATAATAGACTTTTCAAATAGTCTGTCTAGATCTCTCGGGCTTGAAAAAATATTCTTATTTAACGGCTTTTCGTGTTCTCCAAATTATATGACGACAAGTGAGGGCGGAGTCCCTGACCTGTTTCTTCGAACTTTCTTTCAAGAAAAGATGCTAGAAAATGGAGTCATGATGCCCTACGTTGCAGTTAGTCATGCACATTCAAAACCAGAAATTATCGAAAAAACAAAGTCTGCGCTCACCGAGACTTTAAGAGAAATAAAAAGCACTGTAGAATCAGGCAGGAGTTTTGAGGAGGCTTTAGCTGGCCCCTCTATCAAGCCTGTATTTAGAAAATTTAATTAAATCAAGGATATTCTGATGCTACCAAAAGTAGGAATAATTGGAAACGGATTTGTAGGCTCAGCTATCACCGCCGGCTTTGGCCTTCATGCAGATATAAAAATATTTGATGTTGACCCAGACAGAAAAACTCATTCTTTTGAAGAAGTGTGCAATACTTGTAATTTTGTCTTTGTTGGTGTCCCTACTCCCATGACATCCGTTGAAGGTGGAAAAATTGATTTATCTATCATGGATGATGTTTTTAACAGAATAAATGAGACGTGCCAAAACAAAGATACCATCTTTATTTTAAAGTCAACTGTGGTACCCGGAACTACCGAAAGATATATGGAAATGTTTCCCAATCTTAGGATAGTTTTTAATCCTGAATTTTTAACAGAGAGGGCAGCCCGACTTGATTTTATAAATGCCTCGAGAGTTATTTTAGGTGGTCAACCGGAAGATGTTGATGCCGTTGAAACTCTGTACCGGAAAAGGTTTCCCCATGTAAAAATCATTAAAACAGACCCTGCTTCTGCTCAGTTTATTAAATACATGGCTAACTGCTTTTTTGCTGTCAAGGTGTCTTTTATGAATGAGATGAAGCAGGCCGCCGATCGTCTAGGGTGCGACTGGGATGATGTGATGAATGGATTTGTTTCCGATGGTAGAATTGGAAATTCTCATTTAGATGTTCCGGGTCACGATGGAAGCCTAGGGTATGGAGGCAAGTGCTTTCCTAAAGATATCAATGCTTTCATCGGTCTTTTTGAAGAGTTAGGAATTGAGCCTAATTTACTTCGGGCATCCTGGAAGAAGAATCTAGAAGTTCGAAAAGAAAGAGACTGGGCAGACATCAAAGGTGCAGTGAGCGAGTAATGATTATCCGGAAACACGATGATATCATCGAGTTCTTGCCTGTAGTCCACACAGATCAACGTGGCCATTTCTTAGAGTCGTATAATTCTGCTATCGATGATTACCTAAATTATACAGGCTTAGAGTTCATCCAGGATAATATCTCCGTTTCAAAAAAAGGAGTTCTTCGAGGACTTCACTTCCAGAAAAAAAATCCCCAGGGAAAACTTGTTACAGTTATCAAAGGTTCTGCAATCGATGTCCTCGTTGACTTGCGCCAAAAAAGTAAAAGCTTTGGAAAAGTACACGTATTTCACCTGGGCGATAAAGAAAGAAACATTCTTTGGATTCCTCCTGGATTTGCACACGGATTCCAGGCGCTTGATAACGACACTATTTTTTTCTATAAGGTAACTGCCAAGTATGAACCCGAAGACGAGTATTCTATCAATCCCCTCGACAAGACCTTGTCAATATCCTGGAATTCCGAAATACCTTTGATACTTTCTGAGAAAGATAGAAACTCTCCTTCATTTAAAGATGTTATGGAATCGATATTATGAAAGCACTGGTTACTGGAGGTTGCGGATTTATCGGTTCTCACGTTGTTGAAGAACTCCTGCTAAAAGGAGATCAGGTTCTCGTGATTGACGACGAGTCTGCAAATGAGAATCACGAGTTTTATAAGTTTAGCGGAGCTGAATATTTCAAGCTTGATATCTGCGATGACAGAACTGCAGACCTCTACAAGGGTGTTGACGTCGTGTTTCACCTTGCAGCAAGATCAAGAATCCAGCCAACCATCGACGATCCATCTGGAGCATTTGAATCGAATGTTCTAGGAACCTCAAAGGTTCTAAATCACGCGAAAAACGCCGGAGTTAAAAAGGTAATATACTCTAGCAGCTCTTCGTGCTACGGTCATAAGAATAAGCCTCCTCATCACGAAGAGATGATACCTGATTGCCTCACGCCCTACTCGCTATCAAAGAAGCAGGGTGAAGAACTCTGCAAGATGTTCTCAGACCTATACGGTTTAAGCACAATCACATTGCGCTATTTTAATGTGTATGGTCCAAGGGAGCCTCTCAAAGGCCAATACGCCCCAGTTGTGGGCCTTTTTAAGAGGATGAAAGAGTCAGGTGATAAGTTAACCATTGTAGGTGACGGTGAGCAAAGGCGTGACTTTACTTACGTAAAAGATGTGGTTCGAGCAAATATGATGGCTGCAGACTCAAAGGTATATCACGGGCTCTTCAATATTGGGACAGGTAGAAACTATTCCATCAATCAGGTCGCAGACCTTGTCGGTGGAGAGAAATCTTACATTCCATCTCGTGCAGGTGAAGCACGAGAAACAATGGCTGATATCTCTAAAGCCACGCAAATACTGGGCTGGTCACCTAACCATCGTCTAGAAGATACTGTACTTTCTTACTAGACGATATATTATTAGACTATGATATTTCCCACTGGTAAGCCACACATCTCTTTTTCTGAGTTATTCGCTTGGAAAGAGTGCCCATATCGGCACAAACTTATTCATATTGAAAAATTAGGATCTTTTGATCCTTCTCCATATCTTGGTTTTGGTACTGGCGTTCACGCAACTTGTGAGCACTATATCGAGACAGGAGAGATAGACAAAGAGCTTGCTTTCAAAGAGATTGATGACTACTGGGATGAGAATCAAGAAGGTATTAGCGAGTATGTTGCTGCCAATGGTTTCTGCAAGTACTCACCTGAGAGGGAGCAGTGGAAGCAGATAGCCTCTGACATCATCGACGATGTACCAGGATTCTTAGATGATACCTTCCCTGAGTGGAAAGGTGTAGAGGGAGAGGAACAGCTCTACGAGGTCATCCAGAACGATGAGATGCAGTTTAAGGGTTTCATCGATGCAGTTATTCTTAGCAAAGATAAACGAGGAAAAAACAAGATATGGCTCCTTGACTGGAAGACTGCGGGTTGGGGTTGGAGACCACAGAAGAAACAAGACTTCAATTACCAAATGCAGTTAATACTTTATAAGCACTTCTGGTCACAAAAGCATAACATCGATCCTAAAGACATTAAGATAGGGTTTATTCTCCTGAAGCGAGATGGTAAGAACGGAAAGCGCTGTGAGCTTGTTGAAGTCTCAGGCTCAGACGCAAAGATGCAAAAAGCAACAAAGACTGTTCGGTCTATGTTGGCAGCTGTTCGCAAAGGCTTCTTTCCAAAGAACTACAGTGCATGTCGCTGGTGCGAGTTCAAGGGCACAGAACTCTGCACAGGTTCATAAGTTTTTTATAAAATTTAATGATCTGTGTATGATTGTCTAAGCCCTTTACGAGGTTTAGATGAAAAAAAGAAAAATTTTAATGTTGAGTGATCACTTGCTTAGCACTTCCGGCGTAGGCTGCCAGTCTCGATATCTGGCTTATGGTCTTATTTCAAAAGAGCGATGGCAAGTCAGGCAATTAGGCGCAGCAATAAAGCATGAAAATTACGACGTCGTCCAGCCCCACCCGGATATTGTTATCAAGCCTGTTGACGGCTTTGGTAACAGGGATATGCTAAGGCAGCTTTTAGCTGTAGAAAAACCTGATGTACTTCTTTTATTTACTGACCCGAGATTTTTTGTCTGGGTTTGGCAGATGGAGGATGAAATACACCAAGTTTGCCCGATTGCATATTGGCATGTTTGGGATAATGATCCTTATCCACATTTCAATAGCGCGTTTTATGAGGGAACTGACCTGATTAATTGTCACTCTTATAAGACGTACTCGATGGTGAACGAAAAATTCCCAGAAAAAACTAATTTTATTCCTCATGCACTACCTCCAGATCTTTTTAAGCCCCTTCCTGAAAAAGAAGTACTAGAGTACAAGAAAAAGCTTTTAGGTGAAAATAGATTAGACCATTTTGTTGGCATCTGGATTAATAGAAATGCTAAAAGAAAAAGACCGAATGACGTCCTCGCGTCTTGGAAAAATTTTCTTGACAAGCTAGAGGAAAAACACGGGCATAGAAAAGCTACTTTGATTATGCACACAGACCCAAATGATCAAGAAGGCCCTAATCTCTACAACACAATGGAGATGCTTAAAGTTCATGACAATGTAATGATATCACCCCAGCGGCTTGAATTTCCTGAAATGAATGTTCTTCATAACATTTCTGATTTCTGTATCAATATAGCACTTAACGAAGGGTTTGGACTTACTACTCTTGAGTCAATGCAGACAGGAAACCCGATCATAGCTCTAAAAACAGGTGGATTAACCCGACAAGTTGTAGATCATAGAGACGGCAGTGAAAACGGAATTGCTCTTGATGTGGAGTGTAGATCTTTAGTAGGCAGTCAAAATGTCCCGTATATCTACGAGGATTATTGCACAATTGAAAAGACAACTGATGCCATTATGAAACTCTATGATATGGACCCAGAAGAGAGAAAATCCCTAGGGGAAAAAGCCAGAGATTATGTAATGTCAGAATTTTCCCTGGATACCACAATAGATCAGTGGGACAAGACGCTTACAGATATGTGCGAAAAGTGGGAAAATGATAAAAGCTCAGTTTATAGATTTGTTAGACAGAAAACGTTGGGATTGAAATGAAGTCCGTAATTTTAAGAGGTCCTGTACTTACCCAGAGCGGATACGGTGTGCATTCGCGCCAAGTTGCACGATGGCTAATTGAACTAGCTGAAGCTCAAAAAATTAAATTGTCTATACAGTGCGTACCCTGGGGAGACACTACTTGGTACCTAAACCCAGATGACCTTGACGGTCTTATTGGGAAAATAATGAAATTTTCCGTTGCAGTAGAAGAAAAAGCAGATATTTCGTTTCAAGTAATACTACCTAACGAATGGGATCTTTCTTGCGCTAGATATAATGTGGGAATTACAGCCGGAATTGAAACTGATCGATGTAATCCGCAGTGGATTGATGCAGTAAATAAGATGGATCTTGTGGTTGTGCCCTCTACGCACATAAAGAATACCTTTAAAAATTCAGGAAAACTAACAAGGGAAATTGTTGTCATTCCCGAGTCATTTCCAGATGCCTTGAAGCAAGAACCTACAGGTAAATTTGAGTTTGATACATCCTTTAATTTTTTGATATTTGGCCAGCTTACTTCTCCCAATCCCAGCGATGATAGAAAAAACATCTTCAAAACAATGAAGGTGATAGCAGATACCTTTTCTGAAAATGATGACGTAGGGATTGTAATAAAAAGTAATGTGGGGCGCTCAACCATAATTGACTACAAGGCAATACAGGGTATTATCACTTCTGCATGCCAGCATATGAAAATAAATAAAAAGATACATTTACTTCACGGGAGCTTTACAGACAGTGACCTCAACAATCTTTACAAGACAGAAAGCATTAAAGCAACAATTAGCTTGACGAGAGGTGAAGGCTTTGGTCTTCCAATATTAGAGTCAGCCGCGGCGGGATTACCTGTCATTGCTACAGGGTGGTCAGCACATACAGACTACATGAAAAAAGATGCATACTTAAAAGTAAAATACAATCTTGAAGAAGTAGCAGACTCTAGAGTTGACGCTAATCTTTTCATGAAAGGCGCAAAGTGGGCAGAATTTACTGAAAGATCTGCAGTTGAAAATTTAAAAAACTTTTACAAGTACCCGGGAATATACCAGAAAAAAGCCTTGAAGCACCAAGAATCCATTTTAGAATCCCACAGCTTCAGAGCAATTGCAAACACGTATAATGGTGTTTTTGGAGAAGTCTTGTGTCTTGGCATGTAATAGCAATAGCAATTTTAAGCTTAGTCGTCCTCGCGGAAACTTTTTTGCTAATAAGGCTTTCAATTACTATATTTAAATTTGAAGATGAAATCACAGGTTGTCTTGACAAAATTGACTTATCCTACCAGAAGATATTTTCTATTTTAGAAAGACCCCTTTTTTATGACAGCCCAGAAGTGCGAGAAGTTTTACAGCAAATTAAGGTTGTAAATGATTCCCTTTTGGAAATTGCACACGGTTTAGCAAGAGTTGATAATGAAGATGTGCAAGGGGGAGATTAATATTGCCGAGAAAATCAAAGGGTAAAGTAGACAAAAAAGTCGAAGAAAAAAAGAAGCAAATTAAGCAGTATTTTAATGCAGATACACAAGCCGCAATTGAAAAATTTCAAGAAACTCCTTCAATAGAAGAAAAGAATGAAATTTACACGCTAGAGATAAGGCCTGCATTTGAAAAATTGGCTGAAAATTTAATTTTTATCTATAAGTTTACATCTCTTCACGAAACTTTTGAAGATCTTAAGAGTGATTGCGTGACGTTTCTATACGAAACGCTTTATAAATTTGACGCTTCAAGAGGAACTAAGGCTTTTTCTTACTTCAATGTGGTGGCAAAAAACTTTTTGATCATTAAGTCAAAGCAAAAAGTAAAAAGCATGAAGAGGAAAGTCAGTATTGAGGACAAGAGCATATTCACAAGTCAAGAGTCGCACTCCTTTGACTCAAGAAATATCGCAGCCGATCCAGAGAAGAAAATGCTCGCTGCAGCACAAAGTGAAATTCTCGGATCTATGCTTAAGCACTTGGGTGAAATTGCCAGAACCGATAATGAAATAGCATGCATGAGCGCCATTAAAACACTTTTTGAAAACGTAGACAACTTGGAATTCTTAAATAAAAGAGCAGTTTTTGTTTACTTAAGAGAAATGAGTGGTTTGACACCTAAGCAACTAACAACTACAATATCAAATCTAAAGAAAAAATATCGAGGTCTAAAGGAAACAGATGAGTTCAGAATCTTCTTCGAATGATCCGAAGTCCAAAGAAGAAATTTGGACAGAGATATATCAAAACGCTTTTCAAGATCGTGAGAAGGCAAGCATGCTTGTTACTAATCTCTGGAAAGAGATAACTGCAGATCCAGAAAAGCATGTACTGTACGGTACAACAATAACTAAATACTTAGAAAGAATGTCAAAATCAAACGACCAGCTGGTAAAGCTTGCCGAGTTAATGTCAAAAGACGCTCCAGAAGAAGAGGAAAAACCCTTAGAGCTAGACGACGTCTACAATGAAATAAGCGGAATACAGATAAAGTCAGATAAATGAGCTTCCCAGATTCTATCATTAACAAGTTTATCGTGAGGGACATTATTATGGACCCTGCTTATTATGCTAGTCTTGACGCTGGTTCTCTTGATTCTCTATTTCAAAGTACGGGCCCAACACCAGGTTTTCTCTCTGATGTTATTGACCCATCGTCATTTAAAAAGAAGCTCTTGATGGCTCCTAGAAATAGCATCATAGCAACGATCGCTACTCCTTCTAATTCTACTACTAAGTCTTCACCTTGCATTCTGTATCCGTTCTTTTCAAGCCACCTATCACTTCCCATAAAGCCGGGCGAGGCGGTATGGGTAATACAATCTGGTCTTTTCGGTGAATTTTCACCCGGGGCATCAAGTGGAGACATGCTCGACCTGGAAGAGGATGCAGACATAAAGTCAGCAGTAGGCTCCGAGTCATTCTGTGATGGATTCTGGATGTCTAGAGTTGCAAGCCCAGTTTACATAGAAGATCCTAATTTCACGCATCCGGATAGAGCGCGCTCAATTGGTTACGCAAAGCAGCAGAAAAGTACGAGCTTACCAGCGCCAGACTTCCCAGACGGTATATTCAATTCAGCTGAGACAGGAAATGACGGAGAAGGTGTAACAGATTCCCAGACTTTGAAGAGGACTTTCAATTACAATAGAATAAATGTAGACGCTCGAGGTTCAAGGTCTACGACTCGAGAGGCTGTACCTAATTTTTCCAAGAGGCCTGGAGATCTTACTCTGCAGGGATCAAATAATACCTTGATTACTCTAGGTGAAGATCGTCCTGTTCTGGAAGGAAAATCTGCTTCTACCGAGTATGTCAAGCCAGGAGATGCAGGACCTCGAAAGTCAGAGAAGGCTGGGACCATTGATATTGTTGCAGGAAGGTCACTAAACCTAGTCGATGGAAATCTAGAATTTGATGAAAATCAAATTACAACAGTCGTCAACACCCGCGAGGAAGAGGAAACCGAGAGAAGAACTTGGGCAAAGACGCAGAACGGTCCTGCAGTCAAAGCACCCGAAGGAGACCCGAGATATCGCGAAGACCTTTCTCGAGTCTATGTGTCAATGAAGACAGACGGCGATAGTAATTTCGGCTTTGCAGATTCATCCTCACTTCCGAACCCAGGTCAGGCGCTTAACCCTGTCGCCGGAAAACCCTACGTTGTTATAAAGTCTAATGAGGCTAGAATTATCACCCGAAATGATGGAAGTGTCAGAATAATCAAAGAAGGTGATCGCTCCGGCGACCACTCTGTGAACCAAGCTGTTATAACAATGCAGCCTGACGGCACAATAATGATTGACAGCCCAAAGATTATAGTGGGTTCAGGTAATGCCAAGGGTAACGGCCAGGGTGACCAGGTTTTAATCGGCGGGACTTCTGCATCTGAACCTATAGTATTAGGTAATGCGCTAAAAGGCATCATTGGGGAATTGATAACAGCTATCACAGCAATGCAAGTGCCCACTGGTGTAGGGCCTTCAGGCCCACCTATAAATAGCCCTCAATTTGAAACCATAAGAGGAAAGCTGGACACTATTCTTAGCCAAGTTGGAAAGACGAAGTAATGGCACTCGACAAGGAGGCCCTAAAAACAAACTTAAGTAAGTTTATGGATCCAGATTCTGAGGGATTTGAAGGCTCTCCGGCGAATACTGAAGAGTTTGCAGAAAAATTTAGCAAAGCAATTAGCGACTATGTTAAAACTATTGCTCCTCCTATGGTTCCCGGTACTTTAACTGCCGCCACTGCAACTTTAAAAACAGCATTATTAGGTGTGGGCACGCTACCAAACCAGCTATTTCCTGTTGTTGCCACTGCTGCTATGGCCGTCTTTTCTGGTGCGATCGCCCTAGGAATGTCGTCAATACCTCCACAGGGATCAGTAGTAGCAGCTCCTCCACCTCCCGCAAACTTGCTTGGGGCTTCAATCTCGATCAGAGTGCTTCCCTTGGGGCTGGCAAAACAACCTGCATCTGCTTGTATTGAAGAGCTAGCGGCAACCATCGATGATTGGTTTCGAACCGGGACTGCTAACGGCAATCCGTGGTCATAAACTATAATGTTAGCAGTAATCTACGATTAAAAATATTTAAAATATCTGGATTATTGATCGGCTTTGTTTGCAGATCCCTAATTAACATGTAGGTTGCACAAAATGACAGTATATAACTTTAAAAGCGTAGGTGAAGATCTGGTAGAATTCCAGAATGCATCTCCAAGTCGTAATTTAAGGCCACCTATCGGGCTTGTTACGCCACTCAGAATCTCTACAACACAAAAAGATATTTTTGAGATGCACACTGATCTTGGAAAACAGATACAAGATAATCTTAGGAATTTGATACTTACTAATCACGGAGAGCGTCTCGGGCTAGTTGACTTTAGCGCTAACATAAGACCATTATTGTTTGAGGTTAGCACTTCTGACATTGAGCAAGAGGCAATGTCAAGAATTAAGGCATCCACTAAGAAGTTTATGCCTTTTGTTGAATTGAAAACTTTTGAGGCAGAAATTGATAATAGAGAAACAACCCTGGGATTTGCAACCTTTATTTTCAATATGACATACGATGTACCAGCTGCAAATGTAGAAGGTGCAAAAATTAGAATTGCCCTAACAGCGGGAGGTTAACTTGGTTTTAAACACAAAGAAAAGTTTAACACCAATCAAGAACAGGTCGTTCCTTAACAAGGATTTTGATCAATTTAGAAGACAGCTTCTTGATTACGCTAGAACTTATTTCCCAGATAGAATACAAGACTTTTCCGAAGCTTCCCTAGGTGGCCTTCTACTCGAGCTTGTCGCTTATGTGGGAGATACAACTGCATTCTACCTAGACCACCAATTTAGAGAGCTAGATCCGGAGACAGCTGTTGAGCGCCTCAATATTGAGAGGCTTGCAAGGCAAGCAGGCGTAGAAATTCAAGGTGCAGCACCTGCTGTAGCTGATGTGAGCTTTACTGTTAAAGTGCCTGCAGAATTAGCAGGCACAATCTATCAGCCGCAAAACGCTTCCCTCCCTATTATAAAAGCAAATACTTCTCTTCTTGCAGAAGGAGATATCATCTTTTCTCTCACAGACGATATTGATTTTGCAGAGAAGGATAGCGCAGGAGATCTATTTGCAGACAAAGAAGTTTTTGAATTTAATGCTGATGGCACGCCGTCGTCATATCTTCTCACAAGAGTTGGATCATGCGTTTCAGGTGAAAGAGTTACCGAGACCTTTGTCATACCCGATTCTGAAGTGCCCTTCAGGACAGTAACGCTTTCAAATTCAGATGTTAGTGAAGTAATTGATGTAAGGGACATTGAGGGAAATATCTACTACGAGGTCGACTTTCTAACTCAAGATACAGTTTTCTCAGCAATAGAAAATATTGACGATGACAACAGGCTTGTAAAGAATAATATCCAGGTCATTCCTGCTCCGTATAGATTTGTAAAAGAATCAACAACTCTCACGGGATTAACCACGCTTAGGTTTGGAAACGGAGATGCGGGTACTCTGGACGGTGATATTGTTCCTGATCCTTCTGAGCTAGCATTACCCCTATATGGAAAAAAGAATTTTAGTAGATTTACCGTAGATCCCACGAGGTTACTAAATACTCGAACGCTAGGTATATCGCCCAGGAATACCACCTTAACAATTCAATATAGATCAGGCGGAGGCCTAGACCATAACGTTAGTTCAAGAGCCATCAACACTTTAGATTCTCTAATTATAGAATTTCCTAATGGTCCTACCGCTCAAAACCAAGTAAATGTGTCAGCATCAACCTCAGTATCTAACGAAAAACCGGCCGCCGGCGGCGATGATGCACTCTCTATAGAGCAGATACGAGGCCTAATAGGTTCAGCACGCAATGTTCAAAGCAGAATCGTCACCAAGCAAGATCTATTTTCTCGAATATACACAATGCCTAGTAATTTTGGAAGAGTTTTTAGAGCGGGTGTTAGCAGCAATTCTCGAAATCCTCTTGCAACAAATCTTTATATTGTAAGCAGAAATGATGACGGAAATCTCTCTCTTTCACCTGATACTCTAAAGAAAAACTTAAGCACGTATCTGAATGAGTTCAGGATAGTATCAGATGCTCTCGACATTCTCGATGCAAGAATTATAAATGTTCAAATTAGCTTTGAGATATCCGTCGACCCTAGTTTCAATTCAGACGGCGTTTTGTCCAGGGCAATTGATAAACTGGTTGATTATACTGCAGTAGAAAATTTTCAGATAGGGCAGCCAATTAGATTGTCCGATCTAACTAATCTCATTTACAATACCCCTGGTGTTGTTTCTGTAGTTGATGTTAGCGTAGGCAGTTTAGTTGATGCTGTAGGAGCAAGAGAATATTCTAAAATTTCTTATGATATTGCAGCAAATACGAGAAAAGGATTAATACTTCCTCCAGAAGGTGGCATATTTGAGATTAAATTTCCAACTTTTGATATCAGAGGTCGCGCAGTATAGGAGCACAAAGTGTACAGGCGAATAAAAGCAACAAAAGACACTTACATCACCAATAAAATTATCAGAAATAGCTTTCGAGCAACTGATTCAAATGTAGGTGAGGCAGCCTCTTTAGATGTTTTCAAACTATACGCAGAAAATGCAATTTCGGGAGAGACAGACCCGATTGAGCTTAGCAGAGTTTTAATTAAGTTTGATCTGGATGAGCTTAGAGCTTTGACAGGAAGTATACTTGATATAACTAGTCCTAGCTTTAAGTGCTCTTTAAACCTCTATGATGTTTATGGAGGCCAAACTCTACCTTCCAATTTCAACCTGATAGCATTTCCATTATCTCGATCATTTGATGAAGGGGTAGGAAGAGATGTCGCCAAGTTTCAGGACATTGACGCGTCAAATTTTCTAACAGCATCTATTATCGGCGAGTCGGCATCGACTTGGTTTGCAACTGGTGCCCTCAAGGAGGGGCTGTTAGGCGCTGATGATATCGACATAATAGCATCGGGTAATTTAAATGACGACAATGGAATAGTTAACTTATTCTCCGTGCAGACTTTTGCAAATGGCACTGAGGACATGTCCGTAGATGTTACGACTGTAATCTCCGGAGTCTTAGCAGGACAAATACCGGATCACGGTTTTAGAATATCTTTCTCAGGATCGCAAGAAACTGATGATGTTACTCGATTTGTAAAGAGGTTCGGCTCTCGACACGGTAGTGATCCTTCAAAGCATCCTAACTTAATCGTGAAATTTAGTGATACAATACAAGATCACACTGAAGCTTTTTTCTTTAATCTTTCTGGATCCATATTTTTAAATAACTTTGAGCGAGGAAGTTATGCAAACCTCGTTTCCGGCTCTGCTTTATCAAGAATCGAAGGTTCAAATTCTCTTGCCTACAGGCTGAAAACTGGATCGTTTAGTAAGATTATAACTGCTTCGCAGCATACTGTAGGAACTCAATTTGTGACAGGTGTTTATTCTGCATCCTTTGCAATAGACTCGTTCAATACAACAGTAATAACACAGTCTGTAACGGTAGCTGATTTTGTTAGAGATAGTGGATCAATAAATTTTGATGCCTTCTGGGAATCTTTGGATGGAACAGTTGGATTTTTAACAAGCAGCCTGAAGATTAAAACTCTTCCTGCTACTTCTTTTGATAATGATGAAACTCGCTACATTGCTAATGTCACTAACATTAAAGAGTCATACCCGCAGGGAAGAAAAGTTAGAGCACGATTTGTTATTTTTGACGTTGAAGAAAAAGTCAAAGCGATAAAAGTCCCACTGTATAGAGCAAGCGATATCTTGACAAGCTGCCACTACAGAATTAGAGATGCAAATTCTGATGCTATTCTTGTCCCTTTTGACACCACAGATAATTCTACTTTAATGTCAACTGATTCACAGGGAATGTATTTTGATTTTTTCACGCAAGATTTAGACTTAGGAAGAACTTACGCTTTTGATGTCTTGATAATTGACAAGGGAATCCAACAAGTATTTAAAAATGTCGGTGGCAAGTTTAGGATAGAATAAGATGAGTCAGAGGTCTCGACTCCAGTCTCAAAATCCGGGCGTATTTTCTCCTACTGTGTCAAGGGGCACTGACGAAAAGTCTAATTCTACCGAACTAAAATCAAAAAATGATCTCTCTTCTAACGGCGTTTTTAGTCCCAACTACTACGTTTATGATCTAGACTCAGAGGGTATAAAATCTTCTAATCAAGTACCATTAGACTTTTCTAAATTTGAAAATCACACTTTCTTTAACTCTGCGCAGGCAAATGTAAACGTTGCTTTTGACAAGCTTATTAACAGTTATCCTTTTGATGGCACAAGAGAAGAACTAGAGAATTTTCTCAATGGGATTACAGGCTTTGAGCAGTATGTTTTAGATAGATTTCCAAAAAATTTAGGCTACCTTGTTTTTTCAGGAACCAGCGGTCTAGGAAGGCCATCGACAGAGGGAAATCATATTACAGTAGAAGATTTCTCTGGAGCAAAATTCAAAGATTTCTCTAGTAATATTTCCGGAGATAGCGTGCTTAGCTTCGACGGAAAGAGTTTTTCTGTAGAAAATCATGTTTTGGTGCCGGCTCAAGCAAATGGAAATGAAATTATAGCCCAGAAGCTCTCTGGAAGTAGCATGGGATTTACTCTTGCCCTATCTGAATCTGCAAGCACAACTTCCACGGAAATAATATGCGCGATATCATCAGGCTCAGTTGCTATTTCTGTTTCAGGCACGCTTGATAAAAACAAATTTAATCACGTATGCGCCGTTTACGATCGAGATCAGCAAGGATCCTTGTCACTTTTTGTAAATCAATCAAAGATAGCAACTTCAGATAAGAAAGCCCTGTTTGGAGAAATAGACTTTAAGATTTCACCGATGGTGGTAGGCTCCGGATCAATTCATGCTTCGGTTTTGGCCAGTAATTTAAATTTTATTCCTAATGCAACATTTTCTGGCTCTCTCGATGAGCTAAAGATATTCCATAAGGCAAGATCGATCGATGATCTTAGACAGTCTAGTGAAAGAGGTATTTTTGCAACCAAGGATCTAAAAGCCTATTTTAAGTTTAATGAGCCGTCTTCTTCGTTCGGTAACAATGCCATTGTATTAGACAGTAGCGGAAATTCTCTTCACAGCACTGTTACGAATTATGTTATTTTAAATCGAGAAACAGGAAGCTTCCCAATTGCTCTAAAGTCTGAATCTAGAAAATTTAACCCGGTTCTCTTTCCAAAGTTTGGCCAAGTTATTTCGCTTAATGAGAAGCTACTTTTTTCCGCTAGCGAATACGATAGCGACAACCCAAATCTTATAACTAAGCTTGTTCCTTCACACTACCTTGAAGATGGAAGAGACTACTTTGGTTTTGAAAACATAAACGGCGAAATTCAGAATGAATATACGGGAACTTCAATACCGGGGTCAGGTAGATTAGGGTCAACTCAAATTTTGAGCGCGCTGCTGTTTACTTGGGCAAAGCAATTTGATGAGATTAAAATTGCTGTCGACCAGTTTTCAAACCTTTACAGTCCATCATATGACAGTGATAAAGGAATCTCAGATTCTTTCTTAGGATTCTTGTCAAAGCACTACGGGATAGAGCTTCCTCCAATTTTAACTGATTCGGATGCAATACAATTCTATCATGGCGAAAATACTCAAGGTGCTTATGCTAATTTAGAGACTTCTCTCCAAAAAATAAGATCTGCTCTTCTAAAAAGATTGCTGATTAATGTAAGAGATATTATCACGGCAAAGGGTACAGTTCACAGCATTAAAACAGTATTTAGGTCGCTTGGCCTAGATCCTGACATTCTTGTGCGCATAAAAGAGTACGGTGGACCTACAAAGTTTTCTTTATCGAGCAATAGATCTAAAAGGGCTATGATATTTCCTAGTCTTAACTTTTCAAGCTCTCTATTTGCTCCCGCATCTCCTAGTGAGACAGCGCAGGGACTTTATACTAATAGCCCACATGTAATAACGCCTTTTCTTTCTGGCGCCAGGATGGAACCGGGTTATCCTCGGGCTCAAGGTCCTTTTGTAAAGCAAAACAAAGGCCCCTTTCACGGAGTTTCTACAAACTTAGATGACGGTCTCTACACCTCAGGTTCTTGGACCGTAGCAATGTCAGTAAAATTTCCTGGTCTTGTGTCCGGCTCTTATGCGTTTTCTCAGAGCCTGGCGCGCCTTCACGTGACAGGAACAAGCGCTCCATCTACAAAGCACGGAGTTGTTGCTAACCTACTAGCTCTCTCAGGTTCAGATAATAAAGTAAAACTTTATGTGCGATCAGCACTAAGCTCTTCAAATACAACAGAAATTCCTGCCCTTGAACTTGCCCTAACAGGTGTAAATGTTATGGATGGAGATCGTTGGACGCTTCACTTTGGAAGATTCCGAAACGACGATCCTTCACTTGGAGTGAAGTCTAACTTATCAGCATCCTTTTTTATTAGAGCAGGCAAGCAAGTTGGTGGTCATGTAACTAATTTTTACGCAACCTCTTCTTTTTACAAAGAGGATGAATTAACGGGTTCAGCTGTGGCGTGGCAAGATACTTCCCTCGCGCTTAATGAGTCCGGATCCTTTATATTAGTAGGGTCCCAGTCTATACACACTCCTGAAAGTAGATTTAGTAACTTCCTAAATGGCTTGACTGTTGAAGAGGTAGGCAGCAACAAAGCACAAGAGGCACGAACCACAGACTTCCAAGGCCAGGTAGGATTTTTAAGATTCTTCTCTAAGGGGCTAAGCACAAAAGAAACCAGAGAACAATTCAGAAACCCGATGAGTACTGGTGTTGAAGATCCTAGAATTAACTTTAATTTTGCCGAGACGCCATCTGGATCATTCCAGCAGCTAAGAATGGACTTAAGCTTCGGTCAAGAAGTTACAGGTTCAGATAGCTCAGGAGAGGCAATTCTATTTGACTTATCACAAAATTCGAAAGAATCTGTCCAGCTTGGCGGATTTGAGGTCACTAAGGACTTCCTTCATCACGAAAAAGTATTCTTTAGTTCTCTTGCCACAAAGTTTGATGAAGCAGAAAGCGAAGTAAAAGTAAGACCGAGAAGCTTTGTCTCTGCGTCTAATATTACTGAGTTTGATGCAATGGAGGCGCCATTATATGAATTTCCACCAGACTTTGAAGTCAATGATGACCCACGCTTCTCCATAGACTTTTCAGTTGCCAACGCCCTTAATGAAGATATCATCAACATCTTTTCCACCCTAGACTCTATTGATAATGCAATCGGTAGTCCTGAATTGATGTATGCTCAAGATTATCCACAGCTTGAGAACCTTAGGGATATTTACTTTGATAAGCTTACTGAAAAAATTAATTTCAAAAATTTCTTGGACTTTTTTAGGTGGTTTGACAAGTCTATTGGAAATACGGTCGAAGGCCTAATTCCAAAGAAGACAAAGTTCCTCGGCACTAATTTCGTCATTGAGCCCCACTCTCTTGAAAGGGCAAAATTGCAATATCAGACGTTCGACATGTTTGTGGGTGAGGACTTTAGAGATAACTTGAAAGGCATCCTGCTCCTCCAGCAAATAGCCGGAAGGTTAAGGAAGTTCTAGTGTTTAAATTTACACCCTTTACAGATGGCTATGCCAAACTAACATCTACAATAATGGTGCTGACAGCATCAGACGGAATACCAGTATTCGTAACACAATCTCTGCCGTCTTCTAAGGTAGACCTCAAAGGTTTCTCCGTACCTCGCGCCAGTCTTCCTGGAAAATACAACATTTTCTCATCTGGGTACGTAACAGGATCAGCCTCGGGTAGCTTTACAGCCCAAGTAGATCCATTTCGCCAAGGTACAAGCGTATCAAATTCTCAGCTTAGAGCTACTAAAACTCTTCCAACAATCGACGGAGGAACTGATGACTTCGCTGTTATTCAATTAAATTATGGCCAGTCATCTCTCTACGATCGCGGTACTCCTTTTACTGACAAGCCTAACCTGCAGTCTCTAGGTTCTAGCGCTGGTCTTCTAGCTTTAATAGAAGGAAAAGCTCGGATATCCTCCTTTATTTCTCCCAACCCAGTTGTCCCATTACTGATATCAGACGTAGGCTACGTAAATAAATCGCCGTTCGACGGCGTAGTAGAAGTTGTCAGTAAAAGAAAAAAAGCATTTGATAATAAAATTTATTCCAGATCCATTGATCCCCTCAAGACTGATAATTCAATAGGAATTAAGGCGGAATTAGCTGATGGCAATCATCACTTTGAACAAGGGTCTGACCAGATAAATAATTTCTTTGAAATAGACGGAGTAGGAAAATCACCTTTTGTTGACGAAACATCATTTATGGTTTTTCACTCCAGTTCTTTTATTCGGGGAATGCCGAGCTTTATCTTAGACAGAACTAGGCACTCTGGAGAAGGAAATGTCGCTGCAACCGCGAGAAAAAACCAGTCTTATGCTTTTAGTCCTTATAATGAGACGGTGAGGCTAACGTCACAGTATTACAAGGGAGAGCTAGAAAATATGGACCCGCAACTTAAGACTGTGATATTAAATGATATGACAGGAAGCGGAGAAAGGTTTCTGCCCCCTGGTTTTAAGTCTGCAACCACAGGATTTATATTTACTAATCAAGGCCAGAATATTGACTCTATCGCTTTTGGAGGCTTGAACCGAGATGCCTAAGCGCCGTCCAAAAATACTTGACTCTTATAATCTTAACAAGACGTTTACAACCAAGAATGAATACACATATTTCGAAGGTACCGATCCAACAGAGCATTTAATTGGCTGGATAAGGTTTCAAGATCTAAATCAAACAGCTGGAACTTTTCTTTTCGTAGATGACTCAAAGAACAATGCTTCGATTGCAATAAACAGCTTATCAAACTATCACACTACGAACGCCTCGCCTTTCAATAGAAGAGAGATAGGGAACCTTAGAAAGACACTGAGTCCTTATGTTCTTGGCTCTAGTGAGATAGAAATAGGATCATCAGCTAACTACACTTTCGGGTCATACTCGGGTTCTGGTGCTGCAGCAGATACAAGCTTTTCCATCTCAATGTGGATGAAGACGGATTTTTCAGCGTTTGATGCATCTACAGCAGTCCAACTACTAGCAAAAGCTTCGGGAGCCATTAATATAATGGTCCAGGGTGGTGTTCTTTTTGCGATGGTAGGAACAAATGGATCTAATTTAGCAGGCGTTAGGTTCAGTACAGTCAACACCTTCGCCGGCGAATGGCTTAATTTGGTCTGGACATATGATGCCACGACATATAACGCCTCTAAGACGGGTTCAAATGCCGCCGCCGGCATGAAGCTTTACGCAAACGGTGTAGATGTTACGGGGACTGCTATTACAAATGGAACTTATCAAGGTATGCCCGCCGCCGCCGAAGCCGTAACGATTACAAATTTTGGAGGTAATGGAACCCGAACTCCTGAGCCAGACGGTTTGTTTGAAATAGCAGTCTGGAGTGGAAAGTCTCTCTCGTCAGAGGAAGTATCTGCCCTTTATGATGTCACAAATGGTTTTGCAGAAACTGATAAAATCAAGGAGTATTTAACATACTCAGGTATCACATCTCTTCCTATTCGAGCTTTTATATCTGACCTGGACAATATGTCAGGGTCTTATCCAACTATCGCGAGAACAGCACAGAATGACGGTGCATACGGAACATTTTTTGACGATACTGACACCATACTATTCCACAGTTCGGGAAGCAGTATAG